>Ga0182024_10000078_pt1 | contig 185650 bp, 134 predicted proteins | sample P32metaG_FD_120480 | JGI IMG/M metagenome (GOLD analysis project Ga0182024, IMG submission 120480) | Permafrost microbial communities from Stordalen Mire, Sweden - P3-2 metaG (Illumina Assembly) | ecosystem: Environmental > Terrestrial > Soil > Wetlands > Permafrost | place: Sweden: Stordalen...
GACTGGCGACTGGCGACTGGCGACTGGCGACTGGCGACTGGCGACTGGCGACTGGCGACTGGCGACTGGCGACTGGCGACTGGCGACTGGCGACTGGCGACTGGCGACTGGCGACTGGCGACTCAGGAATTGGCTTGCTGAGCATCGCGGTGCAAGCCATCACCAATCGCCAGTCGCTAGCTTTTCCCCCCCGCCGGACGACCCGGCAACGCCAGGAACGGCTTCGGGTCGATGGGCTCGCCGTCCCACCAGCGAGCGGCGTTCGGCCGCTTCATGAGCTGAAAATGGAGGTGCGGGACGTTGGGCGGCGCATTGCCCGTCGTGCCGACATAGCCGATGATTTCGCCCTTGGCCACGTCCTTTCCTTCGGACAGCGTCGATGCGTAGTGGTCGAGATGCGCGTAGTAGTACACGAATCGGTTCCCGGCATCGACCTCGTAAATCGTGATCCCGCCGAGGGGATTCGACCGCATCCGGAGTACACGCCCATAATCGGCCGCGAGGATCGGCGTCCCGCGCGGAGCCAGAATGTCGAGCGCCCGGTGCTCCCGCCCACCGCTCCGCGCAGCGGTGTATGTGTCCGGCACTTGATCCGGACGAACGCCGACCACCGGCACCATGAGCTCGCGACTCATGAGATAGACGCTCTCATCGACCGACGCGACTCCCGGAACGACCGGCGTCATTGGGGGCGTCGGTGTCGGTGTCGGCGCGGGCTGATGCCCCGCGCACGCCGCCATCCCCACCACGACCAAGCAGCCCGCAGCGACTCGCGGATGGATTATTCGAATGTCGATGGCGGTTGGCGGTTAGCGGTTCACGGTTGGCCGTCCACAGGGTACGGACCGGGGACATCGGTAACAGAGTAGACCGGGGACATAGGTAACACTTTCTCGTACTGTGGGCACCACGGAGGTGCCCCATGCCGTGGAGAGTGCAGACCCCGATGTCTGACCGTCGTGAGTTCGTCTCACACGCGAACCGCTATCCGCCGCTCGTCCTCACCGCCCGCCACGTCAACATCCATTCCCGGCTCTGTTCCGGCTCCACCCAGTGCGCCCCGCCCCAGGCGCCGAGTGCATCAGCCAGCGAATCCGCCGGGCCGATACATGGCTCGATCGCCAGGTTGAGGTAGGGTCGTCCCCGTTTGAAGGGCGTCCACTCACCTTTGTTCAGCCAGACGCCGAGGTTCGGCACTACATGCTCGTCGAACACCACCTCCAACCGGAGGTCTCCTTCTTCGATCGCCGCCACGCCGGTGTCGGGGGGCACGTCCAGAAACAGTTTGCACGCGTACTGCCGCCCGACGAGATCCGGCTGCGACAGGTCCGCGATGCGGGCTTCGACTCGTGCATGCGGCCAGCGGAACTCCGGCACGAGCCCGCGGAGCGCGTCGCCGCGGTGTGACCACACGCGCGCACGCGCGCCGACCGGCAGCTCGATGCGCGTCGCGGAGGTCAGCGGAAAGAGCGGCTGCGCCGACCAGAGAAAGGGCAGTCGATCCCGGCCGGTGTTACGGACCACGTATCGCATCACGACGGCGCCGGCACCCGTGACCTGCACCACCCGCGTAAACTCGTAGGGCAGCCGCCGCCCCTCCCACGTGCACGTCGCCTGATGGCCGTCCGGATGCGTCTCGACCGCCACCGCCGCCCGCTGCGCCCACAACTCGCCATGGTCGGGGAGCGCCAACCCGCCGAATCGCGCCACGCCGTTCGGGACGTTGCACGCGGCGACCGTCGGGAAGCATTCATCGTAGCCCCCGCTGTCACCGGTCTCGCCGTACGAGGCGCCGTCGATCGGCTCCCGCGGTGGGAGCGCATCGTTGGCCCACAACCACTCCCGGCCGAGCGCCGAGAGCGATGTGATGCGCCCGCCCAGCGCAGGCACGATGCGCACGCGTGTGGCCCCCCCCTGCAACTCGACGAATCCAAATGACATTACGTTGGACGGCGAGAGATTGGCCGAAGATCGTGGATCATCCACCGACCCCCGACTCTCGATGCCGCCCGCGCGTCACCACGGACGCGACGCGCCTCACGGACGCGACGCGCCTCACGGACGCGACGCGCCTCACACGACGTCGCTGGGATCGATCCCGCGCGTGGCGAAGACACGCGCGACGGCCTCGCCGATTTTGTTGTTCGGCGTACTCGCTCCCGCCGTCAGCCCCACCGACAGACGCTCGGCGGTGCCCAGCCAATCGGCGGTCTCGACGTCGCCCGATGTCCCGATGGGACGGTGGCGGATGACGCGGCGGCCGACATCGAGACACTCGGCGTCTTCGACGTGATACGTTCGAACTTTCGCCGCGCAGATCGCCGCGAGCGAGATCGTGTTGCTCGAGTTGTATCCGCCGATGACGAGCATCACATCGAGGGGTTCGCGGAGCAGCGCCTCCACCGCGTCCTGCCGGTCTTGTGTCGCGCTGCAGATCGTGTCAAAGGTCCGGAAGTGCTCCGCGCGGTAGTCCGCGCCGTGGGCCCTCGCCAGCGCTTGCCCGACTTCTTCGCCGATCGCCAGCGATTCCCTCGCCAGCATCGTCGTCTGGTTCGCCACACCGACGCGCAGGAGGTCACGGTCCGGGTCGAATTCGGGCGATGCCGCGCGCGCGAATTGGGCCAGAAACATGTCGCGCGACCCGCGGCCCTCGATGTAGTCGCACACGATCCGCGCCTCGTCCATGTTGCGGATCACGAGGTAGCGACCGCCGGGATAGCGGGAGACCTGCGAGGCGGTGGCGCGGGTCTCTTCGTGATAGTACTTCCCGTGGATGACCGCCGTCATTCCGCTGCGGGCATAGCTGTCCACGCGCTTCCACACGTTGAGGACGGAGCCGCACGTGGTGTCCACGACGACGACGTTCTTCGCCCGCAGCGTCTCGAAGTCTTGCATCGTCACGCCGAACGCCGGCAGGATCACGACGTCCCCGGGCTCGACGACCGAATAGTCGAAGTCGCCGTTCTCCGATCGCAGGAACGTGATCCCCATTTCCCGGAGCTTCTCGTTCACGTGCGGGTTGTGGATGATCTCGCCGGCGAGGAATATCCGCCGATCAGGAAACTTCGTGCGCGTTTGGTAGGCGTACTCCACGGCCCGCTCCACGCCGTAGCAGAATCCAAACTCGCGGGCCAGGCGGACCGTCACGCCACGCGTGGACAGCACGTAGTCGCGCTGCCGCAGCAGGTCCACGAGCCGCCCCGTGTAGTCCGCGGCCAGCGACTCATTCACCTCGGCTTTGAGCCCGAAGCCCTTCCGATAGTAGGTGGGCGTCGTCTCGGGGAGCGCCATGGCCCCAATCTAGCCGAACCGAATCCCGTCACGGGCTGCCACTTGGGGGGGCCTGGGACGTGGTCACGACGGGCTCAGCCAATGACTCATGGTCAAAATGACCGATTCAGCGACCAGCGTGTACGTTATGGCATCAGTTCTGGTCGTCCACGGGACCTTCCGCCCGTCGTCTTCATCTCCTACGTTGACCTGAGACGGCTGTTTCCCCCAACGGGCCCCCTGTCAGTGTCTGCCGACGACGGCAACCCGTCCGCATTGGTGCCAGCGGCCGATGCCCCCACACCCGCTCCAGACGCCATGATCCGCGGCGCAGATCAGCTCACGCTGGTCGCGCCGGCGCTGGCCACGTCCGCGCCGTTGGCCGATATCGCCGGGACGGACAGTCCGGCTGCGCCGCCGCCTCGAGCTGATGCGATCGCGGATCGGGGGCCCGATGCCGCGGCGCAGGCGACCCGAGCCGCCGTATGGGTCTCGACCGTACCCGGAGGCCCCACGGGCGTCGCCGCGTCCCTTCAGCCAATCGCGCCCCGCGCACCGCTGCTCCGACCCCCGGCGCTGGTCAAGGGCGATTCCATTGGCGTGGTGGCCCCGTCCTATGCGCCGCGGCCAGGGTGGCTCACGCGTGGGGTCAAGGCGCTGGAGCGCCTTGGATACGGCGTGATCCTGGACCCTGAGCTGGGGACGCTCCGCCGTTTCCAGCGCGCCGAAGACGAGCGCCGGGCCGAGAATTTCATGGGCCTCTGGTTGGACCCGAATGTCAAAGCCGTCATCGGAGGCACGGGCGGGTACGGCGCGATGCGCATGCTCCCTCATCTCGAGCCCGAGATCTTCCGCCTCAACCCCAAGGCGTTCGTCGGCTACTCCGACGTGACCGCTCTCCACCTGTGGCTCATGCGGCGGGCCGGGTTGCGTGTATTCCACGGTCCGACTGTGGACGACCTCATACCGAGTGCCCGCGACCCAACCATGGCGTCGCTGCTGGCCGCACTCACCACCGCGAGACCGGCGGCCCGCATGGGCCGCGAAATCGCGCGCGTCGTCCGCCCCGGTCGGGCCGTCGGTCGCCTCACGGGTGGGAACCTCTCGCTCGTTCAGCAGTCCATCGGGACGCCGTATGAGATCGACACCCGCGATGCGATCCTGTTCCTCGAGGAGACGCGCGATCCGATGTCCGTGGCCGACGAACGCCTCGTCCACCTCCGCGCCGCCGGGCTCCTCCGGCACGTCCGCGGGGTCGTGTTCGGCCAGCTGTCGCTCGACCGCTCGGAAGAGGATGAATTCGAAGACTTCTTGACAGACCTGCTCGCCGATCTCGATATACCCATTCTCGCGGACTTCCCCGCGGGGCACGAGCTCCCGAATCTCACGTTGCCGCTCGGCACCGAGGTGGAGTTGGTGGCCGAAGAACAGACCGGATGGCTGGTGTACCGAGAAGACGCGTTGTCGTAACCTGTCCAACCAGGAGGCGCTGAGGTGCTGCGGCAAGGTCTCCTCTGGGTCCTGCTCGTCGTGGTGCTCGCCATCTGCGCGATCCGCGCGTGGCTGGAACGGCAGAGATAGCGCGACCACGCCTGCTTCACCGCCCGACTCGCTGTAACTCCACGAGGAGACAGCGGTCCTGGACGACGTCGATGCCCGCCGCGGTGAAGCGCGCCGCCGCTGCGTCGTTCCGAATACCACTTTGCATCCAGACCACGCGCGGCGCTTTCGCCAGGATGTCATCGACGTGGGGTGGGACGTCGTCCGACCGCCGGAAGATGTTGACCATGTCCACCGGCCCCGGGATGTCGATCAAACGGCGATAGACGGGCCGCCCCAGCATCGTCGAGAGCTCGGGATAGTACACCGGGACCGGCACCACCTCGATCCCCGCCCGCTGCGCGTACGCGGGAACGAAATACGCGGGTTTCCGGGTCTCCTCCGGCTTGATGCCGAGCACCGCGACGCGATGGATCGTCGCGAGGAGGGCCGCGATCTCCGCGTCGGTATCGACCGAACGCCCGATCGGGCGCGGCGCATCGTGGACTCGTCCGCCGTCAAATCGATCCATGCCAATCGAGCGCCTCGACCGACTGAGCGCCGGTCCTCGGATTCGGTACGGGGGCTGCGGAGTCGCGCGTGACCGGTGGCCGGCCGCGGCGCGGATTTCTTCCGCAAATCTACCTGCATTAGATTGCTCTTCGCCTCCGGCCGCGTGCCGGGATGCGCGGACGCAGGGCGTCCGGAGCAGCCGATCCGTCGGCCGCGGTTCCCGATCTTCGTCACCTGGAGTCCGTCACTATATGCGCATGCTCGTCCTGGGGCGTGGGCTGCAAGGCTCGGCCTGTGCCTACGATCTCCTGCAGAATCCCGATGTGACCGAGGTGCGGGTCGCGGACCTGCACGTGGACCACCTCCCCGAGTTTCTCGCGCCCTATTCCGGGAAGCGATTGATCCCGACGCGGCTCGACGTCCGCGACGCTGACGCGACGCGCGCCGTCATGCGCGAATGCGATGCCGTGATGAGCGCCATCCCGTACTACTTCAACCTCGAGCTGGCACGCCTCGCCGTCGAATCGGGCGTGCACTTCTGCGATCTCGGGGGCAACACCGAGATCGTCTTCCAGCAGAAGGAGCTCGACGGTCGAGCGCGGGCCGCGGGGGTGACCGTGATCCCGGACTGCGGATTGGCGCCCGGGATGGTGAACATCCTGGCCCAGTACGGGATCTCCAGGCTCGATCACGTCACCAGTGTCAAGATCTTCGTTGGTGGGCTTCCGCAGCACCCCGAGCCGCCGCTCAACTACCAGATCGTCTACTCGCTGGAGGGCGTCCTCGACTACTACACGACGTTGTCGTGGGTCCTCCGTGATGGCAAACGACACCAGGTCAAAGCGCTGTCGGAGCGCGAGCCGATCTCGTTCCCGGCACCGGTCGGTACGCTCGAAGCGTTTCACACCGCGGGCGGACTCTCCACGTTGGCCTTCCGCTATGAAGGAAAGATTCCGACGATGGAATACAAGACGCTCCGCTACCCGGGTCACGCCCACATCATGGAGGCGATCCGTGACCTCGGCTTGCTCGACCTCAAGCCTGTGGACATCAAGGGCATGAAGGTCATCCCGCGCGACGTGGTGGTCGGCGTCGTGGGCCCACATCTCACCAAGCCGCACGGCACCGATCTCGTCGCGCTACGCGTCATCGTCGAAGGCACCAAGGACGGGGTGCCCGTGCGCGCCGGATGGGAACTGCTCGACTACTTCGACACGGCGCACGGGATCAGCGCCATGGAGCGGACGACCGGGTACTCCCTCTCGATCACGGGACAGATGCAGGCCCGTCGGGAAATCACCCCCGCGGGAGTGCACACCCCGGATGAATGCATGCCGGCCGCACAATACATCGCCGAGCTCGCGAAACGCGGTGTGAATATCCGAGAAATCGAGAGCTGACGCCCGGTGAGGCGGGCGTCGGTGGCCGGCGGTGCCGGCTGCCCTCTACCGGCTACCGAGACACCCGATACACCGCTCCCAACTTGTCGTCGGTGATCAGCAGCGACCCGTCGGCGGCGACCATCACGTCGGCGACCCGGCCCCACCGACTGCCGTCCGGCCGCTGCCACCCCGTGATGAAGTCGTCGTACGACTGCGGCTGTCCGTTCGCAATGTGAATCCGAATGATTTTGTCTCCCGTCGGCTGGTCGCGGTTCCACGAACCGTGGCTCGCGACGAGCGCATCACCGCGTAGCGCGGACGGGAGTACCGTCGCGCGATCGAGAAACGTGATGCCCAGCACAGCGGAATGCGCCTGGACGTTGAGCGCGGGCACGACCATGGACGCGCACCGCGCCGGCTCGTTGAACTCGGGGCTCGGGTTGCGATTGCCCCAGCAATACGGCCACCCATAGAACCCCCCCGCGTGGATGATGTTGAGCTTGTCCGGCGGCGCGTTCTGGTGGTCCGGTTTGAGGTCGTCGCGCTCGTTCACCGTGACCCACAGCTCGTGGGTCGCGGGATCGACTGCCACTCCGACGGCGTTCCGGAGACCCGATGCGAACACGCGGCCGTTCGCGCCACTCTCGTCGAACCGCAGCACCGTCGCACGCGTCGAATCGTGCTCGACGCAGACGTTGCACGAGGAGCCGTCGGACACGTACATCGCGCTGTCCGGTCCGAACACGATGGTGCGCGTCGAGTGCCCGCTGCCGCCGCCGTAGTGGTTCACATAGGTGGGTGATCCCGTCGGCACGCCCCGCGGATCGAGATCGAATCGCACCACCCCGTCGTTGTTGGCGACGTAGAAATACCGCTTGTGGAAGGCCATCCCGTGGGGCTCGTTCAATCCCTGGGCGACGACGGTCTGACTGTCCGGCACTCCCGCACGATTCAGCCCGGAGAGGCGCACGATCTCCCCGCGCTGCAGGGCCGACACGTACACCGATCCATCGGCGCCCAGCGTGAGCCACCGCGCGCCTGCGACATGCGCGAAGTACGCGATCTTGAGCCCGGCCGGTAGTGTCAACTGCTGCTGCAACTCGGCATCGGTCGCGGGCTGCGCGACCGTGCGGGAGGGCGAGCACGCCGTCAGCACCGCCGCCGCGATCAGCACCGCGCTCGCCACCACTCGCCCGCGCCCCACACCACGTCCGTCAGGCATTGGTCGCATTCATCCTCCGACTCTCGTCTTGGTCCAGATCACGACTACCGCGCAATCCGATGACCCACCCTGCTGGAACTGTGCCGGTGCCTCCGACGCCTGATACACCTCGACGGCCGCGACTTCGTTCGGATGCATGAAGTCGTTGAAATTTTCTCCGCCCTGGAGTTGGGTCGGGATGCCGTCGATCACGTAGTTCAGGCATGACCCACCCGCGCCTCGCGAGCTCTTCAACTCCGGCTCGCCCGTGGAATAGTCGATCATGAGCCCGGGAATCGTCGTGAAGATGTCGGTCATGACCGTGGGCAGCTTCGTGGCGATCTGATCTTCCGTCAGATACCGGCCGAGCCCCGATTTCTGCCGCTGCGTAAAGCCGACGTTGCGCAACCCCTTCTCCCGCTTCCCTTCGACCTGCACTGTGGTGAGCGTCGGCGGCGCGGGCAGCAGTTTGACGTCGGTGTGCTGCGGCGCGCGGCTCGACAGGTCAACCGTGATCTGCATCGGCGCGAAGCTCAGCTTGCGCACTTCGAGCGCCTGCGTCCCCGAGGGCAACCCGCGCAGGGTGTAGGTCCCGCTGTCGCCCGTGGTCGTCGTCGCCTCGGCGCCCGCCACCGAGAGTTCGGCGCCGGCCACCGGCCGACCACTCGGGTCGGTCACCCGCCCCTGCACCACGGCGTGGCCCCGTCTGAGCGCGGCGGCCGGACGCGCGACCGGCGTCACGGGCGTTGCTGCACCGGGCGCCGGCGGCGCACTCGCCGCGACGGTGTCGGGCGACGGGACATGGAGCATGGCGAGCGTCACGAGCTCACCCTGCGTCGAGATCGGAACGTCCGCGGTCGCCAGGTTCCCGCGCGACGCCCGCACCGAGCCCTGCACGCTCGCCGGGGTGCCGCAGATGTGGTACGTGCCGCTCGAATCGACCGTGGCTTCCCGTACGCGGGGCGCGCGATGCACGCCCGTCGCCTGGCTCACCTCGAGCTCCGTCCAGTAAAACACGACCCGCGCGCCGGTCGCCGGCGCATCGGTATCCGCGTCCAACACCCGACCGATCACGGCGCTCGGCCCGGTGAGCCGCTTGTCCGGCGGGCAAAACAGATTCAGCACCGTAGACGCCGACGGCGTAGACAGCCGCACCACGGCGTATCGCCCGAGCGGCATGGCGATCGGTTGTGTCTCGATGGCTAACCCCAGTGAATCCAGCAGGGGATGGGAGAGCTGGAGCTTGTACTCGCCCGGGGTGACACTGTCGAGTCGGAATTGGCCAAGTGTGTCGGTGGTACCGGTTCCCTTGGCGCCGACGACCGTCACGGTCGCACCGCGGAGTGGGCCGCCATGGATGCTGTCGATCGCGACGCCGATGACCCCCGAGAAATGGTGCGTCGTATCGGCGGCCTGCTTGGCGCCCGGCGGGGCGGCCGCCGAGGGCGCCGCCTTCCCTTTCGTCTTGGTGGTCGTCGATGGCGACGGCGGCGTCGTCTGCTGCGCGACCACGGGCACGGTGACCACGCCGAGGCCGATGCCAAGCATGGCACCCACGATCAGGCCGACAAGCGGCCGCAACGCGCGGCGAGTGGCGCCGCGTCCGAGTACGATCATCCGAACCATTTCTTCAACGCCGCGGTCGTGGTGCCAAGGCCGCCAGGTCGAGTCGCCGCCTCGAGGGCGGCGGCGAATTCCGGGGCCGTGGGGAACCGGTCATTGGGATCGCGTTCCAGCGCCTTGAGCAACACCCGCTCGACGGCGCCCGGGAAATCTAGATCGGGGCGCAGTTTGCGGAGTGGCGTGGGGTGGTTTCGGAGCCGGGCGATCATGAGCTCCTGTTGCGACTTCCCCACGAACGGCAGCGAGCCCGTGAGCATTTCGACAGTCATCAGCGCGAGAGAGTAGACGTCCGTCCGACCGTCGAGCGGCTTGCCGCGAAGTTGTTCCGGACTCATGAACTCGGGTGTGCCCAGCACGATGCCCGTCGCGGTCAGCCGCTCGAGCTCGGGTCCCGCCCGCCGCTCCTTGGCCAGGCCGAAGTCCATGACCACTGCGCGCTCAGTGTCGTCCGGGCCGCACACGATCATGACGTTCTCGGGCTTGAGGTCCCGGTGCACGATCTGGTGATCGTGCGCGGCTTGCAATCCCGCCGCGATCTCGCTCACGAACCCCACCACGTCGGCCAGTGGGAGCTGCCCGAACCGGTACGTGCGATCGGCCAGGATCTCACCTTCGAGGAACGGCATGACGAGATACACGAGGCCATTCGGCGTCTGACCGAGGAACTCGATGTGGCAGACGTTGGGGTGCACCAGCCGCCCCGCCAATTCCGCTTCCCGCCGTAGCCGGGCCATCGCGGTGGCATCCTTGGCCAGCGACGGCGAGAGCACCTTGATGGCGTGCCGCATTCCCGTCGCGCTCTCGGTCGCCAGATAGACGATGGACATCCCGCCCTCACCCAGCTTTCGCTCGATCAGGAAACGCCCCTCGAGCAACTGACCGATGAGCGTCGCGGGCACCGGCACCGCGGCCGGAGTCAGCTTGCTCTTGATGAACGCGGGGCCCTGACCCGTGGGAGCGGCTCTCGGCGGTCCTTTCGCTTTCGGCGCGGCCGCCGGCGACGGTGCGCGCAACGGCGCCGGCAACGCGACCGGCGCGTCGCCCGGATCTGGTGTCGCCGCACTGGTGTCCGCCACGAGTCTCGCGCCGTCCCGCGGACAAAATCGGGTCGTGCCGCCATAGGCGACGCCACAAGTCGGACAGCGCAGGCTCATCGCCCCGATAATCTAGTGGCGATTGGCGACTGGCGATTGGTGGATCGTGGTGAGTGGTGGGTAGTCAGTGGCTAATTGCAGGGTGGCAGGCTGCCTCCGGCGCGTCGTACCTGCTGCCGCGTGCGAACCATACGCCACCATCCACTAACCACTGCCCCTCTACGCTCTGACGCGGTTCCGCCCCTCCGCCTTCGCCCGGTAGAGCGCGGCATCGGCCTGGCCGAAGAGATCGTCGGCGGAATCGACACGCGGACCCGGAAACGTCGCCACGCCGATGCTGGCCGTGAGACGGAGGCCCGTCCCCTCGTTACCGGGGGCGCCGATCACGGCGAACATCTGCGCCTCGATGCGTTCGCGAATGCGTTCCGCGAACGCCACCGCGCCCCCCTCGGCGGTCTCCGGCAAGACCACGACGAACTCCTCGCCCCCGTAGCGGGCGACCACGTCCACACTACGCACGGCGTGCTGCAGCACGGCGGCCACTTCACGCAGCGCGTCGTCGCCCGTCAGGTGCCCGTAGGTGTCGTTGACTCGCTTGAAATGATCGAGATCGATCATCAGCAACGTCACCACGGAGCTGTATCGGCGCGCGCGGTCCAGCTCGGCCGTCAGTCGCAGCGTGAGCGCGCGACGGTTGAGCACCTGCGTCAACGGATCGGTGTGCGCCAGTGCCTCGAGACGCGCGTTGTCGGCCCGCGTCATCTCGATCACCTGCGCCCGCTGAATCGTCGCCACCGCCGCGCGAATCACGGTGTCTGCGAATTCCACGTCTTCCGAGGTCAGGAGCGGCTCATCAGCCGTTCGCCGCAGGAAGAACACCCCGGCCTGCGCCCGATCGAGCGAGAACGGGAGCGCGATCACCGACCGAATCGCCACGACCACCCCCTCCCGCAACCAGGACTCGCGCACGCGGTCGTACAGGGGGCTCGTCCGCAGATCCTCGATCAATACCGGCGTGCCGCCATCCAACGCCGCGCGGACCTCCGGGTAGCGATCGAGTGTGATCTCGAGGTTGCGGATCGCCGGATTCTCGAACGCCGCCGCGACCAGGCCACGCTCGTCGCCCGGGCGCGCAAGGATCACGGAGCAATGCGAGATGTCGAGGGCCCGCGCTACCCGACGTGCCACGATATGGTAGATCTCGTCCGAGGAGAGGTCGCCCGTCACCTCGTGGAGGATGTCCACGAGCTTCCGGCGGCTTTCCGCGTCTTCGCGGGCCCGCTGGAGCTCGACATCCTTGGTGCGCAGCTCTTCGCGAGCCGCCACCAGCGCGGCGCGGACCCGCAATTGCGCCTGGATACGGGCCAGCAGTTCGCGCACGCGAACCGGCTTGCGTACGAAATCGGCCGCGCCCAGTCCGAGTGTCCGGACGGCCGCTTCATCCGGCGGCAGCGACGACACCATCAACACCGGGAGATCTCGCCACCGATCGTCCGACTTGATGCGCTCGAGGGTCTGATAGTTGTCCGAGCCCGGCATGGCGACATCGAGCAGCAACAGATCCGGCGCATCCCGCTCCAATCGCTCGAACAGCGTGCGACCGTCCGCGGCCGCGCTCACGTCGTACCCCTGCTCTTTGAGCACCCATGCTACGGTCTGAAGGACCGCTGGATCGTCGTCGGCGACCAGGATGCGGGTGTTGGCGATCATCGTCCGCGTCTCATGCACGAGCGGCGCATCGAAGCGGTCCGTGTGGGACCGCGATCCAACCCCCGAGGGGAGCGACTCCACGATGCCTGCCTCACGCGCTGATACGGTTCCGCCCCGCCGACTTGGCGCGGTACAGATTGCGATCCGCCGCCGCCAACAACACGGCCGGCGACAGCTCGCCGATCGACGGCGCGACGAGCACCCCGACGGAGATCGTCACTGGCAACGATTGCCGCTGATCGCCGAATACATGATCGTCCACATTGCACCGCAGTCGCTCGGCGAACGCCGTCGCACCCTGCCGTCCCGTATCCGGGAGCACCAGGATGAATTCGTCGCCGCCCAATCGCGCCACCGCGTCGGTGTCCCGCGCGGTCTCGTTCATGATGTCGGCCACGGTCTGCAGCACATAGTCGCCGAAGGGATGTCCGTACGTGTCGTTGATCGACTTGAAATGGTCCACGTCAACCGCCAACACGGACAGAGATGTCCCGCGGCGGCGCGCTTGACGGCATTCGCGAGCCAGCCGCGTCTCGAGCGCACGCCGGTTGAGGCACTCGGTCAGCGGATCCGTTCCGATCAACTCGATGAGCCGATGCCGCATGTCGTCCACGCTGCGGCCCAGCAACGTGAGATCGTCCGGGCGGCGATCGCTCCCCGCCTGGAGTGGACTTCCGAACTCGCCGACTTCGACATCGCGACACAACCGGCGCAGCGCGTTCATCCGCGCGCGGAACGAACCGAACGCGAAGAGCAGCGTGGACCCGGCGAAGAGGTACGTCACGGAATACGTCGCGATCGCCCACCCGTCGGCCGATGGACCGAGTCGGATCGGTGTGAGGAACAGGGATCCCAGGACGTACGCGGCGAGCGTCGATACCAATCCCCAGACGGCGAACGAGAGTCCGTAGTACACGACTGCCACCTGCACGGCCACGAGTCCCAAGATGAGCAATCGGTCGTAGTCCCGCACCGTCGCGGTCAGGTACACCACGCTTGCCGCCGCGGTGAGATCGACCGCCAACACGAGCCCGAGGACGCGACGCGATACCCCATCGGCCGGCGACCGCCGGAGTTGCCACGCGACCACAGCCGTCGCCCCCGCGTACATCAAGCCCACACCCGCGAGGACCGGCCAGCTCGGAGTGGCGTCCCTGCCATACCGTTGCACCGCCGCCGCGCATAGCGTGAGCGCCGCCGCCACATATCGTGCCCAGCTTTGCCACAGGAGAACCTGCCGCTCGGCGCCCGGCGCGGTCACTTTGTCCGAAATCCGCCGCGGTGGATCGTTGACCGGCCATTCCGAGGTCTCGGCCGCCGGCTGGGGCGCCACATCACACAACATCGGCACGACCGGTCCAGCCGATGTGGTTATGCCGAGTCCACTGTCCGCGGGGCCGTCGGAAACCAGGTCCGCACACCCTGCGCGCACGTCAGCCCGCAGGTCAGCCCGCAGGTCAGCCCGCAGGTCAGCCCGCAGGTCAGCCCGCATCTCGGGTGCGACCCGAACCGCGCGCGACCGCCGGACGCCCGCAATCTCCCCCGCTAAGGCCGCCGGGCGCCCCGGCGGCGTCGTTGGATACAGTGGGGTGAGACCAGGGAGGTCCATGGGGCCCAATCGGTCGGTGAAGACGCGCGCACCAGTGGATGTTGCCTCTCCGGGATCGCCGAGATGCGACCCAGGAAACGTCAGCGCACGGACGCACAGGTTAGGCACGGCTAACCTAGGCTCCGGCCACCGAACGGTAAGGCAAAAAGCGAGCTCGACTTGCTAAACATAGAGTGCACCACGGAGAAACATTGCTCGCAAGCACGTTGTCACAGCCCTTGACGATCGGGTTCGTAAACAGCAACGGAGGCGGTAATTACGTCGCCGCCTCCGCTGTCGATACCGCGATGGACCGAACTATATTTTGTGCAGAAGAGCTCGCTAGACGTCGTCTCCAGACGCATCATCCGGGCCACCGGGAGCGGTTTCGGCGGCCTCCGCGGGTTCCGTCCCTTCCGCCTCGTCTGGGACCACTCGAGCGACGGCTGTCACTCGGTCTCCCTGATCGAGCTGGACGAGTTTGACGCCCTGCGCAATGCGCCCCGTGACCCGTACCTGCGCGACCGACGAGCGGATGATAATGCCCTGTTTCGTGATGAGCATGATCTCGTCCTCCGGCAGCACCTCCATCACCGTCACGACATCGCCCGTGCGCTCGGTGCGGTTGACGGTGATGATGCCCTTACCACCGCGTTTCTGCACGCGGTATTCGTCGATGTTGGAGCACTTGCCCATGCCGAGCTCCGTGACGACGAGAATCGTCGCGTCGCGCTTGAGCACGACCATGCCCACGACCGCATCGGCCGCGCGCAACTCGATCCCCTTCACGCCCGTCGTGTCGCGGCCCATGTAGCGCACGTCCGATTCGTGGAAACGCACCGACAGTCCGTGACGCGTCGCGAGGATCACGTCGTTCGTCCCGCTCGTGATCTGGACATCGATGAGCTCGTCCCCGGCCTCGACTTTGATCGCCTTGATGCCGTTCGTCCGGGGATTCGCGTACTCGCTGAGCGCGGTCTTTTTCACCGTGCCCATCCTGGTGCAGAAGAACAGGTACTGGTCCGCGGGGAAGTCGCTCACCGGGAGCATCGCTTTGATCTCGGTGTCCGGCGACACGTTGATCAGGTTGACGATGGGGCGTCCCTTCGTCGCGCGTCCTGCCTGCGGAATCTCGTGCACCTTGAGCTTGAAACACCGCCCGTCATCCGTGAAGAACAGGATGTGGTCGTGCGTCGAGCCAATGAACAGATGCTCGATGAAGTCCGCGTCTTTGAGATCCTGCCCCGAGAGGCCGCGTCCTCCTCGGCGCTGCCGCCGATACGTCGAGACCGCGGTGCGCTTGATGTAGCCGGAGTGGGAGACGGTGATCACCATGTCCTCTTCGGCGATCAGATCCTCGATCGAGAACTCGCCCTCATCGCTCGTGATCTCCGAGCGCCGTTCGTCCGAGTACTGCTCGAGGATCTGCCCCAGCTCGTCCTTGATCATCTTCATGCGTTTCGGCCGCGATGCCAACAGCGCCTGCAGGTCCTTGATGATCGCGCGCACATCCTTGAGCTCCGCCTCGAGCTTGTCGATCTCGAGGCCCGTGAGCTTGGCCAGCCGCATGTTGAGGATCGCTTCGGCCTGGAGCTCCGACAGCTTGAAGCGGGCCTGCAGCCGCGCGCTCGCCCGCGGCGTGTCCTCGGCCGCCCGAATGAGCTTGATGACCTCATCGATGTGATCGACGGCGATCTTGAGGCCGTCGAGGATGTGCTCCCGCTCCTGGGCCTTGTCCAGCTCGAACTGCGCTCGTCGGACGACGACCTCATGGCGGTGACTGATGTAGTGCTCGAGGATCTCCTTGAGCGCCATCACCTTCGGCACCAACTGCCGCGTCGTCGGATCGGGCACGAGCGCCAGCATGATGACGCCGAACGTGGACTGCATCGGCGTGTGCTTGTAGAGCTGATTGAGCACGACGCGGGGGATCGAGTCGCGCCGCAGTTCCAGCACGAGGCGCCGACCCTCGCGGCTGGTCTCGTTGCGCATCGCGGTGATGCCGTCGAGCCGCTTGTCGGCCACCAGATCCCTGATGATCTGCTCGAGCTTCGCCCCGTTGACCTGATAGGGCAGCTCGGTGACCACGATCTGCGCGCGCCCCGATTCCTTTTCCTCGATGACGGCGCGCGCCCGCATCACGATCCGCCCGCGGCCCGTCTCCTGGTAGTCCTTGATTCCCTGGCGGCCGTAGATGTAGCCGCCCGTCGGAAAATCGGGACCCTTCACGATCTTGCGCAGATCGGTCACGCTCAGATCGGGGTCGTCGATCAACGCCATGACCGCGTTGACGACTTCCTTGATGTTGTGCGGCGGGATGTTCGTGGCCATGCCGACGGCGATCCCCGACGACCCATTCACGACCAGGTTCGGGAAACCCGAAGGGAGGACCGTGGGCTCCGTCAGGCGATCGTCGTAATTGGGCGCGAAATCGACCGTGTTCTTGTCGATGTCGGCCAGCATCTCAGTCGCCAGCCGCGTGAGCCGCGCTTCGGTGTACCGATACGCCGCCGCGTTGTCGCCATCCGCGCTGCCGTAGTTGCCCTGCCCATCAACCAACGGATAGCGCAACGAGAAATCCTGCACCATCCGGACGAGCGCATCGTAGACCGACGCGTCGCCGTGCGGGTGATACTTGCCCAACACGTCGCCCACGACGGTCGCCGATTTCTTGTACGGCCGTCCCGGAACCAGCCCCAACTCGTTCATCGCGTACAACACCCGACGGTGCACGGGCTTGAGTCCGTCACGCACGTCCGGGAGCGCGCGCGAGACGATCACACTCATCGAATAGTTGATGAACGACTCTTTGATCTCGTCGTCGATCAACCGGGGAAGGATGCGCTCTCTGTTGTTCGGTGCAGTCATGATTCAGCCAAAGAGGAACGGCAAACCGACGCGGGACACAGTGGCGGAATGACCGCCGGATGTCGGTCGGGAGAACCCCGAAAGCTACCCGATCGAGGCGCCCGCCGCAACCCGCGAGAAGTATCGTAACCCTTTGTCGGGCTGTGGGTTACCGATTGGCCATTGGCGATTGGCGATTGGCTTCAATTCCTCGTCGCCCGAGCCGAGTCGAAGATCGCGCTCCGATGACACTGAGGACACAACAGCCACACCCGGCGGCGGGCGTAGCCGAGGCCAAACGACCCGCCGCCAATCGTTCGACTGTTCATCGTCACCGCACAGGCCGGACACTGCGGCGGTTCGCCTGCCAACCACTGCTGGCGTATCCGCTGCTGCTCCTCGATCCCGTACTGCGCCCGCTCGGGCGGCCCCTCACCCATTGCTCAACCGCGCCCGAATGTGGTCGGGGATGGGAATGCTCCGCTGCACCTCGTAGTCGAACATCACCTGCACGGTGCGCCCCTCGGCGACGAGCCGCTCATCCCGCGAATCGACGATCCGGTACGCCCACACCCATGCCTTGGTGCGGATCTCGGCCACCGTGATGTCCATCGTGAGCGGATCGCCCCACTTGGCCTGACTCACGTAGCGGACCGACGCCTCCAACATGATGAAAGGGAAGTCGTCGGTCAGTCCGGTGAGCGACTGCCAGGCGTGATGCCGCCCGATCTCGAAGTAGGTCAGATACACGGCGTTGTTGACGTGGCCGCGAGTGTCGTAGTCGCTGTACCGTGGGTCGATGGGAACGCGCACGTCAGGCCTCCTGCCCGGTCTGCATCGTCAGTACGATCTTGCCGAAATGGGCGTCGGATGCGAGCCGCTCGAACGCGGCCTGCCCCTCCGCCAACGGATACACGCCATCGATTGGCGCGCGCAAGCGACCGGCGCGAAACTCCGCCGCCACGGCGTCGAACTCGCCGTCGTTGCCCATGGTCGAGCCCATGAGCGTCCATTGGTTCCAGAACATCCGGCGGACATCCGTCTCCACGAGTGGCCCGCTGGTCGCGCCGCAGGTGACGAGCCGCCCCGCGCGACTCAACGCGCCGAGTGACTGCGACCAGGTGGCCTGCCCCACACAATCGACGACGACATCGACACCGCGCTTGGCCGTCTGGCCGCGGATCGCGCGCGCCACATCCACCGTGCGGTGGTTCAATCCCTCGTCCGCGCCGAGTGCCGCGGCCCGCTGCAACTTCTCCTCACTGCCCGACGTCACCCAGACCCGCGCGCCGCGCGACTTGGCGATCTGCAGCGCGGCTTGCGCGACGCCGCCGCCGATCCCCCAGATCAGGACCGTATCGCCGGGCGCGACCATCGCGCGGGTCACCACCATCCGCCACGCCGTGAGCGTCACCAACGTGAACGCGGCGGCGTCGGCGGCCGATGCGCCGCCAGCTGCAGGCGCGGGTACGACACGCACGTTCGCGGCCGAGACGACCACGTAGTCCGCGAACGTCCCGGGCCGGTGCTCGCCCAGGAGTTGGAAGTGGACGCACAACGATTGCTCACCGCGCCGACAGTACTCGCACGTCCGGTCACTCACCCCGGGATTGACGAGCACGAAATCGCCCACCGATACGCCGCGCACGGCCGAGCCGACTTGGTCGATCACGCCGGCCGCGTCCGCGCCCAACACCCAGGGCGCGGTGATCGTCACGCCCGGCATACCGCGGACGACGAAGAGATCGAGATGATTGAGCGCCGCGGCGTGGACACGCACACGCACGTCGGTCGCAGCCGTGAGCACGGGATCCGGCAGATCGGCCCGGAATTCGAGCCGCTCCATGCCGCCGTGCGCGCTGATCGTCAGTCCTCGCACTAGTGTTGGGGAAAGTTATATTGCAACAGAAACGAATCAGACGAATGTGGCCCCGAGGCAGACGACCGCCGACGCCCACCGGATCGTTAACGATAGGCCCCGGTACGCATGATCGCGATCAAAGTCCCACCGCTCGGCGAATCCATCGTCGAAGCCACCGTGTCACGCTGGGCCAAGCAGCCGGGCGACGCGGTCGCCGCTGGCGAGACCGTCGTTGAACTCGATACCGACAAAGTGACGGTCGAAGTGCCCGCACTCAAGAGCGGCGTCCTCACGTCGCAAGCCAAACGCGAAGGCGACGCGGTCAAGGTTGACGACCTGTTGGGCGAGGTCGATGACACGGCTGCAATACCAGCCGCCGTACCAGCGACCGTGCCGGCCACGGCCGCCCGCGCGACGGCTCCGACGACCGCGGTCGCCGCCGCATCCGTGGGCGCTCCCGCCGCGGACCGCGATGCGGCGCCGCCGCCGCCCCGGGCCGGCGTCCGCGCCGCACCCTCCGCGCAGCGGCTCGCGGACAAAGAGGGACTCGATCTCGCGAGGGTCTCCGGCACCGGCCGCGGCGGCGTCGTGAGCAAACCCGATGTGCTCGATCACATGGCGCGCGGGAGCGCCGCCGGGTCGTCCGCCGCGCCCACCGCGGTGCCGGCCGCCGGCGAACCGCGAGCCACACCAGCCGCGCCGGCCGCGCTGGCCGCGCCGAACGGCGCCCGCACACCCGCCGGCACCGGGGCGCGCGAAACGCGGGAAAAGATGACGACGCGCCGCAAGCGCATCGCTGACAATCTCGTCCAAGCGCAACACGTCACTGCGCATCTGACGACGTTCAATGAGATCGACATGTCGGCCGTGACCGCCTTGCGAAACCGGATGCGCGAGCGCGTCGAGCAGGAACAGGGCATCAAGCTGACCTTCATGCCGTTCTTCGTGAAGGCGGCCTGTCTCGCGCTGCGGCAATATCCGATCGTCAACGCGCAGATCGACGGCGACGCGGTCGTGTACAAGCACTACGTGCACATGGGGATCGCCGTCGCGGCCGAGCAGGGGCTCGTCGTCCCCGTGGTTCGTGATGCGGACCAGAAGGGCATGATCGAGGTCAGCCGGGAGATCGCCGATGTCGCCACCCGCGCCCGCGCGGGCAAGCTCGCGATCGATGATCTCACGGGCGGCACTTTTACGATCACGAATGGTGGCGTCTTTGGCTCGCTCGTGTCCACGCCCATCCTCAACTATCCGCAGGCCGGCATCCTGGGACTCCACAAGATTCAGGACCGGCCGATCGCGGTGCAGGGGCAGGTCGTCGTGCGGCCCATGATGTACGTCGCGCTCTCGTATGACCACCGCATCGTCGATGGCCAGCAGGCGGTGTTGTTCCTGGTCCGGATCAAGGAGTTGATCGAGGATCCGGCCACCATGTTGGTGGCCTGACGCCGGCGCTCGCGCGATCGGTGACCGGGCGTCGATCCACCGCGTGTGGTGATCGGCTCGAGAGCCCACCGGCGGGGTCGCCGCCCCTCGCATCCCGAACCCGCATCTGGTTGCCGCCCTCGTGACTCCCGATTCTGCTTCTCCGACTCGCGCCGACGTCGTCGTCATCGGCGGCGGACCCGGCGGATACGTTGCCGCCATCCGGGCGGCACAGCTTGGCCTTCGCACCGTCTGCGTCGAGCAGGACAAGACGCTGGGCGGCACGTGTGTGAATATCGGCTGCATCCCGTCGAAGGCCCTCCTCACGAGCTCCGAATACTACGAGTTCACGAAGCTCCACAGCGCGGAGCACGGGTTCCAGGCCGCCGGGCTGACGCTCGATCTGCCACGCATGATGCAGCGGAAGGACGACGTCGTCGGGCAAAACACGAAAGGCATCGAGTTCCTGTTTCGCAAGAACAAGGTCACCTGGGCGAAGGGTCGCGGTGTGTTGGGACCGGGCAATACGGTGACGGTGACCGACCGGGCTGGAGTGGCCTCGACGATCCTGGCGACCGATGTCATCATCGCGACGGGCTCCGTACCCGTCGCGCTCCCCTTCCTGCCGTTCGACGAGCAGCGCGTGCTGTCCAACGACGGCGCCCTCAGGATCCCGAAGGTGCCCGAGCATCTCGTCGTCATCGGCGCCGGCGCGATCGGCCTCGAGCTAGGGTCCGTCTGGCATCGGCTCGGCGCGCGGGTGACAGTGCTCGAGCTCGCGCCGACGATCCTCCCCGGCTTCGATGCCGACGTGATCAAGGACGCCGAGAAGCTCTTCCGGCAGCAGGGCCTCGACCTGCGCACCGACGTTCGGGTCACCGGCGCACGGATCGATGGCCAACGTGTCGCGGTCGAGTACCAGAAGGACGGGGGTGCCTCCGAGCGGATCGACGCGGACCACGTACTGGTCGCGGTCGGCCGGCGACCGAGTCTCCAGGGCGTGGACGCCGCCGCGTTGGGATTGGGGCTCGGCAAGCGCGGTGAGGTCCTCGTGGACGACCAGATGCGCACCAATCTGCCGCACGTCTACGCGATCGGCGACGCCGTCGGCGGCAAGCTGCTCGCGCACAAAGCGGAGGAGGAGGGCGTCGTGGCCGCGGAAGTGATCGCTGGCCAGCCGTCGCGCATGCACTACCGCACCATTCCCGCGATCGTCTACACGTGGCCCGAGATCGCCGTGGTCGGATTGGCGGAGCACGAGGTCAAAGCCGAAGGCCGCCGATACACCATCGGCAAGTTTCCGTACTCGGCCAACGGGCGCGCGCGCACACTCGGACAAACCGCTGGCTTCGTCAAGTTCATCGCCGACGCGGCCTCCGGCGAGTTGCTCGGCGCGCATCTCGTCGGCCCCAACGCATCGGAGCTGATCAGCGAGGTCGTGCTGGCATTCGAGTACCGCGCGACCGCGGAGGACGTGGGCGGGACTGTCCACGCGCATCCGACGCTGTCCGAGACCACGAAGGAAGCCGCGCTCGCGGTCCTCGGGCGCGCGATCCATATCTGAATGGCAAGCTGTTGGCTCTCCCGCGAACGACATGAGCGAACGACATGAGCGAACGACATGAGCGAACGACATGAGCGATCGACGATGAGCGATCGACCGAGCGCCGTCTCGATCCGTCCGCTGACTGCGGCTGACGGCCCGACGTGCCGTGGTCTGTTCACGGCGGCCTTCGGGAATACTCTCTACGCGGAGGCACCGCGCCGAGCGCTGCACGCGGCACTCGACGGCGCGGCGGCGGGGCCCGACAATCCCGAGGCTGCGGGCCTGGTGGCGATGGCCGGCGATCAGCTCGTCGGGGTGGCCGTGTATGGCGAGGTGGCGGGCGCGATTGGCGCGGGCAAGATGCACGGGATGGCGGTGGCACCCGACTCCCAACGACTCGGCATCGCGCGCACGCTCATCGAGGCCTTCGCGGTCGAGCTGGCACGCCGAGGGTCGCGGTTCGTGTTGGTCGAGTTCCCGGACGCCCCGGAGCTCGCGGCGGGTCGAACGCTGCTGCTACAGTGCAAGTTCGTGGAGGAATCTCGCCTTCCCGACTTCTTCGTAGACGGCGTGGCCCTGTCCTTCCTGCGCCGCAATCTGTAGCGGCCGCTCGCGAAGGCTGGAATCGGGCGCGACCGCTCGCGACCGCTTCCCCTTTCTCTCGCTCGCACCAGGGACCGCCAGATGCATTGCGGGGTCGGCCCAATTCCGCTGGACCGACCCCGCATGGTTTCTTCACCAGCCACCGACCGTCGTTATCGCTTGATCGTCGCTCCGATCGCGGCGCCGATCGTCAGCAAGCCCGCTGCCGCGGCGGCGACCGTCACGGGGGTCACCTCCACCGAGCGACTCCACCAGGGTGCTGTGACCTGCGGGACGGTGGCCGGGAGGGCGGCCATGATGCGCTCGGTCATGTCCAAGGGCGCCTGCACGTGACGGCGCACCTCGAGGTCGCGGTCGAGTCGCTTCCAGAATTCGACATGCCGTACCGCCTCCGCACCGCGCACACCAGCCTCCGGCAACTCGCCATCCAACCACGCGTGGATGAGATCCGGGGTTCGGGTCAGCTCGATCGGAACCTCTCGGTCCGCCAGCTTCCCGGACTCGCGAGCGCGCGCCGGGTGCGATTGCCCAGCCTCGGGCGTCTCTTGCGCACGGGAGCGGTCCGCATCGTCGCGCCCGTCGCGCGCTGAAAGATCGTCATGCATCACGCGTATTTCTCCTCTAAAAGGACCTGAAGCGCTTCGCGTGCGCGGTGAACGCGCATCTTGAGTGCCCCAACGGTGGTGCCCAACAGATCAGCCATTTCCTCGTACGATCGCCCTTCTACATGCTTCATCACGAACGCTTCCCGCAAACTCGGGGCGAGCGCCGCCAGTGCGCGGTCGAGGTCGCTCCGTAACTCCGTCCGGTCGAGATCTTCTTCCGGGGTCGCATACCCAGACGGTTGGTCATCCTCGTCGTAACTCAGGTGCGTCCGTCGGATGTTCTTCAGCCAATCCTTACATCCGTTTGCGACGATTCGAAACACCCACGCGTCGAACCGTCCGCGAACCTCCGCAAGATGTTGGTAAGCTTTAATGAAGGACATCTGAAGGATGTCCTCCGCAACATCGGGACTACCGGTCATTCCCAACGCGTGCCGGTACAACGCATCACTGTACCGCATGATCAACAACGAGAAGTCTTCGCGGTGCCCAGTCAGCACTCGTCCAATGATCTGCTGGTCCGCCTCCAGTTGGTCGGCCTGTGCCGGCGTCACGGTCGTTTTCACGGGGCTAGCATAACCCGTTTCCGACGCGGTGTATAGACCTGCGCCAGTGAGTCAGACCCGCAACGCGACGGCTGCACCGAGAAGACGACACAGCCGCGCGAGAGTAACACGAGTTCATACTGTGTAACATTGCTGACCAGTTACGTGACGGTGAATGGCAATGGGGCGACGCGGCGGTGGGTGGCCCAGAGCGGCCCGAAGCCGGAAGGCGATGGTCAGAAATCACAAAGCAGGGGTCAAATGGCGAGGCCGGCTGGAGCGTCGCAGCCGGCCGTGAATATGTGGCCTTTGACCTCCGGCCCCCGCCCCTTACCGCCGCCCCGCGGGCTTCTTCTTAACGGCACTCTTCGCGCCACTCTTCGATTTTGGCGCGGGCCGCGCGACGACCTTCTTCTTAGCCTTCACCGGCGCCTTCTTGGGCGCCGCGACGACAGCGGCAGGAGCGGAGGGACGCGGCGGCTCGACCCGCACGGGTGCCTTTGCGGCAGCCGGCGCCACGAACGACGAGGGCACGGGATCCACTTTGAGGATCGGCGGCGGTGGTGGCTTCGGAATCTTCGAGGGCGGCAGCACCGGATGCGGTTTCCGCTTCCCATCCGCTTCTTCCGCCTCGCGGATCAGCTTGTCGGCCTCGTCTTGCGTCATCTGCCCGCGCCGTACCATGAACTGCACCAAGTCCCGCGCACTCTCGATCGCGAACCCCGACAGCCCGGCAGCCGCGCTGATGACATCCTTCATCGCCGCCGCCATCTTGCTCCCCGCCTCCAGACTGATCTCCTGCGCCTTGGCCGCCATCTCCGCCACCGTGTCGCGTACATCGGCGCCGCGATGACCTGGACTCCTCTTCGGCACCACCGGTGCGGGAGGCGCACCGTCTGTCGCCGGCTTCGCGTCCACTGCTTCGGCTGCTTTATCGGCCATAGCCTACGTGCTCCGTCCGAACTGGGCACCGGGGTGCGGAACCCCGGAGAAGTGTATTGAAGCCGTCACAGACGCGGCGTAACCTTACCGAATACATCCCGCGATTCGCATCCCGGCAAAGGACCAGGCCGCGCGCGGCGGTAAGTATATGATTTTTCGTCATCTATGCAAGCCACCCCAGGTAGCGCGCACGAGAGGGGAGGCCGTCGGATACGCGTGGAATTTGGCAATATCATAACGCCATTAATGCGACAGAATAGCCTCACTGGGGTCAAAGTGCTCGATCTCACACGCGTCCTAGCCGGACCGCTGTGTACGATGCTGCTCGGGGATTTCGGCGCAGATGTGATAAAAATTGAACGCCCTGGCTCGGGTGACGATACCCGAGGCTGGGGTCCGCCGTTCGATAGCCGCGGCGAAAGCGCGTATTTCCTGAGCATCAACCGTAACAAATGGAGCGTGGCCGCGGATCTCGATCGTGCGGATGACCTGGCCCTCATCGCCCGCCTGGCTGCCACGGCGGATGTCGTGGTCGAGAACTTTCGCCCCGGGACGCTGGAGAAGCACGGGATCGGCGCCACCGCCCTCCTCGATCGCCACCCGCAGCTCGTATGGGCCACGATCACGGGATTCGGTGAGCAGAGTCCGCGGGTCGGATATGATTTCGTGGTCCAGGCCGAGCAGGGCTGGATGGCCATCACCGGTGACCCCGGCGGCCCGCCGTCAAAGGTCGGCGTGGCACTCGCGGACATCATCGCGGGCAAGGACGCGGCGATCGCGATTCTGGCGACGATCGCCGCGCAGGGCCGCGGCGCAGTGTCCGCCGCCGCGCGTCGCATCACGATCTCGCTCGCGCACAGCGCGGTCGCCGCGCTCGTCAATGTGGCGCAGAATGTCCTCGTCACCGGCGCAGATGCCCTGCGGTGGGGCAACGCGCATCCGAACCTCGTCCCCTACCAACTTTTCGAGACCGCCGACCGACCTGTCGCGTTGGCCGTCGGCACCGACAGCCAATGGCGCGCGTGCATGGTCGCCCTCGAGCTGCACGACCTGGCGAATGACCAGTCGCTCGCCACCAATGCGGGCCGCGTGACCCATCGCGAGCGCCTCGTGAGCCGCCTCGCCGTGCAGTTCCGTGAACGACCAGCGGCCGAATGGATACTGCGGCTCAATGCCGCGAGCGTCCCCGTCGGCCTCGTGCGCTCCGTCCGCGAAGCGCTCGCCGACACGCCAGCGTCCGCCCTGACCGGCGTCGCCCCAGCCCTCCCCGGCACGATCCGCTACCCACCCCCGCTCCTCAACGAACACGGCCCCGCAATCCGCAGCCAAGGGTGGGAAGCCTTTGGGAAGAGCAGCGGGTAGCGGTTCGTGGGGAGCGGGCCGAGCGTTGCCGTCGCGAACCGCCCCCGCCCAACTCGCCAATCGCCGTCCGCTATCCGCTATCCGCTGCTTTCCGCATCACGTCCATCACGTGCGCGCAATTGATCAACGCGATGTGCGTGAATGCTTGGGGGAAATTGCCGAGGAAGGCGCCCGTCGCCGGATCGAGTTCCTCGCTGTAGAGACCCAGATGATTCGCGTGGGCGATCATGCGCTCGAAGATCCGCTGTGCATGGTCGTGCTCGCCCGACAGCGCCAACGCCTCGGCTAGCCAGAACGTGCAGATCGAGAAGACACCCTCTCCCCCCTGGATGCCGTCCTCGTTGCGGTACCGGTACACCAACTCTTCGCCCGCGCTCGTGAGCTCGCGCAGCGTCGCTTGGACCGTGCCGACCACGCGCGGGTCGCTGTGCGGAAGAAATCCCACCATCGGAATCACGAGGTTGGATGCGTCGAGCGCGTCGGTGCCGTAGTACTGCACGAAGCTCTGCTTCTCCTCGCTCCACCCGTTCGCCAGGACGTCGGCATGGACCGCGGCGCGCTCCGCTTCCCACCGCTCGAGCGGCGCAGTGAGCGCAAACTCCCGGGCCATGCGAATCCCGCGGTCGAGCGCGACCCAGCACATCACCTTGCTATGCACGTAGTGGCGCAGTCCGGCCCGCACCTCCCAGATCCCGCTGTCCGGTCGGCGCCAGTTGTCCGCCACCCACCCGACCAACCGCCCCAACGTGGACCACGTGCCCTCAGTCAGTGGCCGGGTGCGGCTCCACAGATATGTCGTCTCCAGTAGCTCGCCGTAGACGTCGAGCTGCAATTGGTCGTACGCGGCGTTGCCCACGCGAACCGGGGCCGACCCGCGATAGCCCTCGAGGTGAGGGAGGGTCTGCTCCGTCAGATGACGACGCCCGTCGATGCCGTACATGACCTGCAAATGGGTATCGCTCGTGCGCCGCGCCACGCGCTTGAGAAACTCCATGAAGCGGTCCGCCTCATCCGAATGACCGAGAATGCTGAGCGAGTACAGCACGAACGCGGAGTCCCGGATCCAGGTAAACCGGTAGTCCCAATTGCGTACGCCACCGATCTCCTCCGGGAGCGACGTCGTGGGCGCCGCGACGATTGCGCCCGTGGGCTCGTAGCAGAGCAGCTTCAGCGTCACGGCCGACCGGATCACCGCGGCATGATACGGCCCGTCATATCGGATGGCGCCCACCCACGTGTGCCAGAACGCAAGCGTGTCGGCCAGTCGTTTGTCCGATTCGTAGGCGGCGAGCGGTCGTACCTCGTCATCGTCGTACCGGAGTACGAACCACGCGGCGTCGCTTCCGCTACCCGGCCGCGCCCCACCGTGGCCCGCACCATCCGCCGTCCCGTCGCCTCGCCCGCCACCCCCCATCCGACTCACCACATCGGTGACCCGCGCGACCGCACCGGTCACCATCGCGACCGCGGCATTCACGCGCCGACGGGGACCGCTCGCGCGACCCGAACCGCTCCGACGATACCGTTCAGCGCCGTCGCTCAGCCCCGTCGATGCGGACCTGGCTCCCGTCGGCGGCCCACCCGCCTGCGGCGACGAGCGCGCGGACGCCTCGCGGCCGTCGCCGCTCGGCGCAGTGCCGATCGGCCGACCAGGCAGCCGGTCGGCCGCCCGTAGTTTCAGCGTGGCGCTGGCCGTGTTCCCGTTGACGGCCCACCAGATTTCGGGTGGCGACGCCAGGGTCAACACCTCGTCTTCTTCGTCCGTGGCAAGCACGCCGTGGCGACGGGGGTACACGACCGTCTGACCCGTCGCATAGTCGAATCGCGGGGCGAATTCCACACGGAACTCGACTTCGCCACTCACGCAGACCGCGCGGCGGTGGATCTCCGCGAACCGACGCCCGCCTCCGCCGTTGACCGGCATGAAGTCGGTGAGCTCGAGCACACCGGTCGTCGTCCGGAAGGTCGTCACCAGTACGGCGGTCGGCTGGATATATCGTTGATCCACCGTGAATGGCCCCACGGGCTCGATCCGGCAGGACCCGCCTCGACCGGCGTCGAGTAGCGCCGCGAAGACGGACGGCCCGTCGAAGGCGCGAGGGCAGTACCAGTCCACCGCCCCCGTGCGACTCACCAACGCCGCCGTATGCAGATCGCCGATGATGCCGTAGTCGGAGATCTTGGAGTACGCGGATGTGCTGCCTGGTGCGTCCCGGCCGGACGCGGTCTTCGCGGCCGCGGGCCGCGAGGGGGGTGCTGACGACGCGCTCACCCGTCGGCGGGGATGCCCACATCGGGCGCCCCCGCCATAGTCGCGACCCGGGACGTGATGCCGTTGAGCCAGTCGAAGACCGTGGCCTGACGCAACCGCCGTCGCATGGCGCTCATGCGCCGCGCGCGCTCCGCGACCGGCATGGCCAGCGCGGACCGGATCGCGGCCGCGACTCCATCGACGTTGAACGGGTTGATCAATACCACGCCCTCGATCTCCTCAGCCGCACCCGTAAACCGACTCAACACGAGCACGCCTCGCTCGTCGAGCTGGCAGGCCACGAACTCCTTGGCTACGAGATTCATGCCGTCCTGCAACGACGAGATGAGACACAGATCGGCCGCCCGATAAAGAGCCGCGAGCTCGGTCGCCGGCATCGCTTCCGACAGGATGACGATCGGGGTCCACGTCGGGGTGCCGAATCGCGCGTTGATCGCTGCGACCCGCGCGTCGATCTCCTGCTCCAGTACCCGATAGGGTCGCAGCTCGGTCCGCGACGGCGCGGTCACGATCAGCATCGTGAACCGGTCGCGCAGCTCCGCCGCACCCGCCCAGAGGACCTCGAGCGCGCTCAGCCGCTCCATGATGCCCTTCGTGTAGTCGATCCGGTCCACGCTCACACCCAATTGTCGATCGCCCCACGCGTAGCGCTGCCGGAGCTCGGCTGCGCGGGTCGCTGCCTCAGGCGCGGCGGCCATCGCCTCGAAGCGATCCACGTCGATGCTGATTGGATAGACACCGAGGGCGGTCGTTCGATCCGCGTAGCGCACCGTCAACGCCTGGCGGTCACCGACGGCCCCCGGGAGCAGTTGCGCCGCGCAGTCCACGAAGTTCACGGCGTACCGCTCGGTGTGGAATGCCACGAGGTCGTTTCCCAGCAAGCCACGCAGCAACGCCTGGCACACTCCGTATGGCAGGAGGCGGAAGATCTCGGGCGGGGGAAACGGGATGTGCAGGAATTGGTGAATGAATAGCTCGGGTCTCGCCGCTCGCAACGAGTCCGCGACGAGCGCGAGGTGGTAGTCCTGGATCCACGCGATCGGCTCCCGCCCAGTCGTCTGGCGGAGACGTGCCGCTTCCTCGAGCGCGGCATCCGCGAACCGTTGGTTGACGCTTTGATAGCGGGCCCACTCGTCATCCCGGAATCGCAGGTGATGGATCAGGAGATGGCAGAGCGGCCACAAGACGGAGTTCGCGAAGCCGAGGTAGTACCCCTCGACGTCAGCCTCGTCGAGCCAGACCCGGCGAAGGGTGTACATGGGATCGGCCGGAGGGGGCGGGACGGCCACGCGACCGTGCGCGTCGGCTGCTGCACGGTCTCCACTCCCCGAGCCCCATGCCACCCACACGCCGTGCGTCGCCTTGAGCGCCGGGTCGAGCGCCGTGACGAGGCCCCCGTACGGGTGGCGCACCACCACCGAGCCGTCCTCCGGGATCGTGACGTGTTCGTACGGCTCCCGATTGGACAGCAGGATGATCGGGCGCTCGTACTGACTCGACACCGAGTCGCGTGACGGCACACTCAACGCGCCGCCCCTCGTCAGGTCGCCCTCACGATCGACATTGCGTTGGGTAGTGCGTTGAGGATTGCGATCGTACGTATCGGACTCGGGGAACCCGATAGCGGGGAGAGCCGAGGCTGCCGTGTCATCCATAATAAGGTATCGGGGCAACTGCCGTGCCCAGCCATTGCGACCTACAAACGGTGCTGCCCAGCAACGCGCCGAAGTATAAACTTATCCGCCACGATCCTGACTCACGCGCACCGGAACTGAGCCTGACCCACGCACAATACGATGCCCTCGAGCGGGCCATTACAGACGGGCGGAGGATCGTGGTCACCCGGCGGGGCACCGAGTTCGTCGTGGTCCCCCTCGGACTGCGCACCGTGACGGGTCGGGAAGTACTCGACGCTCGACACCCCACGACTGGCGACCATCTCACGCTCGTGCTCGACGAGCTCGATCGCCTCGAACCTATTTCCAGCCGCTAGCCCGCCGTGGAAGCTGGGGTTGGGTCTCGACACGCATCGCCGCGCCCGCTCGTCGCCGTCTACGCGGACGAATCCTGTCTCGGCAACGGACAGGATCGCGATACCCCCGGCGGTGCCGGTGGGTTGATCGAATATCAGCCCCCTCACTCGGGCGCCATCACTCGCCGGGACTTCTGGGTCTCCGACCCCGTCGCCACGAACAATCGGATGGCGCTGCGCTCGGTCATCGAAGCCTTTCGTGGGCTCTCCGCGAAGGGCACGCCGCTGCAAGTCGTGTTCACAAGCGATTCGAAGTACTTGATCGATGGCTTCCGGGAGTGGGTCCATGCGTGGGCCGCCCGGGGATGGACCCGACGGGGTGGCCCGATCGAGAATCTGGCGCTGTGGCGCGAGGCCATCACGCTCATCCGCGCCGGTGGACACCAGTGCGATTGGCGCTGGGTCCGCGGCCACGACGGCCACCCCCAGAACGAGTATGCCAACCACCTGGCGACGCAGGCGGCGGAGTCGCTGACAGCATCCGATGGGTTCGTGCCGTCGCAATTCGACCAGTGGATCGCCGGTCGGCCCACGCGCGCCGGCCGCCCCGGGCTTCGCGCCGCGGACGCGTTTCCGACCCCCGAGTCGTTCAATCCCGGCCGCACGCTCCCCGACGCGACCCACGCGTTACCGCTCTCCGCGGCAGGGCGTCGGGAGAACTGAGGGTGGCGGACGGGCGCCGGAGGCCGGTGAGCATTGTCCGAGGAGATAGGATCGAATTGGCCACCGACTACCGACAACCGACTGAAACTCACTATGCGCTACATTCTCGCCATCGCGATCGGCGTCTGCGCCGGTTATACCTACGGCTTCACCGATGCACAGCACTACGACAAGCCGATCGTCACGCGAATCGTTGACCGCGTCGGCGGGAAAGACCGCGAAAACTTCATGAACGACGCGGACCGGAAGATGCACGACGTCGAACATCGTTAGAACATCCGCGGCACAGCGTTCCATGCCGCCCGTAACGGTACAGGGGGGATGCCGCTATTGTGGAGGCGACCTTCCCGCGGACCGCGCGATCACGTTCTGCCCGCACTGTGGCCAGAACATGACCGTCACGCAGTGTCCAGCGTGCAGCGCGGAGCTCGAGGTCGATTGGCATTTCTGTCCGACGTGCGGCCGGAAGATCGAGGTGAATGACGGAGCCTCTGGGTAGCGGCCTGGTGCACGCTCCACCGGACTCCTGCGATCGGGTCACGACACGGGAGGAGCGGGCATGACTGACGTCGTATTCCTGTCCGGCGTGCGAACGCCGTTTGGTACCTTCGGCGGCGCGTTGAAGGACATCTCGGTGGTCGAGCTCACGACGATCGCGGCCCGCGCCGCGCTCAGTCGCGCGACTGTCGATGGCTCGGAGGTGTCGCAGGCAGTCTTCGGCAATGTGCTCCTCACCTCTGCCGACAGTATCTATTTCGCCCGGCACGTGGCACTCGCCGCGGGATGCACGATTGAAACCCCCGCCCTCACTGTCAACCGGCTCTGCGGCTCGGGGTTCCAGGCGATCGTGAGCGGCGCCGAGGAGATTCTGCTCGGCTACGCCGACGTCTGCCTCGTCGGCGGCGGCGAATCGATGTCCCAAGCACCCCACGTCGCCCGTGGACTCCGCTGGGGCACGAGGCTGGGACAGTCGCCAGTGCTGACCGACACGCTCTGGGAGGGGCTGACCGACACGAGGGCCGGGTGCTCGATGGGCGACACCGCCGAGAACCTCGCCCAACAGTGCGAGGTGGACCGGGCCAGCGCGGACGCGTTCGCGCTCCGGTCGCAATCGTTGACCCGCGACGCGTGGGCAGCGGGCGCGTTCGACGACGAGATCGTACCGGTGCCGGTGACCGACGCCCGGACTCGACGGCCCTCCGAGTTCACCCGAGACGAGCATCCGCGCCCCGAGACGACGGCCGACGCGCTGGCACAGCTCAAACCCGTGTTCCGACCCAACGGTGTCGTGACCGCCGGCAACGCGTCCGGTATCGGCGACGGCGCGGCCGCCCTCGTCCTGGCGAGCGACGCGTATGCGCGCGCGCATGGTCACAAACCATTGGCTCGGCTCGTGTCGTGGGGAATCGCGGGCGTGGATCCACGGGTGATGGGCATCGGTCCCGTGCCCGCGGCCCGGCAAGCCCTCGCGCGCGCCGGGCTCTCCCTCGCCGACATGGATCTCGTCGAAGTGAACGAAGCCTTCGCGCCCCAAGCAGTGGCCGTCGAGCGCACGCTGGGCATCGACCGCGACCGGCTCAACATCCACGGTGGCGCGATCGCGATCAGCCATCCGCTCGCGGCCTCTGGCGCCCGGATCACCGCCCACCTGCTCCACGCGCTCCGACGCGGACACAAGCGCTACGGACTCGGCAGTGCCTGCATCGGCGGCGGCCAGGGAATCGCGGTAGTAGTAGAAGCGGTTAGCGGTTAGCGGTTAGCGGTTAGCGGTTAGCGATTGGCGAGCCGCGGTGTCACCGGCAATGCGCCCGTTCACGTCAGCTAGCCGCAGCGCCGGCGACCTGACCCCGGGCGACAATCGGTAATCGCTAACCGCCAATCGCTATCCGCTAGATTTCCCCCATGCCCGACGTCCCCGCCCCCTCGAATTTGCCGGTCCGCGCGGCGCCGAACGCCGAGGCGCGCGTCGGGGAGCTCATGTCCATCGATCGTGCGGCACTGGAGCGCGTGCTCGCGCGGGCGGCCGAGCTCCAAGCGGTCGCCGGCGACGACGGGGCGCCGACGGACGGGCTGACCGAGCAGCAGTTGCTCGATATCGGCAGCGACGTAGGGCTCTCGCCGGCTCACCTCCGGCTGGCGCTCGCCGAGGAGCGGACCCGCGGCGCGGTGCCCCACGAGCGTGGGCTCGTCGCGCAGATGGCGGGCGCCGCCACCGCCACGGCGCAGCGCATGGTGCGCGGGACACCGGCTGACGTGCTGGCCGCGCTCAGTCAAACGATGCTGCGCGATGAATCCTTGAGCGTCAAGCGTCGATATGCTGACCGGGTGACGTGGGAGCCGCGGCGGGACTTCTGGGCCACGTTTCGCAGACTCGCGCCGTCGTCGGGACGAGCCTACGATCTGCTTCGGGCCAACGAAGTCGCGGCGACGGCCATCGCCGTCGATGAGTCGCGCACACTCGTCCGCCTCGACGCGGATGTGTCCCGCACCCGCGGGCAGCGATTGCAGGGCGGCGTCGCCCTCGCATCAGCGGGCACCGTGATCGGCGGCGTCCTGTTTGGCGTCGTGACGATCGCGCAACTCGCGCTGCTCCCGGCAATCGTGGTGGCCGCGATACCCGCCGTCGTCGGCATCGCCGGCGGTACCGCGGTCGCGCGGACGCACCGACAGACCGTGCAACGGGCGCAGTTGGCGCTCGAGCAGGTCCTCGATCGCTTGGAGCACGGCGAAGCACGGCGGCCGGCGTCGTTGCTCGACGTGCTCGTACGGTAGCCGCTTCCACGCCGGAGACCACGATGGCGATCGAAACTGTGGGCGTCGTGGGCGGCGGTCTCATGGGCAGTGGCATCGCCCAGGTGGCCGCGGCCGCTGGCTTTCGCACGCGACTCCGTGAGGTGACGACCGCGCTCGCGACCCAGGCGCGGACTCGCGTCGAGCGGTCGCTCGCGATCGGCGTAGACAAGGGCAAGGTCACGCCTGAGCAGCGCGACGCGACACTCGGCCGACTGACTGTGAGTACGGACGTCACCGACGTCGCGACATGCGACCTCGTGATCGAGGCCGTAGTCGAAGACCTCGCGGTCAAGATCGCGCTGTGGCAGGAGGTTGACCGCCACGCACCGCCCGCCACGATTTTCGCATCCAATACATCGAGCCTGACCATCGCGGACATGGCAGTGTCGAGCGGGCGACCCGATCGTGTGGTTGGATTGCATTTCTTCAACCCGGTCCCACTGATGGCGCTCGTCGAGGTCGTACGGACCATCACGACCAGCGATGCCACGGTGCGGGCAGTCACCGAGTTCGTCCGCCGGCTCGGCAAACAACCGATTGCCGCGCGCGATACGTCGGGCTTCGTCGTCAACCGACTGCTCATTCCATATATGCTCGACGCCATTCGCGCCGTGGAGCATGGTGTGGCCTCGGTCGCCGACATCGATACCGGCATGCGACTGGGCGCGGGACATCCGATGGGCCCGTTGACGCTGCTCGACTTCGTCGGACTCGACACGACGTTGCGGATCGCGGAGATCATGTACACGGAGTTCCGCGAGGTGCGCTTCGCGCCACCACCCTTGCTCCGGCAGATGGTCACCGCGGGCATGTTCGGACGGAAATCGGGACGGGGTTTCTACGACTACTCCGTCGAGCCTCCGCGCGTGATCCCACTCCTCTCCGCCTGACTGCGGCCGTGTCCTCGTCGCCGCGTCCGGCGGCGGCCGACCGACCGACCGGTTTTCGCGGGGTCTTCCGAGACGACGACGACGCCCGTGCGGTCTACGCTGAGGCCGCGGGGATCCAGCGCATCTGGCCCATCGCGGTAGCCGTCCCGGTCGATGTCGCCGACCTGCGCGGACTGGTGCAATGGGCCCATGAGACGCGGACGCCGCTCGTGCCGCGTGGCTCGGGCACGAGCATGGCGGGAGGCGCGATCGGCCCGGGCGTGATCGTGGACGTGAGTCGGTTCCTCGATATGTCACCCGTCGATGCCGACCAACGGCGCATGCGGGTGGATTCCGGCGTGTTGTGCGCTGCGGTGGATGCCGCCGCGAGCGCTCGAGGGTACCGGTTCCCCGTTGATCCATCGAGCGGCGCGTACTGTACGATCGGCGGGATGGCCTCGACCAATGCGGCCGGCGCCCACACGTTGAAGTTCGGATCGATGCGGCAGTGGGTGACCGCACTCGACTGCATTTTCGACGACGGCACGCAGGCACTGATCCGCCGTGGCCAGCCCGCGCCCGACTCCGTGCCCGCCCTCATGCGGTTTCTCCGTGATGCCGCCCCGGCGATCCACGCCGCGGATGTGGCCGCGCTCGGGCACCGCGGCGTGCGCAAGGATTCCTCGGGATACGCAGTCGCCGACTACGCACGCAGCGGGGAGCTCATCGACCTGCTCGTGGGGAGCGAGGGGACGCTTGCGCTGTTCGTGGCGGTCGAGGTGGCGCTCACGCCACGGCCCGTCGCGACCGCGAGTCTGCTCGCCGCATTCCCGACGATCGAGGCAGCTGTGCTGGGCGCCGGTATCGCTCGAGAGGCCGCGGCCAGCGCATGCGAGCTCCTCGATCGCACGTTCCTCGACTTCGTGCGTGACGCCGCCGACGTCGGAGATGCGGCCGCGCGCCTGCCGGCCGCGACCGAGGCGGTGCTATTGATCGAGATCGAAGGCGACAGCGTGGCGCACGCGCAGGCCGCCGCGGCCGATCTGGGCCGCGGGGTGACCGCGTCGGGCGCGGCGCACGTGGAGTTCGCGCTCGACGAGGGCGCCGAGGCAGCGCTGTGGGAGCTCCGACACGCGGCCAGTCCCGTGTTGGCCCGACTCGACCCCGCGCTCAAGTCGATGCAGGTGATCGAGGACGGCGCCGTGCCGCCTGACCGTCTGGCTGAATACGTACGCGGCGTGCGGGCCGCGCTGACCCGACAGGGGATGCGGGGTGCGATCTTCGGCCATGCGGGTGACGCGCATATCCACGTCAATCCCTTGGTCGATGTGGGGGATCCTGCATGGCGCGCCAAGTTGCGCGCGCTGTTCGACGAGGTGACCGCACTCACGACACGTTTGGGCGGGACGCTGACTGGGGAGCATGGGGACGGCCGGCTCCGAACGCCGCTCGTACCGCTGACGTGGCCTGGCGACAGTGGACTCGCGATGCGTCTGTTCGGCGCGGTCAAGGCGGCATTCGATCCGCGCGGGATCTTCAATCCCGGCGTGAAGATCGCGGCGCTCGGCACGCCGATCCTCGGCGACGTGAAATACGACCCCCTGCTCCCCGCGCTGCCGCCGCGCGCACGCCGGGCACTCGATCGGATCGCCGACGAGCGGGCGTACGCCACGCCGCGCCTCGCGCTCCTCGATGCCGGGCGCTGATCCACTTTCGCCCCGACGGCGCCCCGCTCATCTTTGTATACAACGAGACTTGGCTCTCACCGGTGGAGGTTTCCGTGGCGGCGACGTTCGTACATTCGACACAGATCCCCATGGACGGGGCCAAGACGTTGCCGCGGGCGTATTTCACATCGCCCGAGCTCTACGCCGACGAGATGGCGAAGATCTTCCTCGCGCGATGGCTCTGCGCCGGGCGCGCCGCGGAGATCCCGAACCCCGGCGACTACTTCGTTCGCCAGCTCGGGGACACCGCCGTCATCTTCGTTCGCGACAAAGCCGGTGACATCCGCGCGTTCCACAACACCTGCCGGCATCGCGGCACCCGCCTGTGCGAAGCCCCGACGGGCAATGTGGGCGACCGGATCGTCTGCCCGTATCACTCGTGGGTGTACGCGCTCGATGGCCGCCTGATCGGCGCGCCGTCCACCGCGGACATCGAAGGGTTCGACAAGGGCGACTACCCGCTGCACGCCGTTGCGTGCGCCGAGTGGGAGGGGTTCGTGTTCTACAACGTGGGGGCGCGCCCGCAACCGTTCGCCGCGGCCTTCGCACCGTTGATCGGCCGGTTCAGCCGCTTCAACCTGCCGGCGCTCGTCTCCGCGAGCCGCATCGACTACGACGTGCACTGTAACTGGAAGCTGCTCTTCCAGAACTACTCGGAATGCTACCACTGCTCGCCGGTCCATCCCGCGCTGGTCAAGCTCACCCCGGCCACGAGCGGTGAGAACGACTTGTACGATGGCCCGTTCCTCGGCGGCTACATGGTGATCAACGACGACGCGGGCAGCATGACGATGAGCGGCCGGGCATGTGGCCTGCCGGTGGGTGAGCATCTCACCGACGACGACGAGCGGCGCGTGTACTACTACTCGATCTTCCCGAACATGCTCCTCAGTCTGCATCCGGACTATGTCATGTTCCACACACTCTGGCCGGATGGCCCGTTTCGGACGCGCATCACCTGCGAGTGGCTCTTCAACGCCGAGACGCTGACGGACAAGAACCTCGACCCGCAGGACGGGGTCAAGTTCTGGGATATGACCAACCGCCAGGATTGGCACATCTGCGAGGAGAGCCACCGCGGCATCGTATCGCCCGCCTATACGCCGGGCCCGTACTCCCCCCGCGAGAGTCTCTCCGCGGCCTTCGACCGCGAGGTCCTGAGGGCGTTGAAAGCCGGTAGTTAGTAGTTACCAAACGGAAACGAGGGCCGGCTGCAGTGTGACGCATCCGGCCCTCGGTGCTCGTACCCACTAACCACTAAATCACTGCCTCATCACTGCATCTCCGTCAGCAACTTCTCATAGAACCGGACGCCCCATCCGACGGTATTGACGGGGATGCGTTCGTCGTCACCGTGCTCGCCGCGACGGTCGATGTCGCGCTCGACCAGATACGGTGCGAGTCCGTAGCAGGTGATCCCCAACCCGGCGTACGTCGGACGGTCCGTCGCGCCGGCGTCGGTCGTGGTCGCGACCGGTAGACCTGGCGCCATTTCGTGAATCACCCGTTCGATGCCATGGAACAACGCCGTGGTCGTGGATGCACTGAAGCGGGGCTCGATGCCGGGTATGGTCCGAATCTCGACCTTGGGGTCGTCGATGATCCGCGCAAGTTCCCGCTTGAACACCGCGGTATCCTCATCCGGGAGCAGGCGGATGTCGAGGTTCGCGGTCGCTTCACCCGGGATGATGTTGGTGACCTCGGCGCCGTGCAGCACGGTCGGGGAAATCGTGTTGCGAAGGAGTGCGTTCCGGCCGGCATCGCCGAGCAGCCACGCCTTGGCGCGGGGATCCTGTACGGCGTGCGGCGCATCGGCGAGCCACCGCTGGCGCTCCCCGTGCTCGTACAGGGCCTCGACTTTGAACAACCGATCGACCGCCGGCGACACACGAACCGGTGTGTTCCATTCGGCGACCCGAACGATCGCCCGGGCCAGTCGCGGCACCGGATTGTCCGCCGTGGGCTCCGAGCCGTGCGACGCCGTACCGTGGACGACGAGTTGCTGCCAGAATGCCCGCTTTTCGCCGACGCTGACGCCCCACCACTTGAGTTTCCCGTCTTCGACCCGGGTATCGCTGCCCTCGGTCATGAGGTATTCGACCGTCGCCAGGAGATCGCCGTGCCGGTGCACGAACGTTTGCGCGCCGATGCCGTCCGCCTCTTCGTCCGCGTTCGCGATGTAGAGGATGTCGCGCGTGAGGTGTATTCCGGATCGCTTGAGTGCGATGACGCTCATCAACTGAATGATCCCCTGCCCTTTCATGTCGAGCGTCCCACGCCCCCACAGAAATCCGTCTTTAGTGACGCCGCCGAACGGATCGACCGACCACCGCTCACGAGTCACCGGTACGACATCCATGTGGTGCACGAGCGCGATGCCCTTCTGCGTGCCATCGCCCTTGAGCACTGCGTAGAAGTTGGCGCGTCCCGGTCCCAACTCGGCCGTATCGACGATATGTCCCTCGATCCCCTCACGCGCCAATACGTCCTTCAGCCAGTGCGCGGTCTGTAGCTCGTTGCCAGGCGGATTGGTAGTATTGATGCGGATATACTCTGCCAGTCGCGCGACGGTCTCGGCGCCGAGCGAATCATTGGCGGGCGTCGTAGCCGCGAGAACGTCTGCCACCGGCTTGCCCCCAGCGGCCACCGGCCACGACGCCGTCGAGCTCTCCGTCGCTCCCTGCCCACCCGCCGGCGACCCCACGGCAGCCACGACCAAAGTACAGACAGCGCCCTGGCGCACGGTCCGGCGTATGACGTTTGACACGCAAATGGTCACTCGTGGGTCTCCGGTTTGGTGGTTGGTGGATAGTGGGTAGTGGTTGAGAGCAACGAGTTCGCAATAGGGCCAGCAGGGAACACGCTCGGGAGAGTGGTACCACAGCGGCAGCTGGCCTCGATACTCGAACCACTACCCACGAACCACTGCTCTTACTGCATATAATTCTTCGGGGGATTCTTCATCCGCAAGATCGGACGCGTGATCGCGAATGGCGAGATGTCCGAGGGCGTGGACCCGTCGATCGCCAGCTCGGAGAGGATGCGCCCGATGACCGACGCAAACTTGAAGGCGTGTCCCGCCCCGATCGTCACCCAGATGTGGGGGTGCTTCGGGAGCCGGTCGATCACGAAATCCCGGTCCGGCGTCAGCGTGTAGAGGCACGTCTTGGTGTAGAGGACCGGCCCGACCGCGCCCGGTATGTAGCGCGCGAGGAACTGCTCGACCGCACGCTCTTGCTCCGGGTCAGGGTCGAACGACCGACTGTCGGCCGTGACGGGGGGGCCGCCGGCGTCACGCGCAGCCTTGATGGCCGCTTCCCCGAAGATCGGGAACCCGTAGAATGACGGATCGTCCATCCAGATCCAGATCGGGAACTGCTCGGGAGCGAACGCCGCCGGGTGCGGCGTGCGAAAGTACGTGACTTGCTCCCGAGTCACCTCGAGCGGTATGCGGGTGCCAAGACCCTTGAGTACGGTGGACGACCACGGGCCAGCCGCCACGACGAGCGACTCGCACCGGTATCGCGTCCCGCCGGCGGTCGCCTCGACTTCACCGTCCACCGATCGGATGGACCCGACCGGCGTCCGCTCGATCAACGTGGCGCCGTGCGCGCGCGCCATCCGCTGATGCGCGGCGTTCGCCCGCGCCGCCATCGCGATCCCGCTCTCCGACTGATAGATGCCGTGGTGCTCATCGCCGAGGCGCCACTGCGGCCACCGACGCATGATTTCCCTGGCATCGAGCGCCTCGAACGGCACCCCGCACGCGGTCAGGCTGTCGGTATAGGTCCGGAGGTCAATCGCCGCATCGCGGGGCGCCACGTCCAGTCCCCCGGTCTTGAGCACTACCTGCTCGTTCGCATCGGCGCCCAACCGCGCCCAGCACTCATATGCCCGCTTCGCGAGCTGCACGTACGTGGGTGTATGGTACGACAGCCGAATGATCCGCGAGTGATCCTGGGACTCGCCACGCACATGCCCCAACTCGAACTGCTCGATCCCCAGCACGTCCGCTCCTGCCCGACGCGATAGCCAATACGCGGCCCCGCTGCCCAGTCCGCCCAGTCCAACGACGATGTAGCGATAGTCCCGACGTCGCGGCGCGGTCCGTGTTGACTTCGCACGTGGCTTTGTGGCTGACTTCGCACCCGACCTCGTGCCTGGTTGTGCGGCTGACGTCGCACCTGTAACCCGGCGCGTCATGCGTCGAGGTCACCGACGCGGTCCCGCACGTACCGGCGAATGTCGAGACTCCAACTTTCCATCGGGGCGTAGAATCCGCGTTCGAACACCCGCGACCGCATGCCGCGCTGGACGCCTTCACAGATCGTCCAGTCCTGACGGTTGACGACGTCCCAGAAGTTGACGGCGTCCGACGGATCGAAGCCCGGTTTGGCCATCTCATCGGGGTCGAACAGAAAATCGCACGCGATGGTGGTGTGTATTGGTCCCCGGGGCCAGAGCGTGAACGCCGCTGCGTGATCGGCCGAGAGGCTGAGCATGAAATTGGGGTAGATCAATTCGCCCTTGTGCCGCACGCGTTCATCGTCGTCCAGCTCGGCGAACGGCGCGCGGGTGCTGGTGCCAGTCTCGGTGAAGGTCCACGCGCCGGGCCGGTGCGGAATACCGGACTCCCAATCGAGTTCCGACCCACCCCGATACTTGAACGCAGGCACGAGCGCGCACAGCTCAGGATGCACGCCGGCACAGTGGTAGCACTCGTTGTAGTTCTCGAGCATCACCTTCCAATTCGCGGCGACGTCGTACACGATCCGGCGCGCGGTGCGCAGCCGCGCCAATGGGTAGCGCGCGACCCGCGCCGGGGCGCCGCCGAGCTGCGCGGCCAACGTGCGGCCCTCTGCCGCCGCCCGCGCTGGGGTGAGGTTCACGAACACGAATCCGCCCCAGACGTCGATGCCCACCGGGTGGAGGGGTAGGTCGGCCCGCGAGAACTCCGCGTCCTCCTCCAGGAAGGGCGCGGCCCGCAGCGCACCGTCGAGCGCGTACGTCCACGAGTGGTACGGGCACCGGATCGCCCCCGCGAAGTGCCCCGAGGGGCCGACACGCTCATCGACCGCCCGACGCTCGCCGGTCAGCACCAGTTCACACCCGCGATGCCGGCACACGTTGAAGAATCCGCGGAGTGCACCGTCCGTGCCGCGCACCAGTAGCACGCTCTCACCCGTCACCGTGAGTACGACGTAGTCGCCCGCGTCGGGCAGCGCTTCCGCGCGACCGACGCAATACCAATCGTGCGCGAAGATCTGCTCGCACTCGCGCCGGAACACGTCGTCGTCGAAATATGCGCGACGCGGCAGCGTCCGCTCGAGTGCAGCCATGGACTACTTCCCCTTCCCGTCCCGTACGATCTCTCTCGCCGCGTTGTACCCCGATGCCCCCATGACACCGCCCCCGGGATGCGTCGCCGCACCACACATGTACAGCCCCCGAATCGGCGAGCGGTAATTGGCGTAGCCGGGGACCGGCCGCATGAAGAACAGGCTGGACAGCGACATCGCGCCCTGCATGATGTTACCACCCGTGAGTCCGTAGCGCCGCTCGATGTCTACAGGGGCCAGGATCTGACGGTCGATCACCGACCGGCGGAAATTGGGGGCGTATTGCGTCATGATGTCGAAGCAGCGGTCCGCGAACGCGTCTTTCGCCGCCTCCATCGGTTGCCCGGTGCTCAGCGCGTAGGGGAAGTACTGGATGAACATCGACATGAGGTGCTGCCCCTTAGGCGCCACCGTGTCGTCCAACACGGACGGAATCGTGCATTCGAGCATCGGGCTCCGTGCGGGTCGCCCGTACTTGGCGTCGTCGTACGCCTCTTCGATGTAGTCGAGGGTGGGACAGATGTGGATCGTCCCTCGGTGCTGCGGACCAGGCGCCGTCCCAGGACACGCGGTGAAGTCGGGGAGCTCCCGCAACGCGACGTTGATCTTGATGCTCGCGCTGCGGTAGTCGAGGGCCGCGATCGCGGCCACGAAATCGTCCGGCAGCTCCCGCCGATCGACCAACCGCTCGAACGTCACGTGGGCGTCCGCGCCCGACGCCACGCGCGGCGCCCGAAACTCCGTCCCATCGACGAGCGCGACCCCTTCGACGGCCCCGTTCCGGATGAGGATGCGCGCGACCTCGGCCTCTGTCCGAATCTCCGCGCCGGCTGCGCGCGCTGCCCCGGCAATCGCGTTGCTGATCCCTCCCATGCCGCCCCGGACATACCCCCAGACGCCGCGCACGCCGTTCGTCTCACCCATCACGTGGTGGAAGAGCACGTAGGCGGTGCCTGGCATCGACGGGGCGGCCATCGCGCCGATCACCGCATCCGTCGCCAACAGCACCTTGAGCTGCTCGGACTCGAACCACCGCTCGAGGATCGGTCGCGCCGCTCCAGTGAGGATCTCCACCGCCGCCGCGCCGTCCTTCCGCCCCAGCTTGAGAAACCCCCAACCGAGCTTTACCATCGCGGCGAGATTCCGCGGCGTGAGCGACCACGGGTCGGGCGGCGTCATCATCAACGTCGGCTCGATGAAGTCCGCCACCCGCTCCAGCATCGCCTCGTACTTCGGCAGCGCGTCCGCATCCCGCGGCGAAAACTTCGACACCTCTCGACGGGTCATCTCCTTGTCGGGGCCAAGCATCAGGTAGCGCCCGTCCGGAAAGGGCGAGAATGCCGACGGGTTGCGCGGCAGCATCTCGAATCCGTACTTCGCCAACTGCAATTCCCGAATGATCTCCGGGCGCAACAAGCTGTTGACGTACGACGCGGTCGAGACCTTGTAGCCGGGCCACACCTCTTCCGTCACGCACGCCCCACCGATGACCTCCCGTCGCTCCAGCACGACGACGCGCAGCCCGGCCCGCGCGAGATAGGCTGCGGTCACGAGGGCGTTGTGACCGGCGCCGATGATGATGATGTCGTAGGTGCCCCCCCCACCGCCCCCGGGCCGCGACCCGGCCGTCCCGCCCGCCGTCATTGTGCACCCTGCGCGTGTGGCTCGTGCGGCGCGCGGTGCGCGCGCTGTGCGCGTTGTGCGTCCGGCGCGAGGAACCGGTCGTACCACCCGAGGTAGCGCTGGAGGCGGTCCCGGAGGTGGGTCAGTTTGGTGAATTCGTGGTACTCACCAGGATACACGATGAGCGCCGTCTGGCGACCGAGGCTGCGAAGCGCCTGATACAACTGTTCGGAGTTGATCAGCGGGACGTTGGCGTCGAGATCGCCACAGAAAAAGAGCGTCGGGGTCACGATGCGATTGGCGTGAAGGAATGGAAAGGAGACGCGCGTCCATGCTTCGGGGTGCGTCCAGGGCGTACCGAGTTCGGCTTCGTATTCACGTACGTATTGATCGGTACCGTAGCCCGCGAACGCGTTGGCCATCCCGGCCCCGCTCGTGGCCGCCTTGAACCGCGCCGTGCGTGCGATCACTTCGTCAGTCAATATCCCGCCGTAGGACCACCCCCCCACACCCAACCGGGCCGAATCCGCGATCCCATCCGCCACCGCCTTGTCCACGACTGCGAGTACGTCCTGCGAATCCTTGTTGCCCCAATCCGCGTAGATCGCGCTCGTATAGACTTGGCCACGCCCCGAGCTGCCGCGCGGATTGTCGGCCACGACGACGTACCCGTGCGCGGCCATGAGCTGCCAGTCGTACTCGAAGCTGTCGTCGTATTGCTCGACGGGTCCACCGTGAATGCGGAGGATGGTCGGGTACCGGTGCCCCGCGGTGTACCCGGGCGGCGTGACGATGAACCCGCTCACCACTGTCCCATCCTGGCTGTGCACGGTCACCTCCCGCGTCGTCGCCAACTCGACCGAGTCCAGCCATCCGTTCTCGTGGCTGAGCTGTCGCGACATCGATCCGCCATTCCCCACCGGCCGCACGCCGTCGTCCAGCACGTAGATCTCCGGCGGGATGTTCGGTGTACTGGCCACGAACGCGGCCCGACCGCCCGGCGTGACCTCGAAGCCGCTCAGCACCTGGCGGCCGGTCACGAGCCGATCGATCGCGCCACCGACCGCACTGTCGCCGTGGGCCGTCACCGCGACGCGCGCCATCTCGACCGCGCGGTCGTCCTCCAACAAGAAGTACACCGCGCTCCCATCGGCGGACCACTGCGGCTGGGTGACGGTCCGGTCGAGCGTCGGCGTGATGATGCACTCCGGCCCACCTCCGGCCGGCACGACGGCCAGATGCCCCAGCGAGTAGTACAGCATCCGCTCCGGCCCACCGCGTACATACGCGATCCACTTGCCATCCGGGCTCCACGCCGGCGGACCGGGCACCCACTCGGGGTCGTTGTCGTTGCCGTCGTACATCGTGATCTGGTGCGGCGTCGCGCCCGCACGGGGTTCTATGGTAAAGATCTGGTGGTTCGACGTACGGTCGGCGTCCTCGCCGCGTTTCGCCACGTACGCGATCAGGTGCCCGTCGGGCGACCACGACGGCAGGGCGGCATCGATCGGGCCGGTCGTGAGCACCGTGGTAGCACGCGTCGCGAGGTCCACGGTATACAACCGCGCGCGGCGCTCATCGAGCCAGCCAATGTTGTCCGCCCGGAACTGGAACCGCGTGATGACGATTGGCTTGGGCGTCTTGCTCTTTGTCGCCGCGGTATCCCCCGCCGTCGAATCCGGGTCGGGATCATTCGCGATGACCGCGAGACGGTGCCCGTCCGGCGCCCATGCGACGTCGAGGACGCCGCCCGGCAGTGTCGTGATGCGCTGCGCCTCCCCCCCGTCACGTGGCAGGATCCACAGTTGATCCACGTCGTGCTCGTCGTCTCGTGCCGACAGGAACGCCAGCGCGCGCCCGTCGGGGCTCCATCGCGGCAGATGCTCGCCCTCCTTGCTCCACGTCAATCGGCGAGTGGTGCGCCCATCCCAGCTCGTCAGGAAGATCGCCGATACGGAGACATCATGCGCGGTGTCCGCGCCCGAGACGCTATACGCCACCCACTGCCCATCCGGCGATACGCGCGGGTCGCCGGCGTCGCGCTCCCGCGTCATATCGTCGAGCGTGAGCAATCGACGCCCCAGCGGCGCCGCCACCGCGGACACCGCGGGACCGACGGGCGGAGCCATCGTGGAAACCCCTGCGTCCTGCGCCCCGAGGGGGCGAGAGCTGATCACCACAACGGCCACCCCGAGGGCGGACGCACGGCCGATCGACATGAGCATGCAGGCACCACCAGACACCACGCCGCCCGCTCCACAGGAGACGGGCGGCGCCAGCATCGATTAAGCGTCGTTGTTGAGACAGCCGTGAGAATTCGGGTTGTTCGATTCGTCCGACGACACCGGAAACTCTATCGAGGTGCCATATGGCGACCCCGTCACCTGGTCCAATCCGGTCGGGAACACATGGTTGGCGGGGCGTCCGTATTGACGGATCAGGCGCCGCATGTCGCTCAGTCGGTGTCCCGTCAGATAGAGCCAGAACGCGCGCTCACGGAACATCACGTTGACTTGCAGCGTGTCCGACGCGGTCGTCGTGGAGTCCGCGGGCAACAGCGCCATGGCCGGCGTGATCGCCGTTTGGCGGAGCGCGTTGAGGGTAGCGCCCCACGCGCTGGCCTGCCCGGCGTGTAACTGCGCCTCGGCGACGATCAACGCCGCCTCCAGCCCAGTCGCGAGCGGCGTGTTCGACGTTGGACCGGTGTAGATCTCCTCGTTGATGAAGTCCTGACCGACCCCGCTGAAGCCCGGCCCTCCGATATCGACGGACGGCACGCGGGGGTCGGCGCCCGAGACGAAGTCCATGCCGTTCCCACCCTCGCGATCCGCGACGCTGAACGCGAGCTGCGTCGTGAAGTACCAGACCCCGTTGTACTCGCGGGGGGAATTGCTGGACCCCTCCATCGCGTACACGAACGACTGCGGCACCTCCGCGGCGAGATTGGCGGCCGCCGCGAATTGCCCCTCGTCCAGCAGCACCCGCGCCTGTCCCATCCGGGACAGACTGACCTGCTCGATCCCCTTCGGATCACCGTTCGCCACAGAGTCGGCCTCCGCGATCGTCAGTGCTGCCGCGAAGTCACGCATCGCCCGGGCGTACATGGAATCCGTCGTCAGCGGCTGCCCGTATGTGATCTTGCCGTTCGGCGCGATAGAGTCGAACGGAATGCCCGAGCAATAGTCCTCGGCGAACACGAGGTAGCTGTACCCCGCCAGGTTGAGCATTTCGGCGCGCAAGACATTGGTCGGGTCGAACTCCTGATAGAGTCCCGCCGCGCGCTCCGCGGACACCCGTGCCTGGCTCAGGTCGAGATAGTTCCCCCGCAACGTGCCGTTGCCAGGCGCGGTGATTCGCTGGTCCACCGAGATGCGCGTCGGAAACGTCTCCAGATCGATGTACTCGTCGGTGAGCAGCGCGGTCATGTTGACCTGGCCTTCGTTGCCGGACCCCAGGTCCGCCGCTGACCCCGCCCATCCGACCTGGAACTGCGAGATCGCGCCCGCGTAGGCGTTCGGCAACCCGGTGGCACTGTTGATCGAGCCGACCGGACTGGTGTCCTTGTCCTTGGCATTCAACAGCCGATCGACGTCGCAGGCCGATACGGTGCCCATCAATAGCAGCGCTGCGATCACGCGTGCCCGGAGCGGCGTCCGATGTGTGATGTGCATGGTGGTCTCTGGTCTCGGCAGTCGGTGGGCTACCATGTGATATCGACCCGCCCCGTCCAATACCGTACCGGTGGCTGCGTGAGGAAATCCGACGCCGTGAAGGGGTTGTTGCCGTTGTTCACGTTGGGCGCAAAGTTGATCTCGGGATCGAAGCCCGTGTATTTCGTCCAGGTTATCAGATTCCGCCCGGAGATCGAGAGCGAGATGTCACGGGCGTTGATGCGCCGCGCCCAGGACGCCGGAGCGGTATAGCGTGCCGTCAGCTCGCGCAACTTCCAGAACGAGGCATCCTCGTACGCCCCCGCATCGCTGAGGCTCAGCGCTTCGGTGATCGCCGCCGCCTGGCGCGCCAGACTGGAGTGCGGGTCGTATGCCTCCTGGCAGAGCGTGTTCGAAAACCCGCAGCGAAACTCCTCCGTGCCGTTGTAGTTGAGATTCCCCGCCCGCCGGTCGAAGAGCGCCTGCACCCGCAGCGACTTGAAGAAGGTGAGCGCGGGAGTGAACGAGAATTCGTCGGTCGGCTGCGAGTTGCCGAAGAACACAGGCGTGTTGCCGACCGTGATCTCGTTCGGTTGGATGATGCCGTCGTGGTTGAGATCCTTGTACGTGTACGGGAACGACCAGTAGCCGCCCAGCGAATAGCCCGGAGTGAACTCCTGCGTGTCGCCGGCGTCGCCGGCGTCGAACGTGATGGGGCTGATCCCGGGCCCCAGCTTGATCAGTTTGTTGTGGTTCACCGAGCCATTTACGGTCAGTTCGGCCGTGACGTTGCGACTCTGAAAAATGGTGCCCGTCGCCCCGATCTCGAATCCGCGGTTCGTCACTTCGCCGAGGTTGAGGAACTGGACGTCGCCGCCCGTCCCCGGCGGGAGTGTGGCCTGGACGAGCGCCCCGTCCGTCGTCTTCGCGTATGCCGTGACCTGCACCTGAATGCGCTCCGACAGGAACCCGGCGTCGAACCCGCCTTCGAACTCCCGCGAGATCTCCGCCGTGAGATCGGGATTGCCGGTGGCCGTATCGATGGCGCCGACCAGCTCCACGCCGTCTTTCTTCGCGGGTGCGGGCGAGAAGAAGAAATTCGGCTGCCGGAACGACGGCCGCTCGCCCGATTCGCCATATGCCGTGCGCAGTCGGAGGGAGCTCAAAATCGACGACTTGGGGAAGAACGGCTCCTCCCCGATCACCCACGACAAGCTGGCGTCCGGATAGGTGGTCCAGGATCCGTTGTCCAGCGCGCTGTTCTTGTCGGTGCGAATGGCACCCGTGAGGAACACCTTGTCCCGCCACGCCAGTTGCTGCTGGATCAGCCCCCCGAACAGCACCTCCTCCGGGTTGTCCTCGGTGACGGTGAAGCTATTCGTGGCGCCGCCGAGCGTCCCCACGCCGGGCAGGAGTCCCTGCCCCGTGCCGAGGAGTTGGCTGTGGCGCTGATCGGTGAACTGCGTGCCCGCCGACGTGGTCCACACGATTGAACGGCCCGAGTTGTAGTGCGCGGTCGCCGTGACGTTCGTCGTGTACTGCTGATTCGTGATGGGGTCGGTCTGTACGAACCCGCTGGGAAAAATGGGGATGATGCCCGGTGGCATGAGCTGCCGTTCCGTGAGCTGCTCGTAGTCGAGGCCCGTCACACCGATCACCGACAACCAGTCGAGCGGGCGCCACGTAATCGTGGCGCTCCCGGTCAGGCGGTTGTTGCTCTGTGTCGAGAGCACGTGCGCGAGACTGTCGGGCGTCAATCCCGCCAGATATCCGTGCGTCACCGGGTCGTTGAACGCGGAGCCGAGCAACCCGCCGCTCAGCACCCCGTACGATGCATTGTCGTTCTGCGGAAGCCCGAGCCCACTCTGGAGATACCCGATGTTCCCCGACAACTCGACCTTCGGGCTCAGGTTGGCGTGGAGATTGAGGCGCGCGTTGGTGCGATTGACGTAGTTGTTCTGGTACACACCCTGCTCGTTCCGATGGTCGCCGCTCGCGAAGTAGCTGAGGGCGTCCGATCCACCGCCGACCGACAAGCCGAAGTTGTCGCGATAGCCATCGACGTTGGGGCTGATGTTCTGCAACGGGTTGAACGCGATGATCCCGCCCGTCGGCGTGCAGCCATTGCTGTACTGCAGCAGCAGCGTGCATTGCGTGATCTGGCTACCTAATCCGTCCGTCGTCTCGATGCCGAGCCGAGCATAGTTCGCCGGATAGCTGACGTAGTTGCGCACCGTGCCGCCCTCGGTGTACGCCCGCCACACCGGCTTCCCCGACGTGCCGTGTTTGGTCGTGACCTGGATCACGCCGTTGGCGCCCGCCGTGCCATAGAGCGCCGACGCGGCCGGCCCCCGGAGCACCGTGATGTCCTCGATCTCGTTGGGGTCCAGGTCGTCCAGGCGCGAGGGCGCCTGACCGCCGACATCGAGTTGCGTCGATGACTGGTCGTTGTCCGCACGCACCCCATCGATCACGAGCAGTGGCCCGTTGTCGAGCGAGATGCTGCTGCTGCCGCGGATGCGGATGCGAGAGGTGCCGCCGGTGGTCCCCGATGCCTGCGTCACCGTGACACCCGGCGCACGCGAGGAGAGCACATCCGAGAAGTCCGCCGTCGCGGCCTTGGGCACGGAGTCCGCCGTGATCACCTCCACCGCGTTGCCGGTCTCCCGCGTCCGCTCCTGCACGCCGGTCGCTTGGACCACGACTTGGTCGAGTGTGGTCACCGCCGCCGACAGCACGAAATCCGCCGTGATCGTTCCGGTATCCGGCACCGTAACCGCGCGCGTCTGCGCCTGATACCCCAACCGCAATGCCTGCAGTGTCAGCACGCCGGGCTTGGCCACGACCAATCGGTAGGAGCCGTCTTGGCGCGACTGCGTCCCGATCGACGACCCCGCGACCCGGATTTGCACGTCCCCGACACCGGCCTGGGTTGCCGCATCGGTCACGCGTCCTGTGACCGAACTCCGTTGCCCGAGCGCCGCGACCGGCAGCCAGAGCGCGACCATGACGGCCGCCCATCGCGGCCGCCGCATGAGCGCGGACATTAGAGCTCCATGCGCACATCCCTCGCCGTTGAAGATCTCACGACCCCCGGAGCCGCCGGACTCGAGGCCGCCCCCGCGAACCGCGCGACTATTTTGACACCACGGGCCGTTCTTCCGTGGCCGGCCAGCTGATCGCCGCCCGCGGACCGCCGGGGGCGCGCGGCCACCCCCACCCCCCACCCCCCACGACGTCCGTGCGGGCATCCGTGGGAGCATCCGCCGGTGTCCGATCCGGACGGCAGGCGCGATCATACATGCCGGCTGCGGGGATGTAAAGACCTCGCTGCCGCACCAATGCACACAATGCAGAGACGTTGCTCGCGCGCTGTCGGCGCTCTAACATTGGCTCGCGTGCGGCCGCAGCGGACGAACGGCGTGCCCGCCGCGTCTACAATCCTCCTCGACTCGCTGGAGCGGCTGACGATGGGTCATCGGCCCTGCGCGACCATCCGCAACCGTGCGCCCCGCCGACCGATCGATGCCGCGGACTCGACGCCGCACGCGGGCGTCCGTTCGCGCATGTATGCATTCGAACTCGCCGTCGCGACCGCAAGGGCGGCGATCGCGATGGCGGTCGTCGCCGGAGTGACCCCCGGTGCCGCGCGGGCCCAGGTGACGCACACCGCATCACCGCACCACGCCACCACCGCGGCCAGCGCCGATACGGGCGCGACGCCGCGGGCCCGCGCGCTCGGCGTGCCATTCGACGGCACGCCGGGACGGTGGGACGCGATCACCGATGTCGCCGGGGTTGAGGTCGGTCAGGTGACGCTGATCTCCGGCTCCGGACCGCTCGTCGCCGGTACCGGCCCCGTCCGGACTGGCGTCACGGCCATCCTCCCCCGCGGCACGCGCGATGGCGACCCGACCTTCGCGAACTGGATGACCCTCAACGGCAACGGCGAGATCACCGGGACCACGTGGCTCGAGGAGTCAGGATTTCTCAAAGGGCCGGTCATGATCACCAACACGAACAGCGTTGGCGTCGTGCGCGATGCGGTAATCGAGTGGCAGGTGCAGCACCTTCCCACGGCCGACTGGGAGCTGCCGGTGGTGGCCGAGACCTGGGATGGATCGCTCAACGACATCAATGGGTTCCACGTGACCAAGGAGGACGCCTTCACCGCGATCGATTCCGCGCGGTCCGGACCCGTCCGCGAAGGCAACGTCGGCGGTGGCACGGGTATGGTCTGTCACGAGTTCAAAGGCGGCATCGGAACCGCGTCGCGCGTCCTCTCGGCGCCCAACGGCGGATATACCGTCGGTGCCCTCGTCCAGTGCAACTACGGGGAGCGACGCCTCCTGCGGATCGCCGGCGCGCCGGTCGGCGCCGAGATCGCGGAGCCACTCCCCTGCTTCAAGGGGGCCGTTCCCCACGATCAGGAGTGGGCGTCGTGCGACCACCCTCACTCCCGCGAACGCGATGTTGGCTCGATCGTCGTCGTCATCGGCACCGATGCGCCACTCCTGCCCCACCAGCTCAAAGCCGTTGCCAAACGGGTGACCCTAGCATTGGGTAAGATGGGAAGCCGCGGAGACGACGGATCGGGAGAGCTCTTCGTCGCCTTCTCCACCGCCAATCCGCACGCCGCCGACCCAGACCGCGTGCGCTCGCTCACCATGCTCCCGGATGAACGCCTGAACCCGCTCTTCGAAGCCACCGTGCAAGCCACCGAGGAGGCCATCGTCAATTGCCTGGTGGCCGCACGGACCATGACCGGCGCAAATGACTTGATCGTCCCCGCCCTGCCCCACGATCGCCTCCGCGCCGCCCTTGCGAAGTACAATAGACTTAGCAACTAACGATTGGCGATTGGCGACCGAGTCCAGACGCCCGATTGTGTCTTTGACATCCGGATGCTCGCGATGGTGATGCACCACTCAACTACGGCCAACGATCTCCGATGAGCATTGTATACATTTCAGTTGGCCCCCCTGAAGTGATGGGTGCCAGTCGCCACAGACGCATCTCCATGTGTCAGCACGTCAGCCAATAGCCAATAGCCAATAGCCAATAGCCAATAGCCAATCGCCAGCCCGTGCCCTTCGCCTACCCCGACTCCCCCGTCTTCTATCGCAAGCTCCGGCGCACCTACCCGCTGATCGTACGCGGTGAGGGATGTTGGCTCCATGACTCGACAGGGCGGAGCTACCTCGATGGGTGCGGCGGCGCGTTCGTCGCGAATATCGGACACGGTGTGGCGGCGATTGGCGACGCCATGGCGCGACAGGCTGCACGCCTCGGATACGTCAGCGGGATGACGTTCACCCACGAGCCGGTCGAAGCGCTGGCCGCCGCCATCGTCGCGCGCGCGCCGGGAGATCTCGACCACGTCTACTTCCTCTCCAGCGGCTCGGAGGCCGTCGAAGCCGCGCTGAAGCTGGCCCGCCAGTACTGGGTGGAGCGCGGGCGCCCGAGCAAACACAAGGTGCTCGCCCTCGCGCCGAGCTACCATGGCAACACCTTGCTGGCGCTCTCCGCGTCGGCGCGTGAGCAGTACCGAACCACCTATCGGGATTGGCTGGTCGCCGTACCCCGCGTCCCGGCGCCCTACGAATATCGCTGCGCCTGTCACGGCCAGAGCGAGCCGTGTGCGGCATGCAGCGGCGATGCGCTCGAAGCCGCGATCCTCCGCGAAGGCGCCGACTCCATCGCGGCGTTCATCGCCGAGCCCATTGGCGGCTCATCGACCGGAGCCAGCGTCCCGCGCCCGGGGTTCTGGCGCCGGGTGCGCGAGCTGTGCGACCGGCACGGCGTGCTCTTCGTGGCCGACGAGGTGCTGAGCGGCGCTGGACGCACCGGCACCTGGTCGGCGCTCGAGCCATACGGCGTGACTCCCGATGTGCTCGTGATGGGCAAGGGTATTGCCGGCGGCTACGCACCCCTCTCGGCCGTCGTCGCACCTCGACGCATCGTCGATGTGCTGGCCGAGGGCAGTGGCGCCCTCCTCCATGCGCAAACATTCTCGCACCACCCGGTCACCTGCGCCGCGGGGCTGGCCACACTCGAATACATCGCCGCGCACGACCTGATCGGGCGCTGCGCTCGGCTCGCGCCGGCGTTTCACGCGGCCCTCGAACCGTTGCGCGACCTCCCCCATGTGGGCGACACCCGAGGCCGCGGCCTACTCGCGGGCATCGAGTTCGTCGAGGACAAAGAGTCCCGCGCGCCATTCCCGCGCGCCGTGCGATTCGCTGAGCGATTTACCGACGCCGCTCGTGATGCGGGGCTCATCGTCTGGCCCAATTCGGGCCAAGCCGACGGTACGAATGGCGACCTCGTGATGCTCGCGCCGCCTTTTGTGATCACGGAAGCTGAAATCGCCATGATCGTCGATCGGCTCCGGACCGCACTCGATGCGACGCTCGCCGCTGTGCTCACCCCCCGCTGAAGGCTGCGCTCCATGCCCGGTCCCGCTACCCTGCCCGCTGCCACGGCGACACCCGCCGCAACACCCGCCGCAACGCCCGCCGCAGCTCCGCCGAAGATCACGTACACCTCGGCCAACGTGGACCTGGAGCTGTTCCACCAGCTCTTCGACGACGCGCTGGCACGCGTACGGGGCGAATCTGGTCGGGCCTACCCGTTCTACATCGACGACGCGCCCATCACGACGTCGGCACCCCGGCTCGTCGATCGGTCGCCGATCGACACGCGGATCGTCTTGGCTGAGTTCGCGGCCGCTGGGCCCCTGCACGTGGAAGCTGCCGTCTCGGCCGCGCGCCGCGCGCAGCGCACATGGAGCAGACGTCCGTGGGAGGAGCGCGTCGAGGTGCTGCACCGCGCCGCCGGGCTGATTCGCGAACGCAAGTTCGACCTCGCCGCCCGCATGAGCATCGAGGTGGGGAAGAGCCGCCTCGAATCGATGGGCGACGCGGAGGAGGCAGCCGACCTCATCGACTATTACTGTCAACAAGTCGTAGACGCACACGGGTTCATCCGGCCCATGGCGCGACTCACGCCCGCGGAACGGAACACGGATGTGCTCCGCCCCTACGGAGTCTTCGCGTGCATCGCGCCCTTCAACTTCCCGCTCGCCCTCTCGACCGGGATGTCGGCGGCCGCACTCGTGGCCGGCAACACGGTCGTCTACAAGCCGGCGGAAGACGCGGCGTGGACCGGTCTCGGGTTGTACGAGGCGTACCGAGACGCGGGGCTTCCCGCGGGCGCGTTCAACTTGCTGACAGGCCATCGCGAATCGATCGGCGACGCCCTCTGGCAGCACCCCGGCATCGACGGAGTCGTGTTTACGGGGTCCAAGGCCGTCGGTCTGCGGATCCACGCCGGCCTGGCCGCGGGACCGTGGATCAAGCCTTGCCTTCTGGAACTCGGTGGGAAGAACGCCACCGTGGTCACAGAGAGCGCAGACCTCGACGCAGCCGCCGAGGGGGTCGCACGTTCCGCGTTCGGGCTGCAAAATCAGAAATGCAGCGCGACATCGCGAGTATACGTTGACCGCCGCGTCGCCGCTGCGTTCATCGACGCGCTGCTCGCCCGCACCGCCGCGATCCGCATCGGGGATCCGAGCGCCCGCGATATCGCCTTTGGACCCGTGATCAACGAGCGCGCCGTCACCCGGTATCAGCACGCCACCGATCAGGCCCGCGCCGATGGGACGGTGCTCGTCGGCGGCGCGCGCATGACCGATGGAGCACTCGACCACGGCTTCTTCGTGGCGCCGACCGTCGCTCGACTCCCGCTCGCCAGTCCGCTGTTCCGCGACGAGCTGTTCGTGCCTGTACTCGCCGTTGGTGAGGTGACGGGCCTCGACGAGGCGATCGCCCACGCCAACGCCACCGAGTACGGATTGACGGCCGGCATCTTCACCGCTCGCCCCGAGGAGATCGCGCGATTCTTCGACGAAGTCGAGGCCGGCGTTTGTTACGCCAACAAGCGCACCGGCGCGACCACTGGCGCGTGGCCCGGCGCGCAGCCGTTCTGCGGCTGGAAGGGCTCGGGCTCGACCGGCAAGGGCGGATGCGGACCCTATTACGTCGCGCAATTCCTGCGTGAGCAAAGCCGCACTACCATCGAGCCGTGAGATCCGCCATGCACCGTGACACCACGATCGCCCAAGTCCCCTCGTCGGCCCCCACGAACCCGCCGCCGAGCCCCCGCGACTATCCACGCATGCTCGTAGCACCGCCAGGCCCGCGGGCCCGCGCGGTCGTGGACCGCGATGCCACATGGACGTCGACGTCGTACATCAAGGAGTACCCACTGGTCGTGGCGCGCGGCCAGGGCGCGATGATCGAGGACGTGGACGGCAATCGATATCTGGACTTCATGGCTGGCATCGCCGTCGCCTCCACCGGGTACGGCCACCCGAAGGTGGTGGCGGCGATCAAAGACGCCGCTGATCGGTTCCTCCACATCTGCGGCTCAGACTTCTATTACGAAGGGATGGCCGCGCTGTGCGAACGGCTCGCCAAGCTCGCGCCCGGCACCGACAAGAAACGCGTCTTCCTCACCAACTCGGGCACCGAGGCGGTCGAAGGCGCGATCAAGCTGGCCCGCAATTCCACCGGCCGCGCTGGCCTGGTCGCGTTCAAGGGCGCGTTTCACGGGCGCACCTATGGCGCGATGTCGTTGACGTCCAGTAAGGCGCGCCAACACGCGGGATTCGGACCGCTGCTTCCCGAGGTGTATCACGTCCCCTTCGGGTATTGCTACCGCTGCGAATTCGGCAAGCAGTACCCGTCCTGCGAGCTGTTCTGCGTGTCAGCGATCGAGCGCGATCTGTTCGCGCGTCAGATCGACCCGGCCGATGTCGCCGCGATCTTCGTGGAGCCGGTTCAAGGCGAAGGCGGCTATGTGGTGCCGCCGGCCGACTACCTCCCTGCCCTCCGGGCGCTGTGCGACAAGTACGGGATCCTGCTGGTGTGCGACGAGATCCAATGCGGCATCGGGCGTACGGGCCGGATGTTCGCGTCCGAGCACGCGGGGGTCGAGCCCGACATCCTCCTGACCGCCAAGGGCCTCGGTTCCGGGATGCCCATCGGCGCCATCATCGCGCGCGAGTCGATCATGCACTGGAAGACCGGCGCGCACGGATCCACTTTCGGCGGCAATCCCGTGTGCTGCGCCGCCGCGCTCGCGACGCTCGACATCGTGGAGCACGAGCTCATCGCCAATGCCCGCGTCATGGGCACGCGATTGATGGCCGGCGTGCGGCGACTCGCCGACCGGTACCGCACGATCGGGGAGGTCCGCGGACTCGGCCTCATGATCGGTGTCGAATTCGTCCGCGACCGCGACACGCGCGAGCCCGCGACCGACCTCGTGAATGCGCTCGTGCAACAGGCGTTCGGGAAAGGGCTCCTGCTGCTGGGATGCGGTCGCAGCACGCTCCGGCTCGCGCCACCCCTGATCGTAGATGCGGTAGACATCGACACCGGGCTCGCGATCATTGACGAGTGCCTCGCCGGCCTGATGTGAATTCACCCGACCATCCTGCGAGCACCCGACTGGCGCCGAGCCGGGCGGGTGCGTCGGCGTCCGCGACCAAGCTGATGTCCATGCACGACGCGATCGACGCCTTCGTCCACGACGGCGACACGGTCGTGATCGAAGGGTTCACCCACCTCATCTGCTTCGCGGCCGGTCACGAGATCATCCGACAGGGTCGCCGCGAGCTCGTGCTCTGTCGGCTCACCCCCGATCTCATCTATGACCAGATGATCGGTGCGGGATGCGCGCGAAAGTTGGTGTTCTCATGGGCGGGGAATCCGGGCGCCGGCTCGCTTCACGCCTTCCGACGCGCGATCGAGAGACCAGCGGGCGACGGCGGCCGCCGTCTCGAGCTCGAGGAGTATTCGCACTTCGGCATGGTCGCCCGTCTCGCCGCGGGCGCCGCTCGCCTCCCCTTCTGGCCGATGCGCGACTACGCGGGAACCGATCTACCGGTCGCCAATCCGCGCATTGCCACGATCACCTGCCCGTATACCGGCGAACGGCTGGCGACGGTCCCCGCCCTCAATCCCGATGTGACGATCATCCACGCTCAGCGCGCCGATGCGCAGGGCAATACCCAGATCTGGGGACTGCTCGGCGTCCAGAAAGAAGCGGCCTTTGCGTCGCGCCACGTCATCGTGGTGGTCGAAGAGCTGGTGGACGAGCGCGTGATCCGCGCCGACCCGAACCGCACGCTCGTGCCGGCGTTCATCGTGGACGCGGTCGTGCACGAGCCATGGGGCGCCCACCCGTCGTATGCGCAGGGCTACTACGACCGCGACAACGATTTCTACGTTGCGTGGGAAGGCATATCTCGCGACCCCGCGCGGCTCGCCGAGTACCTGGACACCTACGTCGTGGGCGTCCCGGATCGGTCGGGGTATCTCGCGGCATTGCCGGATGTGCGCACTCGGTTGCGGGCCGGCGATCGAACGTGCGCGGGGGTCAACTATGGGTACTGACGCGGCCACGCATCCTCGCGCGGGCGCGCCCGACACGCGCAGCTACTCACCCAGCGAGATGATGGCCGTGGTCGCGGCGCGCGAGCTTCGCGACGGCGAGGTCGTGTTCGTCGGCATCGGCTTGCCGAACCTCGCGTGCAACCTCGCCCGCGCGACGCACGCGCCGAACCTCGTGCTCATCTATGAATCGGGCGCCGTGGGCGCGGTCCCGGAACGGCTCCCGGTCTCCATCGGCGACCCGTCGCTGGTCACGGGGTCGCTCATGGTCTGTGGGATGGCCGATGTGTTTCAGTACCTGCTGCAGAATGGGCGCATCGAGGTCGGATTCCTCGGCGCGGCGCAGGTCGATCGATGGGCAAACATCAATACCACCGTGGTGGGCGACTACGACCATCCGACCGTCCGACTCCCGGGCAGCGGCGGCGCGGCCGAGATCGCGACCCACGCGCGCCGCACCATCGTCGTCGCCAAACTCAATCGACGCGCCTTCCCCGAGGCGGTGGATTTCGTGACGTCGCCCGGCCAGATGTACCACGGTATACCGCGGAGTGCACTCGGGCTTCCGGGCGCCGGCCCAGTCAAGGTCATTACCGATCGCGCTGTACTCGAACCCGACTCGACGGGCGAGCTCGTGTTGACCGCGCTCTATCCCGGAGTCACGGCCGCCGACGTCGCGCAGGATGTCGGCTGGCCGCTGCGGTCGCGGGAGTCGCTCGCCACGCTCGACCCGCCGTCCGTCATCGACCTCGCGTTACTCCGCGAGCGACTCGACCCCGCCAAGCTCTTCCTCAAGGGATGACGCTGCATGACTGATCGACCCGCGTCCGCCGCAGTGTCCGACCCGACAGATCCCGCCACGGGTTTGGCGACGACCGAGCCCCCGACGATGTCGCTTAAGCGCACACTGGGCACGCGCGATCTCGTCCTGTTCAATCTTGTCGCCATCCTCGGGCTCCGATGGATCGCAACCGCCGCCAAGGCCGGCCCGAGCGCGATCACGCTCTGGGTGCTGGCCGCGCTGATGTTCTTCGTGCCGCAGGGTCTCGCGGTCGCCGAACTGTCGGCCCGATATCCGGCCGAGGGTGGCATCTACGCGTGGACGAAGCAGCGGTTCGGCGAAGGCCACGCCTACCTCTGCGGCTGGTGTTATTGGGTGGTCAACATCCTCTACTACCCCCAGCTGCTGCTCTCGACCGCCATCGTCGCGACGTACGTCATTGGCAAAGGCGACAGCGGACTCGGCGACCGGTGGATCTACGTACTGCCAACGACACTGGCGGCACTCTGGATCGCGGTCGCCTTCAACATCGTCGGCCTCAACACGGGTAAGTGGCTGCAGAACGTGGGCGGCATGGGGAGCTACGTGACAGGCACGATTCTCATCGTGGTCGGCATCGCGTCGCTGTTCACCGGGCATTCCGCCAACACCATCACGCCGCACGCCTTCATCCCGAGCTTCAAGTCGCTCGACACGATCAGCCTGTGGGCGTCGATCGCGTTCGCGTTCTCCGGCCTGGAGCTCGGCGCCACGCTGGGGGGCGAGATCAAGAACCCGCGGCGCACCCTCCCCCGCGCCGCGTACTTGTCTACGCCGTTGATCGCGGGACTCTACATCCTGGGCACCGCGGCGGTGCTCTGGATCGTGCCCGCCGGTTCGATCAATATCGTCACCGGCTTCTTGCAGGGGATCGACATTGGCGCGGCGCGATTCGGTCACTGGCTCTGGTGGCTCGCGCCGCTCGCGGCCGCAGCGTATACGATCGGAAATGTGGGAGGCGTTGGTGCGTGGCTGACCGGCCCCGCCCGCGTCGCGTTCGTCATCGGACTCGATCGCTACTTCCCCCCCGCGTTTGGCCGCGTGCATCCACGATGGGGCACACCCTACGTCGCCATTCTCGTGCAGGCGGTGTTCGCGTCCGTGCTGCTGCTGCTCTCGCAACTCGGCAAGGGCGGGACGGTCGAGCAGTTCTACCTGATCCTGCTGTTCGCGCAGTTGCTGATCTATTTCATCCCGTTCATCTACCTGTTCCTCTGTCTACTCGTCGAGCCCACCCATGTCGCCGACTCACCCACGCTCCTGCCCGGCGGCGCGATCGGCAAGACCGTGCTCGGGCTGTCCGGCCTCTTCGTCACCGTGTTCGCGATGGCACTCACCGTGATTCCATCCGGCGACGCGGGACCGGTCCTTCAATATGAGTTGAAGGTCGTGGGCGGCGCGCTCGCGTTCATCTTGTTCGGCGGGCTGTTCTACTGGCGCGCGAACCGGCGAGGGGTCGGGACCACAGCGGTCACCAGCGACGCCAGCAGCCGACCGGCTGAATGACGGTGCGTTAGACTGCGAGCATGACGACCCCGCCGTCTGCGGTGAGCGCACTGCCTGCTCCGGCAGTTGGTGCATCGACTGTCGGCGTGCAGAGCGGTCTGACGAGCGATGAGGCTCGCCGGCGGCTGGAGCAGGTCGGTCCCAACGCGATGCCGGACGTGTCGGTGCATCCGTTGCGCATGGCACTCGAGAAATTCTGGGCGCCGGTTCCATGGATGCTCGAGGCTGCGGTTGTGCTCCAGGTCGTGCTTGGAGACTATACCGAGGCCGCGATCATCGCCGTGCTGCTGGTGTTCAACGCCGCGCTCGGGCTATTCCAGGAGAGCCGCGCCCAGGCAACCCTTGCCGCGCTACGGTCGCGACTCGCGCTGACCGCATCCGTCCGCCGCGACGGCTCGTGGAAAACCATTCCCGCAGCAGAGCTCGTGCCGGGCGATCTGGTCAAGCTTTCACTCGGCGGCGTGGTCGCCGCGGATGTGCACCTTACTGGAGGAGAGGTCCTGCTCGACCAATCCATGCTCACCGGCGAATCAGTCCCCATTGAAGCGGGCGCTGGGGTGCAGACCTATGCAGGCGCGCTCGTCCGGCGCGGCGAGGCAACGGCGGAGGTCACGGCCACCGGAACGCGAACCAAGTTCGGCCGCACCGCGGAGCTCGTCCGCACCGCCCATGTCGTCAGTTCCCAACAGAAGGCCGTGCTGCGCGTGGTGCGCAATCTTGCCGTCTTCAACGGCGTCGTCATCGTGCTGCTGGTGGTCTACTCCGCGTTTCTCAAACTGCCAGTCGTCGAGATCATCCCACTGGTCCTGACGGCGGTCCTCGCATCGATACCGGTCGCGCTACCGGCCACCTTCACCCTTGCGTCGGCACTCGGCGCCCGCGCACTCGCACGGGAGGGCGTCCTTCCGACTCGCCTCACCGCGGTGGATGAGGCGGCATCGATGAATCTGTTGTGCGCCGACAAGACCGGCACACTGACCCAAAACGCGCTGACTGTGACCACCGTTCACCCCATGCCCGGTTTCGACGCAGCCCACGTTCTGGCGTTGGCCGCGCTGGCCAGCTCGGACGGCGGAGAGGATCCGGTGGACGCAGCCATTCGCGCAGGCGCGGCGAGCAATACAGTGTCCGACGCGCCGACACTGGTCGAATTTGCGCCTTTCGACCCAGCGAAGAAGATGTCCGAGGCGACCGCAACAGATTCGACCGGAAACCCGGAACGCATCGTGAAAGGCGCCTTCGCTGTGGTGACCGTCCTCGCCCCGCCGTCGCCGACCGCGGTAGCGGCGGCGAAGGCGCTCGAGGGACAGGGTTTCCGAGTGCTGGCCGTCGCGGCCGGATCGCCGGCGGGGATGAAGTTGGTCGGCCTCATCGCGCTGAGCGATCCGCCTCGCGCGGACTCGGCAACACTCGTCTCGGAACTACGCGGGTTGGGCGTGCGCACTGTGATGGTGACCGGCGACGCACCGGCGACGGCAGCCATTGTGGCTCACGCGGTAGGGCTCGACGGCGCCACGTGCCCGGCGGGACCAATCCCCGAGTTGGTCAGGCCCGACGACTTCGCGGTATTCGCCGGCGTGCTGCCGGAGGACAAGTACGCACTCGTCAAGGCGTTCCAGAAGGGCGGGCACACCGTCGGCATGTGCGGCGACGGTGCCAACGACGCGCCGGCGCTCCGCCAGGCACAAATCGGAATCGCAGTCTCGACGGCGACCGACGTCGCCAAATCGGCCGCTGGTATGGTGCTGACTGAGCCTGGCCTCGCCGGCATCGTTGCCGCGGTCAAGGAAGGGCGGATAACGTTTCAGCGCATCCTGAGCTATACGCTGAACTCCATCACCAAGAAGACCATGCAGGTGCTCTTCCTGGCGGTCGGCCTGATCATGACCGGGCATGCGATTCTGACCCCGTTGCTGATCGTCCTCATCATGATCACTGGCGACTTCCTGGGCATGTCGTTGACGACCGACAATGTGCGGCCCTCGCCGTTGCCGAATGCGTGGCGAATCGGGAACTTGACGGCTGCAGGCGTCACCATGGGGATCGGCGAGTTGATTTTTTGCACATCTGTCCTAGCGTTCGGCGTCTACCGGATCAGGCTGGACATTGACTCGCTGAGGACGCTGGCGTTTATCGTCATCGTGTTCGGCAATCAGGCAATCACCTATACCAATCGCGAACGCCGGCGGCTGTGGTCCTCTCGCCCAAGCTCCTGGCTTGTCGCTTCGTCCATCGGAGATCTCGTGGTCGCCTCGACCTTGGCCATCGGCGGCATCGCAATGAGGCCCTTATCGGCCGTGGTAGTGGTCGGTACGGTCGCCGCGGCAATTGCCTTCGCCTTCCTGTTGGATTTGGTGAAGGTTCCAGTATTTCGTCGTCTGAGCATCACCTAGATCGACATCGCATGGCCGCCAATGATTGACCACCTCGGCGCCCTCACCTGCGCGATGCAGGTCACCTCCCCGATCACACCGGATCGGGCGACGCCGCGCAGTGGACTCTGCGACGCGATGGCACGCGACTCATACGGCCCGTTCTCCTGAAAGGATGCAGATGCACATCAAGTCAAAGGATTTTCGCGTCCGGGAAGGCGACGAGGTCAATCTTCGGAAGTGGCCGACGATCGTTGATCCCGTGTCCAAGTCGAAGGAGCAATATCAGGAACTCCTGGAATCACATGTGGCGCATCTCAGCTCGCTTCAGCAACTCCTCTACGCATCCAATTCCTTTGCCGTCCTGTTGATTTTTCAGGCGATGGACGCGGCCGGCAAAGACGGCGCCATTAAGCACGTGATGTCCGGGGTCAATCCGCAAGGCTGTCAGGTGTTCAGCTTCAAGCATCCCAGCGCCACGGAGCAGCAACACGACTTTCTCTGGCGCACCACCCGCGATCTACCGGAACGCGGGCGGATCGGGATCTTCAACCGCTCCTACTACGAAGAGGTGCTCATCCTCCGCGTCCACCCGGAGCTACTCCGAAGCGAAGGGTTGCCGGGCGCGTTGCGCCACCAGACGGCGGTCTGGCACGACCGGTATCGGTCCATCGTGGATTTGGAGCGACACCTGCACGCCAACGGAACCCGCATCATGAAGTTCTACCTCCATCTCTCGAAAGATGAGCAGCGGAGGCGCTTCCTCGACCGCATCGACGAGCCGCAGAAGAACTGGAAGTTCAGTCTTGCGGATGTCGAGGAGCGGAAATTCTGGAAGCACTACATGAAGGCGTATGAGGAATGCCTGAGTGCCACGAGCACCAACGACTCCCCGTGGTATGTCGTGCCCGCCGATGACAAGGCAAACGCGCGCGTGATCGTCTCCCGGATTGTCCTCGATACGCTCGAAGGACTGGACATGACGTATCCCGAGACGAGTCCGAAGCGCCGGCAGGAATTGCGGGCCATCCGCAAGCACCTCGCGAAGTGAGTACTCGACGCCGCTGGACCGGACAGCTATCGGGACACGCTCCGCGGGAATAATGCCCAGGTATGGCGGGCGATCTGCTCGTCTTCCTGCGACGGTAGCACGAGCACCACACAGCGCGAGCCGGGACCGTTGAGGGGATTGGTCGCTGACCGGTTCCGGGCATCGTCGAGATCGATGCCGACCCCGGACAAGCCACCGCAGATCACCGCCCGCGCCTCCGCATCATTTTCGCCAATGCCTCCGGTAAAAACTACCAGGTCAACCCCGCCGAGCACGGCCACCATCGCGGCCACCTGCTTCCGCACCGAATAGCAGAACATGTCTATGGCCAGCCGCGCATCAGCGTTCGACGGCGCCGCCTCACGCAGACGTCGCATATCGCCGCCCACGCCCGAAACCCCCAGAAGGCCCGACCGGTGATCGACCAGCTCTTCGAGCATGGCGGCATCGTAGTGCTTCTCGCGCATGAGATAGACCAGCACGCCAGGATCGAGATCGCCACTGCGCGTACCCATGATCACCCCGCCCGTTGGGGTCAATCCCATGCTGGTGTCGATCGACTGACCGTGGGTGACCGCGGTGACGCTGGCACCATTGCCGAGATGGGCGATCACCATGCGGCTCGGCAAATCGTTCGCGAGCTGGTGCACGATCGATTCGCACGACAGGCCATGGAACCCGTAACGGTGGATGCCGTCAGCTTGCAGTTCCTTGGCGATCGGAAGGACGCGGGCGACGTCCGGCATCCCTGCGTGAAAGGATGTATCGAAGCATGCGACGTGCGGAAGGCCGGGAAACTGGTCTTGCGCGAAGCGGATAGCCGATAGCACCCATTGCGTATGCAGCGGCGCGAAGGCGCTCGCCGCTTCGAGTTCCCGGAGGACCGCATCATCGAGTAGGCAATGCTGTAGGAGCTTCGGCCCGCCATGCACGATGCGATGCCCGATGGCGACTGGTGCCGGCAGTTTGGCGTCGGCAAGACATGTACCGATACGGCCGAGCGCGTCGCGTTGACTGGGGATCGACACGGATTCCGACAGCACGGTCTGGCCGGCCGCATCTCGCGCGGAGATGGCACTGGTCGTCTCGCCGATCGACTCAGCTTCGCCGGACAGCAATCGATCGGTTCGTGACCCATCGACCCGGTACACTCCGAACTTGAGCGACGACGAACCAGCGTTGAGTGCCAGGATCGAGAGTGCTGGCTCAGTGCCTGGCATGGTTCACTCCGGTGGACCGATCGTGTTCACGAGTGCCAGCGCCAGTCGCGAACTTCCGGCATGTCATCGCCATGCTCGCTGATATAGAGCTTGTGACGCTCCATGGTCGCCCAGTAGCGCTCCGTCTCCGTTGCCACCCGATCGTGGAGTCGCGGGATCCGCTCGAGCGCGTCCAGCGTGAGTCGATACCGATCGAGATCGTTCAGCACGACCATATCGAACGGAGTCGTGGTCGTCCCCTCTTCCTTATATCCGCGCACATGGATGTTGTCGTGATTGTGCCGTCGATAGGTCAACTTGTGGATCATCGCGGGATAGCCATGGAAGGCGAAGATCACCGGCTTGTCAGTCGTGAACAGCTCGTCGAAATCCCGATCTGACAGTCCATGGGGATGCTCCGATTGAGGCTGCAATGCCATCAGATCCACCACGTTGACGACCCGGATGCAGATATCCGGAACATACGTGCGCAAGAGCGTCACCGCCGCCAGCGTCTCGAGGGTCGGCACATCACCGGCACATGCCATGACCACGTCGGGGTTCTCGTCATCGATGCTGGCCCATCGCCAGATGCCCGCACCGGCGGTGCAGTGGCGTACCGCCGAGTCCATGTCGAGCCATTGCCACCCCGGTTGTTTGCCGGCGATGATCAGGTTGACGTAGTTGCGGCTGCGCAGGCAGTGATCCGCGACCGACAGGAGACAGTTGGCGTCGGGGGGCAGATAGATGCGCACGACATCCGCTTTCTTGTTCGCGACATGATCGATGAAGCCGGGATCCTGGTGGGAAAAGCCATTGTGATCCTGTCGCCACACATGCGAGGTGAGGAGATAGTTCAGCGACGCGATCGGCCGACGCCAGGAGATCGTGCGACTACTCTTCAACCACTTGGCATGCTGGTTGAACATCGAGTCGATAATGTGGATAAAGGCTTCGTAGCACGAGAACAGGCCGTGGCGTCCGGTGAGGAGGTACCCTTCGAGCCAGCCTTCGCACAGATGCTCGCTGAGCACCTCCATCACGCGCCCGGTGGGACTGAGATCGATATCGACCGCTTCGACCGCGGCCATCCATTCCTTACCGGACACCTCGTAGACGGCCTGGAGTCGGTTCGACGCGGTTTCGTCGGGACCAAAGAGTCGGAAATTCCCTGTGTCGAGATTGAGCTTCATCACGTCGCGCAGCAACGTGCCGAGTACCCGGGTCGCCTCCGCCTGGACGCACCCGGGCGTCGGAACCGCCACGGCATAGTCCTGGAACTGCGGCATCGAGAGCGGCTGCAACAATTCGCCGCCGTTGGCGTGCGGATTGGAACCCATCCGGCGATGGCCCGAGGGCGCGAGCGCGGCGAGTTCCTCACGGAACGTACCGGCATCGTCGAATAATTCGTGCGGTCGGTAGCTCCGCATCCAGTCTTCAAGCTGCTTGAGGTGTTCGGGGTTCTCGAGATGCTCGATGGGCACCTGATGCGCGCGCCAGGTACCCTCGACCGGCTTGTCATCGACGAACTTTGGCCCCGTCCACCCCTTGGGCGTCTGGAAGATGATCATCGGCCAGCGGGGACGCTCGAGACGGCCCGTCGCGCCGAGAGACCGCGCCGCGCGCTGAATCTGCCCGATCTCCTCCAGAATGGCGTCGAGCGTGCTGGCGAGGCTCTGATGCACGGCCGCCGGATCGTCGCCCTCGACGAAATGTGGATCGTAGCCGTAGCCGCGGAATAAGTCGGTCAGCTCCTGGCGGCTGATCCGAGCCAGCACCGTCGGATTGGCGATCTTGAACCCGTTGAGATGAAGAATCGGAAGGACCGCGCCATCGCGCGCCGGGTTCAGGAACTTGTTGGAATGCCAACTCGTGGCCAGCGCACCCGTTTCCGCCTCGCCGTCGCCGACTACGCAGGCGACGATCAGATCCGGATTGTCGAACGCGGCCCCATAGGCGTGGGTCAGTGAATAGCCCAGTTCTCCGCCTTCGTGGATGGATCCCGGCGTGTCCGGCGATACGTGGCTGGGGATTCCGTATGGCCACGAGAACTGGCGAAAGAGCCGCTGCAGTCCATTCCGGTTGCGCTCGATTGCCGGGTAACGCTCCGTGTACGACCCTTCCAGATAGGTGTGCGCCACGATGCCTGGGCCGCCGTGCCCGGGGCCAACGACGTACATCATGTTCAGGTCGTGCGCAGTGATCAGCCGATTGAGGTGAACGTAGAGGAAGTTCAACCCCGGCGTCGTGCCCCAATGCCCCAGCAGACGGGGCTTGATATCTTCGAGCCGGAGCGGGGTTTCCAGCAGAGGATTGGCTTGCAGATAGATCTGCCCGACCGACAGGTAATTCGCCGCGCGCCAGTAGGCGTGCATTTTCTGGAGGAGATCGGGCGGCAAGGTGTCGGGCATTACACTCTCCGAGATGCGGCCCCGGCGGGAGCGCCGACGCACTGTGTGCCTGCAATTGTGACGGCACTGGCCGCTACGCCCGCCGCGTATGCCGCCGCGGTCCCAAGCGAACCGAGCAGCACCGTGCACTCGTTCCCCTGCACGTCCATGGCGTGCGACCCGTACGCGCCTTCGGCCACGGTCAAAAAGGGGCGATTGGTGTCCTCATCGTCGAGTGACCGCACCGGACGCCCCACCGGTGGCTGGCTCCATCGGCCTGAGCGGACGAGGTGCCGCCCCTCATTTGCGGTGCCTCCCGTCATCGACGGCTGCGAATGTCGCGGCGCGACCGGTGACCTCGTCCAGGTGAATGCGCATGACCAGTCGTCGGGAGGCGACGGGGTCGTCCTGCGTGCCTGTTCCCGGCACGAGGTCGCCAAGCAGCTTCACACCCTGCGCGAACGAGTGCGCGTCAACGGGCGGCGAATCGGCGTCCAGAAAGTACACCGCGCCCCGCACGACGACGCTCCGCCAGTCGAACAGTCCATCGACTTCATCGACTTCGAACGCCACCCAGTGCTGGTGCTCGATGGTCACGACCTTCACGCCGCGCGACGTGCGGCAATAGATCCACCCATCAGCGTACACGTAGTTGATCGGCTCGATATCGACGCGCGAATCCCGGGCGTATGCAATTCTCCCCACATTGTGGCGAGCGAGGATCGCCTCACACTCGCTGTGGGATAAGTCCCTGATGATGGGCCCGCGACTGGTTGGCATGTCGGTTCACTCGGCATCTCGAAGGAATGGATCGCTCGCGATCGACTCGAAGTGTCTCTCAATTGTACCGCGTCGTTGGACGATCCGCTGAAATTCCGGTCAGCCTCGACACCATTGGACGAAGCGTTCAGATTGCGGGGTCCGAATTGACGCCGCGGCGACGTCCGCCTCCGAACGGCGTGCTCTCGATCGGTGTTGATGCCGTGGTGACGACTATCGTGTCGATATCCTCCAATTGCTCCGGGGCCTGGACCTCCGCGATCACCACGTCCGGACGCACGCCGCTGCGACGGCTGCGACGCCTCGGTGGACTCGCCATCGCACTGGCCGCTGCCGCGCGCTCAGGAAACGCGCAGCGGCGGACTGTGCTCGACCAGATCGAGGTGCCGCACAACTACTACTTCCGCGAGATGTACCTCCCGCAGGCCACTACCGGACCAAGCTCCGTGAGTTGGTCGCCCGACGGACGCACGCTCGTGTTCTCGATGCAGGGCTCGCTCTGGCGGGAGGATGTGGGCGCTACGAATGCTCAGCAGCTCACCGCCGGGCCTGGATATGACTACCAGCCCGACTGGTCGCCCGATGGCAGTCGGGTCGTCTACACGTCATATCGCGGCAACGCGGAGGAGCTCTGGGTCCTCGACCTGACGACCGGGGTCAGCCACCAGCTCACCACGACGGGTGCCGTGAACGTCGAGCCCCGCTGGTCCCCGGATGGAAAGCGGGTGGCGTGGGTGTCCACCGCGTTGCAGGGACGCTGGCACATCTACGTCGCATCCTTCGATCACGATTCGATCGGCAGCGCGTGGCGCGTCACGACCGACCGCGACAGCCACCTCCCGCGCTACTACTACAGCGTGTACGACCACTACCTCTCGCCCTCGTGGTCGCCAAACGGCGACGAGATTCTATTCGTCTCGAACCGCGGCCACATCTGGGGCACCGGCGGCATCTGGCGCTCGCGGATCGGGGCCACAGACTCGGCGCGCCAGATTCGAGACGAAGAGACGACCTGGAAGGCGCGCCCGGACTGGTCGCCCGACGGCGCCCGCGTCGTCTACAGCTCGTACCTGGGCCGACAGTGGAACCAGCTCTGGCTCATGCGCGCCGATGGCGGCGACGCACTGCAACTCACGTACGGCGACTACGATGCCACCGCTCCCCGATGGGCACGCGACGGACGACGAATCGCGTACATCGTGAACCAGGGCGGCAACACCGCGCTCCGCATCATCGATGTGCCCGGAGGCCGGATCGAGCACGTTCGGATCGTGACTCGCCACTACCGTGAGCCGACTGGCATGCTGCGCATCCTTGTGTCCGACGCGGCCACCAGACGCGCGCTGCCCGCCCGTATCTCGATCACCGGGCCGGACGGACGCAGCTTTGCCCCCGACGACGCCTGGCGCTACGCCGACGATGCGTTCGATCGGCGCGAACGACGGTTGGAGGTCGGATACTTCCATACCGTCGGCGAGTCGGTCGTGACCGTCCCCGCTGGCGACGTGTCGATCGACGTGGTGCGAGGACTGGAATTCGCGCGCGAGACACGCCGCGTCGTGGTCGTGCCCGGTCAGCCGGTCGTCGTGCACATCGCCATGCACCGACTCGCCGATCTCGCGGCCAGCGGGTGGTATGGCGGCGATGTCCACGTCCACATGGATTACGGCGGCACGTACCGCAACGATCCGGCGCATCTCCGGGCCCAAGCCCGCGCCGAGGACCTCCGAGTGATCGAGGACCTCATCGTCAACAAGGAGCAACGCGTCCCTGACATCAGGTATTTCACGGGGCGGCTGGACCCCGTATCGGACTCGGGGTTTCTCCTGTTCCACGGCCAGGAGTTCCACACGAGCTATTGGGGACACTTCGGCGTGCTCGGCCCGCGCTCACACGTGCTGCTCCCGGGGTACGCCGCATACGTCAATACGGCGGCCGCGACTCTGGTGCCGACGAACGCCGACGTCGCGGATCTCGCGCATGCTCAGGGCGCGCTCGCCGGCTACGTGCACCCGTTCGACACGTACCCGCAGCCCGCTGACACGACGCAGCCGCTGACCGATGAATTGCCGGTGGACATCGCCCTCGGGAAGGTGGACTACATGGAAATCGTCGGCTTCAGCGACCACCGGTCAACCGCCCACGTGTGGTACCAACTCCTGAATTGCGGATTCCGGATCCCCGCCGCCGCGGGGACCGACGCGATGGCGAACTACGCCTCGTTGCGCGGTCCAGTCGGACTCAATCGCGTGTACGTCCACGTGGATGGCCCGTTGACGCACGACCGATGGCTCGCGGGGCTACGAGCGGGGCGGACGTTCGCCACGAATGGGCCCCTGCTTGGATTGACGATCGAGGGCCATGGCATTGGTGACGCGATCCGGTTCGAGACCGGCCACCACAGGGTGCGGGTGCACGCGCGACTCCGGTCCGCGGTGCCGGTGGGCCATCTGGAGCTGGTCGCGCGCGGCCAGGTCATCTGGGCGGCATCCAACGGCACGCATCCACTCACGTCGGTCGAGATCGACACGACCATCGCCGTGGACTCGAGCGGATGGTATACGCTGCGGGCGTGGAGCGACCACGCCACGATGCCCGTGCTGGACATCTATCCCTTCGCGACGACGAGTCCGATCTACATCGCGGTCGGCAACGAACGCATCCGCAGCGCCGATGACAAGCAATACTTCATGACGTGGCTCGATCGACTGGCGGCAAACGTCCGCGCCTACCAGTGGTTCAACACGGAGGCCGAACGCACGCACGTCCTCGAGCAGATCGCGCAAGCCCGCGCCGAGTTTGAGAAGCGGTAGCGGACAGCGGTATGCGGTTCGCGGAACAGACAAGGCTGGCCGCCGTCCTGCGCAGCCAGCCCCTAGAAATATTCGCCGATCGCCAATCGCTATCTACCGGCCCAGCCCCAAACTCAACCCCGCCGTGATCCCGTAGTTATTGGTAAACCGATCGCCGGACTGGAAAGGGAACTGCGGCGTGACATTCCAATGTCCGATGTAGTCCTTGCCCAGGATCTGGATGCCGATGTTGCGGCTGATGGCGTAGTCGAGGCCGATGCCGGCATTGAAGGCGAAGTTCGTGGCGCTCGCGTCACCCAGCGTGTTCTGCGTCGAGTACCGCATCGCACCGGCACCGAGCTGGACGAATGGCTCGATCCAGTGACCGCCGCTCCCACGGAATGGCGAGCTCAATTGCAGATCGCCGTCGAAGAGCCAGACGCCGGAGTTCCCGACCGTCGAGCCGCCGCCAGTCGGTTCGAAGAACACCATGTTCGAATTGGCGTGGGCGGCGTTGCCGACCAGCGCGAAATACGGCGTCAGCGGCAGCATGAGTTGTGCGCCGACGAGCGCGGCCTCGCCGCCGCTGGCGCTCGTCCCGAGCGGCCCATCCACATAATGGCCGAGGTCCATATAGCCGAAGTACGGCGTAATCGTCGGATCGGTCGGCGGTGAGCCCCCTCGCCAACCGTAGCCTACCCGGTATTGCGCCGCGGCGGGATGCACCACGACGACCGACAGAACGAGCGAAGCAACGACGGCAAGACGGGTCAACATTGATCCTCCACGGAACGACCTCAGGTCCGATCACCGACGGGCAGCCCGCGGCGAATGGCGTAGGGGGTCGAGCCCACGAGACGAAAGACGAACGCTGTCTCACGCCTGCCAGTCCTTATGGCACGGCCAGTGCCGCAATTCCCCCGCCGCCAATCTTCGCTAACCCATTGTCCCACAAGCATCTCGCGACAGGCATCCAACGTGCTCACCCCGCGCTGTCTGTCGCCACGGCCGATGATGTGTCCCCGGGTAGGGACAGTGGATGGTGGTTAGCGGCTCGTTGTTAGTGGAAACAACAAGGCTGGCCGCCAGACCGCGCAGCCAGCCCCATGAGTTGTTCGCCAATCGCCAGTCGCCAGTCGCTCTTCCTAACCACTACCACTGACCGTTGCCCCTACACCCGGCTGCTTATACACAAACCGCTTCCCCTCGTAATTCCTGAACACCACTTCCTCATCCGTGATCGACTCGACGTATTCGGGGAGGAGCGGGACCTTGCCGCCACCGCCGGGCGCGTCGATCACCAAGTGGGGGACCGCGAGTCCCGATGTCCAGCCGCGGAGTGCCTGGATGATCTCGAGTCCTTTCTGCACCGTCGTCCGGAAATGCTCGCCCCCGGCCACGGGATCGCACATGTAGATGTAGTACGGACGGACACGGGCCTTGAGCAGCCGATGCATGAGCTCTTTCATCACGACCGGGTCGTCGTTCACACCCTTGAGCAGCACCGTCTGACACCCCAGAGGGACCCCCGCCTTGGACAGGCGATCGAGTGCCGCCACGGCGGCGGGCGTCAGTTCGTCCGGGTGGTTGAAGTGCGTGTTCATGAACACCGGGTGGTACTGCTGCACCATGGTGCAGAACTCGTCCGTGATTCGCTCGGGGAGATGGCTGGTGATCCGGCTCCCGATCCGAATGATCTCGATGTGCGGGATGGCGCGCAGCGTCTGGAGGATGTACTCGAGACGCCGGTCAGACAGCATCATCGGATCGCCGCCGCTCAGGATGACATCCCGGATCTCGCCGTGCGCGCGGAGGTACGCAAACGCGGAGTCGTATTGATTGAGCGGGATCTTCTCCGGGTCGCCGACCTTGCGACGGCGCGTACAGAAGCGACAGTACGACGCGCACACCGGACTCACGAGAAAGAGCGCCCGGTCCGGGTATCGGTGCGTGAGGTTGGGGACCGGCGAATCCGCATCCTCACCGAGCGAATCGACGACACCGTCCACGACCTCCATCTCCGACACGGTCGGCACGTATTGCGTCCACATCGGGTCACCGACCGACTTGATCTGGTCGAGCACCGCGGGCGTGAGGCGCATCTGAAACCCGTCGAACGCGCCGCGCAACCCCTCGACGTCGATCACGTCGGATCCGAACCGCGCGGCCAGCGCATCGAGGGTCGCCACGCTGCGATCCTTCAGGAGAGACTGCCACTCGCTCATCGCGCGTCACCTCCTCGACTCCCGCGAACCCGCGGAGCCGGCTGTAGTCGCTTCGTGAACATCACGCGATCGTCCTCGGGACCGTAGAACTCGCGCACCCGCGCTGCCTCGGTGTAGCCCCGGGCCATGTAGAACGCGCGCGTAGGCGCGTACGCGACCCGCGACGATGTCTCGGCGAGCACGAGACGGGCGTTTCGTTCACGCAGCCGCCGCTCGACTTCGCTCATGAGGAAGGTCCCAGCGCCGGTTCCCTGCGCCGCGGGCGCGACCGCGATCCAATAAAGATCATACCCGCGGTCCGTCCCCGGCGTCGGCCCGAAGCACGCGTAGCCGATGAGCGCACCGCCGGTGTCGAACAGTCCGAGGAATTCGTAGTCGGCGCCTTCGCCCGCGGCGGCGGCGTCCTCGCCGGCCAATGGCGGACCGTACGTGGCATCGAACAACTCGATCGCAACCGCAATCTCGAGCTCACCAAACACCCCGGTCGCGCGCACGATGTCCGCGATGGCCTCACGGTGCCCGATGTCGATCGCCCCGACCTGATATGCGGTGATGCCGACCGCCCGGGGATCGACCCGACTACTCGACGCGTGGGTCGGTGCGCCACCTCGCGCCCCGGCGGCCGAGCCGGCCGCCCCGCCGTCGGGGTCCGTCGGGGGTCGCCCGCCCGGAGCCACGTGGTCCTCTAGCCCACCGACACGCCAGAGAGTCGCTGCGACAACGCCCAAAGATCCGCGTCGAGCGCCGCGATCCCTCGCCGCGCCGTCAAGGCCAGCTCCGCCACGTGCCGTACCAATGCCGGAAAATCCATGTCGATCGCCCGAGCCATCCGCGCCAATCCCGCCGTTGGTGAGAAGTCGGGGTTGGCATTGACCTCGAGGAGCCACGGGCGGCCGGCGCGATCGATTCGGAAATCGATCCGGCCATAGCCTTCACCCCCCACTGCCCGCCACGCCGCAGTCGCCACCTCGGTGAGCTCCGTGGCGAGCGCCGCGGGCAAGTCTGCCGGACAGCTCGGCGACGCGCCGCGGTCCTCGTCACTGCCCGTATCCCACTTGGACCGATAGGACACGATCCGCCAGAGCCCGCGCGGCATCTCGCGGAAATCGATCTCCGCGATCGGCAGCACTCGGTCGCCTACGATGCCGACATTGACCTCTCGCCCATCCACATAGCGCTGGACGAGGACGTCGTCCCAACACTCGTGCATCGCGGCCAGCCGGTCCGTCAACGCCTGGGCCGTGCGGACGACCGACCGCTGTTCGACGCCGAGCGACGCATCCTCAGCCGCCGGCTTACAGATGGCGGGAAAGCCGACCATCGGCACGGGACCGCCGCGCTGCGCAATCGTCCACCGCGGGACCGGCAGGCCGGATCGGTCGAGGAGCGTGTTGACGCGGTGCTTCCGCAGGCACAGCGACGTCGTAGCGCTGGAACTGCCCGTGAAGGGTACGCCGAGGAGCTCGAGCGCGCCGATCACCGCGGGCTCCAGCGCGGCCACACCATCCACGCTCTCGCAGAGGTTGTAGACCAGGTCGAGTTTGGCTCTCCGAACCCGCTCCATCCACCGGCCGTCAGGATTCACCGGGATGCGAATCACCTCGTGTCCGTCGTCGGCCAAGACGGTCTCGACCGACTCGACGGCCTCGAGAATCAGCAGGTCGGGCGACTTACCGAGCGCCGACGCACCGTCGAACAGCACGGCGATCTTCATACTCGGACCCGCCGTAACTGGACGGCTTGTCGCTCACCCGCCAGGGTCAGGCACCTCTGGATCAGCGACTCATAGCTGATCCCCGCCGCCCGCGCCGCCTTCGGGAAACAGGAATTGTCCGCGGGATCAGGGAGGATGCCCGGCAAGGGATTTACCTCGATGACATTGGGGACGCCGGCGGCGTCCAGTCGGATATCCACCCGGGACCAGTCGCGACACCCAAGCGCCTGATAGGCACGGAGGGTGGTCGATTCGATCGTCTGACGCAGCGCATCGGGGATCGCGGCGGGACATTCGAAGATCCGGAGCGGTGCGTCCGGGCGATCCCAGAGCCACTTCGCCTCGAACCCGTACACGGGGAGCGCGCCGTCGGGGAGCGCGTCGAAATCCATCCCGACGATCGGGAGCACCCGGGCCGTCCGGCCATTCCCGAGCACGGCGCACGTGAACTCCGCGCCCGGCAGATACTCCTCGACCAACACCGGTTGGGCATAGCTCTCCAACAGAAACTCCACCTGCGCCGCGACATCGGCGGGACTCTGGCAGAGGTTCCGCTCAGTGATCCCCTTCGAGGATCCCTCGTGGATCGGCTTGATGAACAACGGATAGCGGAGCGCCGGCGACAACCCGTCCACCGCATCGGCCGACTCGACCACCGTAAAGCACGGTGTGGCGACCCCGTAATGCGACAGTATCTCCTTCGTGCGCGACTTGTCGAGGCAGAGCGAGAGGGTCAGAGGGTCGCTGCCCGTGTAGGGGACGCCGAGAAACTCGCAGATCGCCGGCACATGGGCCTCGCGATTCTTGCCGCCCGATCCCTCGGCCATGTTGAACACGATGTCCGGCCGTTCAGCCCGGAGCCGCTCCGGAAAGTCTGGTGTCGCCTCGAGGCGGCTGACCTTTCCATACACCGACAGCGCGCTGGCAACCGCGTCGATCGTCTCCGCCGTGTCCCACTCGGCATACTCATCATCCGTCGCAACTTCCTGCACGAGCACGGTGCTGTCCGGCTGCCCGCTCACACCAGACCGCCGGCGAGGTGGCCGCGCGTGCGCGGCCCCATTACTGGGAGGCTCTTCGTCGCCGTGGATCGGGTCGGTCGTCTCGTCGCCAGCACCGCCGAGCGTCGCGCTCAGGGGGGTGGTGAGTGGCTCGGGCTTCAGGTTGAAAGCGATTCCGATCCGCGTCATCCGATCCTTTCGTAGGAGAGACCCGACTGCCCGGTCGCAACACGGTGCAGCAATTGAAATGCCACGTGTGTGAATCGCGCGCATAATACCGGGTACGAATTGGTGGCGCAATGACCTTTAAACGACTTTACACCACCACACGCAAAATAAATTTTTCGCGACGACCGGCGACTCGACGCAATACGCGGGATCTTCCGCAGAATGCAACGCGCCGGCGAGGGGCACGTAACGGGCGTGCGACTGGCGTGCGACTGGTGTGCGACCGATTTGCGGCGCGTTTCCCCGTGTGACGACCAGCGCCGTTTCGCGCGCGTCGCCCCGACGGCGCCGCCTGACCGCCGGCCGACGATTGGCATCGATGACGCACGGCCGGACGCGCGCGACGATCTCCGGGGCACTGCGCCTCACCTCCCAACTGCCGCGACTGCCGCCCGGGCGCCGGTCATGCCTCCTGCCACGCGGGTCCTCCCGCGGTCGGGCGTGGGGTCAGACTTTGTGGTGCGCCGGCCGCGCCGCTTCGCGCTGATCCTCGGCGACGTAGATCTCGAAATCGGAGAAGAATCCCGGTGCCTCCGCCTGCAGCGCGCGGAGGATCGCGAGCGCCAGCCGGCGAATCTCCAGGTCCGCCCCTTCCCCGGCTCGGAGCTCCAACATCGTCCGCCACGCACGCGCGTTGGCGGTCACCACGATCTTGGTCTCGGTCGAGTTGGGAAGCACGCCGCGAGCGGCCTCACGCGACATCTTCCGCCGGTGGACGCGGTCGGCCACCCACCCGTACCGCGTCATCAGCTCCGCCACCAGCGCGACATATGCCGCCTGCGCCCGCTCCATCTCGAGGCGCCAGGCGGCTTCGAGCGCCGCGTCACCGAGGATGGCCGGCGGTACGACGAAGTTGGCCTCCGACTCGTCCACGTACCGTTGGGACAGCTGGGAGTACGACGCCGTCCGGTGGCGCACGAGCTCATGGCTCAGCGCCCGACTCACGCCTTCGAGCAGCAGGGAATAGGAGGCGTGCTCCAGGACGCTGCCATGGCGTTGCCGCTTGATGTTCTCGAGGTACTCGCGCGTCGCCCGACTGGCCGGGTTCTTCTGACTCATGTAACAAAGCCGTCCAGCAAACTCGGCGAGTCGCTCACCGTCCGTGCTCTCCCCGATCCAATGGACGGGAAGATGCGCGGGCTCCGCGAACGCGGGGCGGGCGAGAATGGTGATCTTGGGCTCAGTATAGAACACAGGTGGCGGACCGGCGAAGGATGAGGTGGACGGACCGCGGCCGACGATCCTCAGGGGCGACGCCATCGGCATCGCGATGGCCGCCGGGACGGTAACCCTCGGCCGCCTGTACTTCAATGAGCCGGTGGCCCGTACGTCGATGAGCCCCCCGGCGGTACTGCGATGAGCGAGCGGCAGCCCGCTACGTCAGCTTCCCGACGGCCGGGGCGTCGGCGAACAATCGGCGGAGCTCGTCGTCGCTCGCGTCGGGTAATCGGAACGCGAGATCGACCGCGAGGGCGCGGGCTGGCAACCGTGATTCGGTGACGCAACCGAACACAATCGCGCCTTCGCCCTGATCCCGCCGGTGCGATGCACTCCACAGTCGGCCGTCGGGAGCCGCAAAGACGCGTTCGTCACCCGAAGGACGCTTGGGACGCGACGATCGTCGGGAGTGCGGCGGAGTCGGTGACATGGGTGATCCGATCCGTATCATGCGCGCCCAAACCGTGGCTGCGCCAGCCCGGCGTGGTGGTTGGCGGATTGTGGATAGTGGTCAGTGGTTGGAACATCGGCCGCACCAACCCATCCCGCAGTACCACCAAATGCCGCGGCCACGCCACCCCCACCGTCAAGACGAAGGGGCCGGTCTCGGATACCCCGAGCCGACCCCCGCTGTCATTCCCTTACCACGAACCACGAACCACGAACCATTGCTTCAGACAGATTTGCTCCGTTCTCAGTCTCCTTCGGTGTCGAACGCGAGGGCATCGGCATCGCGAATCGTGTCCAGAAACGAATCGACGCGAGCCCGCGTCGCCGCCGTCACCTCGACAACGGGAGTGAGCGAGAACCCAATTGCACGCCGAGCGCCTTCGGGCCAGTCCGGCATTGACAGCCCAGCTACCAGCCGCTGGATGATGTGTCCGCACTCAGCCAGTAGCAGACGCGCCCGCTCGGTCAGCACGTCCAGCGGGATCAACAGATCCCGCGATACCAGCTTGCCGGTCACCTCGTCGCGCCACGCGGCGTCACCGATCGCCCCACGCTCCGGCCAGAGCCCTAAATGCCGGATCACGCCGCCATGCTCCTCTTGTAGCCGTCGGCTTTCGACCGCCGCGGCCAGGGCCAGCGCGAGTGATTCGGGTGTGGCCGACCCATACAGGGTCACCACGTCCCGCGCCGGGCGGTCGGAATGCAGCGGCGCGGGGCCCGAGTTCACATGCGCGAGCACCGATGAGCGATCGGGGTGATCCTCGAGCATCACGAGGACGTCCATACCTCCCCTCCAGTGAATTACGCCTCAGCCTCCTACCACGACGTGCACCCCCGCGTGCACCTTCTGTGGCACCCTACCAATTAGCGAGCGAAAAAGTTCCCGCCGCGCACAATCGGTGATCGTCTCGATATCTCGTTGTGACGCGCAACTTGTGATGCACATCACGCTCGTGCGCACACACGACGATTATCCCTACCGTCGAGCAAGTCGCATACCGCTCGCCATAGCCAGGGCGAATAGCAGGTACACGGTCGCGGCGCGTGGCGACGACGCATACAAATCGTTGCCAAAGCGCAACGCTGGCGGCAGCAACGTGGCACTCAGCGCCCACGCGGCTCCGCTGGTCAGAAACGCGACACCGAGGACCCGGACGCCCCGCAATGGCGCCGCGATGATCCCGAACACCAGCCCCCAGACGAGGGAGATGACGAGGTGCATGACCACGCCGATCGGCGGTCCGACATTGGGGTCGAAGAGGGGCGCCTGATCCTGGCGCGCGAAGACGATGAGGGCTCCCAGTGCCGCCGCGGCTCCCAGCGATCCGCTGATCCAGCCCAGTCGCGCCACTCCGGGCGCGGTCTCGTCTACCACGATGTGCACGCCCGGAAAACAACGCCGGGCGACCATGAGCAGCAAGGGACTGCCGTCGTGCCGAGGCACGCGCCGGCTTGCCGCGACCCAAAGGACCGGTATGTTTCCGCCATGACGTCACCATCCGGACGGCCCACCACCATCTTGCTGGTGGAAGATCGGCCGGAAGTGCTCGAAGTCGTCCGACGGACGCTTGCGTCCAATGGATATGTGGTCGAGACCGCCGTGGACGGCGAAGAAGGGCTCCATAAAGCGCTCGACCTTCAGCCCGATCTCGTCGTCCTCGATGTCGGCTTGCCGCGACTCGACGGCATCGCATTGGCCAAAGAGCTGCGCAATCGCTCCTTTCGGGCGCCCCTCCTGATGCTCACCGCGCACGACACGGTCTCGGACAAGGTGCAGGGCCTCGACGCGGGCGCTGATGACTACCTGCCCAAACCCTTCGACTACCACGAGCTCCTGGCCCGGGTCAAAGCGCTCTTGCGCCGAGCGACGTTGCGCGCCGCTGACGTGACCATGCGTGTTGGTGACCTGACCCTCGACCCGCTCGCTCGCCACGTGTCGCGGGGCGGCAACTCGATTTCGCTGACGACCAAAGAGTTCGCGCTCCTCGAGTACCTGATGCGCAACGCCGGCCGAGCGGTCACTCGCGACCAGATCGCCGATCAGGTGTGGAAGCAGCCCTTCGACCCGGCCAGCAACATCGTCGATGTCTACATCAGCTACCTCAGGCAGAAAATCGACGACCCGGCGGTCGGCCGCCCACTCCTCCACACCGTCCGCGGCACCGGGTACCAGCTCTCCGTCGATCCGCCGAAATAGCGGCCTCCGGACGGCGGGTGCCAGGCGACAGGCGGCATGCCCGGTATTCACAGTCGGCTTCAGCTCGTCGCTCGCCACGATCCCAGCGCCACGCGCTTGGTCGGCGACCGACTCGCCATCAATCGCCGGTCCCGTCACGAGTCCCGTGACGAGTCACTAAACGAGTCTCTTAACGACTCCCTGACTCGTTCGTCTATCCCGTAGTTCTCCCACACGGGATTCCCGCATGCCGATGGCTCCCCCCCGTGCCTGGCTGCCCCTCGCCGCCCGCCGCGCGCTACTCCTGCCGTTCGTGGGTGCGCTCGCGATCATGGGCTGTGCCCCGCACGTGGGTCGATCGCAGTCCACCATGAGCGCGTTGCCTCCCGCGGCCGATGCGGCCCGGGAGCTGACCGCCGACCAGCAGGTCCTGCAGGTGATCAATCGCCTGACCTTTGGAGCCCGTCCCGGCGAGGCGGCACAGGTCCGCGAGATGGGCGTCGATCGATGGATCGGCCGGCAACTAAATCCGGAATCGATCGATGACCGGAAGACCGATGCGCTCGTCGCCCGATTCCCTACGTACGCGGCGTCGATCGAGCAACTCCAGTCCGAATATCCACCGCCCGGAAAGGTCCTGGTCGACCGACGCGCGGCCGCGGGCACGACCGGCGGGCCGGTCAGCCGCGACGACAGCATGGCCGTCCGCACCGCGCAGCGCGCGGCTAATCGCGTCGTGCTCGAGCTGCAGACCGTCCGCGTCGCCCGCGCGGAACTGAGCCAGCGGCAGCTCCAGGAGGTCATGACCGACTTTTGGCTCAACCACTTCACGGTGTACGACCGCAAAGGGGCACAGATGCGGTACTACCTCCCGAGCTTCGACCGGGACGTGATCCGCCCTCATGCGCTCGGGAAATTCCGCGACTTGCTCGAGGCCGTGGCCAAGAGCCCTGCCATGCTCTTCTACCTCGACAACTGGGAAAGCGCAGCCGACAGCACTGAGCCCACGATCGTCCCACGGCTACGACCACGCGGGATCGGGCGCGCACAACTGGCGAATGGGGCCCCCGCGCCCAACCGTCGCCGCGAGTTGGGGCTCAACGAGAACTATGGCCGGGAGCTCCTCGAGCTCCACACCCTCGGCGTCGATGGCGGCTATACCCAGCAGGACGTCATCAATGTCGCGCGCGCATTGACCGGCTGGTCGATCGCCCGCCCCCAAGAAGGGAGCGGATTCCTCTTCCGGCCCCAGTTCCACGACGCCGGCCCCAAAGTCGTCCTCGGCCACTCGCTGGCGGCCGGCCGCGGCATCGAGGACGGCGAGGATGTGCTCGACATCGTGGCCCGTCACCCCAGCACCGCTCAGTACATCGCGCGCAAGCTGTGCCAGCGGTTCGCTGGCGATGCCCCACCCCAAGAGCTCGTGGACCGCGCCGCGGCGACGTTCACCCGCACAGATGGCGACATCCGACAGGTCGTCTGGACGATCGTGACGTCGCCTGAGTTCTACGCGCGGTCGGCATACCGGAGCAAGGTGAAATCGCCCTTCGAGGTCGTGGTAAGCGCGCTGCGCGCAATGGACGCCGCGCCCGACACGACGCCGCGAACCGCCCAGATCATCGCACGCATGGGGGAACCCATTTTCGGGCACCAAGCACCCAACGGCTATCCGGAAACCGGCGAAAGCTGGATGAATACGGGCGCCATCCTCAACCGCATCAACTTCGGACTGGCCGTCGCCGCGCAGCGCATTCCCGGCGCGACGCTCGACCGGTGGCCCGATGCCCGCGCACTCATGACCGCCCCGCGCGCTGCCCAGGTGGATGGCGTCGTGACGTCGATCCTGGGCGGCGACGCCTCGCCCGACACGCGAGCGATTCTACTCTCCGGCGAGCACCCGTTGCTCGCAAACGATGGCGCGGCAGGCGCCGCCAGCATCAACGCCGGTGACAACGCCCGCGACAACGCCCGCGACAACGCCGGCGGGCGCGGCATGGGTGTGACGTCGAACACTCGCGCCGAGACGAGCCCGAGGGCCGGCGCCAACGACGGGGCAATGGGCGGATCGACCATGGCCGCTGCCGACATGGACGGGAGCCGCGATGACGCGGGCGGCATGCAAGGCGATCAGCAAGACGGTCAGCAAGACGGGCGCGGCAGACGCGACCGCGGCGGACTTGGTCCCTCGCCTCAGCTACAAGGGCTCGCGCAGGTGGTCGGCCTCGCGCTCGGCGCACCCGAATTCCAACGTCACTAGGAGCGCGCATGCAACGTCGTGTCTTCGTCAAATCCGGCGCGTTGGCCCTGGTGACCATGGGGCTGAGCCCGCGGTTCCTCCGGCGCACCGCCTTCGGCATGGAGCTTCCCGCTGCCCGAAAAGGCAAAGTCCTCATCTGCCTCTTCCAGCGCGGTGCCGCCGACGCGCTCAATGTGGTGGTGCCGCACGGAGAGCAGGCGTATTACGCCATGCGTCCCAACATCGCGGTGCCGCAACCCCGCGCCGGGGCGCCACTCGCCGCCATCGATCTCGATGGGTTCTTCGGGCTACACCCGTCGCTGGCGCCGTTCAAGCCGCTCTACGACCGGAAGCTGCTCGCCATCATGCACGCCGTCGGGAGTCCGAGCACTACCCGCTCCCATTTCGACGCCCAGGACTACATGGAGAGCGGCACGCCGGACGACAAATCGACGACGGATGGGTGGCTCAATCGATACCTGGCAGTCCAGGGGACCTGCGACGAGTGCAAGCTGCACGGCACCGCCCCCGCCACCGCCACCGGCTCCGGAGCCGGCGAGCGGCCGTCAGCGTTTCGGGCCGTCGCATTCGCGCCCCAGACGCCGCGCATCCTCGAAGGGCCTGCCCCAACGGTCGCCATGAACAGTCTCGACGAGTTCTCAGTGCGCGCGACGGGCACCCAGGCCGAACGTCTCGAGGCGCTGTACCGGACTGGCTCGGCAGACATCGTACACGCGACCGGGACGGAGACGTTCGACGCGGTCCGCATGCTGCGCGCCGCCAACCCCCAGCAGTATCAGCCCGCGAACAACGCCGTGTATCCGAGATCACAGTTCGGGCAGCGGCTCAAACAGATCGCCCAGCTCATCAAGGCTGAGGTGGGGCTCGAGATCGCCTTCGCCGACGTCGGGGGTTGGGACACGCACGTCAACCAGGGCGGCGCCACCGGCCAGCTCGCCCAGCGGCTCGATGACTTCGCCCAGTCGATCGGCGCGCTGGTGACCGACGTCGGAGACCGGATGGATGACGTTACCATCCTGTCAATGTCGGAGTTCGGCCGCATGGTAAAGGAGAACGGCAACGGCGGAACCGACCACGGCCACGCGGGCGCGATGTTCGTGATCGGCGGAAACGTCCACGGCGGCAAGGTCCACGGCCATTGGCCCGGCCTCCAGCCGGAGCAGCTCTACGAGGGGCGCGACCTCGCGCTGACCACCGACTTCCGCGCCGTCTTCTCCGAGATCGCCGCGCGTCACCTCGGCGCCCACCGCCTGGACGCGATCTTCCCTGGCTATGCCCAAGGAGCGCCGCTCGGCCTGATGGTGTAGAGCCCCTGCTATCCTGCCCCTGCTATCTATTAGACCCACCGCCCGCCGTATCTCCAGCCGCCCTTCGCCCGTCTCGTGTGGTGATGCTCAAAACAATCCTGTCCGCGCTGGCGCTGACCACCATCGCGCCAATCGCCAATCGGCAATCGCCCATCGCCCATCGCCAGGCCGTCAGTCGCCAGCCCAATACTCGCGGCCGGATCCCGATCCTCGAGTATCACATCATCGGGGATCACGAGTCGCGCTGGACCGTCGATCGCGAGCACTTTCGCCGATCGCTGCAGATGCTCTACGACCGGGGATACCGCCCCGTGAGTGTGTCGCAGATTCTCGATCACAAGTTGGACCTACCGGCCGGACTCTCGCCCGTCGTCTTCACCTTCGACGATGCGTCGCCATCGCAGTTCCGATACATCGAGCACGATGGTGCCCTCGAAATCGATTCCACCTCCGCGATCGGGATCTGGCTCGATTTTCACGCCAAGCATCCGGATTGGGGAAATCACGCCGTGTTCTGTATGCTCCCCGCGGCCGCCGCGGGCCACGCGTTCTTCGGTGAGCGCGGGATCGAAGGCCAGCGCTCGGCCTGGCGGTTCAAGAAGGTGCAGTTCCTGTATCAGCAGGGTTTCGAGCTCTGTGGCCATACGCTCTGGCACGCAAACCTCAGCAAATACTCGGACGCCGTGGTGCAGGAGCAAATCGCCCGCGGCGAGTTGGCGATCGACTCCGCCGTTCCCGGATACCACGTACGGACGTTCGCCCTGCCACTCGGCATCTGGCCGAAGAATCGCGCGCTCGCCCGAGCGGGAAGCTGGACCGATCCGAAGACGGGTCGTGAAGTCAGCTATCGGTTCGACGCCGTCCTCGAAGTCGCGGGCGGCCCGGCCCCCAGTCCCAACGATCCCGCGTTCGACCCACAGCACCTGCCGCGCGTCGAGGTCTATTCGGAAACGCTGGAACACACCCTCGACGCCCTCGACCAGAACAACACCCGCTACGTTTCCAGCGGTCAATAGCCCGGAACCCGCGGTCGGACGTTAGATGCCGAGTGGCCCGCGCCGCCGACCACGGACCACGGACCACGGACCACGGACCACGGACCACGGACCACGGACCACGGACCACGGACCACGGACCACGGACCACGGACCAGCATTCGTGATCTCCGGCACGGACGCAACGACTGACCACGTCTATCTTCCCTCATCGATGTCGCAGCAACTGTCGCGAAACGTGACAGTACGCAAGAGATCGGGATTTCTGACCGTTTGTGCGCTCCGTCGTCCTTAGCGTGTATTCGAGGACTGACATTACCTGTTGCCGTGATGCGCTGTGGTTGAGCGCTGACCGAGGTGTTGTGGCAGATACCGTGGCGGGCTCGATCGAGCACCTGGCGTACTTCGACGCGCTGGGGCGAATGAGTGAAGCGGACGCTGACTGGCCGGTGCTCAATGCCGGCCTGCAGGTCCTCTTGCTCGTTGACGCCTGGCTCGAGAGCGGTGCGGACGCGTCACGGGCGTCGGCGTACGGTATTCGTGCCGTTCGGGCGGCGCTCGAAGCGGTGCCGACGACGGTCGCCGCTCGCCAGATCCTGTCGCAGATCATCGACGCGAGCGAGGCAGCGGGCGCTCCCGATTCGCGCCGCGTCGCGCGGCATCTCATGGCCTACGGACGCTCGCTGGACTACGACGGACGCTATGCGCTCGCGGCGGATGTCTACGGCGCGCTGATCCGGTACGTGCCGGCGACGCTAGACGCCGACGTCGCGATCGATGCTCAGATGCGACTCGGCTACTGCATGCGCGTGCAAGACGACTGGTCCGCCGCGGAAGCCGCATACGGGGACGCGCACACGATCGCCGTTGCACGAGGCGATGCATCGAAGGCGCTGCACGCCCGGATCGGCGAAGCGTCGGTGGCGTTTGCTCGCGGCAATCTCCCGGTGGCCGAATTGACGCTCGACGAGATCATCGTCGAGGCGGCACAACCGGAGTTCGCGGACGTTCGATCGATGGCGCTGCACGACCGGGCCCTCGTGGCGCATTGGCGTGGCCAGTATGACCATGCCGCCCGCTTGGCCTACGGGGCGCTCAAGCTGACCCGCAGCTTGACCGCCCGCGACCGTATTCTGGCCGACCTCGCGAACGCGTTCACGCAACTCGGCGTACTGGACGCGGCGCGCGACTCGTACATGGTGCTCGCCAGTACGGCGCAGGAGCAGTACGTGCGGTGGCTGGCCATGATCAACTTGCTGGAAATCTCAGCCCTCCAGACCAACGAACCGGTCTTCGAGGACTGCCGGGTGGACCTACGCGGCGAACGGCTCCCGCCGTTCCTCCTGGCGCAGTACCATTACTACACTGCCTTCGGCTACCACGCGTTCGGCAAGGACGCCGACGCGCTCCGCTGCCTCACCCAGGCCGGTGATCTGGCGGAATCACACAGGTACAACCAACTGCTCTTCCAGATCGAGGAGTTGACGACGGCCGTCAAACGCGGCGCCGGAGCCGCGCGTCGCGCGGCCCGCTCCGCGCCCGCGGACCTCCAGGACGTGAGCGACGCGGTGTCCGAGTTGCGGGAACTGGCCGGCGTGTAGTCAACAGCCCAGGTCGCATGGCCGAAAAGGCCAGACGGGCCACGAGGTCTCCCTCGTGGCCCGTCTGTTTAGAGTGTTACCGAACTGGACCGTTTAGTGGCAGGTCCCTGAGCCGGCGCTGACGCCCGGCTGACAATCCTGCGCTGGCGCGGTCGCCGAGGAACAGGCGGCCAGGACGGCTGTGAGTACGGTAAGTACAGCGAATGTGATCTGACGGCGGGACATTCAGGCCTCTGCGGCAGGGGGAGTGCGGAAGCAACGCTTCCACTCAGAGCCCAAGGTACCATTGCCTGACGGGGCAGACAGGTGCGTTTTCTGCCACAAAGGTGCATTTTCCTGACACGTGCGCGCCGTCAGCCTTGACGTTCTCGCGTTTCTCCCGGCACCACTCCAGTCGCACCTTCGGGTGGTACTGGGTGGGACACATGGTCACGTCCTCACGGCCGTTGACCAATGGGACGGGTTCGTCGATGCATTGCGTCGCGCGACGAGCGATGTGGTGGTCGTCGATCCGTGCGCCGACGGTGTATCGCGCGCCGCCGCGCTCGCTGCGCTCCTCGATACGCATCCCGCGACACCCGTCGTCATCTACACGCCGGTGTCGCCACTATCGTTTCGTGCGATCGCCGAGCTCGGTCGGCACAGCGCGCACCAAGCCGTGCACCAGATCGTGCTCCACCGTTACGACGACGAGCCCCGCCGTTTCCTCGAGATGCTCGAGCGCCAGCCTGGTAACGCCCTGAGCGTGGCGCTCCTCGAGCGGCTCGCGCCCGCCCTCGCCGATCTGCCGCCCACGCTCACGCGCGCAGTGGAACGCCTCGTGCGACAGCCAACTGACTTCCACGACGTCGGCGACCTGGCCGCCACCGCACGCATCACCGTGCGCACGGCGTACCGTCACCTAGCGGGCGCGGGTTTTTCATCGCCCCGCGCGTTGCTCGTCGGCGCCCGGCTGCTGCGCGCGTACGCATATGCACGTGATCCGCGGCAATCGCTGGAAGCGATCGCGGCCAAGGTCGGCTACAGCGCCCCGCGGATGATGGCCAAGCACATGCGCGAGGTGATCGGCGTCACGCCGCGCGCCGTGCGCCGTCAGGTGCGCCCGGGCGAGTTCGTGGACACACTCGCAGAGTGGTTGTGCCCGGCGTCGGAGCCGACGATCCCACTCACGCCGCCCCAGGTCGCCCGGTTTGCGGAGAGCGTGCCGGCGTGGGACCGACCCGTCCACGTACTCGCCGATGCCGGCCCCGTGACGATCGTGCCACGCACCCCCGCGGCGGTCCCGCGTCCGAGACTCGACGTGCCGTGGTCCGATCGGCCCCCGCGCCCGAGAACGGTGTGAGGCCGATGACGTCCGCCCGCGCGAGACCGCCCGCGCCGACGCCCACTCGTCGCGTACTCGTCGTCGATGACGAGCCATCGATCTGCCGCGCGCTCACCATCGCGCTGTCGCGCGCGGGCTACGACGTCGTGTCGGCGCTGTCCGGAGAGGCCGCCCATGAGTTGCTGCGGACGACTCACTTCGACGTGTTGTTTCTCGATCTCCGGATCCCCGATGTCCGCGGCGACGTGCTCTTCCATCTCGCCGCCTCGTTGCAACCGCACCTCCGTCACCGGACGCTCTTCTCCACGGGAGATGTGAGCGAGCGCGCTCAGGCACTCATCGACGAATGCCAGTGTCCAGTGATCCGAAAGCCGTTCAAGCTGGACGACGTCCTCGCCGCCGTGGCCGCGCTCTGTCCGAGCTCGGAGGCCTCGTCGGAGTCGGCGTGAGAGCGGCAGGGGTTAGCGACTAGCGATTGGCGGAATTGCATGACCGCCGTTACTCGCCAAGGGCGGTCGTCGGCTCCGCCGCCGCTGCGCGCCGGGCCGGGATCCAACTCGCGGCCGTCACGACGAGAGTGAGCGCGGTCGGAGCGATCAGGAACGACACCCAGTCCGTCGTCGGAACGCCGTAGACCAATTGCCGCATCACCCGGGACGACAGCAGGGCCAGCGACAACCCGACGCCCCCACCGAGCGCCGCGTAGCGGAGCCCTTGGCCGACGACGAGGCGCCGAATGGCGACGGCGTCGGCACCCAATGCCATACGGATCCCAATCTCCTTCACGCGCTGCGCCGCGCCGAACGCGACGACGCCGTAGACGCCGACCGCGCCGAGGAGCAGCCCGATCCCGGCGAACACCGCGAGCAACGTGAGCACCATCCGCTGCCGGGCGACCGACGCCGCGAGGCGATCGTCCATCGTGAGCACGTCGGAGACCGGGACGTCCCGATCGACCGCCCAAATCTGATCGCGGATAGCCGACGCCACCGAGAGCGGTGGCACGCTCGTGCGCACGATGAGGGAGTTGGCGCCCACCGTCCGCTGGGCGAACGGGACGTAGACCTCCGGTTCGGGCAGCGCCGCCACGCTGTCATGGCGCACGCTGGCGACGACGGCGACGATCGTCGCGAGTTCGCCATTCGTCGCGTTGCCCGCACTCACGCGTCGGCCGATTGGATCGATGCCTGGCAAGATCCGGTCGGCAAACGCGGAGTTGACGGCAATGACCCGCGGCGAGGCCGGCGCATCCCGGTCGTCGAACGACCGTCCCCGTATCAGCCGCACTCCTGCGGTCCGGAAATACCCCGCCGATACCGCCTGCCAATGCACGTGTGGCGGCGACTCGTCCGGCGAGAGGGTCCGCCCCTCGACGATGATCGGTGCATTCCAGCTGCGCCCACTCGTGGGTAAATGCAGGATCGTGGCCGCGGATCGGACGCCGGGCACGGCTTCGACGTGCGCCAGCACCGAGGTCCAGTATGCACGGAGTTGGTCGTCGGTCGTGTCGTTCGACGGCTCGATCGCCATCGTGAGGAGGTGGTCGCTGCGAAGCCCGAGGTCCACGCGTGACAGCGCGGTGACCGTGCGGCCCATGAGCATCGCCCCGATGACGAGGACCAGGGCAAGCGCCATTTCAAGCGATACGAGCAAGCCGCGCGTGCGCTCCCCGCTCGGCGCGACGGTGCGCGCCTGTCGGAGCCGGCCGGCTGAGCCCGAATCCTTCGCCTGCCACGCTGGCACCAGCGCGACGAGAGCCGAGACCAGGATCGTCAGCGCGGCGGATGTGGCGAGGACTCGACCATCGAGTGTGATCTCCTGCAGTCGCGGAAGCGCCGGCGGCAAGATCCTCACGAGCAGCGCGACGCCAAGAGCGGACAGGGCAACACCAACCACGCCGCCGGCAAGTCCGATCGCGAGGCCCTCCGACAGCACGAGCGTGGTGATCCGTGCTGGCGTCGCACCGAGCGCGACCCGCACCGCCATCTCCGTCCGGCGCTCGGCGGCACGGACCAGGAGCAACGTCGCGACGTTCGCGGCGGCGAGCGCCAGCAGCGTGGCGACGGCGCCCCCCAGCAGCAACACCGTCGGTCGAAACGCCCGCACCATGCTGTCGTCGAGCCCCACGACGCGGGCGCCCACCGGCCAGTCAGGCGCGAGTTGGAACTCGCGCTGCAGCCGGGGCGCGATCATCGCCAGCTCGGCCGACGCGCCTTGCACCGTCGCACCCGGGCGGAGCCGGCCATAGGCGAGCGTCGTGGCCTGACTCCACCACATCGCCGTCCGGTCCGCCGTCAACGGCACCCAGAGATCCGATTTGAAACTGAACGCGCGGAAACTCCGGGGCATGACGGCGACCACGGTGTACGGCTCGCGATCGAGAACGATGGATCGCCCAACGATCGACTGGTCCGTGGCGAACGCCGACTGCCACACATCGTAGCTCAGCACCACGACGTGGTCCTGGCCGACGGTCTCCGCCTCCGCTCCAAACGCCCGGCCGAGTAGCGGACGGACCCCGAGCAACCCGAACAAGTCACCCGAGACGCGCGCGGCGTCAATTTGCCGGGGCGTCGCGACGTGCGTGAGCGGCATGAGCCACCCGGGACTCAGGCTCGAGACCGCCGCGTAGCTGGTCGCCTGATGCTGGATGGCATCGACCTCGCGACTGGCGAAGAACTGGGCTGGCCACACCGCGACGAGCCGCCCCGGGTCCGGGTACGGCAGCGGCCGCACGAGGAGGGCGATGACGACACTGAGTACCGTCGTGGCCGCGCCGATGCCGACGCCGATGCTCAGCACCGCCGTCGCAGTAAAGGCACGGCGCCGGAGCAACCCATTCATGGCGTATCGAAGCTCACGGACGATCACGAATGATTCGACACCGCGAGCCGGGGCGAGGGTTGGCAGTCTCGTGGCGGATACATGCGCGTCTGGACCCATGCCCCGTCCGCGACGAGCCGGCCGCCAGGCTGCACACGACCCGCCCGTCCGCCATTATTCCCCGCCATGCCGACAGCCAATATCCGGATCCCACGATTGCGCCGGGCCGGGCTCACGATGCTGGTCCTCGCCGGATCGACCATTGTCCGCGCACCGAACGATCGAGTGTCGCGCCCCCATTCCGGTGGACCGCCCGTGCGCGAGGTGGTCCGAGCGTACCGATCGGCGCACGAACGCGAGATCGTGTCCGAGCTCGCAGCCTTCGTCGCGATCCCCAATGTGGCATCCGACAGCGTCGGCATCGGCCGGAGCGCGGACGCGCTCGTGCAGATGCTCGAGCGTCGCGGCCTGCGCCCGCAACGTCTGGAATCCGGGGTCGGCGGGCCGCCAGCCGTGTACGCCGAATGGCGAGTACCGGGCGCCAGACGCACGGTCGTGTTCTACGCCCACTATGACGGGCAACCGGTCGTGGCGAGCCAGTGGCAAGACGGCCCTTGGACGCCGGTGCTTCGCGACATCTCCGGCGGATTTCCCGGCCGCGTGGTGGCCCTCGACTCCCCTACCCCATTCAATCCGGAGTGGCGCCTGTACGCCCGGTCCGCGAGTGACGACAAGGGCTCGATCGTCGGCATCCTGACCGCCATTGATGCCCTTCGCGCCGCCCACCGCGTCCCATCCGTCAATGTGAAGCTCTTTTTCGAAGGAGAGGAGGAGGCTGGATCGCCCCACCTGCGGGAGATGTTGACGCGGAACGCGCCGCTCCTCGCCGCTGATGCATGGCTGCTCTGCGATGGTCCCATTCACCAGTCGCGTCGCATGCAGGTCGCGTTCGGCGTCCGGGGCGCGATGACCATGGAGCTCACCACGTATGGCCCGAATCGCCCGCTGCACAGCGGGCACTATGGCAACTGGGCGCCCAACCCGGCGGTGGCGCTCATCCACCTCCTCGCGTCGATGCGGGACCTGGAGGGACACGTGCTCATTCCAGGCTTCGCCGACGATGTCGTGCCGATTGGCGCCACGGAGCAGGCGGCAGCTCGAGACGCGTCAGGTTCGGATGACTCCCTCGAGCGCTCGCTCGCCCTCGGGCGGACCGAGGGGGCGCCTCGGCCCCTCAGTGAGCAGCTCCTGCGCCCCGCCCTCAACATCACGGGATTGCGTGCCGGCGGGGTCGGCGCCGAGCTCGTGAATGCGATCCCGAGTGTCGCGCAAGCGGCGGCGGACTTCCGGCTCGTACCGCGGCAGTCGCCGGCCCGCATCCGCGACGTGGTCGAGGCCCACATCCGGGCACACGGGTTTTTCATCGTCCACGACACGCCGGACAGCACGACGCTGACGTCGCACCCCAATGTCATCGAGGTGCGATGGAGCGACGGATATGCCGGGGCCCGCACACCGCTCGATGAACCGTTCGCGCAAACGACGGTCGCGACACTGCGATCGGCGTTTCCCGACATGGTGCTGATCCCCGCCTTCGGCGGCAGCCTGCCGATCGCGCCGATCAGCGACGTGCTCAACGTGCCGTTCGTCATCGTCCCGATCGCCAATCACGACAACAACCAGCACGCGGCGAACGAGAACCTGCGGCTCAAGAACATGTGGGACGGTATCGAGGCGTATGCGGTACTGCTCACCGGGCTGGATTGGCCAGCGCATCGCCACGAGCCAGCCGCTGCCCGCTGACTGACGGATCCGAACCGCGCCGACGGTCGTGCGGTCCGTCCGTCTCGCTATCCTCCTCATGACGAGACCCCGACTCGGCGTTCGGCGCCTCACGTCGGTCGGGGCCTGGGTCGTCGCCGTGGGCGCCCTGACGACGACCATCGGCGCGCAGCAATCCGCGCTGACAGTCGATCGGCTCATGCACCTCCGCTCGGTCGTCACTGCTGCGATCTCTCCCCGCGGCGATCGCGTCGCCTATGTGCTGGACGAGGTGGACAGCGCCCGAGACCGACATGTGCTGAGTCTCTGGTTGGTCGGTACCGATAGCGGCCGTGCGATCCGGCTCGCGACAGCGCTGAGCGAGGGACCACCTCGCTGGTCGCCCGACGGACGGCGCATCGCGTTCCTCTCGGACAAGGGCGGCCAAAGCCAGATCTGGACCGTCGCGCCCCGCTCGGGGGCCGCCACGCAACTCACGCGCGTGGCGACCCACGTGAACGACTTCGCGTGGTCGCCGGATGGGCGGATGATGGCGGTGCTCGCGAGTGACCGTGCGGAGCACGACGGTGCCGTGACGGTCGATGGGCGCCGGGCGACTGCACCGCCGATGACGCACCTCTTCGTGATGAACGTCGAGTCGCGGCAGATGCGACGACTGACGTCCGGAGCATTTACCATCGACGAGGTCTCCTGGTCCCCCACCGGTCGCGAGATTGCGATCGAGCGGCGGCCCTCGCCCACGGTGGCGGACCAGATCCTCGGGACCGACATCGGACATCGTCACGGTACGCGACGGGCGCATGCGCCCGCTCGTCCATCGTCCGGGCGCCGATGTCTCGCCGCGGTGGTCCCCCGACGGCATGCAGATCGCCTTCATGTCACACGACGGCCACGCGGATTGGCTCGGCGATACCTACGTGTGCGTCGTCTCAGCAGCCGGCGGAACACCACGGAACCTCACGCCGGCGCTTGGCGAGCGAATCCTCCCGGGCGAGTTCACGCTCGAGTGGCGATCGGATGGACACGCGCTCTACCTCACGGTGCCGCGGGCGGAGGGCTCCCAGGTGGACCGAATCGACCTCGATGGACGGATCACGGACGTGACCAGCGGGATGGTGCCCCACGCCGCGGCGAGTTTCTCCCGCGACGGGACCACGATGGCGTTCGTGTCGTCGGACCCGCAGACGCCGTGGGAGGTATTCATCTCTCCCACCGACCACTATCGGCCGCGCCGGCTCACCCGGAGTAACCCCGACCTGGACGATGTGGCACTTGGCGCGATGCAGAAGCTGAGTTGGACGAGCAGCGACGGCATGCGCGTCAGTGGCCTCGTGGTGCTGCCGGTCGGATATACTGCCGGGCGCCGATATGCGCTGGTCGCCTACATTCACGGCGGGCCCGCGTGGAATTTCGTCCGGGCGTTCGCGCCACATGGTGCGCTCCCGGGACCGGTGCAATCCGAGACCGATCCGATCCAACTGCTCGCGAGCCACGGGTACGCCGTCTTGCTCCCCAACCCGCGTGGGAGCTTGGGATTCGGCCGCGCGTTCCGGTTGGCCGCGGTAGGGGACTGGGGTGGTGGCGACTTCCGGGATGTCATGGCGGGTATCGATACGCTCGTAGCCCGCGGAATCGCGGACAGTAGTCGCCTCGGGATCATGGGTTTCAGCTACGGGGGAACGCTCGCCGCATCGTCACTCACCCGCACGAACCGATTCAAAGCGGCCGTGGTGGGAGCCGGCGTGATCGATCCGGTCACGATGTACGCCGAGACCGATATACCGGAGCTGATCACCGCGTACTTTCTCGGTCGCCCGTGGGACGGCGACAGTTTGTACTGGACCCGATCGACGCTGCTGCACGCGGGTCAGATCCACACGCCGACCCTGATCCAACATGGGACGATGGACCACCGGGTGCCGATGGACCAGAGTGTGGCACTGTATCGAGCGCTCCGCGACCTCGGCGTGCCGGTGGAGTTCACACCGTACGACGGAGAGCGCCACGGTATCGATCGTCCGAGTCACCAGCGGGCAGCGATGCAGACGGCAGTAGCGTGGTTCGATCGGTGGCTCGACCCACACCGAGTGGCGACCAACTAGCCGCGCGCACCGGGCAACTCTCGGCACCGAATCGTGACCGAGGCTCGGCTCACCGCGCCGTTGCCCCGTCAGCCGATCGAGGCTGAGCGTCTGAGCGGGCGATCCGCTGCGAGAGTCAGACGCCCTCCGGGGCGAGTCCCTCGGTGACCGGTCGCTGCGGTTCGATTGGACGACCGGCCGCCGGCGCACGGCCGTGGGCGACACGGGCCGCCACCTGATGGCCGAGTTTGATCATCGGTCGTTCGATCAGATAGTAGCTCGCTGTCGCGCACACCAAGGTGGCCGGCACGGCGAGCGGCCAACGCTGGAGCCGCGGCCATGGCGCCGCCATCGTCCACGGCGGGAAGAAGAACTGCTGCCACACATAGAGACTGTAGGAGACGCGACCCACCCAGCGGAGCGCCGGTCGTTCGAGAATCCGCCCCACAGCGGACGACGGATGGGCGACGGTCCAGACGAGCAATGCCGGGACCAGCGTGCCTTCCCAGACCGTCGGTCGCAGTCCGAAGTGCGCAGCGACAGCGACGTAGATCGCGGCGACGCAACACCACCACCCGAGGCGCACCGAGTCAACGAACCGCCGTAGCGCGGGACTGGTCCACAACGCCAGCGCCGCGCTCGCACCGAGCAACAGGGCGTCGAGCCGCACATCGGTGCGCATGTTGAAGTTGCGATCGAGCCCTCCCGTGACGACCACGCTGTGGAGGAGCGCGACTTGCCGCCATACGGCGATCGCCAGCGCGGAGCCAAAGGTCACGGCGGCCGCTCGTCGAGGGACCCACAGGCACAGTGCGATCAGGAGCGACGGCCACAGGATGTAGAAGTGCTCTTCGACGGAGAGCGACCAGAAGTGGTTGGTATAGAATCCGGCTTGCGGGCCGAGGTAGTTGCGATAGAAGAACAGGCTGCCGAAGAGCTCCTGCCTCGAGACCACGATGAGTCCGCCGGCGGCCAATAGCGCGACAGCTGCCAGGTACGTGAGGGCGGCCGGCAAGATGCGGAACGCACGCCGGATATAAAACGCCGAGCGCGAGATCTCCCCCGTGAGGTCCCGCTCGCGGAGCAGGCGGGAGGTGATGAGGTACCCACTGATGCCGAAGAAGAGGTTGACACCCGTTTGGCCAACCTTCAGCGCGTTGCACCACTGCGTGCTGCCGGCCCCACAGACCGAGGAGTTGAACGCGTGGTCGGTGATGACGAGGGCGATCGCGATGGCTCGCCAACCATCGAGGGTCGGGAGGTAACCGCCCGTGTCGGCGGTGGAGCGCGAGGTCGGCGTGGAGTCCCGGCCGGGAGTCATACCCTCTTGACGACAGCGCGCGTCGCCCGCCACGGCTCCGCCTCATGGTGCAGCACGAACGCGCCATCGACTGTCGTTCGCCGCGCGAGGATCGCACGGGTCGCGCGGGAGTGTCAGCGGTAGGCGACCGGCACGAAATCGACGTGGCGCTCACCGAACTCCGGCCGCTTGAATGGGCAATTCTTCGTCGGATACATCGAGCGGTCCTCGTACATGTACAGCTGGTACTCGGCGGGATAGGCACTCGAGGACTTGACGTCCACTCGCGCGAAGACGTCTCGGTACCGGTCGAAGTAGTCTCGGCCCGGCGCACGCACGTGGTATTCCTCGGTGGGGACCACGTGCGGATACTCGATGGTGGTGTCACCGAAGATCGGCACAGGGAGAATCGCCACTCCGCCGGGCCGCAGCACGCGGACGATCTCGGCGAGCGCGCGACGATCGTCATCGACGTGCTCGAGCACGTGCGAGGCATAGACGAAATCATAGGAATTGTCGTCGAACGGCAGCTTGCGCAGATCCGCCTGCACGTCCGCGCGACGAGGGTCGATGTCCGCCGTCGTGTACTTGGCGAAGCGCGGCCGCAGATACTTCAGGATCGGCCGCTCGGGTGAGAAATGCAGCGCCGCTTGCCCGTGCACCGGATACGTCGCAAAGAGCTCCTCGAGCACGCAATACTGCAGCCGATGGCGCTCGCGACTGCCGCACCGCGGGCAGATCACGTATTTCCGATTTCCGTACGACGCGTGCTCGTCGAGGAATTTTCCGGTGTATCGGCACAGTGGACACGTGAAACTCGGTCCGCTGGCAAAATAAATTTCCGGGCGACGCGCGTACAAGCGGCCGGCATGCACGATGTCGCGCAGCGACGGTGGAATCATCGATTTCACGAGCGTCTTCACGTCCAATTTTCACCCTCCAAGGCTAGCCCGCCTCGCCGCGAAGGCGGAGTCTATGCTCGGAATGCACGCACGACGTTACCGACAGGGGGGCCGAAGCGCCACTGTGAGCATACGGAGAACGTGCGGGGGGTCGGCAGAGAGCGTACTGGCAATCGTCGTCGGCGCGTCAGACCAGCCCCCTACGATGCGTGGCCCTACATGGCGTTCGGCGGAGCCTTCAGGAGGGTCGGAAACGTCCACGCATGATGGTGGCCGGTATTCATGATGGGACGCCGTTGCGCAGCGTAGGCGTCGTATTGCTTGTTGCCGTACTCATCCGACATGGCTTCAAACAGATCGTACGGCCACCAGTCCTTCGTTGGATTCGGACCCTTCGGCGTGACTCCTGGCGGCCAATTGTGGGGATCCTGGGCGCCGGCCAGCAGGACGTCGAGCGCCACTTTGATCCGCTTCCCGCTCGGCGAGCTCCATTGGAACAGATTGGGGCCCCCGCCGTTCTCGATCACACGCGCCGCCGCGGTCATCGGGGCCAACGCGAAGTACGTGTACCACAGGCCAGACTCGCCGCGCGAGACCTCATCCGGCATATGCCCATCCGGCGAGAGGGCCTGATCGATGTGTCGTTGGAGGCGCGCCGTCTCATCGGCGAATCCGGCCGCGTCGTCGAGGTAGTAATCCGCTGTCACCGCCCCGAAGGTGCCCCACTCGCCCCAATTGTTCGTCCGGTCCTTGATCGGATCCGCGCTCTGCTTGAGGTAGACCGTACGGATCCAATTGCGGAAGCTCGTCCGGTCGGCCTCGGACCAACCCGCGTACCCAGTCAAGAGCTCGGCGCTCTCGATGAAGCCGGTCCCGAGCTCTGCCATGGACAGTTGGCTGTCATCGGTCGTCGCAACGCCAGTGTTGTCATGCGCCCAGGCGCGCAGGATGCGCACGGTACAATCGGCATAGGACCCGTCGCCGGTGAGCCGGTAGGCCACGGCGTTCACGTATGCCGCATCGGCGTCGTGCGTGATGCCGTTCGTCGCCGCGAAAAACGCCGCGGCGCCCTTGTAGAATCCCGGAGTGACGTACAAAGCGATTGTATGCGGCTGCCAACTGCGGAGACGATTGGCCGCAGCCATGAGCTGGTCGTTCGCCGCGGCCCACGGCTGTTGACCCGAGTGCACCTGCGCCATGACGAAGTCGATCTGGCTCTTGGTATACAGACCTCCCGGATGCGTACCGAGAGCGTGCGCGGCCCGAACTGCCGCGTGCAACGGCGGCGCGCCGGCTGGCGTGGCCGCCGTGGCCGACGCGGCGGACAGAGCGACAATGAATGCGGTGACCCGAGGCCAGGTCGAGCCTGTCAGAGACATCGAGACCTCTCGTGGTGAATGTGGAACCTATCCGATATTGTACACCGCTGGCCACGACCGAGGTTCGAATCGATCGGACTGCGCGTGTCGAACCGACCCCTTCAACACCACCGTGGCGCGCCGAGTCGCCGCCGACGCGTGCCCGACCGCTCGCCACTCAGCTCGCGCTCTCGAACACGAGACTCAGACAGGTCACGCCGGCTTCCGCTTTCTGCAGCTCCGACACATCCACGGCCGCCGTATCGAACCCCCGCCGCTCGACGATGGTGCGCGTGGCCGGCGCGCTGGCCGGGAAGATGATCGTCCTGCCGACCCGCACGGCATTGGCGCCCCATGGCTCGTCCGACGCGACCGGGACGACGACGCGGTCGCCGAACACCGTTGGCTCGATCCAATCGGGATTTACCAGCACGGTCGCATCGTCGAGCCGCGCACATGCGCTCTTGAGGTGCAGACAGCGGGTTATGGGGATCGCGAGCACCGCATACCCGAGGGGATCGAGGAGCGCTCCGAGCTGCGCGACCGCGGCGGCATTCGTCCGCGGCGTCTGACCGACGTAGATCGTGCGGCCCATCCGCAGCACGTCACCGCCGTCAAGCGTGGCCGGTGACGTGAGCCACGCGATCCGCCGATGCGGGGTCAGCGCCGCAGCCATCGCCGCCGACTCCGGACGCCGCGACGCCGCTCCCATCGGCGCGAGCACCGCGCACTCCTCGACGACGATGGCTGTGTCCTCGACGAATGTCGCGTCCGGGAGCTCGTCGAGCGCCGCCAGCTCGACGACGCGTGCCCCCGCCGTCCGCAGGACGGCCTGATACGCTTGGTGCTGCGCGCGCGCACGCGTCACGTCAATCGGCTCACGCGTGAGAAACGACAGCTCGCAGTCGCTCAGACGACGACTCGGCACCCGAACCAGCGCGGTCAGCATCGCACCAATATCACGTCCGGATCCGGGGCCAGCGACACGACCGGCACCCTGTCTCGGTGCGGATCCCTACGCTCGGCCCTCTGGCCTCTGCCCCACCCTATGACTTCTGATACAACGCGGCGTCGAGCACCGACCAGAGATGCACTGCCCACCCGAGCAAAAAGATCCAGAGCACGGCGGCGAGGCAGAACTGGAATATCGCCATGAATAGACGCCCCTGGATCAGCTGCCCAAGGCCCGGAATGAAGAAGCTCGCGAGTGCCGCGATGACGTTGCCTGTGGATCCTTGACCGGTCATAGTGCGTTTCTCCAGGTGCGGCTCCGCGGAAACGGAATACCCAACGGTCGCCCAACGATCCTACGGAATCGAACCGGAGTAGGTTGCACGGCTGGGCCCGGCAGCCGACCAGGGGTCCCGGCTACCGGCTGAATCGGGCGGCGAATTGAATCGTCTAGTGGCTAACAGCTAACCGCGACACCACCGCGCCTATACTTTCCAGGTTTGCAGGGTGGCGATGGCGTGATCCAAGGCGGATTGCTGGTGCGGATGCGTCGCGCGGGCGCGGAGCTCACCGTACGTCTCCAACGCCAACTGTAGGGCCGCAGGATCGTGTTCAGCGCCCGCGAGGCTGGCGGCGTTGTCGGCCAGGTTCGCGCGCGCGAGGTCGTCATCGAGGAACGTTTGGCAGACCCGGCCCCACCGCTCGACGCGACGGCGCGGGCTGGGCTCTGAAAGCGCCCAGAGATGCCACGCGCCTCGGTTGCCGGGATCGGCTTCGCGCGCCCGGGCGGCAAGCTCGCCGACGACGTCAGGTCCGCGCCCGGCAAGCCAGTAGGCGTTGGCCAGTATCACCAGGGCGCGAGCGTTGGTGGGTTGTGCGGCGACGACGCGCTCGTAGATGGGTCCCGCAACTTCAGGGATGTCGCGGAATGGCTCGACCGCCGCGATGAGCGCGTCCGGCATGGCGTCGTTAGCCAGCGCCGCGAGTCGGAGATGCAGGTGTGTGACGTTGGCGGACGCACGATACTGTTCCACGATCTCCGCGACCGCCGCACGGAGATCATTGGATGCGTGGTGAGGTCCGGCTCCCTCGCGGGCGTCGGACCGTGACTCGGCCGTCGGAGCGACTGGCGCCGACCGACCACCGACCGTCGGGCCGCTCGGCGCACCATCGTGCGCCGCGGGCTTGCGCGGCCCGTGCGGGCCGCGAGTGGGTGTGGTGTCAGATGCCGTCGCGGTGTCTGGACCGAGGGTGCGATCGGTGCGAGGCGTACGATCTGGAGGCGGGGGGACCATGGAAGACACGTCGGCCAAAGACACGCGATCAAGGTACACCGAACGCCAACTCGCCGCCGCCGGCGAGGTGGCGCTCGACCTGCGCCACGCCATCAACAATCCGTTGGCTGCCCTGATGGCCGAGGCGCAGCTCCTGGCCATGGAACCGCTGGACCCCGAACACCGTGCGGCCGTGAACCGGATTGTCGACTTGTGCCGTCGGACGGTGGCCCTGGTCCGCCAACTGGACGCCGCGACACGAGCGGCGGACGACGCGTGAGGCTCTCAACCCGACACGACCTTGCGCAATCGCGGCGGAAGCGCGATCTTGGATGCGTACCACGATTCACGCGGCGACGCGGTTGTAGACGCCGGCCGCCGCACGCGCGTGACCGATCCGCGCCCCCGGACACGGGGAGCCAGAGCAGTAGAAGTTGCGCGGACTGCGCACGACCACATAGCACACCCTCATAGATGAACGAACGCCGACGTCCCCATCGTCGCGGCCGTGGGCCTCGCCCATATGGTTCCGCCCCCGCCGACTCGCAAGCCGACGCGAGCAGCGAGCCCAATCCCTATCGCGACGGCGGCGACAGTGAAAGCGAGAGCGCAGCCGCGCTCGACTCTCACCCCCCTCCGGACCGACCACCATCCACGCCGACTAGCCAACCGGTCGATCGCCCGGCCGGCGCCGACCAGGCACCCGACCAGCAGAGCGAGCCCACCACGATGAGCGGTGACGAGAGCTCGGCGGGCCGGTCGCCCGACGAGGGCACGTCCGCTCCATCCAGCGGCGGTGGACCAGGCGGCGGCAACACCGACGGTATGCCGGGCCCACGACACGGCAATCAATCCGGTGGCCAGAACCACAGCGGGCAAAACGGACCGGGACCGCAGGCCGGCCACACCAACAACGGCCGACGCCAGCATGGGTCCCACGGCCGCAATAGCCGCCGCCACCGCGACCGCGGGACGCCACATCGGGAGCATCCGCCGACTCAGCAGACGCACCACGGACCGCCTGTTCCGGTGGTAGCCGACGGCGAGACCACGGGGTGGTTCGACGCCGCCCGGGACGGTGGCTACGTCCGCCGTGCCTCCGCGAGCTACCTGGCCGAGCCAGGGGACGCGTACGTGCCGACCCACGTCGTCCGGCAATACGCGCTACGTCGCGGGGATGCCATCAACGCCACTGTCGGCCGCGATCAGCGGGGCCGCGTTACGGTCGTCGAGGTCTCGCAGATCAACGGCGCCGACCCGGCACTCGCCGCGCGACGCCCCGATTTCAGCTCGCTCATCGCCTCATACCCCGAACGCAAGCTCACCCTCGAGACGGGCCGACCGGCGAAGACCGGTCCCGAGCTCACCCGGCGCGCCATCGATCTGATTGCGCCGATCGGCTACGGGCAGCGGGCCCTCATCGTCGCGCCCGCCCGCGCTGGCAAGACGATGCTCTTGCAGGCCATTACCGAAGGCGTCGCGATTAATCACCCCAACGCCGAGCTTCTCGTACTGCTCGTAGACGAGCGGCCCGAAGAAGTCAGTGAGATGATCACGTGGGGGTACGGCGAGGTCGTCGCCTCGAGCTTCGACCAGCCCGCGGAACGCCACACCGATGTCGCGGAGATGGTCCTCGAGCGCGCCCGCCGACTCGTGGAAATGGGGCGCGACGTCGTGATCGTCCTCGACTCGATCACCCGACTCGCGCGCGCCCACAACACCGTCGAGCGAGGCACCGGACGCACCCTCTCCGGCGGACTCGACGCCACGGCCATGGCCAAGCCCAAAGCGTTTTTCGGATCGGCTCGGTCCGTCGCTCCAAACGTGGGTGGGGGCTCGATCACCATCATCGCGACTGCGCTCGTCGAAACCGGCTCGCGCATGGATGATGTGATCTTCGAGGAGTTCAAAGGGACGGGCAACTGCGAGATCAAGCTCGATCGGAGCCTCGCCGAGAAGCGCATCTTCCCGGCGATCGACATCGGGACCAGCGGCACACGTCGCGAGGATAAGCTCTTCCGGCCGGACCAGTTGGACGGGGTCTACACGCTTCGCCGTGGGCTCCAGCAGATGCCCCCGCAATCGGCGATGGAATGGCTCATCAAACGCATCGCCGCGACGACCAATAACGACGCGCTGCTGACGGGGTTGTAGACAGGCAGCGATTGGGTTTCGGCCCACGCCTTGCCCTTCTCGGCGAAGCCATGACCCGTGCAGCCGCGGCGCCGATCTCGTCGATCATGTGGGTCGTCTCCGTGAGTTTGACGGGGCTCGCGGCCGACATCGCGCGCCCGGGTGCGGCGCGCGCGCAGGACTCGGTGCAGAATCCCGCGCTCGATACCGCGGGGCCGCGACAGCGCCACGCCGTGGCGACCCGGGAGACGCTCATCGGCCGGCGGGCACGCCCCGAGATCAAGGAGGTCACCATTCGCGGGGCCCACGCGGTCTCGGTCGGAGATCTCGAGACGAGCATCTCGACCACCAAGTCCCATTGCCGCGGCCTCTTCTACATCCCGTTCTGCCTCGTGTCCAAGTCGCCGTATTTCTACCAACGGCAGTACCTGGACCGCGATGAGCTCAGGCGGGATGTCCTCCGCATCCGGATCTTCTACTGGAAACACGGCTACCGACTGACGTCCGTCGACACGACGGTCACTCCACCGAGGGGCACGACCGCGCGGGTGACGTTTACGATCCATGAGGGCCCCGCCACCGAAGTGACCGCCATCACCCTCGTCCCGGACAGCCTCTTCACCCGGCGCAATCGTCGGCGGCTGGTACTGGTGCGCACGAACCAGGCGCTCAATCTCGACGCGCTGGACACGACGGCGTTGCAGCTTCGGCAATGGATGTGGAGTCGCGGCTATGCCGATGCCACCATCGACTCGACCGTCACTCTGACCGGTCAGCCACCGTCGGACTCCGCCACTCGGGCGGAGGCCGCCGCGGGTCGGGTGCGGGCCGGGACCGCGACCATCCGGATCGCCGTTGACCCGCACCGCCGGGCCACGATCGATACGGTCATCGTAACCGGCAACAAGAACGTGAGCGCACAAACGATTCGACACGCGCTCATCGTGCAACCACGGTCACTCTTCCTGCGAGGCGACGTCCAACGCAGCCAGCGAGCCCTCTATCAGACGGGCCTCTTCCGCCGTGCAGCCGTCACCGTGGACACGGCGCCGGGGCGACCCGACAGCGCCAAGACGGTCACCGTCAACGTCGACGAAGCGCCGCCGCGGGAAACGGAGCTCGGCGTGGGATTCACCACCGTGGATTTTCTCCAACTGTCGGGCCAGTTCACGGATTACAACTGGGTGGGGGGTGCCCGCAAGCTCGTCATCCAGGGCAATCTGGGCAATCTCTTCGCGCATGGGCTCTATACGGCGTTCAATAACGGATTCAAAGAGATCCCGGCCGGCACCGATCCGAATCCCTTCCTCTCGCCGACGTGGAGCCTCAGCGCCAAGGTCACCCAGCCGTGGTTCCTCGGACCGGAGAATACGTTGAGCGCCGGGGTATTCGACCACCGCCGCGTCGCCCCCGGGGTGTTCGTGGACAACAGCTATGGCGTGACCCCCACTTTTACACACGACCTCGCCAATCGCGTGCCACTCACCATCGGCTACCAGTACGCGGTCACGCATGTCGATGCCGGTGATGTCTATTTCTGCGTCGATTACGGCGTCTGCGACGCCGCGACGCGCGATGCACTGCAGTCCCGCGCGCGGCTCTCCCCATTCAGCGTGACCGCGCAGATCGACCGCAGCGACGATCCGCTCAATCCCACCACCGGATTTGTCGGGCGCGCCGAGGTCCAGTACGCGTCCCAATTCACCCTCTCCGACTTCCGGTACGATCGCGCCTACGTCACCGCGTCGCTCTATCGCCCAATCGGCCACTCGGTATTGGCCTTCAACGGTCGCCTCGGCGTCGTCGGTGCGCTCGGCGGCACCGGCGCCGCGATTGGCGACACGTCGTCCAACATTCTGCACCCCACGACCCGGTTCTACGCCGGTGGCTCGCAATCCGTGCGTGGCTTCGGCGAGAACCAGCTCGGACCACGCGTCCTGACCGTCGCGCCCGAGGTGTTGCGCGGCTCCGCCAATCAGTGCCCCGTCTCGACGCCGATCCAGCAGTGCCCCGTCAATGGGGTGTCGTACCTCTCCGACGTCAACTTCACTCCCCAGGCCCTCGGCGGACGGACGCTGCTCGAGGGCAGCGCCGAATACCGCTTCCCCCTTGTTGGTCACGTTGGTGGCGCGGTCTTCGTGGATGGTGGCGTCGTGGGGCAAGGCAATATCCACAACGCAACGAGTGGAACGAGCGCGATCACCCCCGGCTTCGGTATCCGGTATCTGTCGGTCCTCGGCCCCGTCCGAGTGGATATTGGGATCAACCCCCTCACCACCTATCGCCTCGTGGTCCTCACCGAGGACGCGACAGGCCACATTGTCGTGGTGTCCGGGCCGCCGGGCACGTCGCTCGCCGCCAGCGAGCGCATCTATGCACCGGCCCGGACCGAGGGTGGGTTACAAGGGATATTGAATCGGGTGAGCCTCAATCTCTCTATCGGCCAGGCGTTCTAAATGATCCGGCACCCGGGACGCACCGTGCCCCGAGCCCTCGTCGTGGGCGCAGCCGTCGTCGGGACGATCGTGTTGGCCGTCGTGGTGGCCGTGTTCGTGATCGCTGGCACGCCGTGGGGCCACGAGCGCGTCCGCCGCATCGCGCTTCACGCGCTGCGCGGTCCGGTCCACGGCATGGTGCGCATCGGCGGGATCGATGGAAACCTGCTGCACCATATCGTACTCAATGACGTGGCGATCACCGATGCGGACGGTAGTCCGTTCGTCAGCGTGCGGCGCGTCGAGCTACGGTACGACCTCGGCGACCTGCTGCACAAACGACTCGACTTTCAGGACGTGCGACTCGACCACCCGGTCGTCGTCCTCGACCAGACGGCGGACGGCGTCTGGAACTACACGCGCATCTTCCGCGGTTCGGACGGGCCGCCTGACACCACGCGGGGCGGGTTCGGGAGTTGGATCGCGATAACCGGCGTCCGGATCGTCGATGGCGACGTGACCGTGCGCTCGCCGTGGCGACCGGACAGCACGCTCACCGGTGCCGCACGAGACAGCGCGATCCAGACGGCGCTGAGCACCGCCTCGCGGGTCGCGGTGGTCGCCGTGCCCGACGGCTACCAGAAGTCAGTCGCCATCCACGCGCTGACGGCCGACATCACCGACCTGCGCCTCGCCGATCCGGATCGGCCGATCAAGTTCGCGCGCCTGGCATCGCTCAGCGCGGATGTGGCGATCTTTCGGCCGCCGGACGCGGTCGTCCATGACCTGACCGGCACGCTGTACATCACGGGCGACTCGCTCTGGATGCCCCACGCCAACGTGACGCTCGCATCGTCGCGGATCGAAGGGCGCGCGACCTACGCCCTCGCCAACGGGGACCTCGACCTCCGATTGCGCGCCGAGCCGGTCGCCGTGGGCGACATGCGCTTCATCGAGCCCCGACTGCCAACGGATGGCACGGTCACGGGCGACGTCACGTCCACGTGGCGCGGACGATCGCAACGATATGTCGTTCGCGATCTCACGGCCCAGATCGGAACCGCCCGGGTTACCGGGCACCTCGGCGTCACGATCGCGGATTCGCTCTCCCTCCACGACACCGACCTGCGGTTCTCCGGGGTGGATACCCGCCTCGTCGAGCGGCTCCGACCAGGCCTCGTTCTGCCGCGCCAAGGGGTCGCCTCGGGTCACGCCGTGGTCGCAGGCGGACCGGGTGCCCTGACGATCGACGCCGAGCTGACGTTCAATGACCGGGCAGACGGTCAGAGTCACGTCGCGGCGGTGGGCGAGATCGGGATGGATGCCGGCGGGTATCGCGCGCGTCATCTCACGCTCACGCTGGAACCGCTGCAGGTCTCACTGGGTCACATCGCCATGCCGTCGCTCCCGATCGGCGGCACAGTCACAGGGACCGCGACCATCGACGGCTCGACCGCTCGATCGCTCACCGCCCACGCGGACCTCGAACACCACGACGGGGATGCTTACTCGCATGTCGTCGCGGACGGCGACGTGACGTTCGCGCCCGCACCAGCCACGCCGTCAACGGATGCGCCCATGACGCACGCGGTGCCCTACCGCTCGGCCCGCGGCGGTCTCGCCGCGCCGACGAGCGAGCGCGCGACTGCTCAGCGCCGACCAGACCGCGTGACCGTGTCGGCAACGCTCATGCCGATCGATCTGGGCGTCCTCGGGCGTTTCATGCCAGCCGCCAAGCTGTCCGGGCAGGCCGCCGGTGACGTGCGAATCAATGGTCAGATGCGAGACCTCGTCGTGCACGCGGGACTCGGCGTGGTCGGAGCGCCGGATTCGGCCGGACTGACGGTGGATGGGCATCTCGACCTCGAGTCTCCAACCATCGGCTACGACCTCGCGGCCACGACGCGCCTTTTCGACGCGCATAGCGTGTCTCTCGCGGCGCCCCATACCGCGCTCACCGCGACCGCGACCGCGCGAGGTCACGGCACCGCCCCCGCCACACTGGACGCCGAGCTCGCGGCCGACGTCCAGGCGTCGGTGTTCGACAGCCTGGACGTGGACACGGCGCACGTGCGCGCGACGGTCGGCGCGGGGCAGATCCACCTGGACCAGGCTCACGTCCACGCCCTGGCCACGAATGCCGACATCGCGGGCGCATTCGGATTGGTCGCAGGACAGAATGGGACGCTGACATACCGTGTCGAGGCCGACTCACTCGCCGCGTTTGGCAGGTTTCTGCCGCGCGATACGGTCGCCGTTGCGCCGCGTCCCGGGGTCGTCGCCGACGCGGTGGCCCGCGCGCGGGCCGATTCCGCGCACGTCGCCGACACGACTGAGATCGAGCGGGCGATTCGCGGGGGGGCACCCCCCGCACTTGCCGTGGACACGCCGCGAGCGCTGCGGCGCGATTCGCTCGCCGGGCGGGCGGTGGCGACCGGCTCGGTGACGGGCAACGTCAAGCAGTTCGATCTCGCCGGCGATCTCGTCGCGGATTCGGTGATCGCCTTGGGCAACGCGACACGGCGCGCGGTTGCGACCTACCAATGGACCGGTGGCCCCAGTCTGACTGCGCCCGTCAGTGGCGCGGCGCACCTGGACACCGCGACGATTGGCGGATTCGAGGTAGACAATCTTGACGCGCAACTGACCTACCGACAACCCGATGGTACGGTGCGGCTCACCGTGCGGCAGTCTCCAACGCGGGATTTCGCCGCGAATGCCCGCTTTCGGTACACGCCGTCCGAATCCGAGGTGCAATACGATTCGCTCACGCTTCGGATCGACAGCACCGTGTGGCAGGCGACGCGTCCCGGCAGCGTGCAGTGGGGTCGAGACGGCATCGCGGTGCATCACATCGAGCTGGCGGGTGGCTCCGCCGGGCGCATCACGGTTGATGGAGTGCTCCCCGTACACGCGGGGGCCGATGTCGGCGTGCACGCGGTCGTCCAGAATCTCGAGATCGGCGACCTCACGGCGCTCGCGCAGCAGGATCTTGCCATCCAAGGACTGCTCTCGCTGCGCGCAGATCTCTTCGGTGACACCCAGCACCCAAGGCTGCGCGGGAGCCTCTCGGTGTCGAGCGGGACCATCCACGAATGGCCGCTGCCCAACGTGTTTGTCAGCTACCAGTACGATACGGCGATGCTCCAGGCACGCGTGGAGCTGGCTCCCAAAGGGGCGCCCTCGGCACCGTTTGCGGTGGCAGACGCAACCGTTCCAGTCGATCTCGCGCTCAGCGTCACCGGCTCGAGGCTCCCCGACCGCGCGCTGCGTGCCGACGTCCGTCTGGACAGCCTGCCACTCGACCTCATCCCGCAATTCACCAGTCAGGTCCGCGACGTCGGTGGCCGCCTCACGGGACAGGTCTCGGTGGAAGGCACTGCGCGCAAGCCCGTACCCCGCGGGACGCTGTCGCTCGATCGGGGGTCGGCGACCATTGTGTCCTCCGGCACGCTGCTCCGCGACATGACCGCGCGCGTGCGAATGACGCGCGATTCCATCATGGTCGATTCACTCGTCGCCACCACGCCCGCCACCCGCGGCCATCTCCGGATCGCGGGCATGCTCGACCTCTCGGACCCCAACGTGCCCGTCGTCGATGTCACGGTCAGTGCCCGAAACGCCCGCCTGCTCAGCACCCGCGAACGCGGGCGGATGGATGTCGACGCCAACATCACCGCGGCCGGACCGACGACCGCGCCGTACATCTCGGGATCCACCACGATTCGCAATGCAGCGATCTACATCCCCGAATCGAATGGCAAGCGTCTCGTCGATGTCGGCGACGCCATCGTGTACGACATCGCGGACACGTCGAAGTCGGATGTGCGCAAACTAATTCCCACCAAGAACGCGCTGCTCGGCACGGCGCGAATGGACGTGGATGTCACGGTGAATCGGGATTCGTGGGTACGCAACAAAGACGCCAACGTCGAGGTTTACACGCCGCAACCGATCACGGTCCACATCAACCGCGAGCTCGAGGCCGTGGTCGTGGATGGCACGATCTCCACGGACCGCGGCGAATACTCGGTGCTGGGGAAGCGCTTCGTGATCAACAAGGGCGAAGCGGTATTCATCGGCACGCCCAATCTCAATCCCACGCTCCAAGCACAGGGCGAGTACGATGTGCCCGTCCCCGGCCGCGAAGCGATCGCCATCCAGATCAATATTGGGGGCTCACTCGACTCGCTGCGATTGACGCTCACGAGCGACGAACAGCCTCCGATCTCACAGAGCGATCTCTTGAGCTATCTCGCGTTCAGCGTCCCAACGAGCGGGCTCACGAGCCAAAGCTCCAGCCTGTCGAGCGTGCAGGGCACGGGTGGTGTCGTCGGCGCGGCTGGCACGTTCGTCCAGAATGAACTCGCGGGCGAAGCCGTCGGCGTGGTCACCGACCAGGTGAAGGGGGACCTGGGGCGCGCACTCGGGGCCGACGTGCTCAATATCACTACGAGCAACAACTACACGGACGTCGCGCAAACGCGAAGCGGCGCGGTCTTCTTCCAGAACACGCAGGTGGAATTCGGCAAGTACTTCACGCCGCAGACGTTCGTCGCCATCGAAGCCAGCGTGGCTCCCGGCGCCGTGGTCATCCACCGCCTGGGACACTCGTTCACTATCCAGCTGAGCGGCCAGCCCCTGTACCTGCTCGGCCTGCCGACGCTCTCGACGACTCAAATTAACCCGCTCACCGGCGTCTACGGTGTCAGCCTCACACGCACCTGGAGGTTCTAAGGGCAGCGGTTAGCGATTGGCGCTTGGCGATTGGGAACCGACGATTTTCCTGCTCGGCGTCACGATCAAGACCCTCGCGGTGACCCGTAAGCGGCCGTCGCCCGCCGGAGTCCGCAGCTGCACGCCAATCGCTAATCCCCACCCCACCGCCTCGCTGCCAACCGCTGGCCCGCGCCCAGCAGCGTATCAACCGCCAGTGCCAAACACGCCGCCGGGATCGCGCCCGACAGGATCATCCGCGTGTCCGACAGCGCGAGTCCGGTCACGATCGGATCGCCGAGACCACCGGCGCCGATGAACGCCGCCAATGTCGCGGTCCCGACATCGATCACCGCTGCGGTGCGCACGCCGGCCATGATGACCGGCGTGGCGAGGGGCAGCCGGACGTAGACCATGACCTGACGGGTGGTCATCCCGAGCGCTTCGCCCGCATCGACCGCGCCGGCGTCGGTCCCGCGGACGCCCTCGTATGTATTGCGGAGTATCGGGTACAGCGAATAGAGAAAGAGCGCGACCAACGCTGGTACCACACCGATCCCCAGCAGCGGGATCATGAACGCCAGCAAGGCGATGCCGGGCAGTGTCTGGATTGCGCCGATCAGGCGGATCACCCCGTCGGCGTAGCGCGGGAGGGTCGTCAAGGCAATTCCGAGCGGCAACGCGACGATGATCGCGGCCACGAGCGAGACCGCGACGAGCAAGAGATGCCGCGCCGTCATCGACGCCAACGGCCGCCGCTGCGCGCGGAGATACTCGGCCAGCGATCCGCGATCCGGTCCTGCCCCGGCCCCAGCCGAGCGGTCCGCCGTGCCGGGCGCACCCGCCGACGTCAATCCGAGCGCCCGCAACGCGCCGGCCGCGATGATCGCCACCGGTACGCCGTCGACTTCCAGCCGACGGTTGAGGGCGCGCATGCGTGTCTCGTCGATGCGATCGCTGAGTTCCGTGAGCACCGCGATGGCGGCCGGGTTGCTCCGCTGCAACGCCGCCCCCACCACCGCGGCCGCTTCGTACGGGGGGTAGAAATGCCGATCATCGCGCAGGACGACGAGATCGTAGCGCGCGATCAATCCGTCGGTGGAGAACCCATCGATCACATCGACGCCACCGGCGGCCAGCGCGGCGTATTTCACCGCTGGCAGTAACGCCCGAACGTCGCGCAGCTGCACGCCATAGGTCCGGCTGAGTCCAGGTAAGCCGTCGGGCCGCCCGATGAAGTCCGCGGTAAAGCCGCCCCGCAACCCCATGCCCGATCGGGCCAGGTCAGTGAGCGTCGCCAGATGCAGCGAGTCGGCCGTGCCCCGCCGCACCGCGATCGCGTAGGTGTTCTCGAATCCCAACGGTGGCAGCCACCGCACACTGTCCCGGGCCGCCGAGGCAGCTGCCACGTGTGCGAAGACCGCGCGCGCGTCCGGCTCCGGGGGGAGCCTGAGAATCGCGATCAGTCCCGTGCCCGTGTACTCCGGATAGACATCGATCGAGCCGCTGCGCAGCGCACCGTATGCAATCTGGGTGGCGCCCAGTCCCAACCGACGATCGACCGGGATGCCGCGCGCCTCGAGCAGTTGCGCGAACATCTCGGCCAGGATGTAGGACTCGCCGAACGGTTTGGACGCGACGACCACGGGGCGTGGGGTGGGCGCCGTGCCCGACTGGACCGCGCTCAGTCCCAGCGCGACGAATGCCGCCAGCGAGCGGAGCATCTAGCGGAGCCCAGCCCGCGCGAGCAACTGGGCCACGTACGGGGTCGCGGGCTGCGCGAGCAGGACGTCGGGCGTCGCGACCTGCTCGACCCGCCCGTGGCGCAGCACCGCGATGCGGTCGGCCAGCGCGCTCGCTTCACGGAGGTCGTGTGTGACCAGCACTGCGGTCGTCCCGAGGCTGTGACGCAACGTCCGAAACGCATCCTGAAGATCGGCGCGAGTGATCGCGTCCAGTGCCCCGAATGGCTCGTCGAGCAGCAGCACGGCTGGGCGCGCCGCAAGCGCGCGCGCGATGGCCACGCGCTGGCGCTGGCCGCCCGAGAGCTCGCGCGGCCACCGATCGCCGAACACGTCGGGGTCGAGTCCGACCATCCCGAGCGCGGCATCGGCCCGGGCCGCCGAGTCGGTGTGACCGAGCAGCCATGGCACCAGCGCCGCGTTGCGTCGGACGCGCCAATGTGGGAGCAGCCCGCCGTCCTGCGGCACATAGCCGATCCGCCGACGGAGCCCGACCGGATCGAGCCCTGTCGTCGGCGCTCCATCGATGAAGATCGTGCCCGCATCGGGCGTCACCATGCGATTGAACGACCGCAGGAGCGTGGTCTTGCCCGACCCGCTCTCTCCGATCAGCGCGAGGCACTCGCCCGCGGAGGCCTCCAGCGTGACCCGATCGAGCGCGACGACCGGCCCGTACCTCTTCGAGACGTCGAGCGCGTGGAGCGCTGCGACCGGCTCAGCCGAACGTTGCGGCGTGCGCCCCGCCAGCGATACGCGCCGCGGCTCCTGTGGTGACCGCCTCGGGAGGCTCGATGTCGTCGGCTGGGGAGCGGCCGCGCTCGACGTATCGGGCCGCGTAATCCCGGGCGATGTCGAGCGCCGGACCACCGACGACGGCATCGCCGAGACGCGCTGACCCGTGCATCGCGATCGAGTAGAGGTCCCGTGCCACGCGAGCGATCGCGGGATCGCGCAGGCCGGCGTGTCCTGCCCGGTCCAGCAGGTCGGGGTCGGGCACCCCGAGGAGGTCGGCCGCGTCGCGACGCGTACGAGGATCGAAGGCGAGCCCGGCCACCAGGACGAGCGGTGCGGCGAACCATTCGATCGGCAGCATGTCGGCCGACCGCAGTTCGAAGGTGGCGGCGTCGCCGATCCGTCGCGGTCGCACCTCGGGGAACAGCGTCGTCAGATGCGGCCCCCAGTCAGCCAGCGTCGCGTCGCCCGCCGCGAGCAGGTCGGTAAATGGCCGATACCGACCGTCGGCGCCCCACCGCAGAATCGCGGGCGCCATGAGTGCGAACGCAGTGTACCCGGCTGCGGGAGCGGCCGTCGCGGCCGCAGGCAGTCCGGTCCGTGCCGGATCCAACGCCCGCCACGTCTGCGCTCGCGTACTGCGGTCGCCAGTCACGGCACCCGCGTAGCGACTGGAGTTGGCGAATAGTGCCGTCACATACGGCGCCGCCGCGCTCAACACCTGCCACAACGCCACAGGGTCGTCACCCGCATCGACGGTCATCTGGAACGCCGCGGTCTGCCGCATCATGCGTGGGCCCGCCGGCCCGCACGCACCCAGGTATGCGTCCATCGCCGCATACCGATCGCCGTGCAGTTGGAGTGGAACACGATCGATCCCGTTGAACGGATCCACGCCTACGGTCAGCAACTCGATGCCGAATGCCGACGCCTCGCCGCACAGTACACGCGCCGTCTCACGGAGGCCGGCGAGCACCGCCGTCACCGACGCGCTCGGCGGTGCGCTGTATTCGATCTGCCCCCCCGGCTCGTAACTCAGGCCGCCGCCGTCGGGCATCGTGAACACGGGCGCACCGTACGGTGACGGATCCTCGCGCCAGCACTCCCTGAAGGCCACTCGCCGAAGGACCGGCAACGTCGGCGACGCCATGCCGGGCGTCGGCATGATGGGACATCGGCGCCGCGTGTCCGCATCGACTGGGATGAACTCGATCTCCGCACCGAGCCGGGGCCGGCCCTGATCCGACGCCGCACGCGGCGTGAACGCGTCCCGCTGCAGTTGCTCGACCAATCGTGCCACCGGTAGGACACTCATGTCATTACACGCTCGGCGCCGCCAACAGCAGCGCGTACCCGCCCGCGTCGTCGGTCTCCCACGTCACGGCCCGGAGTCCGGCCGCCCCAAGGATCCGCGTGAGGCGCCGCGGCGTGTACTTGTTGCTGATCTCGGTGCGGATCGAGTCGCCCGCTGGCACCGTGAGCCGCCCCACGCCCGGAATCGTCACCGTCTGGTCGCCGATCGCCACGAGATGCATCTCGATCCGGCCCGCCCGGTCGCTGAAGAACGCGCGATGGGCAAACGCGGTGGAATCGAAGTTGGCGCCCAGCTCGTGGTTGACCACACGCAGCATGTTGCGGTTGAACTCCGCCGTCACACCGGCGGCGTCGTTGTACGCGGCTTCGATGACCGCCACGTCCTTCAACAGATCGGCGCCGAGCAGGAGCCGGTCCCCGGTCGCCATCCCGCGTCGGATGCGGGAGAGGAGTAGCGTCGCGTCGTCGTCCTCCAGGTTGCCGATCGTGCTGCCCAGAAATGCGTAGAGGATCGGACGGGGGAGTGCGCGCGGAAGTCGGACGCCGGACGCGAAATCGGCGACCACTGGCTCGACTCGCAAATCCGGGTATTCGTGCCGGAGGGACTCTGCGGTTTCATCGAGAAACGCGGCGCTGACATCGACCGGGACGTACACGACGTCGGCCCGCGCGGCCCGCATCGCATCGAGGATCGTCCGCGTCTTGTCGGCGTTGCCCGCGCCCAGCTCCACGAGCGCGCCCGGCCGGAGGACGCCCATCCACGTCGGCATCCGCGACGCCAACAGCAGTCGCTCGGTGCGCGTGAGATAGTATTCGGGGAGACGCGTGATCGCCTCGAACAATCGCGAGCCAAGGTGGTCGTAGAAATATTTCGGTGGCAGCTCGCGCTGGTCGCCGGGCGCGCGATCGACGAGGCCCGCACGCACGTCGGCAACCATTGCGGCATCGCCACGACGCGCAACGACGTTGGGTTCGCTATGCACGGCGGGCGCACCGAAAGCCGCTGAAGATCTGGCGGCGGATGGGCAGATCCCAGTTGCGGAATGTGCTGCGGATCGCGATCGACCGCGTTGCCCACGAACCGCCGCGCAGCACTTTGTGGTCCACGCCGAAGAAGACTTCGGAGTACTCGCGGTACGGAAAACTCTCGTACCCGCGGTAGGGCCCGAAGTCCGTCGCCGTCCACTCCCACACATCTCCGATCATTCCCGTACACCCGATCGGCGATCGGTTACGAGGATACGTGCCGACCGGCGCCGTGCCAAACGTGAGCTGGTCCACGTTGGCGAGATCGGCCGTCACGGGTGCCTCGCCCCACGGAAAGCGACGCGATGCACCCGTCTCTGGATCCCACGTCGCAGCGGCCTCCCACTCGTTCTCCGTCGGCAGCCGCTTGCGCGCCCATCGCGCGAAGGCGTCGGCCTCGTGGTAGCACACGTGGACCACGGGATGGGCCCGATCCACGGGTGCGACCCGATCCATCGTGCGCGTCCACCACTCGCTCCCCTCGCGATACCAATACTTTGGCGCTGCGACCACCGACTCGGCGAGCCACGCCCGGCCGGCATCCGACCACCAATTCGAGTTGCGATATCCGCCGTCCTCCATGAAATCGAGATATGCCCCGTTCGTCACCGGGGTTACATCAATCTCGAACGGTGCGAGTTCGACGACCTGCAGGGGGCGCTCGTTGTCGTACGCCGCACTGCGGTCGTCGGTCCCGATCTGGACCTTCCCCCCGGGGAACCGCACCATCGCGCCCGAGCGATGAGGCGCCCCCCCACCCGGCGGCGCCACGCGCTCACTCGGGCGGTACGGGGTCCCGCGCTTGAGCTGCACCGTCTGCAGAATCGTCTCTCCGTGCTGCGCTTCGTGTTGCGCGACCATCCGATACACGAAGCCATCACGGGTCAGCGGAGAATCGGCGTCGAAATCAATGCGCGACAAGCGCGCGAGGACACGCGCGCGGACGTCCGCCAGCACGGTTCGACATTCGGCGGCCGATGGCAACACGAGCTTCCCCCGTTCGCGGCGAGGGTGCTCGAAGGGGTTGAACAGCCCTGGCATTTCGCCAAGCGCGGCCAGCCCCGTGAACGGCCGCTCGAGATGCCGCAATAGCCACAGCTCCTCGAACCCCGCGATGTGCCCGAGGTCCCAGACGATGGGGCTCATGAGTGGATCGTGCTGCACGTGCAGGTCATCGTCGCTGAGTGGCGCGATGAGCAGCTCCGTGCGCACACGCACATCCGCCAGCAGTGCGGCGATCTCCTCGGCAGTGCCGGGATCGGTGTCGTGACCGGCAATACGCCCCGGATGGCGTGCGACAAGGATGGACACAGCGGACCTCCGGGAGGAGCAACGGGGGAGTAGTCCAGAACGCTTACGCTCGGAAGACCGGTACCAAGACAATCGGTGGACCGAGCTGGTCCAACTCGTATATTAATCGGGGTCGGCCAGGGACCACACCAGTCCAACCCGACCGGAAGGCCGCCAGTTCGGCCGCCCCCCCGTGTGGGCTGCGACTAGAGCAAATCCCAGAGCGTGGCGACCGCCCGCATGCCGAGCTCGAAGTTTTCGACGCTCATCCACTCATCTGGCGCATGCGCGTTCTCGCCCGGTAACCCAAAGCCCATCAACAATATCGGCGCCCCGAGCGCCCGGGCGAAGTCGTCCACGACTGGAATCGACCCGCCCTCGCCGACGATCAGCGGAGCGCGATGAAAGGCCGCTTCCAGCGCCCGAGTCGCCGCATCGAACAGCGGTCCCTGAAGATCCGCCCGCCACGGCTGACCCCCATGCAGGTGCGTAACGCGGACCCGGACCCCGGGGGGCGCCACGCGCTCGACATGGGCCTGCAGGAGCTGTTCGATGACTGCCGGGTCCTGGTCCGGCACGAGCCGACAACTCACCTTCGCCATCGCGCGGGCCGGAAGCACGGTCTTGGCGCCCTCGCCCGTGTACCCACTCAGCATTCCGTTGATTTCGCACGTGGGACGGGTCCACAGCCGTTCGAGTGTCGTGTACCCCGACTCGCCGCCCAACGCGGGCGCGCCGACCTCGGCGAGAAAGTGAGTCTCGTCGAACGGCAACGCCCGCATGCCCGCGCGAATCGTGGGATCCCATTCGCGGACCGCATCGTAGAACCCCGGGATTGCCACCCGACCGTTCGCGTCGTGAAACGTCGCGATGATGCGGGCGAGCGCGGTCGCCGGATTGACTGCCGCGCCTCCGTAAATACCGGAGTGGAGGTCGCTCGCCGGCCCCTCGACGTCGAGTTGCAAGTACGTGAGCCCCCGCAACGAGGACAGAATCGACGGCTGGCCAGGTGCGAACATCGACGAGTCCGAGATGACGACGGCGTCACAGCGCAGACGATCCCGATGGGCGCGAACGAAATCGCCGAGATTGTCGCTGCCGACTTCCTCCTCTCCTTCCGCGAGCACCACGATGTTGACCGGGAGTCGGCCGCGGACGCGCAGATGCGCCTCGATCGCCTTGACGTGCAGGTACAGTTGGCCCTTGTCGTCCACCGACCCACGCGCGTAGATCCGTCCATCGCGCACGGTCGGCTCGAACGCCGGTGACGTCCACAGGTCGAGCGGCTCGGCCGGCTGCACGTCGTAGTGGCCATACACGAGGACCGTCGGCCGGTCCGCGCCCGCGCCTCGCCACTCCCCAAGTACGACGGGGTGGCCTGGTGTCTGAATCACGTCGGCCTTCAGCCCCGCGGCTCCGAACGCGCCCGCCAACCACTGCGCGGCCTGTGCCGTATCGGCGTTGTGCTCGGAACGCGCACTCACGCTCGGGATGCGCAGGAAGTCGAACAGCTCGTGCTCGATTCGCGCACGGTTGGCACTGAAGAAGGTGTCGAGGTCGGCGGGGACGGTGGCGGTCATGATCGGGAGAAAGTGAGAGGGACGAGTTACAGGGGCGCAGTCAGGCCAAAAAAATGCCAGAGTCGGCGGCGCGCGACAACATGGCCGTCGCGGTGCAGCTCCACCAATTGCCCCCGCTCGATCCGCGAAAAGTGCGGCGAAAGGCGCGCCACGGGTGGCGGCGGATCCGGAACGTCATCCAATATCGCCGTGAGCGCGTCGCCGAGACGAAGCGAATCCCGAGCCGTGGGCCAGAGGTCGTACTGGTTCGGTCGCCCCGCGAGGTTGAGGGAAAACACCAGGGGGTGATCCGGCATGTTGAAGGCGAGCTCCGCCGCATCCTGATACCGGTCCGCGGCCAGCCATACGCGCGCGCCCAGAGGCAGCATCGCGCGCCCCGTGCTGTCGGCTGTCCGGTCGGTCGCCACCGCCGTGGCTAGATCATCCCACCCGTAGGCCCGCGCAATGGGATCGGCTCGCAATGGAAGTAGCGGCACCGGGAGGAGCGCGAGCATGTACGCCGCCAGCACCATCGCGCCTCCGATCGCAACCCCGATCCGCTCCCACCGCCCCCGCCGCGCTGTGGGCACCCATGTCGCGAGCAGCACGAGCGCCGGGAGCACCGCGAGCGCTGGCCAGTTGGGCTCGACGGGGCGTCGCGCCGCGCTCACCACGAAGAACGCCCACCCGAAGCCAGCGACCACCGCCAGCACGAATTGCCGCGGCTGATGCCTCCGGGCCAGCGCATGCACCACGGCCCCGATCGCAAATACGAACAACACGGGAGAGACGAGGCCCGCTTGTCCGCCGATCAGGGTGAGTTCGCGGACGAGCACCGAACCGGTCGCCGCGCCGAGTCCGTGGTGCAACTGGAAACGGAACGACACCCAATCGTGGTGCGCGTTCCACCGGGCGACCGGTAGAAACACCAGCGCCGCGACGGCGCACGCGACGTACGGGCCCGGCCGGCGAAGCTCAGCGCGCAACACCGGCGAAGTCGCGCATGCCACCAGGACCGCAGCAGGGATCAGCACGACGGTGTACTTCGAGCTCGCGCCGAGTCCGAGCGCGACACCGGCCGCGAGCCACCAGCCGATTCCCGCGCGACGACCCGGGGCCGCGAGCGCGGCGGACGGGCTCGCATTCGCGGTCGCGACCGGGGCCGATCCCGGGAGTGCATGGTCGATCGCCCACAAGATCAGCGCCGCACTTGCCAACAACGGTGCGTCGGGCGTCGCGAGGATGAGGCCGACCCCCGCGAGCGGCACCACTGCGAGTAGCACCGCCATCCGCCATGCGCTCCGCGCACCGCCGAGCCGATGCGCCAACGCAACCGCGGCGCACCCCCCAACAAAGCCCGCGAGTATCGGCCCAAGCCGAACGCCGAGTCGTGTCGCCCCCGCGATCAGCGTTCCCGCGCGGACCAGCCACGCGATGGCCGGCGGATGATCGAAGTACCCGGCCGCCAGGTGGCGCGACCATTCCCAGTAGTACGCCTCGTCAGGCACCAGTGGCACGAACGCCGCCACCACCAGGCGGATCGCGACAGCCGCTGCGAGCAGCAGGATCGCGGGTTTCACCGCACCCCAGCCAATGCCTGCCGCCCTGCCCGCACCACCACGCCGCTCATGCCGGCTTGGTCCGCGCTCGCCACGCCACGAAGAGTGCGACGAGCCAAATCCACGCGAGCCAGGACGCGCGCTCGGCCCACGAGCGCGTGGCCGTGAGCTGCCAGACGAACCGACCAAAGAATCCCGGTGCGCCCGCCGCGTTGGACACCCAGCCCGCGGGACCCTGGGCCGTCGTTCGGATCGACCACACGGGCCGCGTGCGCTCGATCACCTGCACGGCGTGGCGCCCCCCGATGCGAATCCCGTCTTCGACCCGACGCTCGAGCGTGTCGGGCGTGAGCGCACGCCACCCGGGCACGAGCATCACGCTCCAGGCAGCCGCGGTGCGTCCCCATCCGTGGTTATCCGACCCCGCGACAACCGCAAGCCCGAGGCTGTCCGCGAGTGCCAGGATCCTCGTCCGGTCGCGGTCGCTGTCGCTGAGCCCGCGTGGGGCCGCATCGGACAGCTCGATCGCGGCCACGGGAACCACCCCAGGCATCCCGAGCCGCGGCAGTCGGGTGAGCGCCCCGGGAATCGTCTGCACGATCACGGGCCGCGGTCGGCCGGCCGAGATCGCGGCGTCGACCGCCGCGGGCGCGATATAGCGACCGTTGAACAGCACGTAGTCGGCCGCGGTCACGCCGAGCACGTTCACGTGTTCGCCGCCCTCGAGGCATTCGATCGCGCTGAACAGGACCGTGCCAGCGCCCGACCGCGCGGGGTTGGCACGCGTGCCGATCTCCGCGCCCGCGAAGGTGAAGTGGTCCGAGATGTACGCCGCATCGAACCCGGCAGCCGCATGCCACTCGCGGTTCCGGGCCGGTGTAAACCACGTACGCCCATCGTGCGACGCATTCGTATGACTGTGGAAATCGATCGTTACCAGATCGGAGTCCCGCGTGGGCAGCGCGAGGGCTGCCATCGGGCGGCTGACGAGCGCGCCAGTCGCGTACACCGCGATCAGACACGCGAGCGCGATGCCCAGGACCCGGAACTCGCGCATCCACCCGCGGGGTGATACCTGCCGGGTCAAGCGCCGTCGGACCCGCCACGCGATGTAGACGGCGCCCAGGACGTACCACACGACCGCGTGCTCGCGCACCGAGAGCAGCGAGAGCGCGTCCAGCGTATTATTGAGCGGGGCGAGCGCGAGAAACGCCGGCGAGAGCCGGAGGTGCGCGTCGGCCGCGGCACCGGTCGCCGCGTCTCGGAGCGGCGCGACCGGCCACGCCGCTCCCGCAAACAGGAGAGCGGTGAGACCGCCGGCCCACGCCAGGGGCGTGCGGCGCGACTGAGGGCCGTCGCCAGCGTGCATGGCGTCCACAATGTATCACGACGGCCACCGCCCGATGCGGCACGGCCGGGAGTCCCTGAGCGTCGATGCCGAACCGACTGGCCACCGAGACGAGTCCGTACCTCCGGCAACACGCCGAGAATCCTGTTGACTGGTACCCGTGGGGCCGGGAGGCACTGGACCACGCGCGCCGCGACGATCGGCCGATCCTGCTCAGTGTCGGCTATGCCGCCTGCCACTGGTGTCATGTCATGGCCCACGAGTCCTTCGAGGACCCGGACACGGCGCGCCTGATGAACGAGTTATTCGTGAACATCAAGGTGGACCGGGAGGAACGGCCCGACGTCGATAGCGTGTACATGCAGGCGGTGCAGTCGATGACCGGCCACGGCGGCTGGCCCATGACGATCTTTCTCACGCCAGCCGGTGAGCCCTTCTATGCGGGCACATACTTCCCCCCGACCGACAGCCGCGGGATGCCGTCGTTCACCCGCATCCTACGCTCGGTGGCCGACGCGTATCATACGAAGCGCGACCGCGTGACCCAGACGGCCGCCGCGATGCGCGACATCTACGCCGCCGCGAGCGCTCCCATGCCCCCGTCCGGCATGCTCGACGCCCGCACCCTCGACCGCGCCTACCGCGGTCTGGCGGAGCGCTTCGATTCCGCGAACGGTGGCTTCGAAGGGGCGCCCAAATTCCCGCAGGCGATGAGCTTGGATTTCCTGCTGCGATACGCCAAGCGGATGGGCTCGAGTGAGGCCCTCACGATGGTGGAGGAGAGTTTTCGCCACATGGCGCGGGGCGGGATCTACGATCAGATCGGCGGCGGGTTCCATCGATACGCAGTCGATGCGATCTGGCTCGTCCCGCATTTCGAGAAGATGCTCTACGACAACGCGCTGCTCGCTCGGCTCGGTGTGCATCTCTGGCAAGCCACCAAGGATCGCGAGGTGCGGCGCGTGACGGAAGAAACGATTGACTGGGTTGCCCGTGAGATGACGGCGCCTGGGGGCGGATTCTACGCCAGCCTCGATGCGGACAGCGAGGGGGTCGAAGGAAAGTTCTACGTCTGGAGCGAGACCGAGATCGATGCCGCGCTCGGGCCCGAGTCGGCGGTGCTCAAGACATACTACGGCGTCACGCCGGCCGGAAACTTCGAAGACGCCAACATCCTGCACGTGGCCGATGACCCGGCGGTCCTGGCCCGACGGGCCGGCGTCAGTGAGGCGTTGCTCGCCGTCGCGCGCGCGCGATCGAGAGACATCCTCGCCGGGATCCGCGCTCGACGGGTGCGCCCCGGACGCGACGAGAAGGTGCTCGCCGCGTGGAACGGCCTCATGCTCCGCGCGGTCACCGAGGCCGCGCGTGCGTTCGGTCGGGCCGATTACGCGGCCCTAGCGCTCGCCAACGCGGAGTTCCTCCGGCGCACGCTGGTCGTCGCCGGCGGTCGGGTGATGCGGACTCATACCGACGGCGTGACCAAGATCGCCGGATATCTCGAGGATCACGCCGCGGTGGCCCTCGGATTTCTGGGCACGTATGAGCTGACCGCCGACCGGGCGTGGCTCGACCTGGCCCACGAGATCGCGCAGGCAATTGGGAAATGGTTCTGGGACGATGGCACCGAGACGGTCTTCGATACCGCGCGCGATGCGGATCCGTTGATCACGCGACCGCGCGATGTGACCGACAACGCCGTGCCGTCCGGCACCTCGCTCACGATCGATCTCTACCTGCACCTCGCGGAGCTACTCGACGACGCCGGACTGCGGCGACGGGCGCTCGGCGTGCTCGAGGTGCTGGCCGAGCCGATGGCGCGCCACCCGGGGGCGTTTGGATACGCGCTGGGCGCCGCCGACATGGCCGTCAACGGCGCGGTCGCCGTCGCACTCGTGGGCAAGCCCCCCGACCGCCGGTACCGCGCATTGGACGCGGCGGTCGCAGACCACTATCTGCCGTCGCTCGTGCTCGCCGGCGGACCGCCGAGCACGTCCGCGGGGATCGCGCTGCTCGCAGGACGGCCTGAAGTGAATGGCGCGCCCACCGCGTACGTCTGCCACCAGTACGTCTGCGACGCGCCGCAGACCGATCCCGCGCTGCTGGCCGCGCAGCTCGACCACGCCGCCCAGCGGCCGCATCGCGTGTCGCGTGGCTGATCCACAACCCGCGTTCGTGCGCGGCTTGTTCGCCGGCGCGATCCACGACGACGTGTTGTTCCCCTATGCTGAGCCGCTCGATGTCCGCGACCCGGACGAAGCCCGCGTCGTGTCGCGTCTGCTCCGCGACCTGCGTAGGATTCAAGGCGACCTGATCGATTCCGCGGCGTTCGACGCCGCGGAGACGATTCCCGAGCCGGTGATCCGCGCATTCGCCGACGCCGGCCTCCTCGCGCTCACCATCCCGCGCGAGTATGGCGGACTCGGGCTCTCCTCGACCGGCTACGCGCGCGTCTTCAGCGCGATCTCGGCGGCCGATGCGTCGCTCGCCGTCCTGGTCGGCGTGCACTGCGGCCTCGGCTCCAAGGCGATCGCCCTCTTCGGCTCAGAGGCCCAGAAGGCGCGATACCTCCCCCTGCTTGCACGGGGAGAAACGCTCGCCGCCTATGCGCTGACAGAGCCGGAGACTGGCTCCGACGCGCAGAACATCCAGACCCAGGCCGTCCGGTCCACGGACGGCGAGCATTGGGTACTGTCGGGTCGGAAGCTCTGGATCGGTAACGGTCAGCGTGCCGGCGTGATCGCCACCTTTGCACAAACCGCCGTGGAGCGGCGCGGCGAACAGGTCACCCGCCCGACGGCCTTCATCATCCGCCCCGATATGCCGGGCTTTCGCGTCGTGGGCACGGTCCGCAAGATGGGTATTCGCGGCTCGACGCAGGCCGAGCTCGCATACGAGAACCTCGAAGTACCCGCCGACCATGTGCTCGGCGAAGTCGGAAAGGGATTCTCCGTCGCTGTCCACGTCCTCAATGCCGGGCGCCTCACCCTCGCCGCGGGCTGCGCGAGCGGATGCAAGCAATTCATTGGTGAGATGGCCCGCTATGCCAGCCAGCGCGTGCAGTTCGGGCATCCGCTGGCGGATTTCGAGATCACCCAGCGCAAGCTCGCAGAGGCCGCCGCCGACACCTACGCCGCGGATGCGATGGTGGGGGCCCTCTCCGCACAGGCCGACCGACGCGACGCGGACTGGGCTGTCGAAGCCGCGTGCGCGAAGGTCTTCGCGAGTGAAGCCGTCTGGCGGATCGCGGACGACATGGTGCAACTCGCCGGCGGCCGCGGCTTCGTCCAGCCGTATCCGTTCGAGCGTCATCTGCGCAACTCACGGATCAACCGCATCTTCGAAGGAGCAAACGAGGTCCTGCGACTGTTCATTGCGCTCAACGGCATCCAGGGCCCCGCGGCGCGACTCAAGGAGGTGAGCGCGGCCCTCCGGCGCCCATTGAGCAACTTCGGCCTGGTGAGCGGCTACATGACATCCCGCGTGACCTCACTGCTCGGGGCGACGCCGCGTATCGACTACGCGCTCCACCCCGGTCTTGCCGAGCACAAACAGTATTTCGAGTCGCACGTGGCCGAGCTCGCGGTGGAGGCAGATCGCGCGGTCACGAAGCATCGGCGCGCGATCACCGACCGCCAACTCGTGCTCGAGCGATTGGCCAACATGGCGATCGAGCTGTACGCCACGGCCGCAGTGATCGCGCGGACCCAGCGACTGATCGGAGACCGGGGGTTCGACGGCAGCGCGCGCGAGCGCGCGCTGTGTGACCTGTTCTGCGTGACCGCCGGTCGCCGCTTCCGCGCCCAGCGCCAGGCGCTCGCCGGACGAGAGGATCCGGTGGACGACACGCGCCGCGCGATCGCCGCCGCCATCCGCGTCGACGCCGGCTATTTCGTGGACGATCCCGTGCTGGAGGACGGGAGCCGATAGCCTCGACAGGGTGGGGCGGGGTCGCCCCTACAGATCCGCGCAGGACTTGAGGATCGTGTGGCAGTTGAGGCAGATGACCTTGCACTTCCGCTCGACCACCGCCGCCACGCCACACACCTCGCAGACCTCCCCCGCGCTCGGCAGTGTCTCGGCCGACGCACTGGGGCGACGGGTGGTGCCGGAATCCATCTCGATCATAATGCACCCTCCAGGTGCCGGTGGCATCGGACGGTCGGGGGCCGTTCACGAACGGCCCCCTGCTGCCTAAACCTCATCCCCTGGTGCAGCGGCAACGTCATGCCCCTGCCGAACCGCAGTCCCCGCCAATTGCCAATCGCCAATCGCCAATCGCCAATCGCCAATCGCCAATCGCTATCCCCTACTCAAAATCCAACGCCAGATCCAGCGCCGGCGGCGAATGTGTGAGCGACCCCGCGGAGATCCAATCCACGCCCGTCTCCGCGATCTGGCGGACGTTCTCGAGCCGCACACGCCCCGACGCTTCGACGATCGCTCGTTTATTCACGAGCTGGACACACTCGGCCAATTGGGCGGGCGTCATGTTGTCGAGCAGGACGATGTCGGCGTGGTGCGCGACCGCCGCGTCGACCTGCTCGATGGTGTCGCACTCGATCTCGATCCGCGCGTGCGCCGGCGCCACCGTGCGCGCGCGCGAGATGGCGCGACCCACGTCGCCGTCCACCGCCGCGAGATGGTTGTCCTTGATCAGGACCGCACTCGCCAGGTCCATCCGATGGTTCTGACCTCCGCCGCAGCGGACCGCGTACTTCTCGAGAGCGCGCCATCCTGGCAGCGTCTTCCGCGTGTCGAGGATCTTCGCGTGGGTGCCTCGGACCGCGGCGACGAACTGCGCCGTCAAGGTCGCGATCCCCGAGAGGTGCTGCATGAAGTTCAGCGCCACGCGTTCGGCGGAGAGCATGCCACGGGCGTGGCCGCGGATGAATATCACGGGTGCCCCGGCCTCGACCTCTTCGCCGTCGCCCTCGATCGTTCTCGTGATCGCCTTGGCGTCCAATTGCTGGAACGATTCGAGTGCGAGCAGCACGCCGCAGACGGTGCCCGCGCGGCGGGCAACGATCGCACCGCGCGCCCGACGCGCGCTCACCACGGTCGCGATCGTCGTGATGTCATTGAACGCCCCGTCTTCCTCCAACGCCATCCGGACGAGCGCCGACACCTCGTCCGGGCCCAGCGGAAAGCGAACCACGCCCCCGGGTCGGTCGAGCGCCGGGATCGACAGCGGGCTCGGACGGTGCCATGGCGGCATCGCGTGCCCAAACCCGGCCGGACCGGCACGCCCATTATGCCGTTCGCCCGGTCTCTCGACCGGCGGCTCGGGTGGTTCGGGTGGTTCGGATTCCGGGCCGGTCGGCTCATCGGGCACAGGGTCAATCATGGGCGCCTCGGCTGGCGACGGTCACTCGCCGGGATCGGCGGCACTGTCGGTGGGTGAGAGCCCGTGGTGGGGGTGCCGGCCAGGCGCGCCGCCGATTGCGACCATTCGCTCGATCGCTCGACGCGCGCGTGCCGCCACTTCCGGCGCCACGGTGATCTCGTGCTCCAAACGCTCGAGCGCCGTCGCCACCTTCGGCAACGTGGTCACCTTCATATAGGCGCAGACGGCCCGCTCGTTCGCCGGATAAAACGTCTTGGTTGGGTTCTCGCGGCGCAAGCGGTGCAGGATCCCGACCTCGGTGGCCACGATGAACTCATCCGCCGGCGACGTCGCGGGACGCCGGATCATCCCTTCCGTGGAGAGGATCTGCACCGCGGTCGAATCGATCGCACCGGCCGACACCGCATCGACCATGCTCGTGGCGCAGCCACATTCGGGATGGATGAGCATCTCCGCCCCCGGATGCACTGCCCGCTGTCGCGCGAGATCCTCGGTATCGATCCCCGCATGCACGTGACACTCGCCCATCCAGACGTGCATGTTCGTGCGCCCCGTCAGCCGCCGCACGTGCGCGCCCAGGAAGACATCGGGAAGGAAGAGGACCTCCTGATCCGCCGGCACGGCGTTCACCACGTCCACCGCGTTGCCCGAGGTGCAGCAGTAATCGCTCTCCGCCTTGACCGCGGCGGACGTGTTGACGTAGGACACCACGGCCGCACCCGGATGCTCCGCTTTCCACGCCCGGAGCTGCGCCGCGTCGATCGTCGCAGCCAGCGAACAGCCGGCCGCCAGGTCGGGCAGCAGCACCCGCTTCTGGGGCGAGAGGATCGCCGCCGTCTCGGCCATGAAATGCACGCCGCAGAACACGATGACGTCGGCCGGCGTGCTCGCCGCCTCTCGCGACAGGCCGAGTGAATCGCCCACGAAGTCGGCCACATCCTGTACCTCCGGCCGCTCGTAGTTGTGCGCCAGGATCACGGCGTTGCGCTCCCGCGCCAGCGCCTTGATCCGCGCATGCAGCGCCGTGACGCCCATCAGGCGATCACCATTCGATGTGCCGCCGTTGCCACTTCCGCTTGGCCTTCGGGAAGTCCGCCCGATGATGCCCGCCGCGCGACTCCTTGCGCAGGAGCGCGGCCTCGGCGATCAGCAGCGAAGTATCGACCATGTTCGTCTCCTCGGTTGCGCCATTGGGCAGCCGGTTGGCGATGTCATCGAGCTGCTCGATGCACTCCCGCAGTCCCGCGGCCGTCCGTACGATGCCCGCGTCCTCCCACATCACGCGCCGGATTGCGTCTGCGGCGACCTGTGCCGCCCCGCGATCCACCAGAGCCGGCACGCGCCACGCCTCGGGGCCGGGCAGCTGCGAGGGCAGCGGGCTAGCCGACACGAGATCGCGCGCTACCCGCTCCGCAAACACCAACCCTTCTAACAGCGAGTTCGAGGCCAACCGGTTCGCGCCATGCACGCCGGTCCGCGAGACCTCGCCGCAGGCATACAACCGGGGAAGACTCGACCGTCCGGCCAGATCGGTCACGACGCCGCCCATCATGTAGTGGGCGGCCGGCGTCACGGGGATGAGATCGGTGCGGGGATCGATGCCGCGTGCCCGACACAGTGCGAAGATGCCTGGGAACCGGTGTTCGAATGCGTCGCCCAGCCGATGGGCATCGAGATACACCGGGCCGCCCGATTCCTGCTCCCTGAAGATCTCGCGGGCGACCACGTCGCGCGGCGCCAGCTCGGCCAGCCGATGCCGCTCGGGCATGAATCGAACGCCCGCCGAGTTGAGGAGGACTGCGCCTTCCCCCCGCACCGCCTCGGAGATGAGCGCGAGCGGATTCTCCGGCGTCGCGAGCGCCGTGGGGTGGAACTGCACGAACTCCATGTCGGCGAGCCGTACGCCGGCGCGGAGCGCGATCGCGTAGCCGTCACCGGTCGCGACTTGCGGGTTCGTGGTGTACCGGTACACCTGGCCGCAGCCGCCAGTGGCCAGCACGGTCGCGTCGGCAAGGATCTCGACCGCCCGCCCGGAGACGCTCGCCCGCACTCCCACACACTCGCCGTCCTCGACGATCAGGTCGAGCACGCGGGTCGTCTCCATGACCTCCACACCCTTGCTCTCCGTGACCCGCCGAATCAACGTGCGCGCCACCTCGGCCCCCGTCTGGTCACCATGCGCATGCACGATCCGCTTGCGCGAGTGGGCCGCTTCCCGCCCCAGATTGAACTTGCCATTCGGGGTGAGATCGAAATCGGCACCCGCCGCGGACAGCTCACGCACGCGCGCCGGCCCTTCCTCGACCAGGACCTGGACCGCTGCCGCATCGCAGAGCGCCGCGCCCGCTGCAAGCGTGTCGCGGCGATGCAGCTCCGGTGAATCCCCCGCCCCGAGCGCGGCCGCGATGCCCCCTTGCGCATACGCGGTGGCCGAGTCGAACAGTGACCGCTTCGTCAGCACGATCACCGGACCGTGCTCGGCCGCCCGCCACGCCGTGTGCAATCCCGCTACGCCGCTGCCCACCACGAGGAATCGCGTACGAATACGATCAGGCATCGGCAAGGGGCGACGGGCGTTGGGGTCTTGCTCACGCTAAATATAAGCCGCGCCGAGACGTAGTCCGCGTCGAACGGCCCTCCGAGACGGTCGCGGCGGCCTCTCGGCGGCCGCGCGGCAACCAATCTTGACCCGCTGGTGTCCGTTAGATTCATGAAAACCGGGCGCGGCACTGCCCCCCCGGTCATTCGCCGCGCCCAGCACGGATACTCCCTGATCAATCGTCCAAAGATCGACTCCAAGCTCCTCGTCCTCCTCGTCACGGCCTGCGTGGACATGATGGGGACCTTGATGGTGGTCCCGTTGCTCCCGTTTTATGCGACGCGCTTGGGAGCGAACGGGTTCACCTACACGATGTTGGTGTCGGCGTTCTCCCTCGCCACGCTGCTTTCCGCCCCGTTATGGGGCCGGTTCTCCGATCGATACGGGCGGCGTCCCGCCCTCCTCATCGCGCTCGGCGCATCCGCGGTGTCGTACGTCATCTTTGCGTACGCGAACTCGCTCACCATGCTCTTCGTGTCGCGCATCGTGCAGGGCGCGGGCGGTGGCACCGTCGGCGTCGTGCAAGCCTACGTCGCCGACTCGACGGAGCCGAAGAACCGAGCCCGCGCGCTCGGATGGGTCTCCGCGGCCACGAATCTTGGTGTCGCCATCGGCCCGCTGCTCGGGTCCGGGGCGCTCGTGTTAGGGATGCGGCACCTGTGGGTCAACGGTCATGACCTCTCATTGGGGCACGCCGCACCGGGCGTGCTCGCGGCAGTGATCTGCGTCGCGAACATGTTTTTCGCGTGGCGGTATCTGCGGGAGTCGCACGTCATCGCTCGGGCCGCGCGCGGTCGTATTGAGCCGCGCGGCAGGTCGCGGGCAGTGATCTGGGCGGTGATCCGCCATTCGGACGCGCCCGCTTCGCGGCTGATCTGGATCTATGCGGTTGGAATCGGCGCGTTCATGGCCGCGATGTCGATCCTCGCGCTCTTCCTGGCGAAACGGTTTGGTGTCACCGCCAGCTCGATCGGATGGGTCTTCACCTACCTTGGCGTGATGAGCATGGTCACCCGGGCCTTTATCCTCGGCCCGGCGATCGACAAGTTCGGCGAACCCCGGCTGTCCAGGATCGGGATCGTCCTCCTCGCCGTCGGGCTCGTCCTGGTGCCCCTTGCTCCGACCCTTCCGATACTCGCCGCGGTCGTCGTCCTACTCCCACTCGGGACGGCATTCACGTTCCCGTGCGTCACCGCGATGCTGTCTCGCGTCATTTCGGCCGATGAGCGCGGGCTGTTCATGGGGACGCAGCAGACCTTTGGTGGGATTACCCGCGTGATCTTTCCCCTTGGCGCCGGCTTTCTGTACGATCACTACAACCCAGGTGCGCCGTTCTGGGCCGGCGCTGTACTGGTCGCCGCGACGCTGCTGCTCGGCACGAATCTCGAGGCGTACATGAAGTCTGACGGAGCCCCCGCCACCATCCCCAGCGCATCGGGCCCAATCCCCGTGACTGCCGAAGTCGCATCGGTCACCCCCGCGGGCACGACGGTTCGGGACTAGCTACCCGCCCGCCGCCGCCTCTCTCGCCTCCGGACTCAAATACTTCCCGCCGACGGCGACCGTTCCCTCCCACTGCCGGGCGTAGTTCGTGATCAGCCGCATACCGCGTTGGAACGTGAAGTAGGCGTACGCCCATTGGACGAGCACACTCACGCGGTTGCGGAATCCGACGAGATACAGGATGTGGATGAACAGCCAGAGCACCCACGCCGCGTAGCCCGTGACCTGCAGGAAGCCGAAGTTTGCGATCGCCCGGTGGCGCCCGATGGTGGCCAGATCGCCCTTGTTGAAGTAGGTGAAGACCCGTGTCGGGCGTCCCGCGAGTCGTGCGAGCACGTTGTCGGCTGCCACGCGCCCCTCCTGAATCGCACCCTGCGCCACGCCGGGCACCAGCGTGCCATTGTCACGCGGGACTGCCGCGAGGTCACCGATCACGAACACCTCTGAGTGTCCCGGGATCGAGAGGTCCGGCGTCACTTTGACGCGACCGACATCGTCGAGCGCCGCACCGAGTGTCTTCGCGAGTTTGGACGCGGCATTGCCCGCAGCCCAGAAGACGGTGCGTGCTCGGATGTGCTCGCCCCCGACATGCACGCCATCGGGTTCGACGTGCGTCACCCGGGCGTTCGTCCGGACCTCCACACCCAGCTTCTCCAGGTCGCGTTTCGCGTGATCCGACAACGATTCCGGAAACGCCGGTAGGATGCGCGGTCCACCTTCGAGGAGCAGGACCCGAGTGTTGCGGGTATCGATGTGTCGATAGTCGCGGCGCATCGGCTTCGCGACTTCAGGGAGCATCCCCGCGAGCTCGACCCCCGTCGGGCCGCCGCCGATCACGACAAAGGTCTGGTACGCGTGACGCTCCTCCGGATCATCGGTGCGCTCGGCCTCCTCGAATGCGAGCAGGAACCGGTTGCGCACGTCGAGTGCGTCCTCGATGCTCTTGAGACCAGGCGCCAATGCTTCCCACTCCGGACGCCCGAAATACGAGTGGCGCGCCCCCGTGGCGATGATGACGTAGTCGTAGGGTAACTCGGTCCGGCCGTGGTCGAGCACCACCACGCGTCGGGCCACGTCCACCGCTGTGGCCTCGCCGAGGATGACCTCCACGTTGCGCTGCCGGCGCAGTCCCCATCGGATGGGGACCATGATGTCCGTCGGCGAGAGGGTGGCCGTCGCGACCTGATAGAGCAGCGGCTGGAAGAGATGGTGGTTCGTGCGATCGACGAGCGTGACATCGACCGCCGCCCGGTTGAGCCGCCGGGCCGCCGTGAATCCCCCGAACCCGCCGCCAACGATGACTACCCGAGGTCGAGCCAAGGTGCCCTCCCAACGTGCGCGCGCCAACCGCACCGCGTGACCCCGGGAAAGCTAACTCCGGAGTGCCATCACCCCGCGGCGTCCATCCTCCGCGGCGCGGGCGAGGAGCGTAATCAGCAGCACGATACCGATGAGCACGACGCTGTACGCGGCCGCCGTACCGAACGCGAACGCGCGGACCTGTGCCAGGATTTCGACCGAGATCGGACGGCTCGCGTGTGTGTACAACACTTCACTGGCCACGAACTCGCCGACCGCGGTGATTGCCGCCAGCGTCGCGCCTGCCACCAGACCGGGACGGGCCGCCGGGTAGACCACGTGGCGCAGCGTCTGCCACCAGCCGGCGCCCAACCCGCGCGCGGCCTCCTCGAGCGACGGATCGAGTTGGCGAAGCGAACCCTCCACCGCCGACGCGACCAGCGGGATGCCACGAATGAAATACGCGAGCGGCAAGATCCAGAAGGTGCCGACCAGCAGGATGCGAGCCGTCGAGAGATCCGTGCGATTGAATGTCGAGGCGAGCCCGATCGCGATCGCGGTTGGGGGAATCGCCCATGGCAACGCCACCAGCACGCCGAGGAGGCGGCGGCCCGGGAAGCGGCGGAAGACGAGCAGGTACGCGGCCACCGAGCACACGACGACGTTTCCGGCGGTCGCGAGCAGCGTCATGATCACGCTGTTGCGGATCGGACGCAGCAGTGACGCGTCCGTCGCCAGTCGCCGGAAGTTGTCCCAGGTGTACTCAGGCGGCAGCACCTGCGTTGTCCACGCGCCGTCTCGGGCGAACGACACCAGGATGATCATGAGATGCGGAAGCACCAACACGACCACCGCGACGACCGCGACGGGAAGCGTGAGCGCACGAGCCAGCGGTGACCGCAGCTGGAGGCGCTGAGCGCGCCCCTTGCCGCTCGCGGCATACCGCCGGCGTCCTTCGAACCACCGAAGCAGCCCGAGGGCCGCCACGGCGCTCACGGCGAGCACGGTCGTCTCCACATACGCCACGCCCATCGCCCCATTGAGCCGCGAGGTGACGATCTGCGTCGCCAACACGCGCAGTCCGCCGCCAAACACGTACGGCGCTGAGAAAGAGCCCAGAGAGCTCATGAACACCAACAGGCACGCGCCCGCGAGCGCTGGGGTGAGCATGGGCAACGTCACGCGATACAACCGTCGGAGCGGTCCGGCCCCGAGTCCCGACGCCGCCTCGTCGAGTGCGCTGTCGTATCGCTCGAGCCCGGCGGACACGAAGAGGAAGACGTAGACGTACATCGTGTACGCGTGCACGAACACGATGGCCCACGCCCCGGAAAACGTCCATGGCGGCGCGGCGCGTCGCAGCAGTATCTGGACGACGCGCGTGATCACGCCGCTCTCGCCGTAGAGAAACAGAAAGGCGATCACGCCCACGAGCGGCGGCAGCGCGGCTGGCAACGTTGCCGCCGCCTGTAGCACCCGCCGTCCTCGGAACTCCATCCGCGTCAACAGGAACGCGAGCGGCAGCCCCACCGCGACCGACGCCACGACCGACACCACCGAGATCCACAGGCTCGTCCAGAGCGCTTCTCGGTCCGACGGGCTGGACGCGAACGCGCGCCAGTAGCCCAGCCCTCGGCCAAAGCTGCCCGCCACGACGGCCACGTTGGGGTACACCACCACCAACACCAGCAACGCCAGCAGCGGGACCGCGATCCACAAGACGGAACGCCTACGCACCGCGCACGCTCACTCGGTTCGACCCTAGTTCGTCGGGCACAGACGCACCGGCGCCCTCGGGAGCGTGCGCTGGCGGCGGACCGTCGTCGCACACCAGCGCGACCGGCTGTCGCAGGATGCGGACGGCGACCCGGTCCCCTTCTTCTGCCAGCTTGTCCGGGGCCAGCACTTCGAACACCAGGTTGTCCGCCACCGCCACCCGATACGCGTAGACCGCGCCCACGAATCGGCGGGAGCGCACGATGCCCGGCCACGCACCGGGCCAGTCCGGCGGCGTCAGGCCAAGCCCCTCGGGCCGCAGTACGGCCAGCGCGCCAGGCCCCGGTGATCCGGACGAGCACACCGCGCGCACTCGGCTCGCCACGCTCCCGATCGTGATCACGGCGTAATCGCCGTCCCCCTGCGTGGGGACGAGCGTGGATCGACCCACGAACTCCGCCACGACGCGCGTCGCGGGAGCGTCGTACAGCATCTCCGGCGTGCCGATCTGGAGCACACGCCCACGATGCATGAGCGCGACGCGATCCGCGATGGCGAACGCGTCCTCCTGGTCGTGCGTGACGAAGAGCGCGGTGACCCGTTGGTGGCGGAGAATCGAGCGGAGCTCGTCGCGCATCGCCTGGCGTAACGTGGGGTCCAGGTTGGAGAGCGGCTCATCGAGCAGCAAGACTCGAGGCTCGATCACCAGCGCGCGCGCGACGGCCACCCGCTGCTGCTCGCCGCCCGAGAGCGATTGGATCGCCCTGCGTCCGGCCCCCGCGAGTCCGACGCCCGCCAACGCGGCCCGTGCCCGCGTGACCCGCTCGCTGCGTCCCAGGCCGCGCGCTTCGAGCCCGAAGGCGACGTTGTCCTCGACGGAGAGATGGGGAAACAAGGCATAGTGCTGGAACACCATGCCGAAGTCCCGCTTCTGCGGCGGCAACCGGGTGATGTCGCGCCCGTCGAGCTCCACCCGTCCCTCATCGGCCGGCTCGTAGCCCGCGGCGATGCGCAGCGTCGTCGTCTTCCCCGATCCCGAGGCACCGACGAGCGCCAAGAGCTCACCCTCAGCGACGCTAAGCGTGACGTGGTCTACCGCGGGCGGCGCGGTCGGACCTCCGAAGCGTCGGGTGAGGTCCGTCAGAGCGAGCGATCCGGCGCCGGACATGGTGCGGGCTAGCCTCGGTGCCGGATGTGAGAATCCCAATACGTCATCCATCCGTCGAGGCTGTCCGCCAACATGGCGCGGTTCATCGGCATCGGCTTGAGCTGCTGGCGGGCGGTCCGTATCCACTGCGGTAACGAGTCATCCTCGATGTCGATGCGCGCTGGAATCCGCAGATGATCCCGCGCCGCGATCACCAACATCGGCTCGCTGGTGACGAACTCGTAGAATGCACGCGCCGCATCGGGATGGTGCGCCCCCTTCACGATCGCGATCGCGTCCACCAGCAGGGGCGTTCCGCTCTCGGGAAAGACGTAGCTCACCGGGATGTGATCCCGCTGTTGCAGCATCGCGAGATCGGGCATGTCGAACAGGGTGATGACGCCCTCGCGACGGGCGAGTTTCTGGTACAGGATCGTCGGGTTGAGCGTGTACTCCTTGGTGTTGACGTCGAGCCGACGGAGCCAGTTCCACCCCGCGGCCGTCGATCCGGTGGCCGCAATCGACCGCTCGAGGATCGCGCCGAAGATGGCCCGCATGCCGCCCGATGCGACCGGGTCGCGAATGACCAGCTTTCCTTTCCAGCGGGGATCGAGTACGTCGTCCCAATCCTTGGGGGCCTCGGCCGCGGTGACCGCCTGGTTGTTATACCCGATCACCTCGGGCGTGAGATAGGTCCCGAACCAGAATCCGGCCGAGTCGTGTGCCTCCGGCGGGACGTCGTCCGCCCAGGTCGGTGTGTAGGCCTCGAGGAGTCCCTCCCGCGTCGCCCGCTCGAATAGCTCCGCGGGGGCGCCGAACCACACGTCGGCCTGCGGGTTGTCGCGCTCCGCGCGGACCCGGTCCAGCACTTCGGTGGACCCCATATCGTCCCACTGCAGGTCGATGTCAGGATGCACCCGCATGAAGCGATTCGCGTAGTCCTCCAGCAGTTCCTTGCCGTGCGGCGAGTACACGAGCACGACGGTCCGATGGTCGTGGGAGCAGCCTGCGGCGATCAGGAGAACGAACGCCCACGCCCAGCGTCCCACGACCGTCACATGGCGTCGCAACACCGACGCCCCGCCTCGAGCAGATTGACGAACAGACGCGCCGCGCCCGGCAGGCCAGCGGGAAGCTGCCGGAAAAACGAGAGCGTCGTGTACACGTACGTCCCCTTCCCGACGGGCGCCACGAGGATCGCGCCGTCGTTGCTTGGTTCATCAGGGTCGTTCATCGCCAGGACGGCGTGGTAATGCGGATCGAACGTGTGCGGCATGTACAGCGACCGTTCCTGCACCCACCCGGCGAAATCGGCGCCGGTCACTTTGTTCGGCGCGGCGAGCAACGGCGACGCCGGATCGAGCATCCGGACCGGCGCGTTCTCGTCGGTGACTCGGTCGGCCGGTCGGCCGAGCGTGATCGGATACGGCATGATCGATGACCCAGCCATCTCATACTGACCGTACTGCACGACCAGCGTGCCGCCCGACTTGGCGAAATCGAGCAATCGGCCGTTGTTGGTCACGAGGTCGGCGCTCGCCTCGTACGCGCGGGGACCGACGACGATCGTCGTGTACCGCGACAGATCCGTCGTCGGGAGCGACGCCGGGTCGAGCACGGTCACGTGCAGCCCGAGCTGCTCGAGCATCGGCTCGACGTTGTCGCCGACACCCGCGATATAGGCGACCGTGAGGCCGGGCGGGACTTTGATGTCCGCCACGCTCAGGGTGAGCTCGGCCGGCCGATACAACTTCTGCGGCCGGATATGGTCGTACTCGATCGGAACGTATCCCTCGGTAAACGTGGCGCCGTTACTCTCAACTCTCGCGCGCAAGGTGTCCTCCCCAGGCGGGAGCGCCCCCGTGATCCGGAAGTCCACGCGTCGTGTCCCGCGCGCCGGCACCGTCACGTGACGGCTGATCGAGTCCGCCTGCATGCCGCGTGGCATCTGCAACGACACCGTGACGTCGCTCGCCGAGTCCACACCGGATCGCACCAACACCTGGATGGAGCGATCGACAGGCGTGCCGGCAGGCACATACTCCACCGTGCGGTCGAGCGTCAGCGAGAGGGGGAGAACAAACGCCAAGGGCCGGTCAACCTCGCCGCGCCTGGGATCCGCGATGCGCTGCATGACCGGCGACCGAAACCGCAGTGTGAGTGGAACACCTGCGGATGACGAGGTCCCCGCTCCGACGAGCGCCTCGGTGCCGTCCAAGCGCTCGTCTTCGGCGGTGCCGGATGCGGGCACCGTGAACAGGTCGCCGTTCCGGGGCTCGACCAACCACCACGGCTGAGTCACGGCAGTCGAATGGGCCACCACGGTGTCGCGCCACGCGCTGTCGAGGGCGGTGGGCGGGCGGCCGGCCGGGATGCGCAGGCTGGCGTTGGCAGTCGGCGTCAGCCAGGTCACGATGCCCGGCCGAAGCGGCGCCGGGCCATGGTTCGTCAACGCGGTTACGACCGGCGCGCCCACGGCCCCGATCGGGGCCACATCGGACGCGACCGTCGCATGGTAGTCCACGCCGGACGCAAGGCTGCTCGCGCGCTCGACGCGGTCCATGCATGCCCGTACCGTGGTCTCCATATCCAGCTGGCCGGCATCCCGCGATTCATGCCGGGCGGATACCGCCGTGCCAACCTTGGCGCGAGGGGCCACGGTGTCGAAATCCGCCTCATCCTGGATGACGGCACCGCCGTTGTAGAAAACCACGAATTCCTGCTTCCACAGCTGCGCCAGCGCGCCGAGTTCCGCACCCGGAGCGGATGCCTTGAACTGTGAATTGATGCGTCCCAGCATCACGCGTACGGAGTCGATCGCCGATCGAGTCGCACCATCGACGGCCGTCCGCGAAAAACGCTTCCATGTCGTATCGATCCCATCGAACATCGACCGTTCCTGACCCGGCGCGACCGCGGTGTTCACGCGCGACGCTTCGCGGAAGAGAAAGGCGGTCGCTGGTCCCGACGATCCGATGTTGCCGAATCCTTGTGACTTGTGTTGGCTGCGACTGGCGGCCGCGATCTCGGAGTAGGTCACGCCCAGCAACGGGTCGAAGGCGCCGACGTTGATGGCGAGCGAGTTGTCGCCAGCGCCGAAATACGATCGGTCGCGATAGAACTTGTCCGCGGCCCACGCGTCGCCGTACCGCTTCACCGGGAATCGCACGGTGTCGCCCGAGGCGTCGTACGCCTCACGTGCGAGCAGACCCGAGACCTGGTGCTGCCCGTGCCCGTCGCGTGGGGTGCCCGAGAATACGGCGATGATCACGTGCGGCCGAAACGCCCGGATGATCGTCACCACGTCACCAAGCAGCGAGTCGTGCGGCCAGTGGGAATACGACTCGGCGGCCGTCTTCGAGAACCCGAAATCGTAGGCTCGCGTGAAGTACTGATGCGCGCCATCGATCCGCCGCGCCGCCAGCAGCTCCTCGGTACGAATGACGCCGAGCGCCTCACCCAGTTCGTTGCCGATCAGGTTCTGACCGCCGTCGCCCCGGGTGAGCGAGAGATACGCCGCGTCTACATGTTGGCCTCGAGCCAGCCAGGCGAGGAGCCGCGTGTCCTCGTCGTCCGGATGCGCGCCGATCATGAGGACACGCATCGTGTTTCCGAGGCCCGCTACGAGCTCGGCCACCGCGACGCCACCCCGCCCGTACGCGGGGGCGAGCGGCACCCCGGCTGGACTCTGCCCGGTCGTTTGCGCCACCGCCGAACGCGCGGCCACCGCGATCTGGGCGGCGAATCCGATGAGGAGCGCCGTCCGCATCCGCCAGGCGTGCGGCACTATGAGCTCTTGGTGCCGGTCGTCGACACGACGGGCGCCGATGAACCCGACGCCTCGCCTTTGGCATCACGCCCATCGGTCGATCCGGTCTGACCTTTGGGCGCCGCAGTGCTCCCGGCCTTCGCGGTCGCCCGTCCGAGCACCTCGGCCACGATCCGCGATTGCTCGCGCTGGTGCGATGCCTGATAGCCCTCAGCCGGACTCGCCCGCTCCGGACGACCGATGTAGGTCACGGGGATGGAGTTGCCGACCGCCGCCCGCAGACGCGGCGCCACGAATGTCCACGCACCCATGTTCTTGGGCTCCTCTTGTGCCCAGACGACCTCGTCCAACGACGGATAGTAGTCGAGCGCCCACGCGACACCGTCGTGCGGCCACGGGTAGAGCTGCTCGACTCGTACGACTGCGACGTGCTGCGGCCGGTCCGCCGCGCTGAGATCGTAATAGAGCTTGCCGCTGCAGAACACGACGCGCGTGACGTGCTCCCGCTGCGCTGAATCGGGGGCCGCGGGGTCGGTCAGCACCGGTTGGAAATGGCCAGTCGAGAGCTCGGCAAGTCGCGATGCGGCCCGGTCGAGCCGTAAGAGACTCTTCGGCGTCATCAGCACCAGCGGCCGCCGCGACGGCGTCTTGACGTGGCGCCGCAAGATGTGGAAGTACTGCGCCGCCGTCGTGGGGTACGCGACCACCATGTTCTCCTCGGCGCACATCTGCAGAAATCGCTCGAGTCGTGCGCTCGAGTGCTCGGGGCCGCCCCCTTCGTATCCATGGGGCAGGAGTAGGACGACGTCCGAATCCTGCCCCCATTTCGTCCGGTCGGCACTGAGGAACTGGTCGATGATAGGTTGCGCGACGTTGACGAAATCGCCGTATTGTGCCTCCCAGAGCACCAGCGATTCGGGAGCCGCGGCGCTATAGCCGTACTCGAACCCCAGGACCGCCGTTTCAGACAGCGGACTGTTGTAGATCTCGAACGGCGCGCCGCCGTCGAGGTGCTGCAGCGGGATGTACTGCGCGCCGGTGTTCGCGTCATGCAGGACCGCATGGCGATGCGAGAACGTGCCGCGTTCGGCGTCCTGCCCCGAGAGCCGCACCGGCGTGCCGTCGGTCAAGACGGACGCGAACGCCAGCGTCTCGGCGAGCCCCCAATCGATCACACCTTTAGGACCGAGCGCCTCACGACGCCGAGCCAGCGTCCGCGCCAGACGGCTGTGAATCGTCAAACCCGCGGGCCACGTGAGGAGCCGCTCGTTCAGCGCGACCAGCCGCTCCGCGGACACGGCAGTCTCCAACGGGCGCGTCGGCAGCTTGACCGGCGGGTGCGGGGGATCGTAGGCGGGCGCTTTCGCCGCACCCGCGGTCGCCTCCTCGTGCACGGCCGTCAACCGATCCATCATCTCGCGCTCGGCGGTCGCGACTGCGGCCGCGGTCACGACTCCCTCACGCACCAACCGCTCCCCCCACAAGACCCGCGCGGTCGGGTGCGCCTTGATCGCCTGCGACGACAACGGCTGCGTGAAGCCGGGCTCATCCCCCTCGTTGTGCCCGTGACGACGGTATCCCACGAGGTCGATCAGGAAATCCTTGTGGAAGCGAGTCCGGTAAGCCACGCCGATACGGACCGCGATGATGCACGCTTCGGCGTTGTCGGCGTTGACGTGGATGATCGGGACGTCGAACCCCTTTGCGATGTCGCTCGCGTAGAGCGTGGACCGTCCAGACGACGGGTCCGTCGTAAACCCGATCTGGTTGTTGACGATGATGTGGAGCGTGCCACCGACTCCGTACCCGGCCAACCGCGAGAGGTTGAAGGTCTCCGACACCACCCCTTCGCCTGGAAACGCCGCGTCGCCATGCACACACACAGGGATCACGCGCTCGGTACGGAACGCCGAACCGTCTCGTTGCATCGCCCGCGCAATGCCCTCGAGCACCGGATTGACCATCTCCAGATGACTGGGGTTGGGCACCAGCGTGATGCCGATCGTCTCGCCACCCGGCAGTGTACGCGATCCCTGCGCGCCAAGATGGTATTTGACATCACCCGTCCCGCTGTCGTCGTGCTTCCCTTCGAATTCGTCGAAGATCGACGCGTACGGCTTGCCCAGGATGTGCGCCAGGACGTTGAGTCGCCCACGGTGCGCCATGGCGATCGCCACTGTCCGCGCCCCCGCGGCCGCCCCTTCGATGATCGTCGCGTCGAGCATCGGCAGCAACGCGTCCGTGCCCTCGATCGAAAACCGCTTGGCGTTGGGATAGGCCCGGCCGATGAATCGCTCCAGCCCGTCAACCTCGGTCAGTCGCACCAGAACGGCTTGCTTCTCCTCGGACGTGAGCGGTCGCGTGAGCGCCTCGGCCGTCAAGAGCTGACGGAACCATTTCCGCTCCTCCTCGGCCGCGAGATGCGTGACCTCGATCCCAAGGGTCGTCGAGTACCGGAACCGCAACCGCCGGATCACATCCGCGGCCGTGGCCATGTGCGGGAACCCGAGCGCGCTGCCAGGCACGAGATCGAGATCGCCTTCGGTGATTCCGTGAAATTCCGGCGTCAGCTCCGGTGCGCCGAGCGGCGGGGTACCAAGCGGGTCGAGCCGTACGGCGAAATGGCCGTACGACCGGGTCGCCTGCATGAGCGCGGCCGCGCCCGCCGCCTTCTTGAGGAGCGCAGGGTCCGCGGGCCCGCCGCCCGCGGCGCCCGCGGCACCGCCCGCGAACCGCTGAGCGACATCGAAGAACTGCCGCCACGACTCATCGACCGATGCGGGATCGCGGCGATATGCCTCGTAGAGTTCCGCGATGTACGCGTCGTTGAACGAGGTCGTGATAGGACCGGATTCCATATCCGCCAAATCTAAAGGATCGCAGTACGCGTGGCGCCCGTGCGTGGGACACCGCGTCCAAATAACAACCCGCGGGTCACGCCAAACGTTTCACCCGCGTGGGACCGGATGACTCGGCCGCGAGCCCGCGACCGAGCGTCCACCACGCAGTCACTGCGTAGCAACCAATGAGACACCATCAGCCGGTGTCGCGGTACCCAGCGACGCGCGGCCTCGCTACAACTCCGCCCGCACCAGTTCCACGGGGAGGCCGCCATTGGTGGTCCGGAGCTGCGCCGTGAGGGGCAACCGGGTCTGCCGCGTGAGCGCGCGGTCCCCCGAGACCATTCCCACCGTCCACCCGGCGCATTTGGCGCGCGCGACACGCCCCAGTTGGGCATAGAGGTTCCGCAGTTGCTCCCGGTCACCGACGCGCACACCGTACGGCGGATTCGTCACCAACCACCCCGGACCCGGTGGCGGCTCGATCGCGGAGATCGCGCAGGTCGCGACTTCGATGTCGTCGGCCACACCGGCACGCATGGCGTTGTGCACGGTCGCGGCCGTCGCGCCCGCGTCGCGGTCCGATCCCTGGATCGGCACCGGTGCCGCCGCGCATTCCTGGGACCGGGCGTCGGCAAGGAGGGTCTGCCAAACGGACACGTCGAACACCGGCCAGCGCATGAACGCGAAATCCCGACTCGATCCCGGCGCGCGACGACGCGCCAGGAGCGCACCCTCGATCACGACCGTGCCCGACCCACATAACGGATCGAGCAGCGGGCCGCGACCGTCCCACCCACTCGTCATGAGCACGGCGGCAGCCAGCGTCTCACGCAATGGGGCCTTCGCAGTCTCCTGCCTGTAGCCCCGGCGGTGCAGCAGGTCGCCCGACGAATCCACGCTGATCGTGCATTGATCCCGGAACAGACGCACGACGACGAGTTGTCCTGTCTCGCCAGCATCCGGCGGCGATCCCATATCGGGATCGGCGCCGGAGGCGTCGTCCCCGCTGGCGCTGGCCGACCCGGCCCGCGCGCGCGGCCCGATCGACGGCCGTTGTGAGCCGAGGATCGGCACGCCCCCGGCGCGCCGTATCGCGCCCGCTACCCGCTCCGCAACCGCATCGGAATGGTAGAGTCGCGACTTCCGGCAGGTCACTCGCAATCGGACGCCCGTTCTGGCGCCGATGTAGCGCCCCCACGCGACGCGACGCGCGCGGCGTTCGAGCTCGGCGAATGTCTCGGCCGGAAACGTGGCCACCCGCACGACCACGCGTGTCGCCGTTCGGAGCCAGAGATTGGCCTCGTATAGCTGGGCCTGCGACGCTCTGAAGCTCACCCCTTCGGTGCCCACGACGTCCGGCCGAATGCCGAGTGCCCGGAGCTCTCGCTCGACCAGTGGCGCGATCCCGGGCGCCGCCACCGCCAGGCACACGAGCCGCTCAGCCACGGTCACGGTCGGAACGGATCACGCCCCCACGATGCCACTCGCGGTGTCGATGGGCGGGCCACACGCGAGATGCCGGCATGCTGTCGGCAGAATATACGCGCCCGCACGCTGCTGACTGCGCGCCACCAGTAGCGGTCAGCACCGTCACCCCTGCACTTTGTCGGGCGAATCCTCACGACTGGCTGAACCGATGCGCCCTCTCAACGTGCTCGACTGGGAGTACTACCACAACACGGTGCGCGACTGGCTCATCGCACTGGCGATTCTCGCGTGCGTGTTCGTGCTGTTGTCGATCGTCCGGAAAGTGGCGCACCGCCGCCTACTACGGAAAGGCGCGCCGGGCCTGCCCGGCGCTCGCGGGTCCGAGTCCCTGGTCGCCACTCTGGTACGCCGGACGCGGTACTTCTTCCTATTCGCGATCGCGCTGGCGCTCGCCTCCTTGAGCCTCGCCCTGACCCCGCACTGGGAGCAAGGCCTTCGGGACGTCGCGATCGTCGCCTTCCTCCTTCAGATCGCCATCTGGGGAGACGGCATCATCGGGGTGGTGCTGCATCACTACGTTGCCGGGCGTTCGACACCCAGCGGCGACGACGGTGGGGACGGTGGCGCGGCGAGCCGCACCACGGTCGCGGCGCTCGGCGTCGTGGCCCGCATCGTCTTGTGGCTGATCATCGCCCTGATCGCGCTCGACAGTCTTGGGGTCCACATCACGACGCTCATCGCCGGCCTCGGCGTCACGGGCATCGCGCTCGCCCTCGCCGTCCAGAACATCCTCGGCGACCTGTTTGCTGCGCTCTCGATCGTCCTCGACAAACCATTCGTCGTCGGCGACCCGATTACGGTGGACGGGCTCGGAGGCACCGTCGAGCGAATCGGGTTGAAGACCACCCGCGTGCGCTCCAACTCCGGCGAGCAGATCATCTTCTCCAATGGGGATCTGCTCAAGAGCCGAATCCGCAATTTCCGCCGCCTCCGCGAGCGCACGATCACCCTGACGCTCACGCTCGACCAAACGTCGCCCCCGACTGCGATCGCCGGTGTGCCCGCGCTGATCCGCGAGATCGTGGAAGCGCAGACCGGCATCCGATTTTCGCGGTCTCACGTGACCGTGCCCACCAATCAAGGCATTGCCGTCGAGACCATATACGTTGTGGAATCCCCAGACTACGCCGCGTTCATGGACGCGCAACAGGCAATCACGGTGGGTGTGCTCACCCGACTCCCTGACGTCGGGGCCGCGCTCGCCGCACCCAGCGCCACCATCATCCGCGACCCAAACGCCGCACAGCCACGCTCCACGGTGACCGTCGGCCAGAGCGACCCGCCGAGCGGCCGCCAGTCGTGAGGGTTGACATGACGAGCGGCTAGACGGACCACGCGGTCCTCGTCGTCCAATCGGGTGCGACTCGCGAGCCGATGCAGTCGTCCTGGATTGCAACCCGATGTTCCTTGTCTCCTTCCAGGTACCGACCTCTGATGGCCCAGTCCGTCGTCACCCGAATCCTGCGATTCAATGAGGGCCGCGAGCCCGAGCGGCTCGCCATGAAATACGCCGCGATGCGCCGCAACTCCTTTGGCTTCTTCCGGGGCACGGCACACCTCTTCTACCGCGACTGGCCGGCTGGGTCGCCGCTCGACGCGTCTCCCCTCACCTGGGCGTGCGGGGACCTGCACCTGGAAAACTTCGGCAGCTACAAAGGCGTCAACCGGCTCGCGTACTTCGATATCAACGACTTCGACGAGGCCGCGCTCGCCCCTGCGGGACGCGACTTGGCTCGATTCGCTACCAGTACGTTGCTCGCGATCACGAACCTTGGACTGTCACCCGCTGACGGTCGCGCCTTCGGGCATCAGGCGCATCTGGCGTACACGCATGCCCTCCGTGTAGCGAAGCCGCTCTGGGTCGAACGCGCGACCGCGCGCGGCCTCGTCAAACAGCTGCTGCGCAGGGTGAAGCGCCGCACGAGGGGCGATCTACTCGCCGAGCGTACCACGGTGACCAGCGGCCGACGTCGGCTCCGTATCGACGGGCGCCGCGCACTGGCGATCTCCCGCGAGTCGAAGCAAGCCGTCATCCGCGCCCTCGGGCACGCGCATGTCTCGCGCGAGGCACCCAACTTCTACCGCGTGATCGATGTCGCCCGCCGCATTGCGGGGACCGGTAGTCTCGGCTTGCAGCGCGCGGTCATTCTCGTCAACGGCCACGGCGGCCCCGACGGCAACGTGCTCCTCGATCTCAAGGAAGCCGCGCCGTCGGCGCTCGCACCCACGGTCCGAAACCGTCAACCATGGTGGACTTCGGAAGCCGACCGCGTCGTCTCCATCCAACGCCGTGTCCAAGCCGTGTCCCCAGCCCTGCTTCAGCCCCTTCGGTTGGGACGTCGGTCCTACATTCTCCGCGAGCTCCAGCCATCGGAGGACCGACTCGTACTCGCCCATGCCCGCGACGAGCGGGAGCGACTCGAGGTGGCCCACCGGGTGATGGCCGAGGTGGTCGCCTGGGGTCAGTTACGGAGCAGCGGCCACCAGGGGTCGGCCACGGCGGACGAATGGATCGCCTTCGGCCACGAGCGGTCGTGGACACGCCCGCTCTTCGACTTCACGCGATGGTACGCGGACGTCGTGCGCGGATACTGGAAGGAGTTCTGCGACGCGTATGACGATGGCGCGCTCGAAGCACAGCTACACACGCCGCCGGGACGCCGACCGCGACGACCGACACCCGCTTAGTCCCACCCCAACCGCTCGCGGCGGACCGCGCTGCGGATCACCGCGATGGCGAGCGCGATCGTGATCCCGACAGCGAGGCAGAGCCCGAGGCGGCGAAGTCCGGCTGGAGCGACGTAGTCGCCGATCGACGTGGTCCGTGGGTAGTACGTGGTCACGTCGGAGATCACGCCGCACCACATCCCCGCGGTCAGCGCGTTGCGGATGCTGACGAACGGATTCGTCAGCCACGGGCGCCGCACAGAGCCTGGCGTCATGAGTCCACCGCGCGAGAGGTCAGGGTCGCCACGCGGTGTACGTGTGGACGACGCCAGCCCGCAGCGATCGCCTCGAGCGCCGCGACGGCGACATCGACCCCCCGCTCCGCGCGGAGCGCGGCGCCGAGGCTCGCCGCGCGCGCCCGCATCGCCTCGTCGCGCACCGCCTGCCTCATGGCGTCCGCCAATCGCTCCGCGGTGAGCCGCCGCCGCGAGATCGGACGAGGGCCGACCCCGAGCGCATGGACACGTCCGGCCCAAAACGGCTGGTCGAATCCCAATGGGATCACGATCGAGGGCACGCCGGCACGGAGCGCGGCACCGGTCGTCCCCGCGCCGCCGTGGTGCACGATGGCTCTCATGCGCGGCAGCAGCCATTCGTGCGGGACATCGCGGACGGCAATGACGCTGGCTGGCAGTGCGCCCTCGCCCAAAGCGCCCCACCCACCGAGCAGCACGCCGCGCTGCCCCGTGTCAGCAAGGGCATCGACCGCGATCGCGGTCAGGCGGTCGGCGCGGGACGGCGTCATACTCCCGAATCCCACGTAGATCGGCGGCTCCCCGGACCGCAGAAATGCATCGAGTTCGGCGGACGGCCGCCAGTCCTGGTCGGGCGGTAGGACCCAGTAGCCCGTCACGCGAATCGCGGGCCCCCAATCCGTGGGCTTCGGCACGACCAACGGACTGCACGCGTATAATGTCGGCAGCGCGGCCGCGACGCGACTGCGGCCCAATGGACCGTATCCTGCTGCGGGCGGCAGGGAGAGCGTATCGCGTCGCCACGCGTTGATCTGCCGACGAATCGGCTGCCAGGCGATCTGCTGTGTCAGGATGTGCGTCGCCAAATTGAAGCTGGCGCCCAACTGGACAGAGTTCGGCATGCCGACCGCCGCGAAGTCCCGAGTCCGATGGAGCGGCTGCAGGTACGCCGCCACGCCGGGTATCCCGAGACGCTCGGCGACGCTCCAGGCCGGCGTCGCGACCGCCGAATAGATGAGCAGATCGCTGTCCTGCGACACACGCCAGAAATCCGCGAGCCACGCCGCCATGATCGGCCGCAACACGCGGAGCATCTCGCGGGCGACCGGGAGGGCATGTCGCTTCCGGCCCGTGGCCAGCCACCGGTCAGCCGTGGCGACCATCGCGCGTGGATCGCCCGCCACGGGCGCGAAACGGAGTCCGTGATCGGACACGAACGCTCGAAAGGTCTCGTGCGTGGCTATCGTGACCGCGTGCCCCGCCGCGACCAGTCCGAGCCCGAGCGCGATGTATGGCTGGACGTCGCCTCGCGATCCGACCGCGATGATCGTCACCCGCATTGGTACACACGCCATCTGGTGCTCATATTCCGGTATGGCCGACGAAACATCCCCCGCCCCCGTGCCGCCGTCCGTTGCCCGCGTGTTGCAGTATTTCCGTGCCCTGTCGCGTGAAGACAAGATGCAGGCGCTCGTGCAGTACTCCAAAAAGCTCGAGGCACTGCCCGAGCGATTCCGCAACCTAGACCGCAGCGCATACAGCATCCCGGAATGCCAGACACAGGTCGATCTCTTCCCCGACCTGCGGCCCGACGGCACGCTGCATTTCTACGCGGACGTGGATGCCCGCCGATCACCGACGATCGCCGCGTTTCTCGCGATCTTGCTCGGCGCGGTCAACGACCAGCCTCCGTCAACCGCGCTCGGTATCCCGGTGGACTTCGCGCGCCAAATGATGGATAGCATCGGCCTCGGCGCGCGCGAGGTAGGGCTCAACGCGATGCTGGCCCGCGTCAAACGGTACGCCGCGCAGGCGGCGGCCGATGCGGCGGCCGATCCATCAGCGACCGTGCAACCGATCCAGGCCTGACTCGATTCCTCTTCCGGACCCACACGCATGCCGATCACCATTACCGTCAAACAGAATGGCCCGTACTTGATCGCCGGTGACGATGTCGCCCAAGTGCGCATCGTCGATGCCACCGGCCAGCCGCTGGTGTCCCCCAAGGGCTCCGGCAAGACGATCGCGCTTTGTCGGTGCGGCGGGTCGGTGACCAAGCCGTTCTGCGACGGTACGCATAGCCGCATCGGGTTTCAGGGCGCCGAGGAGGCGCAGCGCGCGGCTGACGCCTCGCCGACGAGCTGAATCTGCCGGCCGAGGGCGAACCGGTGCCACTCCGAGTCGCCGTCACCGGCGCCTCGGGGTTCATTGGCTCGGCCCTCGTGCCCGCCCTGCTCGCGCAGGGGCACCACGTCGTTCGCCTGACACGCACGAGCGCACCGCGTCACGAGACCGTCGTGTGGGATCCCGCGCGGGGCCAGCTCGATCCCGCAGCGCTCTCTGATATCGATGCGGTGGTTCATTTGGCCGGCGCGCGGGTGGACGAGCGATGGACGGCCGCGCACAAGCGGGATATCCTCGCGAGTCGCGTCGATGGCACGTCGGTGTTGGCCCGTGTGATCGCGACGCTGCGGCCGGCGCCCCGCGTGTTCGTGTCCGCCTCCGCGATCGGCTTCTATGGCGACCGCGGTGATGACCCGGTCGATGAGCAGACGCCGGCGGGGACCGGGTTTCTGGCGCAGGTGGCGCGCGCGTGGGAAGACGCCGCGGCTCCTGCCCGCGACGCTGGCATACGCACGGTGCACCCGCGATTCGGGATCGTGCTCGGGCGCGGCGGCGGCGCGCTCAGCAAGCTCCTCCCGGTGTTCGAGCTTGGGGCCGGCGGCAAGATCGCGCATGGCACCCAGTGGATGAGCTGGATCGCTCGCGATGACGTGGTTCGCGCGCTGTGCTTCGTCATTGCCGCCGAGGCCATGCAGGGTCCAATCAACGTGACCGCACCCAATCCCGTGACGAACGCCGATTTCGCCAAGGCGCTGGGCCACGTCCTGCACCGACCGGCCATGGCGACGATCCCCGCATTCGCCCTTCGCCTGATGTACGGCGAGCTAGCCGACGAAGCCCTCCTCGCCGGCCAGCGAGTATTCCCCCGCGCCCTCCAAGCCGCCGGATTCTCGTTTCTGTATCCCAAGGTCGAGGACGCATTCCGCCACGAGCTGGGGAGGAAGTAGGGTTGACGATTGGCGATTGGCAACAGCGGACGGCCCGATGACCATCGCCGCTGGCGTCAGCACCGTTCTCTAGCAGACGCCGCTAGGCCCCGCTCCAACAGGCCAATCGCGAATCGCCAATCGCCATTCGCCGCTGTTCCATTACCTTTCCCCCATGCCCGTAGTCCCCTTCGCCTCGCTCCCCGACTCCGCTCGCGTCTGGATCTTCGCGGGGGATCAGCCGATGGTCGGCGCCCCAGCCGATCGACTGCTGGCCCATGTCGATGAGTACCTGACGCAATGGCGGGCTCACGGACAACCGCTCACGTGTGCCCGCGATTGGCGTCACGACCGGTTTCTCACCGTCGCCGTGGATCAGACCGACGCGTTCGCGTCGGGATGCTCGATCGATGGGCTGTTCCGCACACTGCAATCCCTACAGCACTCGCTGGGGACGACACTGATCGGCGGCGCACGCGTGCAATACCGTGACGCGACCGGCGCGATCCAATCGGCCACCCGGGAGCAGTTCGCTAAACTCGGCGCCACCGGCGCTGTGGATGACCACACCACCGTCTTCGATGCCACCGTCGCCACCGCCGGCGAATGGCGTGAGCGCTTCGAGACCGAACTCGGCCGCGCATGGCATAAGGAGCTGGTTAGTGGTTAGTGGTTAGTGGTTAGTGGTTGTTGGTTGATGGTTAGGACGCAAAGGCCGGCTGCCATGTTCTGCAGCCGGCCTTGTTTTTTGACATCCTGCGCAACGTCTGGCCAATCGCTAGCCACTCACCACTGCACCCACCGCAGCCACCAACGACTCCGCGTCATACGCGCCCTGGTACTGCTCACCGTTAATGAAGAACGTCGGGGTGCCGTTCACACCGCTGCGGACGCCGCTCATGAAATCCTCGCGCACGCGCGGTTTGTAGGTATGGGCGGCTAGCGCGTCCTCGATCACCGACGGCTCGACGCCAACCTGCTCGCCGTATCGCACGAGGTCCCGATCCGTGATGGCGCCTTGGTGCTCGAAGATCTTGTCGTGCATGTCCCAGTACTTGCCCGCCACCGCTGCCGCCTCGGCCGCTTCCGCCGCGTGCTCGGCATGCGGGTGGGCTTGGGTGAGCGGAAAGTTTCGAAAGACGAACCGCAGCCGATGCCCGAAATGGCGCTCGACCGCCTGCACGATGGGATGGACGACACCACAGTGCGGACATTCGTAGTCGCCGTACTCGAGCAGCGTGACAGGCGCCGTCGCCGGCCCGCGCGCGTGGTCACGCGCGCCGACCGGAGGCGTGAGTCCGCTCATGGCGCTTCACTCATGGCGCTTCGCTCATGGCGCTTCGCTCATCGTGCTTCGCGCTCGGAGCCGCGCGCGCCAGAGCGGGCGGGCCGGGCGACCGCGTCCCGACCGCGATTGCGCCCCGGTGCGGCGTCCGCCGCGGCCGGTCGGCGCGCCGCACGGGATTCCGCATCCAGGCCCTCGAGCGCCGCCAGAATACCGTCCGCGCCCGGGTTGACGCCCATCGGAGAGAGGTAGCTCCAACGGATCGTGCCCTTGGCATCGAGGACGAACAACGCCCGACCACTCATGCCAGCGGCCGGCGTGTACGCACCATAGGCGATCGCGACCGCGCCCTTGGGCTCGAAATCGGCAAGGAGCGGGAAGTGCAGGTTGCGCGCTTTGGCGTACGCCGCGTGGCACCAGGCGCCATCGACGGATATCCCGATCAGCTCCGCGTTGAACCGCTGGAACTCCGGGAGCACCTCGTTGTACAGCGCGAGCTGGTCGCCGCACGTCGGGCTCCAATCCGCCGGATAGAATGCGAGTATGACGGGTCGCCCAAGAAACTCGCTCAGTGAGACACTCTGATCGGGCGTGCTCCTGAGCGTGAAGGCGGGCGCCTTCGTCCCTGCCGGTAGCAACTTCGGTAGTGCAGCCGGGGCGCTCGGTGGCCGAGACCCCCGAGACGTCGCGGCGCGGTGCGTGGATTTTTTGGCGGGCATGCTCTCTCCCCTATCCGTGAGTGCGTGGCGAGCGCGCATTGGCCGCGATCGGCACTAGGGCGGGTCCCCATATGCTCGTGGCGGCGATGCCATCACGGCGAGCTCGCTGATGCAACAATCCAACTCGATATCGACTGCCTGATCTACAGCATGGCGCCGGCCAAATGAAAGGACGACGGCGCCATCGGCTCCACCTCAGGTCGCTTACGGGCTGGCCGCGGTCTGCTTGCGCAGGATGGCGTCGAGCCCGTAGGGGCCGCCCCCGGCGAAAGCCAAGTACAGAAATATAAAGCAGAAGAGCACCACGACCTCACCACGATTGATGATCGGAAAGATCGAGCGCGGGTTGTGCACGAGAAAGTACGCGACGGCCATCTCACCGGATGCGATGAACGCCGCGATCTGCGTAAACAGGCCGATGCAGATCAACGCTCCCCCAAACGTCTCAATGACGCCGGCGACACCGAACATCGAGGCAAGGTGCACCGGCCCACCCCCAGGCGACATCGCGCCACCGGGCACGGCAAACAACTTCTGCGTGCCGTGGATGAAGAAGAGCAACCCCGCGACGGCGCGCAGCAGCGAACGCAGCGTCGCCTGTTGCTTGGGGTCGGCCGGGTGCAGTAGTGAGAACGAAGACATGGATCGACGTATCTCCCGGTGTGAGTCGGTGGAACATCCCGCGAACGGCCGCCTGCCACACCGGCCTCCTGCGAGCGGCAGCCCCGTTGTGACGCGACGCATTAATATCGCACGCTACCGGCCACTGTTGGCAGGATCGGGTGGTCGGGGTGGCCATCGCCGAGATCATCGCCATGGGAACGGGACGTGCCGAGCACGGCACCCACGCAGGTGTAGATTACCCGCGTGATCGAGGTCAGCGGGCTCACCAAACTCTACGGCGACATCGTCGCCGTTGACGACCTGTCGTTCCGCGTCGCGCCAGGTGAGGTCATGGGCCTCGTGGGCCCCAACGGCGCCGGCAAGACCACGACGCTGCGCTGCCTCTCCGGCATCATCATCCCTACCCGCGGCACGATTCGCATAGCGAATGCGGACCTGGCCACCGCGCCCCGCCAGGCGAAAGCCGCGCTCGCATTCATCCCCGACGAGCCGCAGCTGTTCGAATATCTGACGGTGGACGAACACCTGCAGTTCATCGCCCGACTCTATCAGGTGGCCGACGCAACCACGCGAGCCGGCCCACTCCTCGCCGAACTCGAGCTTCTCGACAAACGCCACGCGCTGCCGGCCGAGTTGTCGCGCGGGATGCGCCAGAAGCTGGCCATCGCCTGCGGGCTGCTGCACTCGCCATCGGCACTCATCCTCGACGAACCCCTCACTGGCCTGGATCCAGCGGGAATCCGGAAGATGAAGGCCACGATCGCGCAACGCGCGCGCGATGGCGCATCGGTCGTCTTGAGCTCGCACTTGCTGCACCTGGTGGAAGAGCTGTGCACGCACATCCTCGTGCTGGTGCGCGGCCACCGCGTCGCCTACGGCTCGATGGCGTCCATCATGGCCGAACGGCCCGAGTTGGCCGGCCGCGGCCTCGAGGAAGTGTTTCTGTCGCTGACTGGAGACGCGCCAACCACGTGACACGTGGGGATGCGCGCCAACGCGGGCCATCCGCCGCGCTCAGGTTTCTCGCCTCACGGTCCCTCCGCAACCGGTTGACCGCGCAGGCCCGTCGTCTGCGGTCGCCGCGCTACCTGATCGCCGTCGCGGTCGCGGTCGCGTATCTCGTCTTCCTGCTCTATCGCCCGACGAGCGATGTCGTGGGTGTCACGGCCGTCATCCCGCGATCGAGCGGCCCTGGCAGCCTGGCGGCCATCACCGCGCTCACCGCCTGCGGGTTCGCACTGCTGGTCGCGAAATGGTGGCTGGTGGGCAGCTCGAATGCCGCACTCGCGTTCTCGGGTGCCGAGCTCCAGTTCCTGTTTCCGGCGCCGATGTCCCGCCGCCAACTCGTGTTCTACAAGATCTGGCGACTGCAGATCGGGCTCCTGGCCAGCGCGTTCTTCGTTGCGGTCATCGTCCATGGCGCCGGGGCGGGTCTCGCCCCACCGCTCCGCATGGTGTCGCTGTGGGTGTTCTTCTCCGTCCTCTCGCTCCACCAGATGGTGGCTGGACTCGCGCGGGCGGGCGCGTCGCAACGGGGACGAGGGTTGCGCCGCAACGCGCTGCCGATCGTCGTCGTCGGCGCCGGCGTGGTCGTCCTGCTGGTGACCATCTTGCGCGCGTGGCCCGGGGTCCGGTCGATCGGCGACCTGCCGTCCGCGCTGCTCGCCGTCGGCACCGCCCTCGGCGCACCGCTTCCGGCGGCCGTGCTCTGGCCCTTCCGCGCCGTGCTGGCGGGATCGTACGCCACCACGCCGCACGCATGGGCGGCCGCCCTCTGGCCCGCGTTGCTGCTGCTCGCGCTGCACATCCTCTGGGTGCTGCGGGCGGATGCGGTGTTTGAAGACGCGGCGGTCGAGGCATCCGCGCGTCGTGCGGTCCGCCTCGCCGCCCGGCGCGCCCACGGCGCCGGCGCGGCGCTCCCCACGCCGAGTGTCGTAGACAGCGTCAGTGACTCGATCGCCAAGGTGAGCGGCTCGTTCACCGCCATCAGCGGCACCCGACGGATCACGGGGCCACCGCCGTCACGTACGTGGCGCTTTGTCCTGCCGCTCGCGCCAATTGGTGATCCAGCCGTCGCCGTGCTGTGGAAGAACACGCTGGCCCTCGCCCGAGGAATCCGCTTTCGCACGATCTTCATCGTGCTCATCGCCCTCGGCGTGATCATCAGCATCTTCTGGCAAGCCGGTTTGCTTGGCGAGGCCGCGCTCCACAACGGGACCGCCATGCTCGCGACGCTGGCCTTCACGGCCACTGCGTTTCTGATCGTGATGGGTCCGCTGACCGTACGAAACGACCTGCGCCAGGATCTGCTCCACCTGGACGTGCTGCGAACACTACCCCTCACGGGGACATCGCTCGTGTTCGCGGAGATCGCGTCGTCCGCGCTGGCGCTCACGCTCGGGCAATGGCTCTTGCTCATCGGCGCGTATGGGTTACTGACGTGGACTGGTGGGCCGGTGGCGGCCCCGTCCGAGTCATTGCCTCACTACGTGCCGATGGTGACCCGCGATGCCGAATTCCTGATCGGGTTCGCGGCGCTCCCGTTCGTCAACTGCGCGAGCCTCTTCGTGCAGAATACGGCGGCCCTCCTGTTCCCGGCATGGATCCGACTCGGCGGCACAGGCACGGGCGGGCTCGAGGTGTTCGGCCAACGCATCCTGACCGTGGGCGCATCGCTCTGTGGCCTCGCGCTCCTGCTCACGCCTCCGACCTTCGCTGCCTTCGCGGTCCTCATCCCGATGACGGGGGACGGACCGCCAAGCGCGATCGCGGTGCTCGCCGCTGTCACCGCGGGCGTCGCGGTCGCCGTGACCGAGCTGTCCATCGGCATTCGGTGGCTGGGCCGGTGGTTCGAATCCACCGACCCGTCTGCGCTCTTGCCGCAGCCGTAGTCCGTCGAGGGCCCGGCCCGCGCTACGGTGACACGCAGCGTAGGCGCGCGCTGACGACCCCGGAGGCAACTGCATTACCCGAGCGCGTCGCATCGCGACTGGACGCAACTGTCGTGTTGTACGCGGCCGCCAACGAGACAACGGCTGAGTCCGCGCCGACCGGGACCCACACGCCCCGGACGCTCGTGTCGCGTCGATCGGGCGACGACGCGACAAATCCGCCGACGTTGGTGAACACGGCTCGTGCCGAGTCGAGGCGGACCGTCCGCCCGGCGATGCTCCCGCCGATGCTCGAGGAGTCCACGGGGATCGTCACCGTGCGACCCGCGCACAGACCGTACGCGGGCGACCACCGCAGGTCAACCGCGCTTGCATTGTTGATCGCGGTCTTCGCATCGAGCTGGTCGCCCCCCCGCGCTGACTGCGCGGCGACCACCGCCTCTCGCGACTGAAGATAGGCAGCACGTTGGCCCGCAGAGTCCCGCACCGCACCGCGCGCGATTGACGTATCACCCACCGTCCCGCCCGCGCCAACCGGCGGTGGCGCGGCTCCTGGTGCGCGAAGTGGCGACGCCTTTCGTGCCAACTGCGGCGTCGCCGCCGTTACCCCTCCGGCAAGCCCCGGCGACGCCAACGTGCTCCGGGCCGCCGTGTCGATGGCCGCCGCGCGCGGCGCCACGATCTGGTCCTCCGTGTTACGCGCGGACGCGGTGCCCTGACTCGCGGCCGGTTGCGTCGCCATCGCACCCCCTCCCGAATCGTCACCTGCGCGAGCGGTCTGCTTCTTCGACGCATACGTCTTCGCGCTCGACTGTGGCACCGGCGGAGGCGCGGCCCGCCCCGCGGACTGCCGCACCAACGGCGCCGCCCGTAGGCCCGCTGATGGCGAATCGGAGGCGGGCGCCCGAGCGACCGCCGCACCGCGTGAGGCCGCCGCCGTCGTGTCTGCCGGAGCGCGCGCGGGCGCAGGCGGAGCCACGACCGGTTGGTCGGACAAACCGGCCACGCGTGTGAGTTCGCTCAGCCGACCGCCAGGGTCGCTCCAGACCGCCGCCGCGCCCAGCGCCACGACCACCACGGCCGCCGCCGCGCGTATCTGCCAGACGCGGGCGCGCGGGCGCGCGCGCGGCACCACGCGCGCCGGTACGCCATCCAATCCCGTGAGAATCCGCGATGAGGCGGCGACGAATCCGCGCGCCTCCGCGACGAGTCCCGCGCACGCGGCGCACTCCGCGATGTGCGCCTCGGCGCGCTCGGCATCGGCGGCCGTCAGTTGACCGTCCAGCCACGCGTGCGCCGCTCCCTCACCGATGTGCTCGCTCTCCACCGGGCCGTCCTTAGGATCTGCCATGTGTCCCTCGCCGCGCTTCGCGCGCATCCGCCGCGCGCTGCATCGCCTCGTAGGTCTCCGCCAATCGCCGGCGCGCCCGCGCCAGCGTCGTGCCGACCGAACCCACCGACAGCCCGAGCGCCTCGGCGATCTCCGGATAATCCAGTCCCTCCTCACGCATCAGCAACGCCAACCGGTCCCGCTCCGCCAACGTCTCCACCGCGCGCCGCGCGAGCGCTGCCTCCTGCGACTGCTCGGCCGACGTCGCCGGCTGCTCGCTCACGGTATCCCGCTGCTCCGCGGCCAACACCGCCAAGTGGCGGCGACGCCGAGCATCCTTCCGGGCCTCATCGCGCACCAGGTTGGTGGCGACCGCGAATAGCCACGCCCGCTCGTTCACGATCGTCTCCTGACGGAGCGCTCTGAGAAACGTCTCCTGCGCCACCTCGTCCGCCCAGTCGCGATCGCCGAGCCGCCGCGTCAAATACCGCACGAGCGGCGCGTGGTACGCGTGGAACAGCCGGTCAACATCTCCCATGGGGCGACTCTACCACCCCGCCCGAACCGCCGCCACATCCGCGTCCGAGAGCCGGGTCTCACCAGCAGGTGTCACCTCGACCGCGATCGCCTTGCCCGTCACCAACACGCGGTCGCCGACCGCGAACGCGTCGCGAAGATCGGGCACGAGCCGCGCGAGGGCAAAATACGCATCCGAATACGCCTGCACGCGGACGACCCGCAGCCCCGCGGTCTGCTTGTACCGTGTATCGGTCCACACGCTGTCCTGTTTCACAAACGTCCACTCGCCGACGTGGCGGACACCGTCCATCGGGACCGACGTACCGGCCGCTCGGCCCCCACTGCCGACGACTCCGGCGACCGAGCCCGCTGACATGCTTGCACTGTCGGCGCTGGCCAACGTGACCGCCCCCCGCTGGGCGGATGCCTGCTTGGCATCGAGATACGCTTCGCGGGCCGGAGCGTTGGCCCCGGTGTAACCCGCTGCGGCGTTGCTCTTGCGCATGACCATGTCGGCCTGACCGTCGCGTGCCCCGAGCGGGCCGACATTCGTTGGCGCGGCCGGCAACGGTTGCGTGCTTGCCGTCGCCGTTGGTTCGCGCACGAGATACGACGTCAGCTCCGTCGGGATGCCATAGCGCTCACCCAAGCTCGCCAGCTCGGCGTCCAGCTCGGGCGTCGCGCCCACGCGGTGACGCTCGGCTTCGAGGTATCCGATCTGCTGCGTGGCCCACAGCCTCGCCACGAACGGATTTGCCCGCTCGCGCTCCGGAAACGTCACGGTCGAAGCCCAGGACACGGGCCCGTTCGCCGTGCGTCCCGTAAAGCGGAGCTTCGTCGGACCGCTCCCCTGGTACCGCGCGAGCAACACCAGATCCTGACCGGCGAAGAGATCGACCGGGAGACCGGGCAGGATCCGCGTCAGCCGCACCCCGTCCGCATCGACGGCGACGTCGGTGATCACCGGATTGGTGAGGCGACTGGCGACGAGCGACACCGCGCGCTCGACCGACTCGTCGGGACGGACGAATTGGGCGGTCCCGTGCCCCTGCAACGCGAGCTGTTCGAGCAACGAGCTATTGACGTCGGCGCCCAGACCAAACGTGAAGAGGCGCGTGCGGCCCAGCACCGAGACCGCTTGGGCCACCAACGCCGGCGCGTCGCGCTGGCCGATGGTGGGCTCGCCGTCGGTGATGAACAGCGTGAGGGGCAGGCGAGAGGCATCCGAGGGCGTGCCGTCATCCTCCGCTGGGACGGTGAGCGCCGCGCGGAGCGCCGCTTCGATGTTCGTCGAGCCCTCGGCTTCCAGTTGGTCCAGATACTGTTCGGCCTCCCGGATGTGGTCTGGCGTGGCGGTCTCGAACCGATCCCGGAACGTCCGCACGTCGGTCGAGAAATCGATCAGCCGGAACCGATCGCGCGACGTGAGCGTCCCGAGCATCTGCCGACCCGCGGCTCGCGCTTGCTCGAGCTTGCGTCCGCTCATCGAGCCCGAGACGTCGAGCACGAACGTCAGATCGCGCGGCGTCGGCGCCACGTGTACCGCGGGCGGCGCCACGGTGATGAGCGCGAAGCCCGGCCCATCACCCGTCGCGTACGGGAGCATCGTCACCGCGGCCGACGATGTGTGCGTGATCGGCAAGAGGATGGTGATGTCGCGCGCCGACCCGTCGATCCGCACCGACTGGCGATCGCCGTCATGGGCCGCGGTCAGCGCGTGCGTCGGCGAATACGGCGTGCCGAAACCGTCGGCCGCACGATACGTGAGGGTGAAGTACGACCCCGACGTCCGGTCCGACCCGTCGTCTGCACCCCCGCCACGGCCCCCGCTGCCAGCGCGTCGGATCGCGGTTTGGTCGAGGAGATACCCCACCGGCGTACCCCCCGTCGCACGCGGGTCGGGCGCCCCCGCGCCCGCATAGTCGATGCGAATCGCATCGCCTTCGCGTGGGGCGACCGTTTGAAAGCGTACGACGACTTTCTTGACCTCGCCCGGCGCAATGGGGAAGATCCGCGCTCGCAGCATACCCGTGCCCATCCACTCGACCAACGCGGGGTCGCGCAACCGCCGGACGATCTCCTCGTAGACGCCACGCGCGTCGTTCGCGTTCAACGCCTCGCCGGCGACGAGCTCGCCGTTGATCGAGAGCTGAAGGTCCTGGAACGCCGCCCCGGCCGGCAACGGAAACACGTAGTCGGCCTCCGCGAGACGCGGCCCGCGATTGATGAACGTCTCCGTCACTTCGTAGTGGATCACCCGATCGGCCAACGTGGCCTCGACCTGGCTACTCGTTCGCGCGACCGCGGGACCGATCACCGGAATGCAGTTCGGCGCCGGACAGCCGGTGGAGCAGACCATCGGTGCCACGCACAGGCCAGCGCGCGGGATCACCATGCCCTGGGCCGCGGCGATCGATGCGGGCACCACTGCGGGCACCGCGGACAAGGCCGCAGTAAGACTGGCAATGGGGATGGTCATGGATCGGATCGCGGAGGACAGCATGGTATTCTCCCCTGAGTTGTCGGTGGACCGCGCGGGCGGCATCGCCGTGCGGACGCCGATGTGCGGACCTCGAGTGCCCTACCTGCTGGGGAGACGCTGCGCGACCGATGGCTTGCACAGTCTCAGGCCACGTCCGGTCGGCCACTGCCAACAGGGCCTCGGGGCGGCTACCCGTCACCGCGACCGACGTGGCGGGACCATTTTGGGGGACCGCGGGGGCGCCCGACTCGGGCGCGCAGCGAGGGCCCCTTGCCGGGCGCGCGCGCGCGGCTATTCTACGCAAATCACCATCCGTGCCGGCGCCTGCCGCGCCGGCTGTGCCTCCCAACCAGCTTGGATGCGATGCCCTCTCCCGACACGGACGCCCGGCAAGTCAATGAACGGATCGCCGCCCTGCAACGCGCGGTTTACTATCTGATCTGGAAGCGCACGGGGTTTGGCGAACAGTGCATTCATTGCGGACACGCCTACCCGACTCACGAAAACACCTGCAAAGCGGCCGAAGTCGAAGTGCTCGTCCGTTAGCTTGAATGTGATGTTGGTATCGCAGGGAGCACGCGGCGGCGCGTGCTCCCTGCTTGGTCCGTTGGTGTAGGGCTCACTCGGGACCGCCGTCGGTGGTCCCGAGGCCTTGCATTTGCAGGGTGGTTGACCTCCCGGGCGCGGGAGGAGGTAGCGCCGCCCCCCACTTGTTTGGAGGATCCGCGCTCATGCCCGGTCGCAATTTCCTATTCGTGCCCGGCCCGTCCAATGTCCCGGATCGCATTCTCCGGGCGATGCACCGGCCGATGGAGGACCACCGGTCCTCGACATTCCCCGGACTCGTACGGCCAATCCTCGAGGACCTCAAGCAGGTCTTCGGCACCACGTCCGGGCAGGCCTTCGTGTTCCCCGCCACCGGCACCGGGATGTGGGAGACGGCCCTCGTCAATACGCTCTCGCCCGGCGACCGCGTCCTCGCGCCACGATATGGACAGTTCAGCCACCTGTTCATCGACTGCGCCCAGCGACTCGGCCTCAAAGTCGATGTGATGCAAACCCCGTGGGGAGAAGGCGCCCCTCTCGAGCAGATCGAAGCGGCCCTCACGGCCGATCGGAACCACGAGATCAAAGGCGTGCTCGTGGTGCACAACGAAACCGCGACCGGCGTGACGAGTGACATCGGGGGCGTCCGCAAAGCGATCGACGCCGCACGCCACCCCGCGCTGCTGTACGTGGACAGCGTCAGCGGACTCGCGAGCCTGCCGTTCGCGATGGATGTCTGGGGCGTGGACGCGGCGATCACCGGCTCCCAAAAAGGCTTCATGCTGCCCGCCGGACTCGGCATCCTCGCCATGAGCCAGCGCGCGCTCGCCCAGCGCGAACAGGCCAAGTGCGCCCGCGTCTTCTTCGATCTGGGCGACATGAGCAAGGCCAACGCGACCGGCTATTTCCCGTACACGCCCTCGATCCCATTGCTGTACGGGCTGCGGGAATCGCTCGACATGCTCTTCGAGGAGGGGCTGGAGCAGGTGTATGCCCGGCATCACCGGCTCGCCGAGGGCTGCCGCACGGCCGTGGCGGCGTGGGGACTCACGCTCTGCGCCAAGCAGCCCAAATGGAACTCCGACACCGTGAGCGCGGTCATGGTGCCGGCCGGCATCAACGGCGCCGATGTCATCGACATGGCGTTTCGACGCTACGACCTGGCGCTTGGCGCCGGTCTCAGCGAGATGGCAGGGAAGCTCTTCCGCATCGGCCACCTGGGTGACCTCAATGAGCTCATGTTGCTCGGCGCCCTCGCGGGCGTGGAGATGGCGATGCGGGATGTCGGCGTGAAGGTGACGCTCGGCACGGGCGTCGCGGCAGCGCAGGAATACTATCGATCGACCGCGGCGCCCCTGTCCGCGCGGGACGGGGCGGCGCCACCAGAGACTCGCGGGCGCCCCGACGCGCCGGAGAGCGGCGGCCGTCGACCCGGAAGGGAGGACAAGCCGGCGGCGCGCAAAGCCGCGATCGGCGCATGAGTGATCTCTGAACGCGACCGGAGCATCTCATGAGCTTCACCCGAGTTGAACCCGCCCGCCAACGGCTGCAACGCAGCGAGTTGGCGGTGCCGGCCTCGCGCCCCGAGCTGTTTGGCAAAGCGCTGCACGGCGACGCCGACTACATCTTCCTCGACCTCGAGGATTCCGTCGCGCCATCCGAAAAGGAGGGCGCACGCGCGCACGCGGTCAAAGCACTGCGAGACTACGACTGGCGCGGGCGCGGTAAGACGGTGTCGCTCCGGATCAACGGACTCGACACCCACTTCATGTACCGCGACGTCATCGATATCGTGGAACCGGCCGGCGATCGGCTCGATACGATCCTCATCCCAAAGGTCGGGACACCGGCCGACGTGTACATGGTCGATGCGCTCCTGACGCAGATCGAGGAGGCGCGCGCCCTGCCACACCGCATCGGGATCGAAGTGCTCATCGAGACCGCGCTCGGGATGGCAAATGTCGAGGCCATCGCCCAGTCCAGCCGCCGTTTGGAGGCCATGCACTTCGGGGTCGCCGACTATGCGGCAAGCGTCCGCGCCCGGACGACGAGCATCGGCGGGCTCAACGCCGACTACCCCGGCGACCAATGGCACTTCGCGATCTCGCGCATGGTCGTCGCGTGCCGTGCCTACGGGCTCCGGCCGATCGATGGTCCCTTTGGCGACTTCAAGGATCCGGAGGCATACCTCGCCGCCGCGCGCCGGGCCGCTGCACTCGGCGTCGAGGGGAAGTGGGCGATCCACCCGACGCAGATTCCGATGGCCAATGAGGTGTTCACGCCGGACACAGCCGAAGTGGATCGGGCGCGCCGCATCCTCGCCGCGGTCGAAGAAGCGGCCGCCGCGGGACGCGGCGCGGCGCAACTGGACGGCAAGATGATCGACGCCGCCTCGGCCCGACTCGCGCAGAACATCGTGAACACGGCCGACTCGATCCACGCCCGCCGCGCGCCGTCGCTCACGCTGGTCCCGGCTGGAAGCTGAGTCGCATGGAGATCCACGAGTACCAGGCCAAGGAACTGCTGTCGAACTTCGGCGTGCCCATCCCACGGGGGATCGTGGCGTACACGCCCGACCAGGCCGTCTACTGCGCGCGCGAGATCGGGGGAACCCGCTGGGTCATCAAAGCGCAGATCCACTCCGGCGGCCGCGGGCAGGCCGGCGGCGTGCGGCTCGCCACGAGCGAGCACGAAGTGCATACCGCGGCCGCCGATCTCCTCGGGCGGCGCCTCGTGACGAAACAGACCGGGCCGCAGGGCAAGCTCGTGCAGCGCCTCTATATCGAGGCCGCGGTGCCGATCGCCAAAGAGCTCTACATCGGCTTCGTGCTCGATCGGCGCGCGGAGCGGATCTGCGTGGTCGCCACTCCCGAGGGCGGTATGGAGATCGAGGAGATCGCCGCCCAGTCGCCGGACACGCTGCTGCGGGTCGTCATCGAGCCCGCGGTCGGCATGCAGGCGTTCCAGGCCCGGGAGCTGTGTTTCGGGCTCGGGCTGGATACGCCACAGATCCCCGATGCGACACGCGCGGTGATCGGTGCGTACCGCGCCTTCCGCGACCTCGACGCGACGATGGTCGAGATCAACCCGCTCGCCGTGACCGCGGATGGACGGGTCCTCGCGCTGGACGCGAAGATGACCTTCGACGACAACGCGCTCTTTCGCCGCCCCAACATCCGGGAACTTCGCGACTACACGGAAGAGGATCCCCGGGAAGCCGATGCCTCGAAGTTCGGGCTCAACTACGTCGGACTCGATGGACAGATCGGCTGCATCGTCAACGGCGCCGGCCTCGCCATGGCCACGATGGACATGATCAAGCTCGCGGGGGCGGAGCCGGCGAATTTTCTCGACGTCGGCGGCGGCGCATCGCCCGAGCGCGTGGCCGCGGCGTTCCGACTCGTCCTGTCCGACCCGCGCGTCAAGGTCGTCCTCGTCAATATCTTCGCCGGCATCAATCGATGTGACTGGATCGCACAGGGCGTGGTGCAGGCCGCGCGCGATCAGCGCATCAGTGTCCCCATCATCGCCCGGCTCGCAGGTACCAACGTGGAGGAGGGGCGACGGATCCTCAGCGAGAGTGGGCTGAAGATCATCACCGCGGATTCACTCGCCGACGCGGCGCGCAAAGCGGTCGATGCGCTCGATGGCGGCGCGGGATCATCGACGGAGGCGGTTCGATGAGCGTGCTCGTAGACCAGCACACCAAGATCATCCTCCAGGGATTTACGGGCGACAAGGCGACGTTTCACGCCAAGGAGATGATCGCCTACGGCACCTCGATCGTCGGCGGCGTCACGCCGGGCAAGGGCGGCACGACCCACCTCGGGCTGCCCGTCTTCAACACGGTCAAGGACGCCGTGCGTGCAACCGGCGCGACCGCGAGCGGGATCTTCGTCCCCGGACCGTTCACCGCCGACGCGATCATGGAGGCGGCCGACGGCGGGATTCGATTGGCGGTCGCGATCACCGACGGTATCCCCGCGCAAGACATGATGCGCGTCAAACGGTACCTGCGACGCTACCCCCGCGAGAAGCGGACGACGCTCATTGGGCCCAACTGCGCGGGCATCATCAGCCCGGGCAAAGCGATGATCGGCATCATGCCCGCTCACATCTACCGTCGTGGGCGGGTCGGAGTGGTCACGCGGTCGGGCACCCTGGGCTACGAAGCCGCCGCCCAGATGGCGGCCCTCGGTATCGGGATCACCACGAGCGTTGGAATCGGTGGCGATCCGATCAATGGCTCGTCGTTTCTCGACATTCTACAGCTGTTCGAACAGGATCCGGAGACCGATGCCGTGCTCATGATCGGCGAAATCGGCGGCCCGCAAGAAGCGGAGGCCGCGGGCTGGGTGAAATCCCACATGTCGAAACCGGTCGTCGGCTACGTGGCCGGGCTCTCGGCGCCTGCTGGCCGGCGCATGGGTCACGCGGGCGCGATCATCTCGGCGTTCGGCGATAGCGCCGCCGAAAAGTCGGAGGTCATGCGCGACTCCGGACTCGAGGTCGCGACCAGCCCCTCGGAGTTGGGAGCGACCATGCAGCGCGTGTTGATGGGAATCGCACCGGCGCCGACCGCGGCTGGAGCCGCGCGGGCGCCCTCGACGCCATCTGCCGCGCCACCGCCCGCACCCGGTGCCGCGCTATGAGCGAGGCGTCACCCCCTACCCGCCCAACCCTCGTGGTCACCCGGCGGCTCCCGGCCGCCGTGGAGCGCCAGGCCGCCGAATTGTTCGACGTGCGGCTCAACACGACGGACACGGCCCTCACCGCCGAGCAGCTCGCCGACGCCATGCGGTCGGCAGACGCGCTGCTGCCGACGGTGACTGATGCGATCACCGCCGCCGTCCTCAGCGTCTCGCCTCGTCGCGTCAAAATCGTCGCGAACTTCGGTGTCGGCTACAACAACATCGATGTCGCAACCGCCCGATCGCTCGGAATCGTCGTCACGAACACCCCCGACGTGCTCACGGACGACACCGCGGATCTCGCGATGACGCTGCTGCTGACGGCCGCCCGCCGAGTGGGGGAAGGCGAGCGCCACGTCCGCGCTGGCGAATGGACCGGATGGGGACCTACGCACATGCTCGGTACCCGTGTCTCGGGCAAGACGCTCGGCATCCTGGGGCTCGGTCGGATCGGCTGCGGGGTGGCGAAGCGCGCGAGCGAGGGCTTCGGAATGCGCGTGATCTACTTCGATCCGCCCGTGCCGATCGGCCACGCCAGAGCCTGTGGCGCCGCGCCGCGTGCGTCCATCGAGGATGTGCTCCGAGAAAGCGATTTCGTCTCGCTCCACATGCCCGCCAGTACGGAAAACCACCATCTGATCAACGCCGAGCGTCTCGCCCTCATGCCGCGCCACGCCATCCTGATCAACACGGCGCGCGGCGATATAGTGGACGAGGCGGCGCTTGCGGCCGCACTCGGACGTGGCGCGATCACCGCGGCGGGGTTGGATGTCTTCGAGCGTGAGCCCGCGGTCAACCCCGCGCTACTGAAACTGGAAAACGTCGTCCTGCTCCCCCATCTCGGAAGCGCCACGACGGAGACCCGCGTCGCGATGGGTGAGCGCGCCCTGGCGAATCTCAAATCCTATTTCTCCGACACACCGCCCAGAGACCGAGTGGCGTAAGCTCGGTGGCCAGCCGTGGGCGGCCGACGCCGCCCCCGGCGCTGATGCACGGCATCCGTGATGCCGGAAGGTCCGGCCGCGATCGGCCCCTCGCCCGTGCCGGATATCGAGGCACCAAGGCACCGAGGCACTGGCGGTCGCTGAAATCCGGCCGAAGAGATTCCAGTGGCCAGTGGCCCGATATGCGCAGTCTCATCGTAGGTCGCCCGCGCCGGGCACCAGGGAAACAGACGGTCGCTCGAAGCCGACCGTCCGTCGTATCCGTTGCGACCCTGCCGGGGCGACCCCGTAGCTCACGACGGAACGAGGAACAGACGGTGTCATCCGACCGCCACGTAGCGCCCAATGGCTTATAGCATATACAGTTACCGAACGTAGACTTCCGGCCATCCGTCAGTACTATCAAACGTTTGATTCTAGACGTCCCGCGCTCACCCAGTTACCAGGAGCACGCAAAAGCGATCTCTACTATATGAGATTACTCCCTCCCACTGGAGCACGCCCCATGTCTGCCCGATCGATCGCCGCCGCGGCTGCGATCATCTTCCCCGGCCTCCTCGGCGTTGCGACCGCAACGTCCGCCCAGGCTCGGCCCATCGTGCAAACGACCGCCGCGACGCGGCAGCCGACGATCATGCACGCGGTGGTGGAAGACGCCGGCACGCATCAGGCGATGTACTCGATGCGGGCCGACCTGCGCCGACTGGTTGTCGCGCAAGAGACCTACTGGCGCGCTCGGAAGACCTACGCGGCAGACGTGTCGGGACTGTCGTCGTACCAGCAAACCGCCGGCGTCGTCGTGCAGATCATCCGCGCGCACGCCGATGGGTGGGCCGCACGCGCGACCTATGGCGATCCCGCGACCGGCGGTCGTAGTTGCGTCGTCTGGGTGGGCGACATCTCCGCGAGCGAGCGCCCGGTGACCGATGTCGAGCGCAAGTCCTACCCGGAAGCCGAAGCGTCGTGTGACGGCGATGGCTTCACCACCAAGGGAGAATGGGCGGCCGCGGGTCGCAGTTACATGACGTATGCACTCGAGAAGTTGGTGCGAAGCGAAGGCCGGTTCTTCGCGTTCCACCGGCGATTCACCAACGACCCCTCGACGCTGGACCCATTCATCTGGGACCGCGATGTCGCGGTGACGATCACGGCCGCCACCCACACTGGATGGGCCGCACGCGCGACCTTCGCCGCCAGCCCCAGCAAGAGCTGCGTGGTATGGCACGGCACCCTGGACGCCTCGGACATGCCGGCCACAATCGGCCGCGTCACCGCCACAGTAGACAGCCGCGTCTCGTGCGACGGGGATCAATAGCTGGTCAATGGTTAGCGGTTAGCGGTTAGCGGTTAGCGGTTAGCAGTTAGCGAATCACAACAACACTCGGGGCCGGCTACGGGATACCGCAGCCGGCCCCGAGTGCATTTCCTAACCACTAACCACTATCCACTGATTTAACTTCCCCCCATGGAACCCGCGACCGCTCAACGCCCCGCACCGCCGGCGATCCCCGCGCCCGGCGACCTCGATCTCCTCTGCATCAACGCGATTCGAATTCTGGCGATGGATGCGGTGCAAAAAGCGGATTCGGGACATCCCGGAACGCCGATGGCACTCGCGCCCATCGCGTATCTACTCTATACCCGGCATCTCAAACACGACCCCGCGGACCCCGCGTGGAGCGACCGCGACCGCTTCGTGCTCTCGTGCGGTCACGCGAGCATGCTGCTCTACAGCGCGCTCTATCTGAGCGGATACGACCTGTCGCTCGATGATCTGAAGAACTTCCGGCAATGGGGCAGTCGGACGCCGGGCCATCCGGAGTACGGACACACGCCGGGCGTCGAGACCACCACCGGCCCACTCGGACAAGGCGTCGGAAACGCTGTCGGCATGGCGCTCGCCGAATCGCATCTGGCCGCGATCTTCAACCGACCAGATCGCCCCGTCATCGACCACCGCACGTATTTCATCTGCAGCGACGGCGATCTGATGGAAGGCGTCTCGCAGGAAGCTGCATCCTTCGCCGGGCATTTCCAACTCGGTAAGTTGATCGGCTTCTACGACGATAATCACATCACGATCGACGGCTCGACTGACCTGACCTTCAGCGATGACGTCCAACGCCGGTTCGAGGCCTATGGGTGGCATGTCCTGCGCGTGCCCGATGTCAACGACCTCGTGGTCCTCGACGCGGCGATCTGCGCCGCGCAGGCCGAGACCGCGCGGCCCACGCTCATCATCTGCCGCACGCACATCGGCTACGGGAGCCCCCACAAGGTGGACTCGGCCAAAGCGCACGGCGAGGCGCTCGGTGTCGCCGAGGTGGCGCTCTCGCGCGAGACACTGCGCTGGCCGTGGGCCGAGGCGTTCTACGTCCCGCCCGAAGCCATTGCGCACTGGAGACGCGCCCGCGATGCCGGCCGCGACGCGCATGTGTCATGGCAGATGCGCTACGCGGCGTATCAGCAGGAGCACCCCGAGCCCGCAGCGGAGCTCGACCGGCGGCTGCGAGGCGTCCTTCTTCCAGGGTGGGACTCGGACATCCCGACCTTTACCGCCGAGAACGGCACCATCGCGAGCCGCGCCGCGTCGGGCACGGTCCTCAACGCCATCGCCGCACGCCTTCCGGAGTTGATCGGCGGCTCGGCCGACCTCACGGGCTCAAACGACACGGCGCTCCGGGGCGTGCGCAACTACGATCCGTCTGACCGCGCGGGTCGATATCTCCACTTCGGTATCCGCGAGCACGCCATGGGGGCCATCCTCAACGGCATCTCGGTGCACGGCGGTCTCATCCCCTTCGGCGCGACGTTTCTGATCTTTTCGGACTACATGCGGCCGCCGATTCGGCTCGCGGCCCTCATGCGCCGACGCTCGATCTACGTGTATACCCACGATTCGATCGGACTCGGGGAGGATGGTCCCACGCATCAACCCATCGAGCAGCTCTCCGGGCTTCGCTGCGTCCCGAACAACACCGTCATCCGCCCCGCCGACGCGAACGAGACCGCCGAAGCGTGGCGGTTCGCGATGACCCACCTCGATGGCCCCGTCGCGCTGGTGTTGAGCCGTCAGAAACTGCCCTACATCGACCGGACGCGGTACGCCAGCGCCCGCGGCGTTGCCCGCGGGGCGTACGTCCTCGCCGATGCGCCCGGCGGCGCACCGCAGGTCGTCCTCCTCGCCAGTGGGTCCGAGGTATCCATCATCCTCGACGCACAGACGCAGCTCGCGGCCGCCGGCATCCGGGCGCGCACCGTAAGCGCGCCGAGTCTCGAGGTGTTCGCCCGCCAATCCGAAGAGTACCGCATCAGCGTGCTCACGCCCGGCGTGCCGCGGGTCGCGATCGAGGCGGCGCATCCCATGTCGTGGTATCAGTGGGTCGGCGGCGATGGAACGGTCATCGGGATCGACCATTTCGGCGCATCCGCGCCAGCCCCGCGGATCTACCAGGAGTTTGGCCTGACTGCCGCCCACGTCATCGAAGCCGTCCGCGCGCTGGTCGCCAAGCGCTAGGCTCTCCGCGCGGCCGTGCTCTCTACTTTCCGGTAGCCGCGCCCATCTCCACGATCACCTCGTGTTCGTGGCCGTCGTCGGCCAGGTGCACAGTGCCGTCCCCCGCCGGGACCCCGTCGATTGCTACCGCCCGCACGCCGTGCTGGATATGCGTCGGATTGCGAATCTTGATCCGGTAGGTCGATAGCCCGAACCGGTATACGATTTCGGCCTCTTCCCAGGCGCTGGGGATGCACGGGTCGATGCGAAGGTCGGTCCCCACTTTCGTGAACCCGAGGATCGCTTCCAGCCCGACTCGGTACATCCAGCTCGCCGATCCCGTGTACCAGGTCCAGCCGCCACGTCCCAGATGGCCGGCCGCCGTGTACACGTCCGCCGCGACCACGAAGGGTTCGACCTTATAGCGGGCGACCTCCTCGGGCGACCGCGCGTGGGTCAGTGGATTGAGCATCTGATAGAGCTCGATCGCGCGGTCGCCGTTGCCCTGCAGCGCGGTCGCCCACACCGCCCACAGCGCGCCATGCGTGTACTGCGCCCCGTTCTCCCGAACGCCCGGCAGGTATCCCTTGATGTAGCCGGGGTCGTGTTCCGTATGGTCGAAGGGCGGCGTCAGGAGCGCGATCAGCCGCGCGTCGCTCCGCACGAGGTAGCGGTTGAACGACGCCATCGCGCGTGCCGCGTGGTCGGGAGGCGCCGCCCCGGAGATGACGCCCCAGCTCTGAGCGATCGAGTCGATCGTGCACTCCCCGCTGGTCGTGCTGCCGAGCGGCGCCCCATCGTCGAAATACGCGCGGCGGTACCACTCACCGTCCCACGCGTGCTGCTCGATGGCCGCCGCGTACGCATCGGCGCGGCTCCGGAAGTCGGTCGCGACCGCCGCGTCGCCACGCGCGTCGCACCGATGCGCGAAGGCGCGGAGATCGGTGATCAGGAACCACGCGAGCCACACGCTCTCGCCGCGCCCCTCCACGCCCACCCGATTGTAACCGTCGTTCCAGTCGCCACTCCCGATGAGCGGGAGCCCATGGGCGCCGACCGTGGTGGCTTTGTGCAGCGCCCGCACGCAATGGTCGTAGACCGTCCCCTCTTCCTGCGACACGTCCGGACGGTCGTACATCTCCTGCTCGTGCTCGTCGAGGAGCCGAGACGTCAGGTACGGCGCATGCTCGTCGAGGACCCCGACGTCCCCGGTGACGGTGATGTACCGATCGACGATGTAGGGGAGCCACGCAAGGTCGTCGGAGAATCGCGTGCGAACGCCCCGCCCTGACTGCGGGTGCCACCAGTGCTGGACGTCGCCTTCCTTGAACTGCCGCCCCGCGGCCCGCACGAGATGGGCCCGCGCCACCTCCGGCGCCGCGTAGAGGAACGCCGCTGAATCCTGGAGTTGATCGCGGAATCCGTACGCGCCGCTCGACTGATACAACGCCGTGCGCCCCCACATCCGGCACGCTAACGCCTGATAGAGCAGCCATCCGTTCAACATCGCGTCGAACTCCGGCTCCGGCGTGCGCACGGTGACGGTCGTCAGTCGCTGCCGCCACGCCGCGCGTGAGCCGTCGAGCGCCCGACGCGCCGCGCCGACATCCTTGTACGCACGCACGAGCCGACGGGCCTCGACGTGGTCCCCGGCCCCGCCCAGCACCGTCGCCACGGTGCGCGTCTCGCCGGGGCCGAGTGTCACCTCGCACTGCAGGACCGCGCAGGGATCGAGTCCCGCGCCGGTGGCTTCGGCGAGCAGGGCGCGACGGAGTGCCGCTGGGTTTGCGTAGTCTCCGTTCCGACCCAGGAACTCGCTCCGGTCCGCCGTATAGCCGCTCACCGGCTCGCTGAGCGATGCGAACGCGACCGAGTCCGCGTACTGCGGGTCGAATCCGTTGCGCGCGAACACGGCGTCCGAGTCTTGGTCAAACGTGGTGACCACGTTGTCGCGCGTCAGCTCGCGCGCCACACCCAGGACCCACTCCGCGTACCCCGTGATCGTGAGCCGCCGGGCGTGATTCGTCTCGTTGGTCATGGTGAGCAACCCGATCTTGACCGGGTCCTCGCCCGCCATGCCCAGCATCAGCGTCGTCGCGATGCCGGCGTGCGTGTGCTGGAACTCCGTGCTGCCTGCGGCGTGGCGCACGGTGTAGGGGGAGCCGTGTCGGATCGGCTGCGGCGTCGGCGACCACACTTCGCCCGTCTCGTCGTCGCGGAGGTACACCACCTCGGTGCACTGGTCGGTCACCGGGTCGTTGCGCCACGGCGTGAGCCGATAGAAGAAGCTGTTGTCCACCCACGTGTACCCGCCACCACCATCGCTCACGACGAATCCGGCCCGCTCGTTGGCGATGACGTTGCTCCACGGCGCGGGGGTGGTCAGCCCGTCGCGCAACAGGATCTCGTAGGCACCATCGGCCGCGAGCGTGCCGATCCCGTTGGCGGGCGGGGGCGCCGTCGGTCCGCGCGGTGCGACTCCCCCGGCGGCGGCACCCGCCACGCCACCGGCCACCGACGGTCGCGACGCGCCGTCCGCCGCCGTTCGCGCCGCGGCCGCGGCCAGCGTGCTCGGCGTGACGATCGCGTTCGCGGTGCGCACCCGCGGTACGAACGGCGCCGGATAGGGTGGGGGCGTGTCCGGGACCTCGAGGATCTCGGCCAGTCGCAGGTCGCTGTCGCATCGGAGCTCGACTCGCGCGACCGCCCGCAACGTGGCAAGATCATCGGCCGGCATGATGTCCTGGCGGCGGATGAAGACGCCGCCCGGCTTGTCGAGGACCGTGCCTTCGGTCGATGCCATGACCGTCGTCTGCAGCGCGTCCTGTAGCTCCTGCAGATAGGTCGGCGGATACGTGTTGAACAGTACGAGGTCGATCACGAGCCCCTTCAGCCGCCAGTAGTGGTGCGCGGCGAGTAGCTCCCGCACGGTCGGCAATCCCGCCGGGGAGTCCACGAACGCCAGCAGGATCGGGTTGTCGCCCGAGATACCGTGCGCCCACAGCGCGTCCTGCCCACGCCGCGCCTGCTGCAATTCCTTCTGCGACGCCCGCACGGCCAGTGTCGGGGAGAGCAGGTACCCGGCGACCTCCTGGTACAGCGCGGCATCGACGGGAGTGATCCCCAGCTCACGCATCTCGACTTGCGCCTGCATCCACGACAGGTCGAGCGCCCGCTGCGCACTGTACGGATCGTGGTACCGATCCGCGAGCTCGATCGCGCGCGCGCGATCCGGCGCCACCAATGTCGTGAACGCGATCTTCGCCGATTGCCCGGCCTCGATGCGCAACCGCCCGCGGAGCGCGAACACGGGATCGAGCACCGCGCCCGTGGTCCCCGGCAGCGGTCCATCGGCGGCATCGTCGAGCAACGCCGGGCGGCGAATCCCGCGCGCGCGCCCGAGGAATCGCGCCCGATCGGTCTCGCACGTCACCGGTCCCACGAGCTGCCACGCATCGGCACCCGGGCCGCCGCCCACCGCGGCCACGTGGACCCCCCACACCGTCCGCTCCTGCGCCGACCGTGGTCGGCGCGTCGCGAGGACCGCCGCGGACCCCGGCAACCACTCGGTCTGCACGAACAGATTCGCGAAGGCGGGATGCTGTCGGTCCGAGTCGTGCGGCGCGAGCACAATCTCGCCATAGCTCGTCACTTCCACCTCTCGCGCCGTCGAGCCGCGATTGGTCATCGTCACTCGTCGCACTTCGGCCGAATCGTCCGGTACCACCGTCACCTCGAGTCGCGTCTCGAGGTCCCCGTCCCGCCGGTGGAACGTGGCTCGATCGGTGGAGAAGGTGACGCGATACCAATCTGCGGGCGCACATACCGGCTGGTGCGATGCAGACCAGAGCCGCGTGCGACCCGCGGGGGGCGGCTCGCCCGCCGCCGAGGGCGTGACATCCTTTATGTAGCACCACTGGCCCGCATCATCGAGCGTCGGGTCCGAGCGCCACCGCGTGACGTCCAGGTGATCGTACTGGCTGTACCCGCCGCCGCCGTTGGTAATCATCACGGTGTAGGGCACGTGTCCGAGCAGCGTCAGGCGCGGCTGGGGCGTGTCGGCGGTATCCATCGACCGCGCGGCCGGTTTCTCCAGCGCCGCCCCGCCGCGCCGCGGCCGCTCCTCCAAGTCGCCGGTCTGCGCGTCCTGCAGCACGAATCGCCGCGGGATCTGCTCGAACAGCACGAGTTCCGCGGACCGCACGATCGCGTCCGTGTGAAAGCGCTGAGGCCACAAGTCGCGCGTCATCGCGTTCGTCAGCGCGACCAGCCCCATGCCGATGTGGTGGGCCATGTAGGCTCCCACGAGCGCCCGGCGAGAGCCGAGCAGCGGCCGCGTGTAATCCACCGCGTCGCGAAAGCCGTACGGGCCGAGCGCGCCCTCCGCTTCGAGCGCCGCGAGGTTGCGCATCGCATGGTGGGGCTCGACCCCCAGCGCCAGCAACGTCGCGTACGGCGCCACCACGAGGTCGCGCGAGAGCCCCCGTTTGAGCGCGAGGTCGGGGACGCCAAACGCGCGATATTGATAGACCTGATGGCGGTCGCGGGCATTGTATGCCGACTCGGACACGCCCCACGGGACGCCGCGCTCCCGACCGTACGCGATCTGCCGCGAGACCGCTCCCCCATAGGTCTGGTCGAGTAGCGTGAAGGGAAACGATTTCATGACGAGCACCGGCATCAGATACTCGAACATGCTCCCGGCCCAGGAGATCAACGCGGTGTTGCCGGCGGTCATCGTGAGCGACCGACCGAGCCGGAACCAATGCTCGATCGGGACGTCGTTCTTGGCGATGCCGATGAAGCTCGCCAGCCGGGCCTCCGACGCGAGGAGATCGTAGTAGGACGGATCGAGCGCCGAGGCCCCCACCTGATAGCCGATCGCGAACAGCTTCCGCCGATCGTCGAACAGGAACTTGAAATCCATCTCCAACGCGTACGTCTCGGCGCGACTCGCGAGCACGTCCAGCCGCGCCACCTGCTCGGCCGCGTAGACCGACGTGGCCGCGGCGTCACGCAACGTCGGCACCCGCTCGGTCGTCGGGGCCGCGCCACCAGTCGCAAGTCCCTCGGGCAGCGTCACGCCGATCGAGGCCAGCTCCGCCAGATGTCGCTCGAGCAGTGCCCGCCCCCAGGCCAGCCAGATCGTCGCCGGTTCCGCGGCCGGGACGCCGGGTTGCATGCCGTCGCCACCGTCAGGTGCGGTCGCCGGAAGCAGCGCCGCCACCGTCCCTCCGCCACGCTCTGCGAGCACCCGCTCCGCCGCGCGCAGGCGATCGACCAGCGTCTGCATCCCCGTTGTCGGCGCGGGGCCGCGCCCGATCGCGATTCTCCCAGTCGGAGGCGTCACGATCCCGCCACGCATTCCGCGCGCCTTCGACGGGTTCGACCACGACCCGCCAGCGAACGGCGGACTGACGGTCGGCCACCCCGCCACCTGCGGGAGCGACGCGAGCACCGCGCGCACACGCTCGGCTGCCTCCAGCACGGCCTGCCATTGACGGGGACTGTCCACCGCACCGGAGGATGCCAGCCCGCGCAGCTCCTCCGCCGCCATCGTGAGCGCGGTGAAGAGCGCCTCCCAGATGCGTCCGTCGTCGAGGGGATCGTCCGGGATCGCGAGGCAGGCCTGCTTGAGCGCGAGCAGATGTCCGGCGAGATTCCCGCTGTCCACGGTCGAGATGTAGGGCGGATCGAGGACGCGGAGCTTGCCGAGCTCGTACCAGTTGTAGAGGTGCCCCCGATATCGCTCCATCCCTTCCAGCGAGCGAAACACCAGCTCGAGACGCTCGATCATCGCGCCGCACGGCAGAAAGCCGAGATCGTAGGCGCTCACGGTCCCGAGTAGTTGCAGCCCGATGTTGGTGGGTGAGGTCCGTCGCGCCACGACCGGCGTCGGGTCCTCCTGGAAGTTGTCGGGTGCCAGCCACTGCGTCTCGACGCTCACAAATCGGTCGAAGTACCGCCAGTGCAGGAGCGCGTAGCGGAGCGCCGTCCACCGTTCGGTTGCCGTGAGCTGCCGTTCGCGGCGGAAGGCCGGCGCGCTGAGACTGATGGCCATGCTCGGACTCACCATCCAGAGCGCCACGAGCGGGAGCGTGACCAGCAGATCGAGCGCCGGGTGCGTCCCGGTCCACACGGCCTGCGCCGATCCCCCTCCCCGCCACCGCGCCCACACCAGGTGCGCGACCACGCTCAGGCCGATCACCCCCGCGAGAGCGACCGCCGGCCACATCCGGCGCCATACTTCGCGCGGGGAGCCGGTGCCCATCACCCGCTCGACCTGCGACGCGGTCTGCCACTCGAGGAGGTGGCGCCGCGTCACGAACAACCGCCAGAGCATCCGGACGATCGCGTCCGCCGACACCACCGCCTGGTGCGGGAGGAACACCACGCTGAGCGTGAATTGCTGCGCGCTCGTCACCGCATCGCGGCCGATCGACCGATAGTATGCCCGCCAGGACTTGTCGCCCGGCAGCCGCACCAATCCCAGCACGATCGAGAAGCCCCATTGCGACGCGATCCCCGCCAACACCAGCGCCGTCCACACGGCCGGCGTCCCGGGCAGGAACAACCAGCCCGCGACCAAGAGCGTGAGCTGCGCGATCTCGACCACGCTGCGCCGCAGATTGTCGAGGATCTTCCACCGCGAGATCGCGGACAACCGGTTCGGCTCGGCGCCGTCCGGGCCGGGTACCCGACCACCCAGCCAGCGCAAGAGCTGCCAGTCGCCGCGAATCCATCGGTGCTTGCGCCGCGTGAAGGTCAGGTACCGCGCAGGATAGTCGTCGTACAGCTCGATGTCGGTGGCCAGCGCGGCCCGTGAGTACGCCCCCTCGATGAGGTCGTGGCTGAGCAGCGTGTTCTCGGGGAAGCGACCGTGCGTAGCGAGCTCGAAGGCGTCCACGTCGTAGATCCCTTTGCCGGTATAGCTCCCCTCGCCATAGAGATCCTGGTAGACGTCCGACACCGCGGTCGTGTACGGGTCGACGCCCGGGTGTCCCGAGTACATGGCCGCGAACCGCGACCGACTCGCGCTCGTCAGCGTGATGCCGATGCGCGGCTGCAGGATCCCGTAGCCACGGATTACCCGACCGCTCGCCGGGTCGTACACCGCCCGATTGAGGGGATGCGCCATCGTGCCCACGAGCGTCGCCGCCGCGGCGCGCGGCAGCACGGTATCGGAATCCAACGTGATGACGTACCGCACGTCGCCCAGCGTCCGCGTGTCCCCAGCCACCACCGAGAAGGCGTCCCGCGCGCCGCCCCGCAAATAGCGATTGAACTGCGCCAGCTTTCCGCGCTTCCGCTCCCATCCCATCCACGCACCTTGGGTCGGGTTCCAGAGCCGCGGCCGGTGGAACAGCAGGAACGCGTCCCCATGGTCCACCTCCGCGGGATAGCGCGCGTTCAACGACTGGATGCCACGGACGGCCGCGTCCAGGATCGCGCCGTCGCCTTCCCGGGTCGGCGCCGGCGCGTCGGTGAAATCGCTGAGCAACGCGAAGTGCAGACGCGCGTCACGGTTGGCCAGGAACTGGACTTCGAGATGCTCCAACGCTTCCCGAACCGCATCGACGCTTCCCAACAGCGTCGGGACCACGACCGCGGTCCGCGCAGTGGCGGGGATGCCGGCCTCGTCGAGATCGAGCTTGGCCAGGATGCGGGGCGGGAGGAACAACGTGATCAACTGATGGATGATGTTGATCGCGATGTCGTTGGCCGGGATGAGCGCGAACGCCAGGACCACCCACTGCGCGGCCAGATTCAGTGGACCGAGCAGCAGAAACGCGAAGGCGAGCAGGGCCAGCGTCACCGCCGCGATGCCACCGAAATACACGGTGTCGGCATGGGCCAGCGTCCAGCGGTGCAGCGCGAGCGTCCACGGCGGACGGAATCGCGCCGCCGCCTCGAGCAGCGCACGCCCGTCGCCGATGAGGTAGAACCCGACGTGCGCCGTGCGTCCGTCCGCCGCACCATCGGACGACGGCGCGACGGACGCGCGCTGCGCGAGATCCAACGCGCGCTGCGCGACCTCGCGCTCTTCCAGTCCCGTCCCTTTGGCGATGTCCTCCACGACGTGCCGATAGAGATCGCGCGTCCCAAACGTCATCCGCGCGTAGTCGCCCGTCGGGTCGCGTCGCAGCACCGCCTCGACCGCGTTCGACGCTTCGACGAACTCCGACCAGTCGAGCCGCGCGATCGTACGCAGACTGGTGATGCTGTTGGCCATCATCACCTGCGTCAGCGCCTGCCGTTGATTCGACCTTGCGATCGCGTCCTCGGCGCTCAGGCTGTCCTCGGCGATCCACTGCTCCAGCCACACGAGCGGCGTGAAGTTCGTCTGGTAGGTGCGGAGCTGCTGCAGGAACCGCGCAACGAACGTCGGCGACAGCGCGGGATGGCCGCTGACGAATCCGGCCAGCGCGGTCGCCAATGGCGCGGGCCCCTCGTCGCTCGCGTCGCGCAGTCGCTGCGCCCACCGGTCGGCGGCCTCCACTTCCTCGAGCCGCTGCACCGTCCGCAGCGCCATCCGCCGGATGTTCTCCATCAGGCCGAGCCGGAGCATCGTCGGGACCGCCCAGAGCTCCCCGGTCGTGAGCGTCGCGCCGCGCTGGAACTCGCGCACGAAGAGCTGGACGTTGTCCATGTCCACGTGCCCCTCAGAGTGGCCGATGAGCCCGATGGCCACCTCGTAGACGCGTGGGTAGCCGGCCAATGTGCCGGCCGCGAGCTTCGGCAGCTCCTGGTAGTAGCCGCGCGGCATGCTCGCGCGAATTTCCCGCAGGTGCTCCTGGACGACGTAGAAGTTGTCGAGGAGCCACTCGCCCGACGCGCTCACGTCGCCGCCCCGTTCGACCGCGGCCGCGAGCGATGCGCGAGCGGATTCCAGGATGCGTCGCGTCTGCTCGAGCCGCTGGAGGAGCGGACGCTGTCCCCGCGGCGCCAGCGAGCCGGATCGCATGGTCGCCGGCGCGACCCGCTGCCGCCGAGCGAGTGCTCGCGCCTGCTCGGCGAGGCCGCCAGCCCCTAACAGCTCGCCCCGAATGGGGCCCGCGAACCGTTCCGCGTCCGCCCCGCTCCCGACGCGCCACGGTCCGTCACCGGGCCGCGCGAAGAGACGAGACAACAGACCGCGCGGTTTCTCCGGGGGAAGACCAGTCGCCACGCGGGAAAAGTAGTCGGAGATGCGGGTCAGGCGAGCTTCTTGACGCGAGCCAGAAGCGTGCGGTCCGCCTGTGGATAGCGCGGCACTCGGCGATCGAGCGCCGCGACGAGTACGCCGGCTACCACGGACGTGCGCGCGCGCCGATTATTGGCCGCGGCGCAATGCATCGGTGATGGTGCCGAGGTCGTACGGCAAGCCGGGCGGCGCATCGGCATCGCTCGCGTTGAGCGAAACCCGACCACCAGGAACGACGAGACACGGCCGCATGGGCAGTACAGTACACGACGGTGCCACCGCCGGGAATCCTCACCAGCTCGCACTCACCGCTGGCTTCCGACCATCGGGCACGACATTTTCAGGATGGGAAACGGACAGGGTTGGTGGATGAGCGTTCACCCCCCGGGGGTATCCGATGTCCAGATCTGCGCGATGGGGTTGGCCACAGCTGACCCGAGTGCTCACCGCGAGTGCGCTCGCGGCACTATTCATGACGCCGCTAGCCTGCCACACCGGCTCCCCACCACAGACGGGTGACGACAGCCAGGCCGTCGAGCCGACGACTGTAGAGGTGCAGAACCAAGGGTTCCCGGACATGACCATCTACGTCGTGCAAAGTGGCCAGCGTGTCCGACTGGGGCTCGCGACCGGCAATTCCACTGAGACGTTCGTGATTCCCAGCGCGGTCGTGAACGGTCCCGCGATGCAACTTCGCTTCATCGCCGACCCGATCGGCGGCTCGCGCCTCCCGGTGAGCGATGAACTCACGGTGAGTCCTGGCGACCACGTCCAACTCACCATCCCGGCGACGTAGGGCACCCATCCGTGGCCGGCAGGGCGATCACCGGCCCCCGCTGTACCTCCCGACTGCCCGCATCGTATCGGCCTGGCCGGCCGAGTCGATCACGAGGTCGCGGATATGCACCACGAGCCGCTCGGGGTGCGCGAGCATCGTCGCCGTGGCTGAGGGCATCGAGGGCGACGCCTCGAACTGCCAGACTTCGCCCGACGTCGCCCCACCGGCGATCGGATGCTGCACCTCGAGCTCCATCGACTGCGACGCATCGCTCGTCCGGGTGCCGAGTGCCAGCATCACCCCGATGACGGTGTCGGTCGAGCGGTTGGTGAGCGGCATCCGCAAGAGATACGTGGTATGCTTCCGCCCGTGGACTTTGCGCTCGACCGAGGGCGCGCCGACCTCTAAGGTTGCGGCGATCCGCTGCCCAATCGATCGATTGTCGATGGCCAGCCGCTCGAGCTGCGCGGTATTGACGATGTCGAGGGCGTGACTGAGCCCGCTAACTCCCAACACCCGCCAACGGCGGCCCAGCTGCTGCATCACGATCCCCATGGGGATATCGACCTGCAGCTCGCGGTACTGCAGCGTGACGGCGATCTCCGCCATCCCGTCGGAGACCACGGGTTGGCCGACGGCCGTGACGTCGAAATGGTCGCCCCCCGCAATGCGCGCGATCGGCGGCAGCGCACAGAGCGCCCGAACGATCCCCTCAGCGATCCCGACCGTGTCCTGCTGGTGGCTGATCAGTGCCGCGCCAATCGACCGATTGAGCGCGTCTCCCATCGCCACTTTGGCCGCCTGGATCTTCTGCTGTTTCCCGCGCGCCTCGGCCACGCCGTCGAACCCGGCAATGACGCCCATCCCGCGGTGGGTGACCAGCCAATCGGTCGTCTCATCGACGACTTGCGCGACGATACCCCCTCCGTCGGCGTAATATGCCAGCTTAGTGCCGTTATGCTGTCGTAATGCTAGCTCTACTTGATGGACGGCGTAGGTGGGCGTGCCAGTCACCATTCTACCAAGGAACACGACACCGGCGAGCACCATGAGTGTGGCCGCCGCGGCAATCCAGATGAAGGACGGGTGCCGAACCGTTCGCCAGATGCGCGGCCAGACGACGGAGGGCGGTTTCTTCTTCTCGGCCTTCTTGGCCTTCTTAACCGCCTCGCGGTCGGGGAAGTCCGGCATCGTCGCAAACCGCGGGGGAGCCACCAGCTCCTGGGGAGGCCCGAACGGTCGTGCCGGTCCGGACTCGGGCTCCGGCGCTCGTTTCTTGACTGGTGCGGTTGCCACGTTAGTCGGTCACCCCGTCGGTGTCGAAGGGGATACGATCCACTCCCGGGACCCGTCACCCGGAAGCGGCCGGGAGCGAATCGACTGGCGGCGCCAAACGTTTCCACCGCGACCGAAACCTTCCACCCCGATCCGCTGTAGTCACTAGCAACAGACGAGATCAACGCACGACCGACCCACCACCGGCCGGGTCCCCGACCGGCCGCCAATCACCGCCTGTCTGACCGAGTCGCGCGCGGCTAGACTAATTGTGATTGGCTCCGCTGGATCGAGCCTGAGATGCCGCCCCTCCTCCGCCGCCGAGTGCCTGAGTCCGCCCTGCAGCTCGTTCTGCGACCCGTCGCCTCCGCGCGGTCCGATGTCTGACGTCGCCGGTGCGCCGGGCGCTGACGCGGCGCTGACTCCCGAGGCCGCGCTGACCGCGCGGGTCACGCGCATGCTCGCGCCGACCTACGACCTCGATCGGGAGATCGGCCGCGGCGGCATGGGCATCGTCTACCGCGCGATCGACCGTCGCCTCAAACGGCCCGTCGCGGTCAAGCTGCTGCCCCCGGACCTCGCGTTCCGGTCGGATATCCGCACCCGCTTCCTGCAGGAGGCGGAGACGGCCGCGCAGCTCTCACACCCGAACATCGTCCCCATCTACTCGGTGGACGAGCGCGACGGGTTGGTCTTCTTCGTGATGGCCTACATCGAGGGGCAGACTCTGGCCCAGCGGCTCAAGGCCACGGCGGGACCGATGCCGGTGCCGTTCGCGCTGGCCGTTCTCCGCGAGGTCGGTGCGGCCCTCGCCTACGCGCACGCGCATGGCGTGATCCACCGCGACATCAAACCCGACAACATCCTGCTTGCCACCGACGGGACCCGTGCGCTCGTCACCGATTTCGGGATCGCGCGCGCCGTCACGTCGAGCGGGGACTCACGACTCACCGCGACGGGGGTCGCGATCGGCACGCCCGCCTACATGAGCCCCGAGCAATGCGCGGGCGACCGTGAGGTAGATGGCCGGAGCGATTTGTATTCGCTGGGCGTCGTGGCGTATCAGATGTTGTGCGGCTCGCTGCCCTTCTCGGGCGGGAATACTGCGTCGCTGCTCGTCAAGCAGCTCTCGGAGACTCCCGTTCCGCTTCGGCAGCGGTGCCCCACCGTGCCGGAAGGCGTGGCCGCGGCGGTGATGCGACTCCTTGCCAAGGATCCGTCCGGACGGTTCCCGGACGCGAATGCGTTCCTGGCGGCCCTGGATGGTGGTCCGATCTCGACGCCGACTGACGACCCACGGAGGGCTGCCCCCTACTCCGGGCCGATTCAGCCGTCGTCGAGCGCGTACGCGCCCCCCGCGTACGCACCCCCTCCGATCAGCCCGCCGTGGCCCGCATCGCCGGACCCGCGGTTCGCCGCGCGCTCGCTGCCGCCCGTCCCCCCGCCCAGCATGTCGTTGCCGCCGCTTCTGCCGCCTGTGGACGTCCGGGGCACCCTCGGCCCGGTCAGCGGTGTCCAAGACCGCATCGACCGGGCGCTGGCGACCGGGCGCGTGCCGCTGTCGAAGAAGGACAGGAGGGAACTGCGACGCCGCCAGAAGAAGGAACTCCGGGACGCACACGCCGACGGGTTTCTCGACAGCGACCCCCGCATCGTGAAGATCCGGAAATTTCGCGGAATGGCGGTCTCCTATGGCGGCACAATGTTGTTTCTCTTGGGGATCAACCTGGTGACGTCCCCCCATTTCATTTGGGCGGTCTTTCCGCTGCTGGGGATGGGACTCAGCCTCCACAAAGCGGCGGGCCGGCTCTGGGCCGACGGCGTCTCCATGAGTGACGTCTTCGGCAAGCGGGCCCGCGAAGCGTTGGCCCGCGGCGTCATGCCGGCAGATTCCAGCCTCTACTCCGCGGGTGCTGCCCCGGGCACCGTCTACCCGCCCGGTGCGATCGACGCCCTGGGCGACACCTCCGCGGCTCGGCTCGCCCCACCCTCGGTCCTCGCGGGGCCCTACGGCGCCGCGGTGCGCCGCGCGGCGCTCGACCGGGATCGCGTGCACGACCTCGTCGCCCATCTCGACGCACAGCGCCTCGAGATGGTGCCAAACGCGCGCGCCGCGGCCGACGGCCTCGCCGACCAGGTCGGCGGTCTCGCCGTCGCGCTGCATCGCATCGATATCGAGACGCCCATCGCGCAGCGGCCGGCCCTCACGGAACGCCGCGACGCGATGATCGCCCAGCTCGACCGCGCTGGACTCCTGCTGCAAACGCTCTATCTCGACCTGCTCCGGCTTCGGATGTCGGATGCGGGGTCCGGCGCGGACGAGCTGTCCAGCGCCACCGAGCAGGCGTCCGCCCTGTCACGGGACATCGGGTACGTCCTCGGGGCCGCGGACGAGCTCCGGGCCATCGACGGCGACGCCCGGAGAAAATAGGCGCCCCAGCTCGCCTGGCGCTGTTGTTGCCGACCACCACAGTCCGGGACCTCGTGGGCGCCGGCGCCCTGCGGCGCCCCACACGCCTCCGACGACCCCCAGCTGAGCAGAATCGCCGCTTCATGCGTACACGTCATGTGCATATAGCCGAATCGCCCCTACCCGGCGGACCGTCTGACCGACGGCGCGCCGCCACGGTCATCCGTCGCGCCGCCGGCGGGCTCATCGTAGCCACGCTTGCCGGATGCATCCACAACCCGCCAAATGTGGACGGCAAGCCGAGCGCCCCGACGTCGCCCGGCACGTTCTGGCAGCCACCGAAACGCGCGATCACTCGGGACTCAGTCCCGCAGGTCGCCGTCCCGCCCGATATCGCAGACCGCGTCGCGCATCTCACGCTCCCCGACGTGGTGGACATCGCGCTCACGAACAACCCATCGACTCGGCAGTCGTACGCTCAGGCACGGGCCGCGGGCGCCACGATCGGGGCCGCATACGGACACTATCTGCCGCAGGTGACGCTTGACGCGACCGCTTCTCGGGAGGGGTCGTCGTCCTCCGGGTCGGCACCCGTCACCGGCGGCACGGGCAGCGCCGGGAGCACCGGCGGCACAGGATCGAGCACCGGGGGCACGGGGAGCGGCACGGTGCTCAAAGGCGGCGGGTATCATTCGCTCTTCGAGCCGAGTGCGTCGGTGTCGTGGCTGCTGTTCGATTTCGAGCAGAGCTCGTCGTTCGAGGTGGCCCGCCAGACCACGTTCGCGGCGTCGTACACGCACAACTCCACGGTCCAGGGGGTCGTACTTGCCGTCGAGCAGGCATATTTCAGCTACAACTCCGCGAAGGCGGTCCGGGACGCCGACCTCGAGACGGTACGCGAGGATAGCACCAATCTCGCCGCGGCTGACGCGCGCCACACCGCGGGCGTGGCTACCATCTCCGATGTCCTCCAGGCAAAGACGACGCTGTCGCAGGCCGATCTGACGCTCGAGACCGACGAGGGGACCGTCCAGACCACCCGCGGCGGATTGGCCGTGGCCATGGGATTCCCCGCCAACGTGCCGTACGACATCGCGCCTGAGCCCCCGAATATCCCGGTCCAAGGGATCACCGACTCAGTGGACAGCCTCGTGCGCGTCGCCGTCAATTCGCGCCCCGATCTCGCGTCGTTCCGCGCCCAGGCGCTCGAAGCGCAAGCCAACGTGGGCGTGGTCAAGGGTCAAGGGCTTCCCAGCCTCTTCGCGAGTGGCAGCGCAAGCCGCGCGATCTTCGACGTTCCGTCCCTCAACGGCAACTCGTATTCGGCCCAGGTCGGGGTGTCGATTCCGATCTTTCAAGGGTTTACGAACTCGTACAACATTCTCCAAGCCCGGGAGCTGGCCAACGCCAGCACCGCGAACGCCGAGTTCCAGCGCGACCAGGTCGTCTATCAGGTATTCACGTCCTTCTACAGCCTGCGGACGGCAACGTCACGGGTGAAGTCGGCGGACGACCTGCTCTCGAGCGCGCAGGAGTCATACGACGTCGAGCTCGGCAAATACAAACAGGGCGTCGGCAGCATTCTCGATCTCCTCACCGCTGAGGCGGCGCTCGCGAGCGCGCGCTCACAGCAAGCGTCGGCGCGCTGGACATGGTATTCGAGCTTCGCCCAACTGTCGCACGACGTAGGCATTCTCGGTCTTCACGGCGAAACGCGCCTCCACCTGGCGAACGATTCGACGACGACCCCACCATCACGATGACCAAACGACACGCGCATCCGGCCCGGCACGCGGCCCCGCTCCTCATCGCTTCCGCGGTCTTCGCGGCGGTCTCGTGCACCGGCAACAAGGCCGCTGCCCCCAAGCCGACGATCCCCGTGGCCACCACCACCGTGCGCCGGGCGGCGGTGCCGATCACGCTCATGGCCAATGGCGCCGTGTCCCCGATGCAGACCGCCAACGTCTCGTCGCAGGTGGACGGCATCATCACGCACGTCAATTTTCAGGAAGGCCAAGACGTGGCGAAGGGTCAGGTGCTCTTTCAGATCGACCCCCGCCCCTATGAGGCGGCGTACAACCAGGCGAAGGCGAACCTGACGCGCGACAGCGCGTCCGCCGCGTATGCCGCGATCGAGGCCGTACGATACGACTCGCTCGTCCGCAAAGACTACGTGACCAAAGAGCAAGCCGGCCAGGAAGAGGCGACCGCGGCCGCGGCCGCGGCGACGGTCCAGTCGGATGCGGCGCTGCTCGCCACCGCGAAATTCAACCTCGACAACTCCACCGTCCGGGCACCGATCGCCGGCCGCACCGGCAATCTGCTCGTACGCACCGGCAATCTGGTCCACGGCGCGGCCGCCACGCCGCTGGTGTTGATCAACCAGATCCATCCGATCCTGGTGCAGTTTGCCGTGCCGGCAACCAACCTCCCCGACATCCAGAAGTATTCCGCCGCGGGCGCACTGCTGGTGACCGTCTATCAGGTGGCGGTACAGTCAGGCACGCCGACGCCGCCCGGAGGCGCGCAGCCGGCCACCGCCGCCGATCCCGGTGGCGACGCAGCGCCGGGCACAGCGGTCGGTCCCGCCGCCAGCGGCCAGCCGTCCAAGGGCAGTCGGCGACACGCGGGCGCCGCCGCCGGCGCGGCGCCGAGCGGTCCTCCGAACGTGTCATCCGCTCCTGGCGCGAACGGTCAGAGCGGGAACGGTCAGAACGGGAACGGTCAGAGCGGGAGCGCGCAGACCGCGAACGCAGCCGGGGCGGCGACCGATACCGGGGGCACGGCCACCATGGACGATGCGTCAGGCGGCGGACCGCCCGGCGGCGGCGTATACGGTGCGTCCACCGACGCCGTGCCGACCGGGCCCGGGGTCGCGGGCGCGCTGTCGTTCGTCAACAACGCGATCGACACGACGACCGGTACCGTCCTGCTGAAGGCGACATTCGCCAACGCCAAGGACGAGCTGTGGCCCGGTGAGTACGTCGCCACCGTCCTGCGCCTGTACGTCCAACAGAACGCGCTCGTCGTCCCGCCCCAGGCCGTCATGACCGGTCAGCAAGGCACGTACGTGTTCGTCGTCGATACGAAGACCAACACGGCGCAGCAGCGGCCCGTCGTCATCCAACGCTCGACCGACACGTTGGACGTCATCAGCAGCGGGCTCTCGGAAGGCGACCACGTCGTGACAGACGGCCAATCACGATTGCAAAACGGCGCCAAGGTGAACGTCCGGGCGCTGACGAACGCGGGCGGCGCCGCCCCATCCTCCGCCGCCAAACCGGTCACCGCGGGTCATCCGCGGACCACCAACTGATCGGACGCGATCGAGCGGGGAGCCGCTGATGAACTTCACCGCGGTCTTCATCCGCCGTCCGGTCATGACGACGCTCGTCATGCTCGGCGTGTTCCTGTTCGGCGCCATCTCCTACACGAAGCTCTCCGTCAGTGACCTGCCGACGGTGGACTTTCCGACGATCTCGGTCAACGCGAGCCTGCCCGGCGCCAGCCCTGAGACCATGGCCGCGACCGTGGCCACGCCCCTCGAGAAGTCGTTCTCGAGCATCGCCGGGATCGACAACATCACGTCCACGAGCGCCCAGAGCTCGAGCTCCATCACGATCCAGTTCTCGCTCGACCGGGACATCGATGCCGCCGCCCAAGATGTGAACGCGGCCATCTCCGCGGCGCTGATCAATCTCCCGTCGAACATCATTCCGCCGTCCTACCGCAAGCAGAATCCGGCCGCCGCGCCGATCCTCTTTTTCGCCCTGACGTCGCACGATCTGCCGCTCTCGACACTCGACGAGTACGGCGAGACGACGATCGCGCAGCGCCTGTCCATGGTCAATGGCGTCGCCCAGGTCTCGGTCTACGGGTCCCATAAGTATGCGGTCCGGATACAGGTCGATCCGCAACAGCTCGCCGCGCGCGGCATCGGGGTCAATCAGGTCGCGAGCGCGGTCAACAGCCAGAACGTGATGCTGCCGACCGGCGTGATCTATGGCCCACGGCAAACGCTGACCGTGATGGCCACCGGCCAACTCTCGGACGCCGCGCAGTTCAGCCAAATGATCGTGGGCTACCACAACGGGGCGCCGATCCACCTCGGCGATCTCGGCAACGTCCTCGACGACGTCCAGAACAACAAAGGCGCGGCATGGTTCTGGGATGGGCGCAACCTCGACCTGTCCGTGATCCTCGCCGTGACCCGCCAGCCCGGCACGAACACCGTGGAGGTCACGAACGCCGTCAAAGCCGAGCTCGCCGAGATCGAGAAGGAGCTCCCCACTACGGTGGTCGTCAATACGCTCTACGACCGGTCGGTGTCGATCGATCGCGCGGTCAGCGATACGAAGTTTTCGCTCGGCCTGGCGCTGTGTCTCGTCGTGGTCGTGATCTTCCTGTTCCTGCGCAACCTGACGGCCACGATCATCCCGAGCCTGGCGCTCCCGATGGCGGTCGTGGGCACGTTCTCGGTGATGTACTTGCTCAACTTCAGCATCGATACGCTGTCGCTGATGGCGCTGACGTTGGCGGTCGGCTTCGTCGTGGACGACGCCATCGTGATGCTGGAGAACATCGTCCGCCACATCGAGCTCGGCGAGACCCCGAGGGACGCCGCGTTCAAAGGCGCCGAAGAAGTGGGTTTCACGATTCTCTCCATGACGCTGTCGCTGGCCGCGGTGTTCATTCCGCTGCTGTTCATGGGCGGGATCATCGGCAAACTGTTCAACGAGTTCGCCGTCACGATCATCGTGTCGATCCTGGTGTCGGGGTTCGTGTCCCTGACGCTGACCCCGATGCTGTGCAGCCGATTCCTCAAACCCACCCCCGCGTCGGGACACGGCCGCCTCTACGCCGCCTTCGAGCGGGTCTTCCAGGCCGCGCTCCACGCCTACGAGCGAAGCCTCGGCTTCGTGATGCGCCATCGGCCGCTCACGCTCGTCTTCTCGGTGCTCATCCTCATACTGACGGGCGTGCTGTTCCAATTCGTGCCGAAAGGCCTCTTCCCGCCGGACGACACCGGACAGCTCATGGCCACGACCGAGGCGGCGCAGGGCACGTCTTGGGACGCGATGGTCCGCCTGCAGCAGAAGTCCACGAACCTGTTGTCCAAGGACCCCTACGTCCTCAAGTACATGTCCGCGCTCGGCGGCAACGGCACCGCAGGTGCGACGAACCAAGGCACGCTGTTCATCACGCTGGTGGATCCGTCGAAGCGTCCGCCCGCCGACGTCTGTGTCGCGGAGATCACCAAGCGGCTGTCCGGAATCCCCGGGCTCGCCGTCTACCTCCAGAACCCGCCTAGTATCCGGGTCGGAGGACGCTCCTCCAAGGCCCTCTATCAATACACGCTGCAGGGCAGCGACATCAACGACCTATATGGAGCCGCCGCGAAGATGGTGGCGGTGCTCCAGAAGCTCAAAACCGTCACCGATGTGACGACTGACTTGCTCAACACCAACCCCACGGTGCTCGTAGAGATCGATCGCCAACGCGCGTCGTCGTTGGGGATCACGCCGCTCACGCTGGAGAACACACTCGCCGAAGCGTACAACGAGCAACAGGCGTCCACGATCTACACCGCGACCAACGAGTATTGGGTCGTGATGGAAGTGCTCCCCAGCGCGCAGACGGATGAGTCGGATCTCGAGAACCTGTATGTCCCCACGAGAACCGGACAACTGACACCGCTGTCGAACATCGCGAAGCTCGTGCGCACCGTGACGCCGACCACGGTCAACCACTCCGGACAGGTCCCCTCGGTCACCGTCTCGTTCAACATCCCGCCCAACGGCAACCTCGGCGCCGTCGTCACCCAGGTGGATGGGATCGCGCGGCAGGTGCTGCCACCGAGCATCACCTATGGCTTCTCCGGTCAGGCCCAAGCCTTCCAGAGCTCGGAGAGCAATCTCGGCGTCCTGCTCCTCGTCACCGTGTTCGTGATCTACATCATCCTCGGCATCCTGTACGAGA
>Ga0182024_10000079_pt1 | contig 184263 bp, 172 predicted proteins | sample P32metaG_FD_120480 | JGI IMG/M metagenome (GOLD analysis project Ga0182024, IMG submission 120480) | Permafrost microbial communities from Stordalen Mire, Sweden - P3-2 metaG (Illumina Assembly) | ecosystem: Environmental > Terrestrial > Soil > Wetlands > Permafrost | place: Sweden: Stordalen...
ACTGCTCGGCGCGGTCTACTCAGTTGCCAAGCACCGCCGCCCTTTCGTTCGCTCCCTCAGCACTCAACCTGTCGCGAGACTCGACTATGAAAAAGCTTGATCACCAGCACGGTATCTAATTTGGGGGCGCTGTCCGACGCGGTTGGAACGGGAACGCAAAGCCTGTAAACAGATCGCATGAAGCTCCGCCACGCAGCCGCGCTCGCCGGCGTCATAATCCTAAGCGCGGGATGCGGAAGCCAAAACTCGCCTGACAAGACCGCGGCAGCCGACGACTTTGGCTGCAAGCTCTCCAAACAGAATGCACAGCAAATCTGCGTAACGGCTGCCAAGGAAAACCAACAGAATCCTGTTATTGCGCCGGGCTCCGAAACGCGCACTCGCCGGGCTTCCTACCCGGTCAAAACTTCCACGGGAGAAGTTGCAGCAGACGTTCTTTGCGAGATCGACATAGTGCATCACTCCGTCGTCTATGCGGACTTGGTTAAAGGCCCCACTAGCAAGGAAGCGGCTGACTACTTGCAGAGTCAGGGATATTGTTCTGATTCGAACTAGGCCACGTCAACTTTCAAAAACGGCCACTGACTCGAATTGCCAGTGTCGAAAAGTACGCGAGGCTGCTCACTGTTCCGTGCCCTTTCATTCTGCTACATGCGAGGAATGAAGCCCCGCCACGCCGCTGCGCTCGCGCGATGATGCCGCATCATCCGCCTGAAAATTCACCATTTGATTGTGCCGTAGACGCGTTCCTGATCGTCTGGGGCGCGGTTCACATGTACCGAAATTACAGGCGCTGGGACTCCATCATAACGCCGACATCGGACTCAGACATATTCGGTAAGAGATACGAAGTGACGGGGAAGACATACTTTTGGCTCGGTTTCATGCTCGCGATGTTGGGATTGTGGGGCCTTGTTTTCTCCTGCGGGTGGAGTCCGTTCTCGATCTACGGACCCTCAAAGTAGGCTACACAACCGGCCACTCAGTGGAGGATTAGGCTAGGTAGCCAAAGTGGAGGCAGCTTTTCAGCCGGCGATCATGCGCACTTTCTCGGGCGCTGCGCCGTGGTTGTTTTCATGCAGCCGCTTCAGATGAACCTCTCTCGCCGGAAATGGTATCTCGATTTCGCGCGCCCGGAACTGCTCGACGATCGCCTGATACAACTCCGCTTTCGCGCTAACCATGTCTGAAATCGCTACCCACGGCTGAATAGAAAGCGTGACCGACGAATCGCCCAACTCGCTGACCCCGATCAGGGCCGCCGGTTCCTTCAAGACTCGCTGATCCGCTGCAACCACCTCTTTCGCGACTCCAAGCACCTCACTCAGATTGGCGCCGTAGGCTACCCCGACCTTCAACTGAAGCTGGCGGATGGTGCCGTAGTTGTGGAGAATCTCGCCGACAATTTTGTGATTCGGAATGACCACGCGCGATTGATCGAGCTCCACCAAAGTCGTTGAGAAAAGCTCGACGGTTAGCACCTGCCCCTGAACCCCGAGTATCTCGATATACTCGCCGACTCGATAAGGCTTGGTAAAAACGATCGACAACCCCGCGATGATGTTCGCGAGGACGCCATGAAAGGCGAATCCCAGACCTACGCCAGCGACGCCAATGGCGGCCACCAGCGGCGCGATCTGGAAGCCGAGCTTGTCGATCGCCACCAACAGCGTGAGCACGAGGACCAGAATCCGGGTCGCGCGCACGATCAACAGGCGCATCGGCGGTTCCTTCACCCGCGCTTCGAGGGCGCGATTGGTAAGCTTCCCGATCCAGCGCGCGAGGAGAACGCCGACTACAAAAATGATCAGCGCGCCAAGGAGTTGGAATCCATAGCGGATGATCAGTTCCAGGGTGATAGCTTTTGCCGTCATCGCTTACCTCTTCTCGTCGCCATGCTCCTGATGACCCGGGTTCGCCTGACGTCCCGCTTCGGGCTGCGGGCGCGCCTGCTGCTCATGAGCTTGCTGCTGATGGGCCGGCTGCTGCTGACGCGGCGCGGCCTCTTGCCGATTCTGCTGGTGCGACGCCTGCTCTTGCTGCCGATTGCCCTGGTTCTGCTGTTGGCGATTCTCCTGCTGACGCTGATTCTGCTGTTCGCGTGACGCTTGTTGCTGGCGGTCTTGCTGCTGTCGCTGCTGAACCTGCTCCTGGCGATTCTCTTGCTGACGCTGATTCTCCTGTTCGCGTGAGGCTTGCTGCTGACGGCCCTGCTCTTGTCTCTGCTGAACCTGCTGCCGCTGATTCTGCTGTTCGCGTGTCGCTTGCTGCTGGCGATCCTGCTGCTGTCTCTGTTGAACCTGCTGCCGCTGATTCTGATTCGGTTCGCGTGAGGCTTGCTGTTGGCGACTTTGCTGATTGCCCTGATTCTCGGTCCGCATCACGGCCCGATGGTCATTCGGCTCAGTGTGATTCGCCCAGTTTCGATGTTGCGTAAGCCAGTTGGGATGGTTAGTGGAAACCCAGTCAGGATTCTGGTTGTACCACCATTGGCCATAGTGCCAGTTGTGCTGATCATCATAGGCGCCGTCCTGGTCGCGCCAATCTGGTTGCCATGAAATCCACTGCGGATGGTTAGCGTAGAAGAAGTCAGGATCGTTCTGATGCCACCAGTAGGCGTCATGCCAGTTGTTGTCGCTGTCGTAATCGCCATCCTCATCGAGCCATTGCGCGTCCATCACAGCCCAGTCCGGATGATTGGCATAGAACCATTCGATATAGTGTTGATGCCACCATCGGGCGCCATGCCAATTGTGATTATGATCGTAAGCGCCCCATCCGGCTTCTCCGGGTCCGCCGTAGTAGCCTTGACCTCGATAGCCCTGATCGGATTGCGCAAAGGCCGGCGCGGCCATCGCGAGCCCTACTATGGCGCCGGACACGATAAGCACCTTTCGTAGCTTGTTTTTCATCAATCCTAACTTCATATGTCACCATGCCCCGAGAGACCTAGGTCGTCCCATAGGGAATCTAGCCTTAGGTGCTGGCGATATGCGTTGGTCTAGCGAAACGTGGTCAAAGGCGAGTGGAAAGGCCACCGTTTGGCTGGATGGAGCCGGACGCGAATCCTATATCGACCCGGCTAGCTGATAGTATGGCTAGTCACTCGAATTGTCCAAGTGATCGGCGCTACTAACGATGAAAGGTGTGCTCAAGGTAACAGAGTTAATTCATGAAAAATGGCGCGAGGTCGATGACCTCGCGCCATTTTGTGACAACCAGTTCGCTAGCTTAGTCTTAAGGCGCAGCTGCGACCATCGCGCGAATGGTGCAGAACTCCTTGTCTGTCGCGCCCATGTTGATGTACCAGCACTCGCGCTCGGGAGTGGTCTGGCCCGGCAAGTAACACATCCCTGAACGGCCGCCTTGTACGTCGATCGCGCTGGCGCCAACCACGAATTCGCGCTTGAAGGGATAGATAGCGACCTTCGCATCGGGGACGGGACGATCGCGATAGGCTAGCCAGTATAGATTGTTCTTCCAGAGCTGGTCCCTGCGATCATAGGTATCTACATAAGGCTCGAACCATACTTCCGAATCGATGTAGACGACGGTCTTACCTTCGAGCACGTTGCTCGACTGCTTCCCATTGGTCCGAGGCGTCGACTCGACGATATACATATGACGCATCTCCCAATCTTCGGGACATGCTGACGCACCGCCATCGGTAGGACAGGTCACCTCGGGCGAATGCTTGGCATGCACAGTCGCAAGCATGTTTTTTTCGCCGAGGAATTTGTACTGGTACTGCTCGGTCTTGGGGTTGTAGCCCGAATAATGATCGGGGTCGAAGGTCACCGCTCCGGCGTTGTCACTAAGGATGGCCTCATTGAGACGGCGCACGCGGCGCGCATCCTTGTTCCAAGTCCATGAATCGTCGCCGCGGTTCGGATCGGCATAGCGATAACGAATGAGGCCGACGCCGCGCGCTTCTTGCGGCGAGAGCACGGGATACAACGCGAACAGCCATAGCCGTCCCGAGACCTTGAAGTCAGGATCCGCCGGCAGCGGTTCGACCTCGGTCCGCCCGATCAGGTTGTAGCCGGAATAATGGCCGACCTCGATGTCGTTGATGACGCGATGCGTGCCATTGAGCTTGGGATATTGTTCCTGGCAATCAAAGAAACGCAGGTCGTAGTCGTCAGTCTGAATGGGACGGAACACATTGTTCCAGATGATTTTTGTACCAACGTTCGGATCGTTCGGGTCGAGCAAGGGAAAAGGCTGCCCCGAAACATAACCAATCATGCTGCGATGGTCGGCGGAAAGCTGGACCTGCGAGGAATATTTTTCGGTCGCGTCTTTATATGGCGGCGGCCAGTCGACTCGCCCGGTCGGGACGATTTCCATCTGCATTCCCAGGACCACGCGGTCATAAACGCCCGGCGAAACCAGATCCTTCACCAACGCCGCGTTTTGCGCATTAATCATTTGCCCCGGCTTGACCTGAGCCTGGGCCGTCGTCGTGATTGAAGTCAGCCCGAGTGAGAGGGCCAGACTTCCGAGCAGACCCACGAGAATCGGATGTTTGTACATCTATCCATACCTCCAGTACCGATACTGATGTTGCCGTTCAGCTTCCCTAATCGTTTCGCCGTGCGACGCTGAGTGTCAATCAATCATTTACCTGAGTGGTTATCGGAAGAACCCGAATGTGCGGAGTAGAACACACGAATCGAAAACCAGCAAGGGCGGCGACCTCGTCAGCCCATCGCGATCGAACCGCCGGCACGTGCATTCGGCTGCACGATCGGGTTACTTTGGCGCAATGATTCCCTTTGCCGGCAACCCCCTTAATCGCGCCAGCGAAAAGCGCACCGATACCAACTGGATCGAATCCAAACGCCGCGATCCATCGTCGCTCATCTTCCCGATGTGGCGCCTGCAGCCGTTTCTGCTTGGCTCCGAAAAGGCGGCACCGCCACTTGACCTCTGCCTGGTGAACCCGGAGATTGCCGATTCCCTCGGCCTTGACGATGCGATAAGCGTCTTCCTCGGCCTCGACGGCGAGCAAGCGGTCTTCGCGCTCGATATCAGCGAAATCGCCAATCCAACCAAAACCGGACCACTGGCGGGCCTCGGCCATTTCCGCGATGCGCGAATGGCCGGTTCGATGGTGTCGATCGAGCATGCCGCCATCATCGCGCAGGCCAAGGCGATGATCGATTGGCATCAGCGCCACGGATTTTGTCCCAAGTGTGGGACGCCGACGAAAATTATGGACGCGGGATATCGCCGGCTATGCGGCGAGTGCAAGGCCGAACATTTTCCCCGCGTCGATCCCGTCGTCATCATGCTCGCGACCCACGAGGAGGCGTGCCTGGTTGGGCGCGGCAAGCTGTTTCCCTCCGGAATGTTTTCCGCGCTGGCGGGATTCGTCGAGCCCGGCGAAACTATCGAGGAAGCGGTGCGGCGCGAGCTGATGGAAGAGGCGTCGGTGAAAGTGGGCGAGGTAACCTACTACGCGACGCAGCCATGGCCATTTCCCTCCTCGCTGATGATCGGATGCTTCGCGAAGGCTGAAAGCCGCGACGTAAAGGCCGATGAGAGCGAGCTCGCCGAAGTGCGATGGGTCGAGCGCAGCGTCGCGCGTGAACTGATCGAGGGAAAGCGGATGGATGGCATACAGGTGCCGCCGCCAATCGCCATCGCGCATCATCTGATCAGGGCGTGGGCGCTGGGCGAGAAGTAACGTCTCGTCTCTATTGCTAACAGCAAATCCTACTTTCCGACGGCCATCGATGTCGCGCCGGAGCATAGGACCCGGATGACCTTCTACCGCGGCTCCAAAAAAAACCGGCCCGCCATCGAGGCGAGCCGGTCGCGCGGACTTATACAGTTGTGAGGATCAGTCGCCCGAGAAGGCGTGCCCACCTTCTGCCGCTGCCGTCAATGCCTGGGTAGTGAACCAACTTCGATCCACTGCACCCATGTTGATGAACCATGAATCGCGCGAAGGCGCGTGCGCGGACGGATGATAGCACACGGTTGAAAAACCACTCTGTACATTAACCGTGGACGAGCCGACCTGGAACAGGCGCTTGAAGGGATAGATCGCGATCCTCGCATCGGGCTCGGAGCGATCCGCGAAATAGTTCCATGACACGTAGTTGTTGAACAGCTGGCCGGAACGATCGTAGGTGTCACCCGTCATTACAAAGTCAGCTTCCGAGTCGATGTAGAGTATCTCGTGATCGTAGAGCGAGTTGAAATGTCCGGGACGCGGGCGCGCCTCGATCATATAGTCATGGCGAATCTGCCATGGATCGGGACAATGACTCGCGCCACCATCGGTCGGGCATTGCACATCGGGCGAATGGCCGACGTTGATTGCCGACAGCATGTTCTTCTCGCCCAGAAACTTGAAGTCATAAAACTCGTTCTTGCCGCTGAACCCCTCATAATGGTTAGGGTCATAGGCTTGCGGGCCGGTCGCGCTATCCATGATCGCATAGTTGATGCGCCGCACGCGCCGCGCTCCCGGCGTGTATGACCAGATATCGTCGTCGCGCTGTCCGTTCGCATAGCGATAGCGGATGAATCCGGCGCCGCGATCGCTCTGGGGCGCCAGCACCGGATAGAGCAGGCTCAGGAAGTACCGGTTGGTGCTCTTGAAATCGGGATCGATCGGAACCGGATCGACTTCGGTGCGGCCGACTTCGTTGTATCCGGCATAATGGCCGACTTCGTAATCGTTGATCTCGCGATAAGGCCTATTGAGCCCCCAGTAGGTGCTGGGACAATCGAACCATCGCAAGTCGTAGTCGTCACTCGAGATGGGACGGAACGCGACGTTCCACATAATCTTCTCGGCCGCGTGCACATCATTCGCGTCGAGGATCGGGAATGGCTCGCCCGCAACGAAGCCGACCAGACTGCGCCCGTCGGGCGAAAGCCTGACCTGCGCGGAATATTTCTCGGTCGCCTCCTTGTATGGCGGCGGCCAATCGATCCGCTCGGTCGGCGCGATCTTGAGCGACATCCCGTGCATGATGCGAAGATATTCGCCGGGACTCACCAGATCCTTAACCTTGGAAGCATTATCGGGACTGATGAAATCGCCCGGCTTCACCTGCGCATGACCGAGTGCACTGGAAAATACCAGCCCGAGCAGCAGGGCCGCAGCGGCTGCGATCGATGAGGGCCACGATCCTTTTGTTTTTGGCATTCGTTCTTGCCTCCTCCAAAGATTTACGAATCAACAACTAGTGTGCGCTCCTGAGTTAAACCCCGACGATGAGAATGAATTCAAGCAATGACCATGCAGTTCCCATACCGATCGTTCAATTGTCTGAATGCGTGCCCGGTCGGCGATCCGAAAAAGCCCCGCCGAGACTGCTTGATCCTGATTCACGCATAAGCGCAGGAGAGAGTGCTCCTCTGTTTTTTTTGTGCCCGATTAATGTCGCATTCGGAACCATCGCGGCATCGAATGGCTCCTTTTGTCTGTGGGCGCGAAACTTATCGCCGACGTTGGCGCTGCGGGAACATCGCCAAGGATCAGCATGCCTAATGGGTATGTCTAATGCGGTTGCGGCTACGACTTAAGTGACGCTACTTTCCGGCGCATCGGTATCGCGATCAGGACTCGGTCAACCAGCGCGGCGTTCGCCGGATAACGTTTTCGACGGTCGCGCATTCCATCGATTCCATATCAACGCGAGGACGGCGCCGAAGCTCACCATCACCACACACGCAAGCGCCGCCAATTCGATCTCGCTCGCCGGAATAGGAGCGGCGCGCCGAAATTGAGGAGGTCGGCCTATTCCTGGGATGGCGGCCAACAACATCAGACTCTCAGCTGTGCAGCGCGGGATTATGCTCGGGATCCGCAATTGACCGATGCGCCTTACGCCCCGAGCGCAGCCGAATTACGACGACGATGGCAGCGTGGAACGGCGCCGCGCCACTTCATACAGCGCAATCGCCGTCGCAACCGATACATTCAACGATGCGACTTTGCCGCGCATCGGAATGTCCACCAGATAATCGGTCGTCTTCTTGATGATCTCGCGCACGCCCTTGCCCTCGGACCCAATCACGATCGCGAGCTTGCTGGTCACATCGAGATCGTAGATCGAAACGTTGCCGCCCGGCGCCAGCGCGGCGATCCAGTAGCCTGCCTTTTTCAGATCCTCCAGGGCGCGCGCGACGTTGCCGCATCGCGCGATTTTCAGATGTATCCACGCACCCGCCGACGACTTGATCGCCGCCGAGGTCATCCCGACCGTATGATCCTTCGCGATCACGATATTGCCCACACCCGCGCCTTCCGCCGAGCGCAGGATCGCGCCGAGGTTGCGCGGATCGGTGACCCCATCGACGATGAGGATGGGATCGGGCTTGCTTTCGAGCATGTCCTCGAACTCGATGTATGCGTACTCGCGCACCACCGCCGCGATCCCCTGATGCCGCGCGTCGCGCCCGCAGTTGCGCGAAATCTCGGCCTCCTCGGCAAAGGCGACCTGCCCGCCCGCGATGCGCACGCGATCCATTTCCTCTTCGAAGCGCTGTCCGTCGCCGCTGCGCACGTAGAGGGTGCGAACGGCGCCGGGCGCGGCGGCGAGGAGTTCGCGGACCGGCTCGATGCCGAACACCAGGTCGGTGCGCGTCTCCTCGTGATGCTCGGGATGTCTCGGCGGATGGGGATTGCGATCGGCCTCGCGCGTATGGGGCGGGGCGCCGCGATCATCGCGCCGATGGGGTCCGCGACGGTCGTCGCGAAACCTCGCGCGTCCTCTGTCACCGCGATTCTTCATTGCGAAAAAATGTTAGCAGAAAAAGACCGGCGTCAAAGACATTGAAGAAAAGAGATTAACCACAAAGGCACGGAGGAAATCCCAATCAATTCTTGGGCACCTCGGTGCTCAATGCTGATTACTAAATAAATCCGGCCCGTGATTTTTGATCGACTTCAGTTTGCCTTGTGGAGGAACTGCAAGCGCGCCCGCTGTGGCAAGCTCTTCTGCAGAGATCAATGGGCCTGCGCATATCTTTTCCAAGAGCTTGGACTGACGAGGCTCAAGGTCGACCAGCAAGCCAAGAACATTGAGCAAGTTAACTAGCTCGGACGTATACTCGGCGAGCCAGTAGTCGGGTTGAATGTCTCCCAGCTTTGATGGAGGACGGCGGTCGCCAATAATCGGCCGTTCGCGATCTTTCTTGCGATAGCTGAACCAATGCAACAGCACCTGCTTGCCGGAAACCTCGTAGTTCCACACCGCAGGCTCAACGTTCTCGACGTAGCCTTGGCCGACCAGCAGTCTGTGGTTTTTGGCGTCATAGTTGAGGGTGTCGGGCATCGCCGAAGCGTTTTGAGAAATTTCACCTCCGGCTGGAATCCGCGGCATGCGAGCATCGGGCAGACGTGGTGGATGCGCTGGGCGTCCTTTCTTAGGGTCCGTCATTCGCTCGCCGAACGTATGAAGCCAGATGATCCTGCGGCCGAGCTCGGCCGCCTCCCTGAAGGTTTCTAGGTCCGCCGAAAGAGGGATCCGTAGGCCCGGCGTCGAAAGGTCATCCCGGAAGCGCGCGGCAAAGGCTGGATTCGCCGCGGTAGCAGCGATGTACGACACGAAGTCTTCGGCACTGACTTTATCATTGTATTTCTGGATGAGGAACTTGAGTAACTGTGGCGGCAGGTTGGCAGTAGTTGCTTTCTGGTCTCTCCAAAGCGGGAAAACACGGCCACCTCTTCCGTTGTAGTGATGGAGGTCCGGAATCAACGCGCTAATGGTGAGAGCTGGTCCTGCGGTTGGGGATCTGTCGCTCGGCGCAGTTATATAAACCTGCTCGTTTGAACGGGAGGCCCACAATTCAGGATTTGGTTGGTTGATGAGGCGGTTGTCCGGAATGATCCATTGGCGGTCGAAAGAACGAAAGCCATACGGAGTCGGAGGTAGACAAGGTCCATGTTCATCAGCAATCGTCTTGAGGCGCGGATTGTACCCGGATAGAGCCTTGGGCACGATACGTCTTATGTGCTTATCGCCGGCTTGCCCGTTGCGGAGGTGCGGGTGGAAGAGAACTTCTTTGCTATCTGCCGGAGCATCAATCAGAGATTGCCACCGTAGCTCCAAAGATTCTGCATCTGGTGCGATGATCCAAGTGCGGCCCGGCATCACCCCAGAGCCATTATAGATGAAGAGGTCTTCTAACTTCGGATAGATGGACCATGCGCCGTGAGAAGCTAACAGAAACGGCGCGCGCCAGTCGGAGGGACATTCCGTCCAGCCTCCGCTCTTCAGTCGCAGTCCGCCTAGGACCTTGAACTTTTCTTGACGGTGACCGCTCGGGAGCGCTCGAAACAACACCCTAGCTGGGACATCAATAGAGTTCTTGGCTGAGCGCGAGGCCATTACGATACAGATCGGCTGCTGCACCGCTTGAAAGATTCGCGTGTTGACTTCCGGCTGATGCCCCTCAGGCGAACAGTCGATGACCCAGATGTCGTCACAGGTGCGGCGCAAATAATCGCGCATCTTCTGAAACCCGTCTCCGTTCAGGAAGCCGGCCACAGTGATGAAACAAACTATTCCAGTATTGTGCGCAGGGTTATGATCGAACACCTTCCAAGTTGCCCAGCGCCAAAAATACACGTAAAGATTGCGCAGATGCTTGGCGTGCGCACCGACATTCCAATCAGTCGGCGGCATCCACGCGGCAAGTAGCGCTGGCTCTTTGTCGTTCTTTCTGCCGCTCTCGACCCAGGCACCTTGCCCCTTTGCCTTTTCCTTGTACGGAGGATTACCGATAACGACTGTGATCGGTTCATCGCGCTTGATCTTGTTCGCTTCCTTGCGGGAGTTGGCAATTTTCGCTAGGAGACCGGGAATCCAGCCCTCTTCGTCAGTCGGGTCCCCCAGCGTATCCGTCACGAACATACGCGCGGGCGTCTTAGGCGCGCCGCCCGTCAATTCAACAATCTCTGCGAGGATTCGAAGCTGCGCTACGGCAAATGGCCCCAACTGCATTTCAAAGCCGATGAGTCGCTTGATCGCAGCATTGATAGCGCCCTTAACTGCACCCGCCCCCTCGTCCGTTTGCACCGTCTCCGCGATTTGACGCAACAGCCCTAGCAAAAAGGTTCCAGTGCCCATCGCCGGATCGGCGACCGTCACAGACGGCGCCGCGAGCCCCGCGTGTTGGCCGAACCGGGATGACCGCAACACCTCGTCGACCAGACCGACCATCGCGCCCACCACTTCCGGCGGTGTGTAATACGAGCCTGTTTGCTTCCGTAGCTTGTTGTCGTAAACCTCTAGAAAATGCTCATAGAAGTAGAGCCACGCGTCCGGGTCGCCCTTGCTGATCTTCGACCAGTCAACCGCGTCAAGAACCCGGGTTAGCGTGCCGAGCGATGTTTTAAGCGTTGCCTGATTTTCGGCATCGTCGGTAAGTAGCTTGAGAGCGGCGCCGATGAGGGAGCTCGTCTCGCTCAGAGTCATAGCGACTTGCTGAAGACCCTTGGAAAGCTCGATTTTCTTCGCACGAGCCATGAGCATTCCAAACGTAACCGCTTGCGCGTAGCCGTCGGCAAATTTGTCGTCCGTGGCTTCGGGGAACAGTAATTTCCGCCAGTCTGTCGCGAGTCTCGGTGAGGGCATGACTTTTCAGCGACAGTTGCTCTGCAACCTCTTCTCGCAGCAAGCGGCAAAGGCGAGCCGTGGTTTCGGCTAGTTCTTTGGCGCTTCGAGGCGGGACAGGTTCCCAGCTAAGAAAGCCTTCGAAGAGCACCGGCAATGTCGGCGGCGCTTGAAGTTTATTACCGGAAGTCTCGACGTCTCCGATCAAGTCTATAGCCTTGCCAACCAGCTCGCCGTTCTGCCAAAGGCTGAAAGAATTGCCGTCAGTGTAGATGAGGTTTGGTAACGACTGGAGCTTTTCCCATTGCCCCTTGTCGTGAGGGTCTTTGAACTTTCGTGGATCGGCACCCTTGCCGGGCGCTTTCAGCTCAATGAACCCGACCAGTGCATTGTGAACCGAAACGGCATAGTCGGGACGGGTTTTCAGATCGCTGACCGATGATTCTCCGACTGCGGCCACCGACCCCTTCGGAAACTGGCAAAGCTCGGATATCTGGTCCAGCAGTTCCTCGAATGGCGCACGGATCTGATCCTCCGGCTGTCCGTGGACTGCTGGGTTGCTCAACTTGCTTTTGGCTTTTGCTCCGAAGGCAGAAATTGCCGCGTCAAGCGATAGTTTCATTCGTCACCCGTCCACCGCACGTCGTAGTTCGACTGCGAGACCAAAGTCGTTACGTCGATGATAGCAAAACCTCGGCAACCCGGAGAGCAACGGGCGGATTCGGGGGGGCGGGGGGGGCGCGATGGTCGCTCTTCATCTTGCGACCAGTGTGACACCCGGATGGGGGGATGGGGGGCGGGATGGCGCGACGGTCGCTCTGCTTTCTCTCTGCGACCGGAGTGCCAGCCCTGCGCCTTCTCTCTCTCCGGAATCCTCGATGCGCTGCGCCATCCACATCTTCTCCCCCCTCCTCCGGCTTGGTGCCGTCGTCATGAATGCATAAACTTGAACCCTCGATGCCGAAAATCACCATTTTCGATCGCTACGTCGCCCGCGAAGTGCTCGCCCCATTCGGCATGGGCGTCGCGCTGCTCACCTTCGCGCTAGTGACCGGCAAGCTGCTGAAGCTGACCGACATGGTGGTCAATCATGGCGTTTCGGTCGGCGAGGTGATCGGGCTGGTCGCCTTCATCATGCCTGGGTTTTTGGAGCTGACGTTCCCGATGGCGGTGCTGCTGGGCGTGCTGCTCGGCTTCGGGCGGATGTCGGGGGACCGCGAGATGATTGCGGCGCGCGCGTGCGGGGTGAGTCTGTATCGCATCGCGGTGCCGGTGATGATGGTGGCATTGGTGGTGTATGCGCTATCGAGTTGGTTCGCGTTTTCGATCCGGCCGTGGGCGAACATCAGCCTCGAACAGCGGCTGTTTTACCTGACGCGGACGCGGGTGTCGTCGGTGCTCAAGGAGAAGGTCTTCAACGGTGGCTTCAGGGGGCTGGTTATCTACGTCGACAAAGTGTCGGAAGGTGCCGAGGGGCTGCAAGGGGTGATGATCTCGGACGCGCGGACGCCCGACCAGCAGAACACCATCATCGCGCATCGGGGCCTCATGTTGCCGGATGAAGAACATAATCAACTAACGCTGCGCCTGCTCGACGGCTCAATTTTCGGCGTCGATCCGCAAACCAATGCGTCGCATGTCACCAGCTTCAACACCTATGACCTCGCGATCAAACCGGATGAGAGTTTCGGGTCGACCTGGCTCTCTCCCGATGAGATGTCCTATGCGACGCTGATGGCGGCGATTCGCGATGGGCGCGCTTCAGGCAAGCGCAACTACGAGGCCGAGACCGAACTCGCGCGCAAGTACATGGTGCCGGTCGCGACGCTGCTATTCGCGATGCTGGGAATTTCGTTGGGCTTAAAGCCGGCGCGCGGCGGGCAATCGGAGCGCTTCGGCGTGAGCGTCGCGCTGTTCTTCTTTTATTATTCGCTGATGCGCGTAGGTCAAAGCTTCGGCGAACGCGGCACCCTCAATGCTTTTGTGGCGATGGCGATGCCCGACGTGGTCTTTATCGCGCTCGCGATCTGGCTCTTCATCCGCGCGGCCGAGGATCGCGGCAACGAGGGCCGCGGCCCCGGCGATATCATCTGGGATCTGATCGAGCGCTACGAGCGTTCCAGGAGTGCGGCATGACGATACGGCCGCGCCTCTCTCCCATTATTGATCGTTTCCTGGCGGGCACGTTCTTCGGTCCCTTCCTGGTCTGCCTTGCGGGATTCACCGCCGCGTATCTGCTCGGCGACATCTTCGATCGATTCGACGTCCTGGTGCATCATGGCGGCCTCGGTATTCTCGGTCTCGAATACTTCGCGCTGAAGCTTCCGCTGATTGTGACCCAACTGCTTCCGATCGCATGCCTCGCCGGAGTCCTGCTTGGTTTCGCGCTCCTCAACCGGACCGGCGAAGTGCTCGCATGCCAACAACTCGGAATCAGCCGCATCGAGATGATGATCCCGGTCCTTCTGGTAGGCGCGCTGATCTCCGTTTTTCAATTTGGCTTGAGCGAGACCGTAGTTCCCGCCGCGGCGCGCGAGGCGAAATACCTCTACGAGGTCGAATTGAAGGGGCGTGAGCTGGAGGGCGTTTTCGCCAATCGCCACATCTGGATGCGGGTGCGCAACGGCTTTCTTTCCGCCGACAGTTACGATCGCAAGAAGGACCGCGCCAAGCCCGAGCAGGCGAAGTTGATAGGTATCACGCTTTACCGAATCGCGCCCGATTACACCGTCACCAACATCTTTCACGCGGACAGCGCCGAGTGGAACGGCACCGCATGGGTTCCGCACGGCGTCACCCGCTATCGCTTGACGGAGGGCGGCGTGTCGTCATCCGAGCCGTTAGGATTTCTCATCAACATCACGCCCGCGGATTTGGGATTGCTGCGGCTGGAGCCCGAGGAGTTTAGCATCTGGGAGCTCAATCGCTACATCCACGATTTGAGAAAGAAGGGGCTCGATCCGGGCGGCTATCTCGTAGATCGCGATCTCAAATATGCGATGCCGCTTGCGTGCCTGATCATGGCAGCGCTCGGAATCGCGCTCAGCCTCGATCCGTTGCCGCGCCATCTTAGCCTCGGGCGCAGCTTCGGACTCGCGATCCTCATCGGGTTCGGCTATTGGCTCGCGGCCGGTCTCACTTCATCGCTGGGGCATTCGGGATTTATGCCCGCATGGTTCGCCGCATGGTCACCGAATCTTCTTTTTACGATGCTGGCCAGCGGCGTTTTCATGTTCGGCGAAGAACGCTAGTCACCGCCAGTCATCGCGCCCGTCATCGCATCGGTTATCCATAGGTTGACTGATCGAAGGCACGCCGCTTCAATACTAGCTTTCCCGCGGAGCAGCGATGGTCCCCATCCGGTACAACCTGCGCAGCGTGCTCGAGCGACGCGCCACCTCGCTGATGACGATTCTCGGCGTCGGCATGGTTGCGATGATCTTCGTCATCGTGTTCGGGTTCATCGGAGGATTGCAGAGTACGCTGCTCAACGCCGGCGGCGTGCAGAATTGGATTCTCCTCAATCGTGGCGCACCGCAGGAAAACGCCAGTCTCATCCAACGCGGCCAATTCGACATTCTCAGAGTGCGTCCGGAAATCGCTGCCGATAGCGATGGAGCGGCTCTCATATCACCGGAAATTCTGATCGGCGTTAACGTCAGCCGCGAGAAGCGCTTCAAACAATTCGTGACGCTGCGCGGTGTGATGCCGATTGCGTATCACGTTCATCGCAACACGCGGCTGGTCAGCGGACGTTGGCCGCTGCGCGGCAATGACGAATGGGTTGTCGGTCAGAAGGTCGCGGTGCGATATCCCTACCTCACGCCGGGGGCGGAATTTCATTACGACCGCCACGATTGGAAGATCGTCGGTATCTTTTCCGATAACGACAGCGCGCGCGAATCCGAAATCTGGACCGACAACGACGACCTCCGCGTCGAGAAACATTGGGAGTTGAACGCCGACGCGTTGCATGTCGTTCTGAAACCCGGGACCGGCGACGCATTCACGCAGGCGCTCAAACAGGATGGCCGCCTGACCATCGATCCGATTCCCGAGGCCGACTACTACGCGGCCCAGTCGAAGATCGCTGCCCAATTGCAGTCGCTCGGGATGGTGGTCGCGCTCGCGCTGGCGATCGGCGCGACTTTCGGCGGCATGAATACGATGTACACCGCGGTGGCACGGCGCGAACGCGAGATCCGCGTGCTCCGAGTACTCGGATTTTCACGCGCCAATATCCTCGGCAGTTTCGTAGTCGAAAGCGCGATTCTCGGTATCGGCGGAGGCATCGCCGGAGTGATTTTGTCCTTCATCGTCGCGTGGATGACTGGACTCAACAGCCGCCTGATGAGCGTGGGCACCTTGTTTTTCTCATACCGACCCAACCCGGAAGCGATTTCCGCCGGCTTGATCGCGGCGACGATCATCGGCGTCCTCGGCGGTCTGCTGCCGGCATGGCGCGCGGCGCGAATCGGCATCATCGATTCGATTCGGGAGGCGTGATGCTCGCCAAGCTGATCACCATCGCGATGCGCAATATGCGCCGCCAGCGCCGCCGCACCATCTTCACCGCGCTCACTTTCGCGGTCGCGGTCTTCATATACACGGTGCTGGTCGCGGTGCCGCTCACTATGGATCGGATCGCCGAGAACGCTTCCACCGGGCTGCGGCTGATCGTAACGGAGCGCAACAACGGGCGCTTGCCGGCGAAATACTGCAACCCGATCAAGAAAATGCCGCATGTGTTGGGCTGCGCTCCGGAAATCCTGTGGGGCGGAATTTATCGCGACCCGCGCAATGTCATTGCTACCTATGGCGTGACTTCCGATCTCGCGTCGGTGATCAGCAGCAGCGACTACCAGCTTCCGCCGGATATCAACCGGGAATTCCTATCGGATCGCCGCACGGCGATCGTCGGCGCAGAGCTGATGCACGAGCAAGGCTGGAAGTTGCGTGAACCGATCACACTTCGCGATCCGCAGAATAGCAAACTCACACTGACGTTTATTCCCATCGCCGAATTGCCCACCGAGTATCTCTCGCGCGCCTTTCTCTTCAACCGTCTGATGCTCGATGACGCGGTAAAAAATCTGTTCGGCGTGGACATCCAGGATCGTGCGGCATTCCTCACCGTGCGAGTCGATCGCGCCGAGAACATGGGCCTGGTCGCCAACGAGATCGATGAGAACTTCCACAACTCCGAAGCCGAGACCGAGACCAACACCGAATCCGATTCGGTCGCAGGCGTTATCACCACCATCGGCGACGTGAAGACGATCATCTATCGCCTCTGCCTCGTCATCCTGCTGACGGTTCTGCTGATAGCCGCCAACTCGATGGCGATGATGGTGCGCGATCGCACCAGCGAGGTCGCGGTCATGCGCGCACTCGGATTCCAACAGACGCACATCGCGACGCTGCTTTTGAGCGAGGCCGCCTTCATCGGGCTCATCGGTGCGTCGCTCGGTGCTGCGGCCGCGCTGTGGAAATTCGGTCACGGGATGTCGCTCGGCGCGGTGACGGGAATGATGGGCTACATGGAAGTGCGGCCGGAGACCGCGATCGCCGCGGTTGCGGTCGCTCTGCTCGTGAGCATCGCGGCGGCTGCGCTGCCGGTGTTGCGTGCGATGCGCATCGCACCCGCGACCGCTTTCCGCAAAGTCATCTGATCGCGAACCTTCATCGACGCGCCACCATCGCATAGCATCTAGGACGTGAGCGTGGGCGCATTCGACATCGTAACGCTGCAAGGGATCGAGCCATGGCATCTGCTCGGACTCGAAGCGCATCTCCTCGAAGCTGTCGCGACCAAAGAAACCCGTCCGATCCTGCTCATCCACACGATGGCGGGGCGGATGCTCTCGCTCGGGCGCTATCATCTATATGACGGTCCGGTTGAGCGCGGCGGATTGTCGGCGTGGCGACGCTTTACCGGAGGCCGCGTGGTCGGCGCCGGCGAGGGATGGCTCGGCCTCGCGCTGATCCTGCCCTCGCGCGATGCGCTGCTGCCCGATCACGACATCAAACTGAAGCCCGACCAGGTGATGAATCGCTACGTGCGCGGTCTGCTCGCGGGGCTGCGCGATTTGGGCCTCGAATGCTTTTATCCCGGCCGTGACGCGGTCACTTTCGAGCGTCGCGAGATCGCGATGTGCACCTTCGAAACCACCGCGTCCGGCGCGCTGCTCTTTGAGGCGGTGCTGGCGGTGAATCGTGGGATGGAAGAAGTCGTCCACGACCTAGAGCATTTCGATCCGGCGGGTCAGCTTCCATGCGCGATGTATGGGCCCGACGCTGCGAGCAAGCTGGTGCGTGAACTCGATCGCGATGTCACGTTTGCTGAAGTCGCGAATGCGATCGCGCGCGGCTACTCCAACCTCCTCGGCGGCGGCGATCGCCGCGAACTGACTGCTCTCGAAAATGCGCACGCCGAACGCCGCGGCGCATCACTAGAACAGCGCGCATGGCTGCAGCTCTCCTCGGATGGCAACCTTAGCGGCCGGATAGCGTCACAACTCGGAAGCATCGAGGCACGAGTGAAGACCTCCGCTGACGGCGTGGTCGAGGAAATTGGTCTCTTTGGCGATCTCATCGCGAACTCGCCGGGCATCGCCACGCTGCAGTCCGAGATGATCGGGCGGCGCCTCGACCTGGCTTCCGTTTCAACCGCGGTGATGAAAGTCTTTGGCCATGGCGACAACTTCATCCTCGGGATTGGCGAGCTTTCAAATTTCGTGAAGCTCATCACGCGTGCGCAATGAATCACGACGCCGTCGCAATCGCATTGAACGATGCCGACCCCGAAGTGCGGCTCGCCGCGATTCGCGAAGTCGCCGACAATCCCCAAATGACCCTCGGCGAGCCTGCTCTGGAAGCGGTGCTTCAATGCCTCGGAGCGAACCGCAAAGTGATCCAGCGCCGCGCCGCGGAAGCGCTCGCCGCTTCGGCATTACACGATGCACGCATCATCGAGAAATTGCGCGTGATGCTTTCACATGACGAATCACGCGCGCGATGGGGCGCGGCGTACGCGCTGGGTCTCATCAATTTAGATGACGCGCTCGATCTGCGCGCGATGCCGAGTCTCATCGAGGCCCTATCGAGCAACGACGGCGACATACGATGGGCGGCGGCCGAATTGACTGTGCGCCTCGGCAAGAAAAATCGCGACGCGGTCAGCGAGCAACTCATCGCGCTGGCGGAGAGCGGCAACCTCAACGCGCGCAAGATGGCGCTGTACTGTCTTCGCGACGTCGGCGGCGCGCGCAAGGATCTCCTCGGGGTTGCAGAAAGTTGCTGCGGCGATCACCACAGCCTGCTGAAGATGGCGGCGTTGTCATTGTTGCCGCGCATCGAAGACCCCGGCGATCGCGCGGCCGCGTTGGCGATTCAGCTCCTCGAAGGCGATCCCGATGGCGGAGTGCGCCGATGCGCTGCGGTCGCGCTCGGCCACATCGGGAATCGCTCGACGCGGGTGATCGAGGCGCTCACGCGCGCGGCGAACATCGAAGACGACATCTATATGAAGCGCGCGGCGCAGGGCGCGCTGACACGCCTCGGTGTCACATGATCGATCGACTAAAAGAGCCGGCGGTGCGCGGCTTCATCGAGTCCGCTAAAATCGCGCATCTCGCCACGGTGAGCGGCGCGGGCGAGCCGCACAACATTCCATTGTGCTTCTGGTTTGACGGCGCGCGATTTTATTTTGTGATAGATGAGAAGCCCAAGCGAAAAAGCGGCACCGAGATCAAGCGGATGAGAAACATCGCCGACAATCCGCGCGTCGCGCTGGTGATTGATCATTATGACGAAGACTGGAGCCGCCTCGCCTACGTTCTCATTCACGGTGATGCGCGAATCGTCGACGACGCCGCCGAGTATGCGCTCGCGATTCAGCATCTGCGGCATAAATATGCGCAGTACCACACGATGGAGCTGACGCAGGAAAAGAATCCCGCGATCAGAATCGAGCCTACGCGCGTGCACGCATGGGGAGCGAGATTCAACGCCGAAGGCTCGCGATGAGCCGCATCGCCGACATTCAAGCCGCGCTCGCCGAGGCCGCACTCGACGGATGGCTCTTCTATGATTTTCGCCTCAGCGATCCGAGCGCATATCGCATCCTGGAGTTGCCCGAGCATGGGATCGCGACGCGGCGATGGTTCTGCTTCGTTCCGCGCGCGGGCGAAACGCGCAAGCTGGTCTCCGCGGTGGAAGCGCATCGCCTAGACGCGATCGCAGGTACCGAGATCGTCTATCGATCCGCCGATGAGATGCGCGCTGGGCTCGCACGAATTCTGGGCAGCGCGCGTCGTGTTGCGATGGCCTACTCGCCCAACTGCGCGATCCCATACGTCTCGCGCGTCGACGCCGGCACCATCGAACTGGTCCGCTCACTCGGCATCGAGGTTATTTCCGCGGCGGATCTGATTCAGCGATTCGAGGCGACGCTGACGCCGGACCAACTGAAGAGCCACTATCGCGCGGCGGTCAAGCTCCGCACTGTCGTCGATGAAACCTTCGCCGAGATCGCGCGCCGCATCGGCAATCGAAGCGACGCGTGCGAGCACCACATTCAGCAATTCGTCATGGAGCGCTTCGCCGCGCATGATTTGATAACGGCGTCGCCACCGATCGTTGCAACCAACGCTCATAGTGCAGATCCGCACTATGGTCCGTCGCCACAGCACCCGACGCCGATCAGCCACGGTGATTTTGTCCTGCTCGATTTGTGGGCGAAGGAGCCCGGTGAGGATTCGATATATGCCGATTTCACCTGGGTCGCGTTCGTCGGTGGCAGCGTGCCCGATGAGCACGCGAAGATTTTCTCCATCGTCGCCAATGCGCGCGATGCCGCGGTCGAACTGGTTCGCAAGCGTGTGGCGAGCAAGCAGGCGGTGAGTGGACGCGACGCCGATCGTGCCGCACGCGAGGTCATCGAGGCTGCAGGATTCGGCGACCGATTTCTCCATCGCACGGGACATTCGATTGGCCGCGAAGTCCACGGCACCGGCGCGAATCTCGATTCGCTGGAGACCGACGATCATCGAATGCTGATCGAGAACACCTGCTTCTCGGTCGAGCCGGGCATCTACCTGAAAGGCCGCTTCGGCGTGCGCCTCGAACTCGACATGACTATCGAAAACGGCCGCGCCAAGATCAGCGCCGACGCGGTTCAGCGCGAGATCATTCCAATACTCGCGCCGATTCTAGCCACATGATTCGCACGATTCTGTTTGACCTCGATGGCACGCTGGTCGACACCGAACCGCTTCACTATGCCGCGTTCACCGAGGTTCTGCGGCCCGAGGGGGTCGAGCTTTCGCGCGCGAAATATTTCTCGCGCCTGATTGGTTACAACGATCACGACTGCTTCGAGGTGGTGCTCAAGGAGCACGCCAAGGATGCGAGCGCATCGCATATCGATACGCTGATCGCGCGCAAGGCCGCGAGCTATCAGGACATGATTCGCAATCGCGACGTGATGTATACGGGCGCGGCCGATTTCGTGCGCGCGTGCGCGGGGCGGTTTCCATTGATGATCGTGACGGGCACGTTGCGCGCCGAGGCCGAAATGATTTTGCGACGCGCCTGCATCCGCGATTTGTTCGTCGATATCATTGCGGCAGAGGACGTGGAGCATGGCAAGCCCGCGCCCGAAGGATTCATCGCGGCGCTCGGACGCTTGGGTTTCATGCTTCGCCAGCGCGACGCGATCGCGCCCGCCGAGGCGCTCGTCATCGAGGATACTGCCGCCGGCATCGAGGCTGCGCGGCGCGCCGGTATGCGCGTCCTCGCGCTGAAGCATACCGCGCTCGAGGCTGACCTCGCCGGCGCTGACATTATTCGCGAGTCATTGCGCGATACTGATCTCGACGACATACTGCGCCGCTTGGCGTAGACTGGCGCCATGACAGTGCGCGTTCTCATCATCTTCCCCGGCGCGCTCGGCGACCTCATCTGCCTGGCCCCGACGATCGCGGCGATTGCGCGGCGTCATCCGCGCGCCGAGCTCGAGTTGATGGCGCGCGCCGAGCTGGCCGAACTCGCGGTCGGCAGGCTTGGCATCACCCGCGCACATTCAATCGACCGGCGCGAGGTCGCGCTACTGTTCCGCGAATCGTTAGATGACGATAACGATCAGTCGCGGCGGTTTTTCTGTGTCTTTGAGCGTATCTACTGCTTCTTCAGTGCCGACGATCCGCTCTTTCGACGCTCGCTGACCGAAGCGTCCGCGCCGGGCGCGGTGACGTTCCATCCGTTTCGGCCGCAGGACAAGGGTCACGTCGCGGCCGCCTATCTGAAGGATGTGACCGGCAAGGCCGAGCTCGAAGACATCGCGTTCAACTTCACGCCGAGCGACCTCGAAGGCGCCTCGCGCGCGATTTCGGACATTGCGGAGCCGAAAAAGTTCATCGCGATTTTCCCCGGCAGCGGCAGCCCGATGAAGAACTGGCCGATCGAGAAATTTTCCGCACTCGCCGATCGACTCGATGAGGAGCCGCGTGCGTTGTTCATCTTCGGCCCGGCAGAAGACTCCGCCGAGGAGGTTCTGCAAGCCGCCGGGCACATCATCATGAAGAATCAGCCGCTGGGCACCGTCGCGGCCATCGCGCGGATGGCGTCCGCGTTCGTCGGCAATGACTCAGGCGTTTCGCACCTTGCTGCCGCCACTGGAACGCCGGGTGTCGTGCTATTCGGGGTAAGCGATCCGATCCGATGGCGCCCGCTCGGCCGCGTTACCGTGCTGCATCGCAATCCGATTGATTCCATCGGGTTTGGTGAGGTCCTCGCTGCAATCGCCGCGCTCGGCCATCGCGTTTAGCCGCGCGATGGTCATGAAATCCGCCTAAAAGATGGTTACGTTGACTGTGAAAAATCGGTGGCGTAGCCTCGATCTCGTCACCCGCAATCCGCGTTGATGAGCCCGGTTTTTCCTAGCGCTCAAAGCGCGAATGAATAAATGAGTAGCATTTTCAAGACGACAATCTTACTCGGTGCGCTCACCGGACTGCTGATGCTTATAGGCGGCATGGTCGGTGGACGTCACGGCGTGGAACTCGCGTTCATCTTCGCCGCGGTGATGAACTTTTTCAGCTACTGGTTCTCGGACAAGATGGTGCTCGCCGCGTATGGCGCCAAGCCCATCGATTCTACTTCAGCACCTGAAGTTTTCTCGATCGTACAGGAACTCGCGCATCAGGCGCACATCCCAATGCCGCGGCTCTATCTCATCGATAGCGACACGCCCAACGCGTTTGCAACCGGCCGCAATCCCAATCATGCGGCGGTGGCGGTGACGCGCGGCATTATGAGGATATGCACCCGCGACGAGCTCAAAGGCGTTCTCGCGCACGAGCTTTCGCACGTCATCAATCGGGACATTCTAACCAGCTCGATCGCCGCAACCCTGGCGGGCGCGGTCATGATGCTCGGATCGTTGGCGCGGTGGGGTGCGATTTTCGGGGGGCTGGGCGGGCGCGACGAAGACGAGCGCGGCGGCATCGTAGGGCTGCTCGTCGCGGCCATCCTCGCGCCGATTGCCGCGTCGCTGATTCAGCTTGCGATTTCACGGACCCGCGAGTACCAGGCCGACGCGAGCGGCGCGCGGCTATCGCATAATCCTCTGTTGCTCGCCAACGCGCTGCGTAAGCTGGAGGATGCCAATGAGCGGATGCCGCTCGATGCCGGCCCAGCCACCGCGCATCTTTTTATCGTTAATCCATTGAGCGCGCAGGGGATGTCGCGGCTGTTCTCAACTCATCCTCCAATTGAAGAAAGAATCCGCCGGCTTGAACAGATGGCTGCGGGAAGGACCTGATCAATCCGATGGCTGAAGAAGAAGAAAAGGAACGAGGATTCAAGGTCGCGGATCGCCGTCGCTTCTCCGCCGAGGGCGAAGCGAAGCCCGAGGTCGAGGACCAACCCGCGCCTGCCGCAGAAAAGCCGAGCGACAAACCTGCGCAACCGCAGCATTCGCAGGAGCCTCATATACATGGAGGTCCGAGCGAGGGCGCGCAGGCCCAAGCTTCGGAGGCGTATCAGAAGGCGGCCTCTTCGCAACCGGGCGCGCAGGATCTCGGACCGCAGGATCTCACCTTCGCAAGTTTCGTGGTGGGACTCTCGACCGAAGCCCTCGCGTTGATGGGCGAGATGCCGCATCCGGCGACCGGCGAGCGAATGAATGATCTGGTCGGCGCGCAGCAGCTCATCGACATAATTGGAATTCTTCACGACAAGACGCGCGGCAACCTGAGCCATGATGAAGACACTTTGCTCGACGCCATTCTCTTTGACCTGCGGATGAAATACGTTGAAAAAGCGCGCCAGTCGCCCCGTTGAGGGCGTCCATGCGCTGAAGCTAAATGCATTGCCGTTTGTATCGAGTTTTTATTCTCGTCGCTGCGATCGCTTCTCTGCCCCTTGCAAGCGCCGACGCGGCTGATTCCTCGCACTTTTGGACCGAGCTCTCCAATGGCGGTCGGATTGCCAAGGTCCAGAGCCTGCCGGACTTCGTCGAGCTCGCGGCGAAGTTGTCGCCGGCCGTCGTCAACATCTCAAGCGAAGAACCCGACGATCCCGCGGTCAGCTCTGAGGAAGACGAACCCGATCCGGAGCAGCAACCGCATGGGAAGACTCCGCACAGTCCGTTCGAGGAATACTCGCCCCATGCGAAGAGCCTCGGGTCGGGTTTTATCGTGAGCAAGGACGGCTACGTCCTGACCAACGATCATGTGGTCACCGACGCCGATCGAATCGCGGTTTCCACCCAGGATGGATATCAGTACAAAGCGAAGCTGATCGGGCGCGACGAAAAAAGCGACATCGCTCTGCTCAAAATCGAGCCCCGGCACGATCTGCCCGTCGCGCCGCTGGGCAATTCCGATGACGTCAGGGTCGGCCAATGGGTGATGGCTATAGGTAATCCATTCGGATTCGATCATTCGGTTACGGTGGGGGTGGTGAGCGCGAAGGGCCGCTTCATCCCCGGCAACTATGACGAGTTCCTCCAGACCGACGCATCGATCAATCCCGGCAATTCCGGCGGACCGCTCATCTCGGTTCACGGTGAAGTGATCGGGGTTAATTCCGCGATCTACACTCGCACCGGCTCCAACATGGGAATCGGTTTCGCGATTCCGGTGAATATCGTCAAGGAAGAACTGGCCCAGCTGCGCGATTCGGGAAAAGTCGTGCGCGGATGGCTTGGGGTCTACATCCAGAAGATGACGCCTGAAATTGCCGAATCACTCGGTCTGCCGAGTCCGACCGGCGCACTGGTCGCGGAGGTTCTGAAGGGCGGCCCGGCCAAGACTGCGGGAATCCAGCGCGGCGACGTGATCACCTCCTTCGATGGGACACCGATAGTTGATTCGCGCGAGCTTCCGCTGATGGTGGGGCGCACTCCCATCGGGCATGTCGCGACGCTGAAGCTGATGCGCCAGGGCAAGCCGCAAGAATTGAAGATCGCCATCACACAATCGCACGAGGAAGAAATCGCTTCCGCGCAGCCGGTCGGGAAGCGCAGCCGCGGGACCGCGTCCTCGTTCGGGCTGTATGTCAAGGACCTTAGTCCCGACCTCGCCAAGGAACTCGGCCTCGACCAATCCAGCGGGGTCGTGATTTCCTCGGTCCAGCCGGGAAGCCGGGCCGATGAAGCAGGGCTGCGCGCACGCGACGTCATCGTCGAGGTGAATCGCGAGGCGGTTAAGGATGTCGGTTCCTATCAACAGGCGATGAACGCGGGTGGCAAAGACAAGATTGTACTGATTCTCGTGAAGCGCGGTGATAGCACGATTTATTTTGCGCTAAAGCCGGAGGCATAAGAGCTGACGCCGTCGCGTCCGCGCTACATCATGCTCGGGGGCGATGCGACTATCGACCTATCTGATGTCGCTTAGAACCATTTTAAAGTTTGCGTTAGTCGGCGTGGCCGCCCTGATAGTATTCACCGCGGTCCCGGCGCTGTATTTTTTTCTGACTTACTATCGCTCGCTCGAAAATGAAGTAGTCACTCGCTTCTCGCAGAAGCATTGGAACATACCTTCTCGAATATATTCTGACTCCACGGTTATATATCCGGGGCTCGCACTCAAAGATCTGGGTTTTTTCGAGCGGCTGGCGCGGCTCAATTACCATCGCGTCGAAAGCGGCAAAGTTAATGAGCGCGGCGAGTATAGTTACGATCCCAAGCGCGGCAAGCTGGTTATCTTCCTGCACAACTTCTCTTATCCGTACCGGGAGTTCCCCGGCGAAATAGTTCAGATCGATCTATCGCGCAACGAAGTGATTCAGGGTATGAGCGAGCCCGACTCCAACAAGCCCCTCTACTCGATGGAGGTCGAGCCCGAATTGCTCAGTGGCATCTTCGAGGGTGACTGGGAGCAGCGCCGCCTGGTTCCGCTCAGCCAGATACCGCCCGCCTTCGTCGACTCCATCCTGGCCGCCGAGGATCACCGCTTTTACGAGCATCATGGCTTCGACCTGGTGCGCACCGTCAAGGCTGGATGGATCGATCTGACCTCGCATCATGTGCGCCAGGGTGGCTCCACGCTCACGCAGCAGTTGATGAAGAATTTCTTCCTGACTCGCGAGCGATCCTTCAGACGCAAAGTTAAAGAATTGCTGATGGCGTATATCGCCGAAACCAAATACTCAAAAGACGAAATACTCGAAAACTATATTAACGATATCTATTTGGGTCAGCGCGGCCAGGAAGGCATCTACGGAATTTGGGAAGCTTCCGAATACTACTTTTCCAAGGAGCCGCGCGATCTGAGTATTGGCGAAATGGCTAGCATCGCGGGGATGATTAGCTCGCCAAATCGCCTCAATCCGATGCGCCATCCCGACCTCGCTCGGATCCGTCGCAACGAAGTCCTCGCCTCGATGCTACAGGACGGCTACATCAGCCAGGCGGCGTACGAAACCGCGCGCGGCGAGCCGATGCATCCGCGCGAGACCTTCGTTGAAACCAACGACGCCCCGTATTTCGTCGACTTCGTGAAGAAGGAGCTCGCGGAACGTTACTCGTCGTCGGTTCTCACCGAGGAAGGACTTCGCATCTTCACCACCCTCGACGTGCACGCGGAGAAGCTGGCCGAGACAGCGATCGACGAAAACCTCACCGATCTGGAAGCGAAGCATCCCAAGCTCAAGCGCCGCGAGGAAAATGATCGGCTGGAGGAATGCCTGGTTTCGCTGGAGCCCGGCAGCGGCAAGATTCGTGCGATGATCGGCGGGCGCAACTATCAGCGCTCGCAGTTCAATCGCGTCACCCAGTCGAAACGCCAGCCCGGGTCAGCGTTCAAGATCGTCACCTACGCGGCCGCTTTCGATGAAACCCTGAACGGTGGTCCCGAAAAATTTCTTCCGACCAGCTACATCGACGATACCCAGTGGACCTGGAATTACGCCAACAACATGAGCTGGACGCCGAATAACTACAAGGACAAATACTTTGGTCGCGTGACGCTGGAATTCGCGCTCGAGGAATCGCTCAACGCCGCCGCCTCGCGTATCGCTAATGCCATCGGGCTCGATCGCGTGGTCGCGATGGGCAAGCTGCTCGGCTTTGGCGACCTGCCGATGTACCCGTCGATCGTGCTCGGCGGCATCGAGGTCTCACCGCTACAGCTGGCCGAGGCGTACTCCATCATCGCCAGCGACGGCATGGATGTTCATCCGTATGCCGTCACCGCGGTGGTCGATCAAAACGGCAAGGTGATGGAGGGGCACGAGCTGGAAGCCGAGCAGCGGATCTCTCCGCAGCTCGCGTACATCATGCAGTTCATGCTCGAGCAGGTCATTAATCATGGTACCGGCGCGGCAGCGCGCACGATGGGCTTCCGCCGTCCGGCCGCCGGCAAGACCGGCACTACTAACGACGCCAAGGACGCATGGTTCGCCGGCTTCACTCCCAACTTGCTCACGGTGGTGTGGACCGGCTTCGATCAAAAAGAAGTTCTGGGCCTCACCGGTGCGCAGGCGTCGCTGCCGGCGTGGACGAATTTCATGAAGGCTGCTACCGCATCGCGACCGCCGCTCGGTTTTGTAATGCCTCCAGGACTAGTCGAAGAGATGGTCGATCCGACCACTGGTTACAAGGCCTCTCCGCTTTGTCCAGTGAAGATTGAGGGAGTCTTTCCGCAGGAGAGCGCGCCCACCCAGCTTTGTCCATTTCACGGAGGACCGCTGCAAGCTAGCGCGACGACCAATCCCATGGTTCCTACCGCCCCTGATCCTGAGGTAGACGATTCGGCAGACCCGAACGACTGATGCGTACCGCGTCTTCATCGTGCCGCGGCCGTCGCGCATTTTCGAGCGTGCGGATGCGGTTGATTGCGGCATCTTGCGCGCTCGCCACGGTGGGGATCGCCGGGCTCATGTTTGAATCGCGAGCCGCGGCAGGCGAGCCGATCCAGCTCGCGGCCTTCACCGAAGAAAATCTTCCCGCGCAAGATATGCCGAGTGGTGTCGCGAGTCCGGACGCGGGCCCCGGCGCAGAATGGGAGGTGGTGCCGGCCTCCTCGGCCAGCGCTTCGGCACCCGCCGCTCCCGGGGCCGCTGCGCCCGCGGAGAATTCGCCATTGCCAGGCGCTACCGACGCCGCGCAACTCGCGCCGACGCCGAATCCGACGCCCACCGATATCGCTCCGCTCGAAGTCGGCTCGGTGATGCCGCAAATGCAAATTAGCGATTCGTCCTTGCAGAATCTGATTCAAAGCGTTCGCGGCACCCAGCCCGCCTTGGCAGCATCCCTTCGTGTGACCGACCAGGCTCGCGATCAGATCCTGAATCATCGCGAGGGCGACGCGATTCAGACGCTCATGCGCGCGATGTCAATCGATGGATCCAATCCGTACGCCTACTTCTATCTGGGCCGCGCTTACCTCGAGAAGAAAAACTACGGCCAGGCGATCACATTTCTTAAGCGCTCCGAGAACAGCCTCGGCGCCAACCCGCAATGGCTCGGCGAGGCGCTTGCGTTCGAGGGCCTCGCTAATGAGCAAGCAGGACAGGCCGCGCCCGCCATCGCATGCTACCAGAAGGCGCTCGTCGCGGTGCCGGGAAACCTGATGGCGCGCGTCGGCCTCACCAGGCTCGGCGGCGATGTGACCGCTCCGGCGGTGCAGCCGGTCTCCGTGCCGGTCGGAACATCGCCCGAGGGAGGCGCGATCCCTCCGCCTCCGAATTCGCCACCCCCTCTGCCGGCAAACTGACCATGCTGATCCTCGGAGTCGAAACGTCATGCGATGACGCCGCCGCCGCGGTATTCGAAACTGATCGCGCGGGTGTCGGAAAAATCCGCTCCAGCGCCGTCGCCAATCAAGATGATATCCACCGGCTTTATGGCGGGATCGTTCCGGAACTCGCATCGCGCAACCACGTCGTCACCATGATGCCGATCATCGAGCGCGCGATGACCGAAGCTGGCTGCACTCTGACGGATATCGGCGGAATCGCGGTCACGCGCGGTCCGGGTCTCGTCGGCTCGTTGCTGGTGGGCCTGATGTGCGCGAAGGGACTCGCGCAGGCGACCGGGATTCCATTCGTCGGCGTCAATCACATCGAGGGCCACCTGCTGGCGCCGCTACTCGAGCATGCGATCGCGATGCCATATCTCGCGCTGGTCGTTTCGGGCGGCCACACCGCGCTTTTCGTGGTCGAGGATTTTGGGCGCTATCGGCGCCTCGGCAGCACGCGCGACGACGCGGCCGGAGAGGCTTTCGACAAAGTTGCGAAGCTGATGGGGCTCGGCTATCCGGGCGGGAAAATTATCGACGACATTTCGAAGCGCGGAAATCGCAAGGCGATCAAGATTCCGCGCGCGCATGTAAAAGGCTCGACGCTGGATTTCAGCTTCAGCGGCGTGAAAACCGCCGTCGCGAGCTTCCTCAAAAGCGAAGCGAGTGGCGCGACCTCGAGCGAGGATCTCGCGGCCAGCTTCCAGGAGGCGGTGGTCGACATGCTGATTCGGCCGACGATCGCGGCCGCGCATGCGATTGGCGCCGATACCGTTGCGCTCACGGGCGGCGTCGCCGCCAATTCTCGCTTGCGTGAACGGCTGGCGCAGGCTCTGGAAGTGGAGAATCGGCGCGTCGTCGCGCCTGCTCTGCGATACTGCACGGACAATGCCGCGATGATCGCGATGGCGGGAAGCTATCGCCTGCTGCGCGGCGAATGCGATCGCCTCGACCTCGATGCCGAGGCGAACCTTTCGCTGTAACCCGTGCGCCGCGCGAAAAATCGACCCGCCGAAAACTCGACGTTCGTTCCCGATTCGTCGCGCGCCCAAACTATTCTCTCCACCGCAGGCCTCACGCCGAGTAAATCGAAGGGCCAGAACTTCCTCACTCAGCGTGCGATCGCGGATCGCATCGTCGCAGCCGCCGATCTCAGTTCATCTGACAACGTGATTGAGATTGGTCCGGGTCTTGGCATCCTGACCGAGCGCATCCTTCATCGCGAGCTTCGCAGGCTGACCGTGGTCGAGCTTGATCATTCGCTCGCCGAGCGCCTTCGGGAAACGTACGCCCAAGACAGCCGGGTAATCGTCGTCGAGTCGGACTTCGTGAAGATCGATTTCCGATCGTTGGCAAAGGCGGGCGCGAAGATCATCGGCAATCTCCCGTTCAATGCGTCTGGCGCGATTTTCCGAATGCTCTGCGACCATCACGATCTGGTTACGATGATCGTGGCGATGTTCCAGCGCGAAGTCGGCGAACGAATTCGCGCCACGCCCGGTGATGCAGAGTACTCCGCACTGTCGGTGTACGCCGCGCTCTATTTCGAGGTCGACCGGCATTTTCGCGTCGCCGCCGGCAGCTTTCATCCCAAACCAAAAGTCGACGCCGAGGTGCTTCGATTTCGGCCTCGAAAAAATCTGCTCTTCAATCCTGACGAAGAGGCCCGCGTCCTCGATACGGTCCGGGCCTCGTTCTCGGCGCCGCGCAAAATGATCCGCAACTCCCTCGCGGGAGGACTCGGCATCTCATCGGACGACGCGATCGCGGCATTAGCTCGCGCGCAAATCGATTCGACCGCGCGGGCGGAGTCGCTTTCGCCCGAGGACTTCGTTAGGCTGGCGCGCGCATTGGATTCCGCTCATCGCAAGTGACGCCAAAGCTGATGGCATATTGCTGAAATGCCCGAGCTTCCCGAAGTTGAATCGCTGCGCCGCATCCTGACCCGCTCCGCGGTGGGACGCACGATCGTTGGCGCGCGAATCGGCAAGCTGCCGCTGCGCCGGCGCGTCGTGCCGGACTTCGGCGCGATGATTACCGGCCGCATCATCGAGCGCATCTCGCGGCGCGCCAAGTACCTGATGATAGAGCTCAGCGGCGATTCGATTATTCTCGCCCACCTCGGCATGAGCGGCAGCATCACGCATCGCCACGGCGATTTTGATGCGCACGAGTTCGACGCCAAGCACGACCATCTCGAATTCACGCTCGACGATGCGACGTGCCTGGTTTACAACGATCCGCGTCGCTTCGGCATGGTGCGCCTGATCACTCGCGACGACCTCGCCGTGATTGCCGAGCTCAAGGGAATCGGCCCCGAGCCTCTCGGCAGCGACTTCAATGCCGAGTACCTCGCTAATCAGGCGCGCGGAAAGAAAGTCGCCATTAAGAATCTCATCATGGATCAAAAGATCGTCGCGGGTGTAGGAAATATCTACGCTTCGGAGATCCTGTTTCATGCGGGTGTGCGGCCAACGCGCCGGGCCGGTCGCGTCAAACGCGCTGAGATCGATCTGATCGTCGAGTTCACGCCTAAAGTGCTGCGCGCCGCCATTGGTAGCGGCGGCACGACCTTTCGCAGCTATCGAGATTCGCGCGGCCGCCCGGGTGAATTCTCCAAACGCCTGATGGTGTATGGGCGCGAGGGCGCTCCCTGCTATGTCTGCGGGACGCCGATTCGAAATGTGGTGGTCGGCCAGCGCGCGAGTTTTTATTGCCCCAAGTGTCAACGTTGAATGCGCGGGAGGAATGCGGTGACGACAACTCTTGGAGCCAAGAACATTTTCCCGATCCTTATCGCGCTCTCGCTCGTTTTCAGTACGACAACTCGAGCCGACGCCGCCGACCAACCTGATTGGAACAAGCTCGACGCTGAAGCACTCTCGTATTTTCAATCGTACCTGCGCTTCGATACCAGCAATCCTCCGGACAACACCGCCGACGCGATCGCTTTCCTGAAACAGATCCTCGACAAGGAAGGTATCGAGTCGCAGGTCTTCGTCAGCAAGCCCGGGATGGCGAACCTCGTCGCGCGACTGCCGGGTCCTGCCGGATTAAAACCGATGCTGCTCATGTCGCATGCTGATGTGGTGCCGGTCGTCGCGAAAGATTGGAGCCATCCCCCGTTCAGCGCTGACCTCGCCGATGGATTCGTGTGGGGTCGCGGCGCAATCGACAACAAGGCGCATGGCATTATGGCGCTGATGACGATGCTCGCCCTTAAGCGCAGCGGCACCAAACTCAAGCGCGGCATCGAGATGATGGTGAACTGCGACGAGGAGGCGGGCGGCGAAAACGGCGCGAACTGGATGGGCGCGAATCACTGGGACGCGTTCGATCCCGCGTTTGCATTCAACGAAGGTGGCGATGGCACGCCCAATTGGCTCGGCAGCCGCGGCGTGACATTTCGCATCGCCGTTTCGGAGAAGCGCGTGATGTGGATGCGGCTGACCGCGCACGGCAAGGCCGGTCACGGATCGATGCCGAACGAAAACAATCCCAATCTCATCCTTATCAACGCGCTGGCGCGACTGCTCGCAGCGCCACCGCCATTTCGCCTGACGCCGGTGTTCGACGAGGCGATGCGTACGCTCGCGCCGCGGATGGATTCGCCGATATCATCATTCGAACTCGCGCATCTCTCGTGGCCGTACATGATGGAGATCGCAGCGCGCGGACCGCTTTCGCTGTACACCATTCAGGCGCTGATGCATGACACGGTCGCGCCGACGATGCTCACCTCGGGAATGAAGGTCAACGTCATCCCCTCGATGGCCGAGGCCGGCATCGATTGCCGCCTGCTTCCCGACACCGACGCGGACGCGTTTCTCAAGCATCTGCACGACGTGCTCGGCCCGAAGATCGACATCGATTTCATCCAGCGTCCCGATCCGTCGCCGACCTCGCCGACCAGCGGCGAGGCGTGGGATGCGATGAAGCAGGTGGTCGCCGACGATTTCGTCGACACGATCATCGCTCCCAACATGACCTCGGGCGGCACCGATTCGCGCTTCCTGCGCGTGAAAGGCGTGCCTGCGTATGGCTTCGTGCCGATTATTTTACCCGAGTCCGAAGCGGTGCGTATTCATGGCGTCGATGAGCGCCTCTCCATCGACAATCTCAATCGTGGCATCCGCGCGACGTACGATCTGACGATGAAGCTCTGCGCGGCACTATAACAGGTTCTCCGAATCAACCCTGATGGAACCACTTCCGTCGGGATCGTAAACTTTTCCATATGCAGGAACTCAAAATCCACACTGATTCCCGCGTCACACTCATCGATGTGACTGAGAAGGTTAACGGCGCGGTGGCAGAATCGGGCGTGAAAAGCGGCCTCTGTAACCTCTTCACTCCGCATACCACCGCTGCGATCATCGTGTCGGAAAGCTGGGATCCCGATGTGACCACTGACATGATCATGCAACTCGAGAAGATCGTTCCGCGCGCGGGCGGCTATCGGCATGACGAGGGAAACTCGCAGGCGCACATCCTATCTGTGATGCTGAGCACCTCGATCAACGTGCCGGTGCGCGGCGGCAAGCTCGCGTTGGGACGCTGGCAAGGCGTGATGTTCGCGGAGTTCGACGGTCCGCGCGATCGTTCGCTGATGGTGACGGTGGTGAAGGCGTAGCTCGATGACTTTGGATATTGCGGGGGACATTCCGGCTGGGCTCGGCGCGCTGCTCGCGTTTTTATTCGGCGCGAGCGTCGGCAGCTTCGTCAATGTAGTTGCGTATCGATTACCGCGCGAAATCTCGATCGTGACACCGCGTTCGTTTTGCACCGAATGCAACCGCCCGATTCCATGGTGGGCGAACATTCCGATACTCGCGTACCTCGGACTGCGTGGACGATGCCTGATGTGCGGCGCGCCGATTCCCTTTCGTCATTTCATGGCGGAGTTGTCACTCGCGGTCGCCGCCGCCTACCTCTACCTCAGTTTCCCGCTTCCCGACGCATTCGCACGCTTCGTGTTTTGCGCCGCGCTCTTCATCGTCGCGCTGATCGATTACGACTGGCGGCTGATTCCCAACATCATAACTTTTCCCGGCATTCCAATCGGACTACTGGCGGCGACCTTCATGATTCCGGAAGTAGGACTCAAGCGCTCGCTCATCGGCATCGCAATCGGATGGGGATTTTTGTTTCTCACCGGCGAGGTCTATTTCCGGCTGCGCAGCCGGGAAGGCGTCGGGATGGGCGATGTGTGGCTGCTCGGGATGGTGGGCGCATTCATGGGATGGCCGGGCGCGGTCTTCACTTTGTTCTTCGGCTCGATTTTAGGATCGATAGGCGGACTCATCTCCGCCTTTTCCGGAGCGGCTCCTGCGGCACCAGTTGCAGAAAATGCGGCCGGCGCGGGCGAGACTGAAACCTCGGTTCTGCGCACCGAGGTTCCGTTCGGTCCTTTCCTCGCGCTGGCGGCGGGAGCATTCGCGCTCTTTCAACCGCAGATCAAGCGCTGGTATCTTGGCCACTGATGGGGCGCGGATTATTCATCACGCTGGAAGGCGTCGAAGGTTCCGGAAAAACCACGCAGGCCGCGACCCTCGCCGAGGCGCTCCGCAAAGAAGGACGCATCGTCAGCGTGACTCATGAACCGGGCGGCACGCGAGCTGGCGAGGCGATTCGCAAAATTTTCCTCGATCCCGAAGTCTCGCTCGATGTCGCATCCGAGTTGCTGCTGGTGCTGGCCGACCGCGCGCAGCACGTGCGCGAGAAGCTGCGCCGCGGTATCGAGGTTGGCGAGATCGTCATCTCGGATAGATACTCCGATTCGACCGTCGCCTATCAGGGTTATGGACGCGGGTTCGACCTGCCGCTGCTTCGGGAACTCAATCAGCTAGCGACCGCCGGCGTGGTTCCCGACCTCACCATCGTGCTCGATTGCCCGGCCGAGGTGGGACTCGCGCGCACCCGCGAACGCGTGAAAGGCCAGGCCCATCGTTTCGATCGCTTCGAGAGCGAGATGGTCGAGTTCCATCGCCGCGTGCGCGACGGCTTTCTCTCTATCGCAAAGGCTGAACCGGACCGCGTCAGAATCGTCGATTCGCAGCAGCCGTACGAAGGTGCCGCCGCGGAAATTCTTTCCGCCGCGAATGAGCTGATTAAACTCCGATGCCCCTAGACGCGTTGCGAGGCCATCGCGAGATCTACCATCGCCTCGCGCGCGAACTGGAAACGCGCCCGTCGCATGCGTACTTGTTTTCGGGACCGCGCGGCGTCGGCAAATCGCTGGTAGCGCAGGGTCTCGTGCACGGTCTGGTGTGTGAGCGCTCACCCGGCGAGAATTTTTGCTGCACGCCCGAGCGATGTCCGATTCGCGCGGGCGTCGGCACCGTGGAATCGACGCGGGTGCGTGAGAAGGCTGGCGCGAAAACCTGCGAATGCTGTCCCGCATGTGTGCAGACCGCGCTCGGCGTTCATCCTGATGTCGCGCATGTCGAGAAGGCCGCCAATCGCACCGACGTGCTGATCGAGCAGGTCCGCGAGATGATGGCGCAGCTCGCGCTGAAGCCGTCGCGCGCGCCGATGCGCCTCGCGATCCTCGATGACGCTGAAACCCTCAACGTCCCGGGTCAGAACGCGGTACTCAAGACGCTGGAGGAGCCGCCGGGTCACGCTATCATTTTCGTAATCACCGCAAGCGAGCGCGCGCTGCTCGATACGGTGCGGTCGCGGCTGCGGCCGGTGCGCTTCCCGCCACTCACCCCCGCTGATATCGAGGAAATCGTCGTCGCGCGCGGCAACATCGACAAGAAACGCGCGCATGCGATCGCGCGCCTCGCACGTGGCAGTGCGGCGCGTGGGCTCGCGCTCATCGATGGCGACGAGCCACCGCTGAAGGAACTCCTCGAGGCCTTGAGTCGGGCGAAGCGATTGGACTTCGCGGGCGCGAATGCTTTGGCGCAGGAACACTTCGGCAATCGCGAGCAGGCCGCGGACAATTTCGAATTGATGGCGCGCCTGCTTGAAGAAATACTATCCTCGAAGTTACTTGGCGCTGATTTCGCGGGCGCCTCGTCGGAGGCGTCGGCCATTATGAAAGATGTCGCGGCTTCCTATACTGTCGAGGGGCTGGTTACCTGTCTGGAAGCTGCGGTCAGGGCGCACCTAGCAGTCGAAGCGATGGCGAATTGCAGGCTGCAGGCCGAGCAGCTCTGGATGACGCTGGGGCAGGCAGCGCGAGGCGAATAACTTCGAGGCAAGCACTTGGCGATCGAAACAGATCCATTTCAAACCCGCGACGATCTCCCGCGCATCGTTGCAATCAGCCTTCAACAGACCGGGCACCTCTTCAACTATCTGGCCGGCGACGTCGCGATGCGTCGCGGCGATCGCGTGCTGGTCGACAGCGACGGCGGCGTGCGGGTCGGCACCGTCGAGCTCGAACCGCATGAGCCTGCGCACACGCTAGATTTGTCGGCGCTCAAGCCGGTGATCCGGCTGGTCGGCGCCGAGGATCTTCGCACCGAGGAAGATAACCTCGGGCGCGAGGCGCGCGCGCGCCGCCTGTGCATCGAACGTATCCATGAGCGCGGGATGGCGATGAAGCTGGTCAACGTCGATTACGCATTCGACGGGCGCAAGGCAGTTTTCTATTTCATCGCCGAAAATCGGATCGACTTTCGCGACCTCGTGCGCGATCTCGCCAACACGCTGCGGGTGCGCGTCGAGATGAAGCAGATTGGCGCGCGCGATGAGACCAAAGTCACCGGCGGCCTCGGCCCGTGCGGGCGCGAGCTGTGCTGCTCGTCGTGGCTGCGCGATTTCGAAGCCGTCACGGTGAAGATGGCGCGCGAGCAGGGACTGGCGCTCAATCCGTCGCGCTTGGCGGGGATGTGCGGGCGCCTCAAGTGCTGTCTGCGCTACGAGTACGCGACTTATGTCGAACTGAAAAAGGGACTTCCCGCGGTTGGCAAGCGCGTGCAATGCGTCAAGGGCGACGGCAAAGTCATCAGGCAAAATATTTTCACTCAGACCGTGCTGATTCAGCGCGAAGAAGACGGCGGCGTGGTCGAGGCGACGCGCGAGGACCTGGTGCTAAGTCGCCCACCCGATCAATCGCGGCCGAACTAGCTGCGCATCGCAGGAACCATGTCGGACCGAGTGCACATCACGACGGCGATCTTTTATAGCAACGGACCGCCGCACGTCGGGCACGCTTCCGAAGCGTTCGCCGCCGATGTCTTCGCACGCCACTATCGCCGCAAGCTCGGCAAAGAAAATGTCAGCTTCGTCACCGGCACCGATGAGCATGGCGACAAGAATTATCGCGCGGCCGTCGAGGCGGGACTCAAGCCCAAGGAATTCGTCGATCGCATCGCCGAGGTTTTCAAAAAGGGCTTCGACCTTCTCAACATCAGCTACGACTACTTCGTGCGCACCACCGATCCGGTGCATCAGAAGTTTGTGCAATCGATGCTGCAACGCGCCTACGACAAGGACGAAATCTACTACAAGGATTACCAGGGCCTGTACTGTGTCGGATGCGAGCGCTTCTACACCGAGAAGGAATTACTGCCAGGAAATATTTGCCCCGTGCATAACACGGTGACCGAGCTGATCAATGAAGGCAACTATTTCCTGCGGCTGGAAAAATATCGCGAGCGCATTCTCAATCACGTCAGGACTCATCCCGATTTCATTCGCCCCGATCGCTACCGCAACGAAGCCATCAACATGCTGAGCGAACCGCTTGAGGATCTCTGCATCTCGCGTCCTAAGGCGCGCCTCAATTGGGGAATCGAGATGCCCTTCGACGCCAACTACGTGACCTATGTCTGGTACGATGCGTTCTGGGCGTACGTCAGCGAGCTTCCGAAAACCGATGATGCATCGCTGAGCGAGATCCTGCCGGTGACGGAGCATTTCATCGGCAAGGACATCCTCAAGACGCACGCGACCTACTGGCCCGCGATGCTGATGATCGCGGGGCTGCCCTTGTATCGATCCCTCAACGTGCACGGCTGGATAAACTTCGGCGGTGCGCGGATGTCGAAGAGTTCAGGCAACATCCCGGACCCGATGGAGTATGAGCGCAAGTACGGCACCGACGTCCTGCGCTACATCGAGATGCGCGAGATCGTTTACGGCCTCGACATGGACTTCAGCGACGAGCGGCTCGTCGAGCGTTACAATTCCGACCTCGCGAACAATCTCGGCAACCTCGCGAGCCGGGTGCTGCGGATGGCGCAGAGCTACTGTGGCGGCGAGGTGAAAGTTGCGCCGGGCATTCGCGACGAGATCGATGCCGAGGTTGTGCACGGGTTCGAGAATATTCCCGGCACCGTCGGCGCCCAGATCGAGGCGCTTCAGTTCAACCGCGCGCTCGATGCAATCCAGGTGGCGCTCGATGCCGCCAACAAGTACATCGTCATCACCGAGCCATTCAAAAGGGCGAAGGATCCCGCTTCGATGCCGCGAGTTGAGCAGATCCTCGCCAATCTGCTCGAGGCGTTGCGCGTAGCGGCCGACCTACTCGAACCATTTCTACCGACGATGGCTGCCAAGTTGGTGGACCTTTTGAACGTCGACGAGAAAACTTTGCGCGCGCTGTATGGCGAGGGCCTCAGACCGGGGCATCGCGCGAAGCCGCCGATCCCTTTGTTCCCGCGCATCGACAAAGCTAAAGCTTAGTTCCACTTCACAAGCGGTTGCGCACAGACACCAGGCCACTTGCGTAATTCGGCTGATTTTCCTATGCGTTTACAAGTTGCCTTTAAAGGTTGCTCTTCAAATTCACGATCCGGATCGAAGGAGAAGGAACATGAGTCGAAGAATCGTTGTCGCAGGGCTAGTCGGAATGACGATGCTGCTGGCGAACGTCGCGGTCGCGAACGCCTTCAGCGGCCGTCGCTTGATTAGCGCTGCCGGCGCAGTCCGTGAGAGCGGACCCAGTGAAAGTGGCACTCTCTCGCTGTCCGGTATGATTGATTTTAACAAGAGCGGGGGCGCCAGCGCCGTTCAGATCACCATCGATATGATCGACAGCGGCGGCGACAACATCGCCTGCGTTCTCACAACTCCCGGTGATGTTGCGTATACGCTTTCGAAGGAAGGGATCGGAATGCTGACTCTCACAGTCGGCGCTGGCGATACCACGTGCACCGCCGGAAACACTGGCAAATCGATAGTGTTCAATTTTGTCACGCTCACCACTACCGGCCGCATCACCGCGACCTCGATCGATCTGGTTGATAGCATGAGCGATGTAGTCGACTCGACCACCGCGACTGGTTCGGTTCTGGCTCAGTAGCGTCGCGGAAAGGCTCCGCCCACACGCGAACCAATTGCGTGAAGGCCGCCATGCCGCTCTCTTCTCGGATCGAGAAGCCGAAGAGCCAGTGTGATGTCCCCCATTAATTCGCATTAAAGGGGACATCACACGAATCACGGCGCGGCTATTTCTTGGCCGCCTCGCCCGTTCCCTCCAGTTTCACCGTGGCGGTCGAGTCGCCTGGCACATTATCCGTGATGGTTAATGTTGCCGTGGCCGGCGTCGTGCCGGTCGGAGTGAAGGTGACAGAGATGTCGCAGGGAGGTCCCTTAGCCTCAAGCGGCGCGCTACATCCATTATTGGTCACGGTGAAGGGCGCCCCGGAGGTTACGCTCGCGCTCTCGATCGTTATCGGCATCGCCGTCTGCTTTTTCATCGGACGCGCGATGTTGCTGAGTTTGATGGTCTTGGGCTTACTGGTCGTATTGACCACGACCTTGCCGAAATTGAGCGTCGTGGGCGCGACCTTCAGTTTGCCCGGTACCGGCGTCGCGGTGGGTTCAGGGGTGGGAACAGGCTGCCCAAGGAATGCCGGAACAAAAGTGGCGACGTCAGGGGTGCCCCATCCGCTCGCTTGATCGTATCCCGCGACTGCATCGAAGCCCGTCACTCCATTGAAATCATTGTTGCCCATGGTGACGTCGCGAATTCCGGTCGTCGCCGTGTCTTGCTCGAGTCCCAACTTATAGAGCTGGGTATTGAGGCTGCCGATGCGCTGATTGCCATTGCTCTGGACCATCAACTCGGCAATCCCCGCCCAAACCGGCGCGCCCAAGCTGGTCCCGCATGCGCAACATGAAACATTGTTGCCAGTCGACTGGCCGGGGAAGACCGAAAAGGCACCCGGCGTATGGCATGCCGCTTCCATCGAGATGTCCGGTACGTCCCGCGCTCCGTCGTCCGGGGTACCGGTGGCCTGAAACGGCGCCGCACTCTTAGGCCAAACCGTACTGGCGCCGCCACCGCCTGAGCCGATGGTACTAGTGACCATGCCCTCGTTCCATACTGATTCCGCGACAAAGCCCACATCGTTGCCGGTCTTTAAGTTGGGCTTGAACTGCGTTCCGCCGATCGAAGTGATGTTGGGGTCAGAAGCCAACTCGTTAACGTTACGGGTGGTACCGACGACGCAGGTGTCGGTCGACGGATCGAACTGAAACTCGGCGGCGCCTTCGTCCCCCTCGGCGACGAACACCGTTTGTCCTTGCATCGCCGCATTCACGTAGGTCGTGTGAAGCGCACCAGTATAGTAAGTCGACGCAATTCCGCACGATTCGATGCTGATACTCAGCGAACTACAAGAGTTATCCGCGACGGCAGTATTGAGCGCATCGACGGTTGCCTCGATATCGTTGCCGCCAAAGGTGGCGGGATCCGATAGATAGACCTTTATGGCGGCGCCCGGCGCGAAGGTGTGGGAGTATTCGACGTCGAGCATCGTTTCGCCAGTGCGATTATTCGAGGCTCCCGGGTTGTCGCTGTCCAGCGCGATCACGCGCGTTACGGTAGGGGTGGCCAGCTTAAAAGCACTGTCGAAGTTCGTAAGTCCAGCATCGGGGTAATCGGAAACTTCAATAAGTCCTATACACCCGCCGCCTGTTCCGGTGACGCTTTTTTTCAGAAGAGAGTTTACGTCATAGAAGGTGTAAAAATCCGGTGGTCCAAAGCCGGTCTTGCCTTTCAGTGTCACGTCCGGTTGGCCCGTCCGATCGCTTTCTGCGAGAAGAATGCCTGCCACCGGCGCCAGGGGCGATGATGCCGCTCTATCAGCGGGCGAACCCGGCACCACATGCATCCCGGTATGGGATCCGCGAAGGTTGTCCAGCCCATCGATGAAAGCGATCGACGGGGCGAGTTGCGATGGCACCGCGGGATCGCCCAGGTTCCCATAATGTTTGCCATTGTCGGCGGAGTAGATGGCGACGTTGAACGCACGCTGCGCCTGTTCGATGGTGCCGGTGAACTTGATCCCGCGCCCATTCGGGGTCTGCGAAACTTCAAATCCTTGCTGCTTCAACCATTGCGCGATGGCGGTGCGCGTGTCCGGGTCGGGGCCAAAACGGCGATCGAACTCGCCAGTTTTGAGCCATTGATGGTAGCTCGGCGAGCTTGGATCCTGCTGCGCAGCTAGCAGAGCCTCGAGTTCGTCGCGATGCGAGGGATTCAGATCGATCCGCATCGACAGCATCTGATCGCTCGGCGCAGCCGAAGCGCCGACCAGCTTTTCGACGGTTGGCGAATGGTTTCCCGTAATCAGATTGGTTTGCGGTTCAGCGCCCAGCGCGGTTAACGCGAAGAGTATGGCGGCGAAAGCGAGCCAGCCAACCGGCAAACGGCGGCCATTGAACAGTGATAGACCCATGCCCCTGAGGACCTCCTGAACATGCCTGGAACGGCGACGGAGCCAAACAGGATTCGCAGGCAATTATGTCGTGGTAAAATGAAGCGCGTTGAGACGCCCCGCGCTTACCCCCTAAATCAAGGCGCGGGATCCCAGAGTGAAGCCGTCGCGCTAACACGGATATCGTGCGGCTCGCAAATGTGCGGCAGATCGCGTCCGCGAGCGTTCATCCTCAGGCGTTCATGCGGTTCCTAAGCACCCGCCTGAGAACCGGTTCAGTTCGCGGTCTGCGTCGTGTATCCGAGTTTTGTGAGCGCATGAATCGCGGCATCGGTGCGGAAGCTTGCCCGCGGTGCACCTAGCCCGACACTCACCGCCTGCTTGACGGGAAATTTCCGTCCGCCGATTTCCACGAAGTATTTGCGGATCTCCTCGGGTTGCGCTTTCGCGAGTCGATCCGCGAAGGCCTTGCGATCGATCGGATACGGCACCCCGCCGAGTCGAATTTCTGATGGATCAGAGTCGACTGATCCGTAGGATCGCGCCGCATTCGAATGCCCTCGACGCGCCAACTCGAAGGTGCCAAACGTCATCGCGATCAGAATCAACAGAATCGACGCGATGGTTAGCGGCCGTCGGAAAAATCTGCTCGCATGAGCAACGTGAGCGGTCGCGTCTTCGGCGGCGTCGGCGAGCCGGTCGAGGGGACCCGCAGCCTTGTCGATCGCGGCCATCAGATGGGCTGTTATGTCCATCAAGTTCACCGCCACCCATTCGGGCGTCAGCTTGCGCGGCGGTGGCCCATCGGGGCCGGCGAGGGCTTCCTCGTCGATTAAAGAATCCTCGTCGTCGCGCTGCGGCCGCTTCGGGGGGCCAATGCTATGGAGCCGATTTGACAGTGCGCGCTCTCCCGTCGACCGTCTCGATTTGTAATCCAACGGTGGGCGCGTCGCAAACGATTTGTCAACTCATGCGCTGCTCGCAGCGGCCGATTTTCCGCTGAGCCCGATTAGCAAGATCACGCATGCGATCAGCATCACGGTCGCCAGAGTCACCAGGCCGAACCCGACGACGATTTCCGAGAGTCGCGCGGCGGTGAAACCGGCACCGGCTTGCGGCGTCAGCGCCTTCGTTCCGAGAATCGCGCCGAGCAATGTGAAAAACCAGTTCGCATAGGTGCCATAGAGGGCCAGCCAGAAAGCCGCGTTCGAGGCACGCGCCGAGAGCCGCAATTGAGGCCAAAGGCAGCCGAGCGCGAGCAGCACGATGCCGTTGAGCAGCGCTTCGAGATGCGCCGACAGCCCCATCCGATGGTTGCTGATGATTGGGATCGCGAGCCCGGTGACGAGGCCCAGCAGAAATAGAAAGATTCCATGCCAAAGTAATCGGCGTGCTTGATCCTGCGCCTGCATGCGATAGCCACCTCCCGCTTCGGTGCGTATCCTGACACTCGATAGCATGAATTCGATCATCGACACGCACTGCCATCTTGCCGATCCGAAACTATACGGAGACCTCGACGGTGTGCTTCAGCGCGCGGCCGATGCGGGCATTGACGCGATCGTCTCGGTAGGCGCGATTTCCTCCATCGAGACGGATCGGCGCACGGTCGAAATCGCGGAGCGCCATCCTCATATCTATGCGGCCATCGGAGTGCATCCGCACGATGCGAAAGAGTGCGATGCCGATCGGATTAGCGCGCTACGCGAGCTGGCCCAATCGAAAAGAGTCGTTGCCATCGGAGAAAGCGGCCTCGATTTTCATTACATGCATTCGCCGGCCGAGGTGCAGGAGGCTGCGCTGCGACGCCACCTCGAATTGGCATCTGAACTCGAATTGCCCATTTCGATCCATTGCCGCAACGCGGAGGAGCGCCTGGCGGCAATCGTGCGTGAGGTCGGGATGCCCTCGCGCGGAGGCGTGATTCATTGCTTTACCGGCAACACTGACGCTGCGCGGGAATTCGTCACATTGGGATTCCACATCTCATTTTCGGGAATCGTGACGTTTCGCAACGCGCGTGAGATTCAGGAGGCCGCGCCGACGGTGCCCGACGATCGCGTGATGGTCGAGACCGACGCACCCTATCTCGCACCCGAGCCATATCGCGGGAAACGCAACGAGCCGGCATACGTGCGCCGCACGCTGGAGGTGCTGGCCAAGTTTCGCGGCATCGATGCCGATCGCCTCGCAACGATCACCTCAGAGAATGCGCGCCGTCTGTTCCGACTAGCGTAGAGGGTTTCGGCTGGATTCATCGTCCCGATTAGGGGCCGCCGCTGGAGAGGCATTCCGCGCAGATGCCGTACAATTCCATCTTGTGCCGCGTCAACATCACCTTGAGCTCGCGCGCGACGGTCTCCTGCAAACGCTCGAGGCCCTCATTTTCGAACTCGATGATCTTGCCGCATCGCTCGCAAATGAAATGGTCATGATGCTTGTCGCTGACCACCTCGAAGCGCGCCTGACCGTCGTCGAAATGGCGCTCCGACACCAGCTCGCATTCCTTGAGCAGGCGCAGGGTACGGTAAATCGTCGCGTAACCGACGTGGGGGTTGATCTTCTTTACTTCGGCATACAGCCGCTCGGCGCTGATGTGCTGGCCCAGCCCGAAGAACACGCGCGCGATATCGTCGCGCTGGCCGGTCGACTTGAGGCCGCGATCCTTCAGCCGCGAATGGAAAAGTTCCATCTGCCGATCGGCATCGACCCGGGTCTTCCGGTCAACTACAGTGCGACTCGGCGCCTGGATCTCCTCGGTTCGCGGCATGGCAGCCTACCCGGTCGGACCCGTACCAACTTGCAGGATTCGACGCGCGGCAGGTGACAGATACACCGCTTCCAGATCGCGGCCTTTGAGCGCTTCGGCGACGATTTCCAATTGCTCGTGGGGCGGCTGATCGCGATCGATTATCACCATGTCGTCGTCGCGCAGCCGGCACACGCCGCCGCGCGCACGATACCCAACCTCGCGCATGATACGTTCACGGCGCACCTTGAGACCGACCCGCTCGGCCGCTTCGATTAGTTCATCGAGGACACGCTCGGTACGCGAATTCGTTTGCTCACTCATCCCACAAAACCTCGCTCTCCTGCCCCTACCCTCTTGAGCCTCGCCCCGCCGCCATGGTATCGCGAACATTCACACGGAGCAGCCGATGATAAAGAAAATCCTGATCGGCATCGATAGCTCAGAACACTCTCGCAACGCGCAGGCGTATGCGTTCTACATCGCCCGCAAGCTCGACGCGGCGTTGATCGGCCTTCACGTGGTCGACATCGTTTCGATCGAGGGTTCGTTCTTTCATGATATCTCAGGATCGCTCGGACTTGAACCATACCTCGATTTCTCCTCGAAGATGCGCGAGGTCCTGACGCAGCGCGGAAAGGCGGTCCTCGACGCGTTCGCCGAAGCTACCAAGCGCGAGGGCGTGCCCGTCGAAACCATCCTCGATATGGGAATCGTCGCGAATCAGATCTGCGAACGGGCCAAATCGGCCGACTTGGTGATGATCGGGCATCGCGGCGTCAACGAGCGCTTCTCGACCGGGCTGTTGGGCTCGACCGCGGAAAGCGTGGCGCGAAAGTGCCCGCGTCCGCTGTTCATATCGCCGCAGACATTCCGCGAAATGAAGCGGCCGGTGCTCGCCTATGACGGCAGCGAACGAGCCTCGCGCGCGATGCGCGCGGCGGCGGATTTTTCCGCCGGCTTCGGAATTCCGCTAAGCGTCATCACGGTGGCGCGCGATCCGAAACTCGGCGAGCGGACCCTCGAGGAGGCGCGCAAGTACTTCGAGCATTTCACGCCGCGCGCGGAATTCCATCAACTCGCGGGTCACGCCAACGAGGAGATCATCAAGTTCATCAAGGAGCACGACGCGGACTGCCTGTTCATCGGCGCATACGGACACAGCCGGATCATCGAGATGGTGCTGGGCTCGACGACGGAATATGTGCTGCGCAATTCGACCTGCCCGGTATTCATGTCGCGCTAGTGAGAGCTTTCAGTTGCCGGGATTTTCTTCACGTTGGCGGATGTAACGCCCGATGATTAGCCGCATCGTCTCTTTAGGCTGAATCCCGATCAGGGGAAATTCGCCGAGGATGAAGGTAGGATAGCCAAGCGCCGATTGACCGTCGGCCTCGCGCTTGTTCTCGGCGATGCGCGGCGCCATCCGCTCGCTCTTCAAGTCGGCGAGAAAAGACGCGCGATCCATTCCGGCGTGATGCGCGATGTCAGCGAGCACTTCGCGGCTAGAGATGTCGAGGCCCTCGTCGAATGCACCGCGAAAGACCGCAGCGTGATACGCGGGAAAAGCCTTGGCCTCGCGCGCAAGTTCAGCGCCCATCAGCGCAGCATCGGAGTTGATCCAGGTCTTCGGCGGCGCGACGCGGATGCCGGTTTCGGCGGCGACCATTATAACTTTCTGATATTCGCGCTGCCCCAGTTCGAGGCCGGCGCGCGCCTTGAAATCGCGGATCGAGATGGGCACGCCCTTCCCATAGCGACTCGAAGCCTAGTTCGGTTTCGAGCTCGCTCACGATGCGCCATGCGATGTAGCACAGCGTCGAGGCGTAATCGAAATAAATTGGGATGATGACGCGTTCCATGCGCATCGAATTCTGGCATCTTTGTGTAGATGGATTCCAATCGGCGGCAAGTGCTGAAACTAGGCGTGGTGGATCTCGGTGTGGAGCGTGCCTCGCTTCCTAATGGCGTCGAGATCGATTTGGCGGTGATTCGCCATCCGGGCGCGGCGGCGATTGTCGCGCTCGATGAGGCCGGGAACATCGCGATGCTGCATCAGTATCGTCATGCGATCGGGGGATATCTTTGGGAGGTCCCAGCCGGATGTCGCAATGCCGGCGAGACGCCGCTGCAGTGCGCGCATCGCGAGCTCGCCGAGGAGGCGGGGTTATCGGCGCGGCGATGGGATCACCTCGGCACGATCGTGACCATCCCGAGTTTTTGCGATGAGCGCATCGATCTGTACCTCGCGCGCGAACTCGACGCGGCTGCCGGCAACCTCGACGTCGATGAGGTGATTCGGGTCGAGAAAGTATCGTTCGAGGATGCCATGACAATGATTCGCAGCGGCGAGATCGTCGATGCGAAGACGATCGCGGCGCTGTATCGCGCGAGAGATGTGCTGGATTCATCGGAGAAGAGCCAGACAAAACACCAAGACACCAAGGTCGGATAAGCGGCTTTCGCTAGTGAGGCGAAGGATCAAAGAGTCGTGGGGGATCCAGAAGCAGATGCGGGCCGCAGCGGCCCTTCCCGAACACCAACGGAAGATCAAGAAGACATAGACGTTAGGAAACGATCCGGCAAATTCCGTCTTTGATCAACGCGACGTTGAAGTTGACGAGAAAGCCGAGCCTCAAGCCCGACAAGCGCAAGTACGACAATAGTTGCGCCTTGAAGATTGGTTCCATCCGGAGAACCGATTTCAACTCCACAATGATGGAGTCGCTTACCAGCAAATCGAGTCGCAATCCGCCATCGAGGCGCAAACTGCGATATTTGATTGGCAGACAAACCTGCTCTTGAAATGAGATGCGTCGAGATCTCAGCTCCTCGCAAAGGCAGGCTTGGTAAACTGATTCAAGAAGCCCTGGCCCGAGTGCTTGGTGAACACAGAAAACGCTATCGACCACCGACCTCGCAATCTGATCGAGTTCACTTGTCGTTGATTCGGAAACCAGCATTGATAATGCTAGTTATATTTCCATCGGTCTTGATGTAAGAGCGCAATGCATCTCTCCCGTCTTCTTGATATTCCCTTGGTGTTCGAGGAGGGCCGCTGCGGCCCGCATCTGCATCCGGATTCCGCCGCGATTACTTGATCCTGCGCCTACTGAGGCACTCCACTTTTCCTACCTTGGTGTCTTGGTGTTTTGTCTGGTTCTTCTCTCCTCCTCCAAAATGAAGAGGCCGCACCCTTGCGAGTACGGCCTCATTCGACTCTTTGTACGATGTTGCTACGCCGCCACTTTCGTGGTTCCCTGCATCGCGGGTAACTCGGGATTGCAGATGTAGCGAACCTTCGGAAGCGTGATATCCGCAGTCGTGAAACACGCCATGATAGGGCTCATCACGTTGAGGTTGGCCGCCGTCGCGCCGAATGCCTCGTGATCGAGCGCCACCACGCGAGGCCGCCCGCGCTCCGCCTTGCTGAAGACATATTCAGGGTCGACCTGCACCAGCACCAGCTTGTCATCCTGCTTGTTGCGCGCGAGGTGCATGCTCGCAATGTACTGGATGTCGCCGCCGCCAATCGAATCGCGATCCTGCTCCTCGATTTCGTAAACGGTTTTGCCGCCCAGCTTGACGCGGCCGACGATACGATCGTGGAGGACGCGCAAGTTCACGTCGCCCTTCGCAACCGGGAAGCCCCATCGCGAGGAAAGCGCTTTCGCAGCGTCGTCATTGTCGATGTAACTGCGCAGTACGAAGCCGCGCGGACGAACTCCGGTGCGGCCCGCGACGCGAACTTCGGCGATGGTGAACGGACCCCATTCGCTGTTGGGCGCGTGCAGCACGTTGAAGATCGCATACTGCGGAATCGCAGGATGCATCGTTGCCGGTAGCAGCGCGATCGCGGGATCGTCGTCGATCTCCATGTGCAGCTCGAGGATCTGCACGCCCTTGAGCGTAAGCGGCTCGGTCTTGTAGCCATCGATGGCCGAGACCGACTTCGCGAACTTCGCCAAATCCAATGTTCCGAAACGCGGAGGCATCAACGACCTCCCGCGGCGGCCGTGGCCGAATCGCCGCTCTTCTGGAAATGCGGCATAACTTCTTTGGCGAACAGGCGCAGGCTGTTGAGCACTTGCTCCTGCGGAACCGTTTCGAGCGCATTGAGCAGGAAGTTAACCTGATCGGCGCCGGTCGATTCCCATGCCTTGATGGCTTTGATGATGCGCGCGGGATTGCCAATCGCGATTCCCTCGGGGGCGCCTGATGCATCGCCGGGGCCCGACGCTTCCTGTCGCAGCGAAGGCAGCAATCCCAGCGACGGATACGACTTGGTCGGATACGCTTCGCGCGCGGCGAGGAGCTGCGATGCGAGATAGTTGAAGGTGCCGGTCAGGCGCAATCCGGTTTTGACGCCGACTTCATCGTCATTGTGGCAGAAGAGGAAGTTGACGGTCGCAACCTTCTCATTGACGAATTTTCCTACTGGCTCGCAGTTGCGGATGATCTTGCGATAGTTGTTGACCTTCTGCTCCTGCTCCTTGAAGCCGCCGAAGGTCAGTCCCAGCGATCCCATCCCGCGCTCAGCCGCGTCGATCTCGGTGCCCGGGCTGGTCACCGCAACCCACATCGGAGGATGCGGCTTCTGGTACGGCTTTGGAATGATGGTGCGTTGCGGCATCGACCACGAGCGGCCCTGGTAATGGTAGCGCTCCTGCGTCCACATCTGCGGGAGGCATCGCACGAACTCGTCCCAGGTCTTCTTGGTCTCGTCCGGGTTGGCGCGAAATCCACCCAGCTCGGTCCAGGTCGCCGAGCGTCCGGTGCCGACTTCGAGGCGGCCGCCCGACAGGATGTCGAGTACCGCGGTGCGTTCCGCGATTTTGATCGGATGATTGAACTCGGGAACGCATACAATGATGCCGTGTCCAACCCGAATCCGCTTGGTGATCATTGCGCACGCCGTCAGGAACAACTCCGGCGCGGGGCAATGAGAGTATTCCTCGAGGAAGTGATGCTCGACGGCGAAGACGGATTCGAATCCCAACTCGTCGGCCAGTTTCACCTGCTCCAGGCATCGATCGTAGACGGTTTTTTCGGTTTCCGCGGTCCATGGACGAGGAACCGAGATCTCATAGAAGAGTCCGAATTTCATATTACAGTACCCTCCGCATACCGTTCGTTTAGCAATGTATGCCGCAGAATGAAAGTAAACCGCGGAGCCGTTCCGCTAGGGTTTCGACGTTGCGTCGCGCACCGAAACGGCGCTCGAGCGTCATCACAGTGACGATACTCCATCGTTGATCGGCGTGGACTATTCCGCCCGGGGGGAATAACTCATACACTGGATGGATACCGCAGATCTTTCCGACAGTTCGCTACGAGGATCGAATGACTGCTGACAGCATCAAGCGTGCGAAATACTACCGCGCCGCGATGGATTACTTCGAGGTTGCCGAACGCAAACGCAATTGGCGCCTCTTCGACGATATTCCATGGGATAAGATCGATTCTTCGAAAAACTCGGATCACAAAGCCATCCGTATCGAGACCTACTGCGCCGAGGAGATGTATCTTCCGGACTACAGCTCGCACGGAGCGCGCATGACGCGCGGTGCTTTCGGTTTAGCATGGTTTCAGGCGCGCTGGAGTTTCGAGGAATCGCGCCACGGGTTGGCTTTTCGCGAATATCTCCTGCAGTCGGGAATGCGCTCCCCAGAGCAAATCGACTCGCTCGACGAAATGGTTTTCTCGCGCAACTGGGTTCCACCGTTCCCGACCGTTCGACAGATGTCATGCTACGGCGCACTTCAGGAAGGGGCCACTTACACTGCCTACAAGGCACAGAAGGACCGCGCCGAACTGGAAGGCGACCCGGTGCTGAAAGCCATCTTCACCAATGTCGCGAGCGACGAGGCCGCGCATGCGGGCTTCTATCGCAAGCTGATAGAAATCGAGTTAGCTGACGCCCGAGAGGCCACCATCGCAGACTTCGCGCATGTGCTCGCCCACTTCACGATGCCTGCCGACGGCCTCATTCCCCATTATCATGAGCGCTTGAAAATCGGCGGAGGTGGGATTACCGCGCGTCAGTTCATGGAGGGCGTGGTGCTATCGGTTCTTCGCAGCCTTGGCATTACGCGCGCGGAATTGAAATCGGCAAATGCCCGCAACGCCGCTGCGCCAGCGAACCATTCTGCAGAAGCCGCTTCGATTGTGTCGGCGAAATAGTCACTGCGCATGAAGGCTGCCGCCGAGGCGCTCGCGGCCGAGCAGCACGATGATCGTGCCGAGCACAAACGCACTCAACGCGACGATTCCCATCGCGTTCGCGAAGCCCCATCGCTGCGCTATGAGCGCCTCGATGAACGCAGCGTTGGCGGCCATCAACACGCCGAACTGATACGCCATCCCCGAGAACAGCCCTCGCACCTCAGGCGGAGACAACTCGCTCAGGTGCGCCGGGATTACGCCGAAGGCACCCTGCACCATAAACTGCATCAAGAAGGCGCCGAAAGTGAGTAGCGCGATCGAGCGCGCGCCGATCCAGAGCGGGATGACGAAAATTGCGATGATGAGCGCGGTTGCGATGCTGCGCCTGCGCCCCCAGTGGTCTGAGATATAGCCGAAGAAAATCCCGCCCATCACGGCGCCGATGTTATAGATGATCGCGATCTCCGCCACGGCGTGCGGTCCCAGCCCGCGCTGCTTCTCCAGGAATGTTGGGTACATGTCCTGGGTGCCATGCGACACGAAACTCATCGCGGTGAGAAACACGCTCAGGTACACGAACATTGGGAAGTTCTTTTTCAGCGCGCGCACAATCGCAGCGCGGTCGGGCCGCGTCCGCTGCCATGCCTCGGACTCCGGGACCTTGGCGCGGATATAGAGCGTCAGCAGCGCAGGCGCGCCGCCGATGAAAAACATCGCGCGCCATCCGAACATCGGGTAGACGAAAAAATACGCGGCCGCCGCAAGCAAATATCCAACCGCATAACCCTCCTGCAGCAGCCCGGAAAAAAATCCGCGCCACTTCGGCGCGACCGCTTCCATCGCGAGCGACGCGCCGACGCCCCATTCGCCACCCATCCCGATTCCATACAGCGCGCGCAAAACAAGGAACGATCCATAAGTCGGTGCGAGGCCGCTTAGCACCTCAACCACGGAATAGAGCAACACATCGATCATTAATGGCGTGCGGCGTCCGTAACGATCCGCGAGCCATCCGAACAGCGCGGCGCCGACCGGGCGCATCGCGAGCGTCATCGTGATCGCGAACGCGATATCGGCCACCGAGCGATGGAACTCGGCGCCAATTCTCGGCAGCACGAAAACCAGCACAAAAAAATCGAACGCATCCAGCGTCCATCCGAGGAAGCTGGCGAACAGCGTATGCGCCGCCTCGCTCGTCGTCATCGCGCGCACCGGCTCGGCAGGCATCGCCGGAATATTCGCAGTGGCCATTGGGCGAGTGTTGTATTCGAAGCGGCGCATCGATTCCACGCCGTCGCGCCGTTTCGTTTTGGAGGGCGGCGCGATACTCAGAGTGGCGGGAGAAATATCAATGCTCACCGTGTTCTCGCATTCGCCAATCAGATCGATGCTCGTGGCGTTGACGATCCTGTTGATGTTCGGAGGCATCGCCTCGGCGGATGATTCGAAGTTTCCCTTCGGATGCCCGGTGAAAGAAGGCTACGTCAATGTCACGGGCGGCAAGGTCTGGTATGAAATCGTCGGCGCGAGCGATGCGACCCCGCTCATCACGCTGCACGGCGGCCCAGGATTTACGCATGATTACCTCGAACCGCTTGGCGCGCTTTGCAAGGAAAGGCCGGTCGTATTCTATGACCAACTCGGATCCGGAAAATCAGATCGTCCCGATGACAAATCGTTGTGGAAGATCGATCGCTTCGTGAAAGAGTTAAGCGAACTCCGAAGCGCGCTCGGCCTGAAGCGCGCGCACATCCTCGGACAGTCGTGGGGTACGGTGTTGCTGACCGATTATGCGCTGACGCAACCCGACGGCGTCGTGAGTCTGATCTTCTCCGATCCGCTATGCTCGTTCCCCGAATGGGCCAAGGACGCGGCCACCTATCGCGCGGACCTTCCTGCCACGACACGTGACGTCCTCGATCGTCATGAGAAAGGCGGTTACACCGACTGCCCCGAATACCAGGGCGCCGTCCTCGAATACTACAAGCTGCATGTGTGCCGGCTCGCGGTATGGCCAGACTCTATGGAGCGCGCATTCGCGGGACACAATGATGAAATCTACGTCACGATGCAGGGCTCCAATGAGTTCACCGTCACCGGCAACCTGAAAGATTGGGACCGGACCGCGCGCCTCAAGGAAATCAAGACGCCCGCCCTCTACATCGCAGGCCGCTTCGACGAGACCAGCCCGCGGGCAACCGCAATATGCCACAACGCGCTGCCCGGCTCGGAGATGGTGATATTCGAAAAGAGTGCGCACCTGCCAATCTTCGAAGAGCCGGACAAATATCTGGGAACGATCCGCGATTTCATTAACCGAGCAGAACATCACGCGACGGCGCCTTGAGTTTGCGCACCCCGATCGGAGAAACTTCGAGTAGCACGACGCGGGGAGCGCTTCATGTTCAACGGAATCAAGGTCATCGATGCTGACGGGCACGTGATGGAGCCCAACGAGCTCTACGATCAGTACCTCGATCGCAAATTCAAGCCCGACCTCGAGGAGCTGAAGAAATTCGCCGCGACCCGTCCCTCGAAGTGGTTCTTCGGATATTTTCATCAGCTCAACACCGGCCGCCCGCTCGGCTTCGCGCAAATCGATAAGCCGCTGGTGCGCGGCGGCCGGCGCTCCGAAGGCGAGCAACCCAACCCGCGCGGCGGCTTCGATCCCCACGTGCGCATAAAGGATATGGATCGCGAGGGCATAGACGTTGCGGTCGTCTTCGCCACCGTGGTGTCGAGTTTCTGCGCGCTCAAGACAGTCGACTTCGAACTCGCGATGATTCGCGCGTACCATCGATGGCTCGCCGACTACTGCTTCGCATATCCCAGTCGCATCAAAGGCGTCGCGGTGGTGCCGATGCGCGCGCCCGATCTCGCCGCGCGCGAAATCCGTCGCGTCGCGAGGGAGCCGTGGTGCGTGGGCATCTACCTATCGGGGCATATGGAAGACAAGCTCCTCGACCATCCGGACTTCCGGCCGATCTGGGAAGCCTGCCAGGACGACGATTTGCCCGCGTGCTTCCACGGCGGCACCGCGCGCCCGCCCTACGGATGCGGCACCTTCGAGTTCGGCAACAATCTTTTCATCCAGCATTCTGCGACTAATCCGTTCGAGGTGATGCGCGCGATCGCCTCGCTGGTCGGTGGCGGCGTGCTCGATATGTATCCGCGCCTGCGCGTGGCGATGCTGGAGGCGGGCGTCGGATGGCTGCCGTTCTGGATGGAGCGCCTCGACGAGCACTACGAGCTGATGCCCGAGTACGTGCCGTTCCTGCACCGCAAGCCGTCGGAGGTGATTCGCTCGGAGAATTTTTTCATCTCATGCGATCCCGACGAGGCGACGCTGCCTTATGTCGCCAAAGTGGTGGGAAGCGATCACATTTTGTATGCCTCGGATTATCCGCATTTTGACGGACGCTTTCCGAACACGGTAAAGTTCACGGCCGACCGGTCGGAGTTCACGGCATCGGATCAGCGCCTCATCCTGGATGAAAATCCGACCCGGCTGTACACGCGATTGAAGTAGTCTTCTTTCTGCTCCTGATCTTTTTCCTATTCCTCCGCCATCGCTGTTCCTCCCCCATACCGATTGGGGGAGGTGGACCGGCGCGATTTTCGCCATGGCTGCGATGCGAAAATCGTAGACGGGCCGGAGAGGGACATTAGCTCTGGATTCTGCCTCTGCCGCTGATCTTTCATCAACTCTTAGACTCTGCGATACGACTTTCTGTTATGCGCACACCAGAACAGTTGCGTAATGATGTCCGTCGCCTCCGCCAAGAACAAACTCCGGCAGAAGGTCTCCTCTGGCAGAATCTCCGCGCCAAGCGACTCAATGGCGCGAAGTTCCGCCGTCAGCATGCTATCGGTGATCACATCGTCGATTTCTGCTGCTTGAGGCATCGATTGGTGGTGGAAGTGGATGGCAGTCAGCATGAGGAGGAGGCCGATAAAGATGCTGCAAGGACTGCGCGGCTCGAAGCCCATGGATTTCGAGTCATCAGATTCTGGAATGATGATGTCCTCAGGAATCTCAATGGCGTGCTGACCAGCATCGCCGATGCGCTGCGCGAACGAGAGACCGAGCTGGGCGATATGCCGGCCGAAGAGCAAGAATCCCAGAGCTGAGGTCCCTCTCCGACCCGTCACAGTTCATGCTCGCAGCCATCGCACGAACTGCGCCGGGCCACCTCCCCTGAACGGTACGGGGGAGGAACAAAAAGACGGGGGAGGAGAAAGAATGTCTTCGTGGCTCAGTGCGTTTTCTCCTTCTCCGATACCAACCCGGCCGCTTCGAGAGCTTTCTTCTTCGCGCCATCCAAATCATAGTGCCGACGCGTCACGATGCGCTGTGCATACAGACCGCCGCCGGCCTGCACATTCGTTACCGCGCGCCATCCGCCGAACGCATCCGCCGTCAGGTCGCGAATCGCGTGGAATAGCCGCAGCCGATATTCGCCATCGATGTCCTTGCCGGTGCTCATATACTTACGCAGCAACGTGCCGGTCGCCTCGCTCTCTAGGTCCAAGACCGAAGGCGCGGTGAGAATTGATCCGCCTCCGATGTCGTGCAGATGGCGCACCATCAGGCTGTAGTTCGCCGCGCCATGATACTTGCCCGCGTTGGTGTAAAGCTCGTTCGGGAATGCGCTGCCATCCGAGCTGATCTCGCAGTTCGCGATCGCGGCTTCGAGCGCCGCGCGTACCAGCGTCGCATGAATGATCATTTCGGAGATTTTCTCGCGCACATGCGATTCGCGCGCGAGGCCGTTGGCTTCCGCGATTAGCTGCGCGAAGCCGACCAGTTGATCTGCTGTCTCCGCGAGATCCGACAATCCGCCGAGCCGCTCCCAGAGCCCAAGGGAATGCGCGAAGACGGCGGCATGCTCAACCTCGCCATCGAGGAAAACGCGCTCGCGCGGGACTACAACATCATCGAAAATCACGAAGCCTTCCGGCATGTGATTCTTCGAGGAAAACGGGAAGTCGCGCGTGTCGGCATGACGCGGCGCATAGGTCGTGTTGACGATTTTCACGCCCGGCGAGTTCACCGGCACCATGCACGCGACGGCGTATGCCTCCTCGCCCGCATGCATCGCCTTGGTCGGGATAACCATCAGATCGTGGCCGAGCGCAGCGGCGGTGATGTGCAACTTCGCGCCGCGGATGACGATATCGTCGCCGCGCCGATCGACGATGCGGGTGTATGCGTCGGGATCTTCCTGCTTGCCTGGCGGCAGGCTGCGATTGCCCTTCGCATCGGTAATGCATTCTGTGATGCGGATGTCGTCACGCTGCGCCTGCTCGACGTAGTTGTGAATCCGATCGTGATATTTCGGAAGCTTCGCGCCGATACGCGCGCCCGCAGTAGTCAGCGTCATGACCGACTGATAAGTGACCAGCGAAAGGATATCGGCGCCGTGCTGCTGCTTGATGCGCGCGCGCAGTTCTTCGGCGGAATGCGGAATCGACATCAGCGGGTTGAGGGCGCCCGCCTCAGGTGAGAACCAGCGATCGTAGCCGCGCGCGATCTGGTCGACCGACTGGCCGAGAATCGGATGACGCGGGATGTCGTCCACGCGCTCACCCTCGAAAAATATTGCGCGGCCGTCATAGAGAGATTTTTTGTATTGTGAGCCGGTCAGCATCTCGCCGTCACCTCATGATTCTTGGTCTGTTGAACGATCGGTTAATTGCACATCGTTCGTCACAACACCAAACCAAAATCGATGCGGTGATTGCAACCGAACCTGCAGGTGATTCGGCGCGAAGGAAAAGGAGCAAGCCCACCGGATGAACTTGCTCCTGGAAATCGCGAGGTTAGGCGGCGCCTTTGGCGCGACGCTTGCCCGCATCTTCCGCGCGCTTGAGGTCCTCGCGTTCGGGGCCTTCGAGCGCTTCCTTGGCCTCTCTCACCTTCTCGGCGACGCGGCCGCTCTCGCCAAACTTTCGTACGTTGCTGTCGTACGTGCGAGTGGCCTCGCGCCCCGCGGCTTCACCTGCGAAGGAGCCGGGCGCGGCCGCCTGATCGCCGAGCAGCTCGCGCTCGGCCTGCAGCCAATGCTCGTCGGGATTCCCCTCGCGGCCGTTGCCTTCCCAAATCTCATACGCGCGTTCGCGGATACGTTCGATAAGATCGCTTGCCATAAAAAGCTCCTACTCAAAGATGTCGTAGAGGTGGATGTACTAGCTATGTGACGACAAATGTCCGATTTTCTTCGCGCCTCGATAGCCACATTAACGACAATTTTTACCCTTTCGCTTGGCCAATGCGAAATGCCGGAATCACTTCCTCCGCAAAGGCCTGTACCTCGTCGTCCACTATCATCGGCCATACCTGCATAAAGATGAAATGCGTCACTCCCGCCTCGATAAAGTTCTCTATCTTGTCGACGCATTCCTGCTTGCTGCCGATGATGATCCGATCGCGCGCTTTTTCTGGCGTCGTCTGCGCCATCATCGCGACCAGCCCGTTGAGCATCTCGTCGCGCTGCTTCGGCGGATTATACGCCATCGCGAGCATGACGGTTTTCTCGATTTGATCGGAGTCGCGACCTACAGTATCGGCGTGGCGCTCAATGATGCCGATGAGCCGCTTCATCTCAGGCGCGTCGGCATTCGTCATGTTCCACATGTCGGCGTGTTTGGCGACCAGCTTGAGCAGCACGCGCTCGCCATGCCCGCCGATCATCAGCGGGAGATTTTTCTGGATCGGTTTGGGATTACACACCGCATCGACGACGTTGTAGTGCTTGCCGTTCAGCGTCGTCTTGCCCTGGGTGAACATCCCTTTGATGATCTGGCATGACTCATCGAGCGCCTGCAGGCGGCCGGCAACCGTCTTGAAATCAAAGCCGAGACTTCGATGCTCAAGCTCGAACCATCCCGCGCCGAGGCCAAGGTTGAGACGCCCACCGCTAATCTGATCGAGCGTCGCCGCCATCTTCGCGGTCAGGCATGGATTGCGATAAGTGTTGCCATTGACCAGCGCCCCGATACGCGCGCGTTTGGTGTGCTGGCTGAGTGCGCCGAGGAGCGTCCAACTTTCCATGCATGGGCCGGTCGGGTCGGGCACAAAGATGGGATAGAGATGGTCGAAGGCCCACAGCGAGTCGTAACCCCACGCATCGACTTTCTCCCAGAAGTCGCACATGCGCTCCCAGGTGACGTCCTGCTGGCCGGTCTGAATTCCAAAACGAATCGGATGCGTCGGCATCGTGGGTACTCCTCGACGAAGCGGTGACTCCGGACTTTACGCCCAAATCAGAGGTTGCCGCCAATGCGGATGCAATAAGGTGGATGGATCGGGCTTTGAGCGACTTTGGGGACGATCGGTTTTTGCCCTGAATCGCGTCTGCTAATTCATCGAAAGTCGTTTAAATTCAATAGGTTAGAACGTTAGACCCCCTGTCCTGCGAGTGGGTTTGTTTTTGCGTTTTTATGGTGGAAGGCACCTCGCGAAGTGGGTTTGTTTTTGCGTTTTCGATGATGCGCATCGTGCCGTTCGAGGTCCTTCGCGAGGCGCTCAGGACACTGCTCGACGTTGTCGAGCAGTGGGTTTGTTTTTGCATTTTCATTATCGCCGGTTGTCTTCATAAACGCCGACGGCGCCCCGAAGGACGCCGCTCAATCAGCTTAGCACAAACCGTCGTGGACCGCATCGGCAATTGTTGTTCCAGGGCATCGTCACCGGTTGACTGTGCTTCGATGCGGTCTTTATAGTTGCCCTATACAGTCTATTAATTTTCGGTATCTACTCGCCTCTCGCGCATAAGGTTGAAGAATGAAACGACGGGAACAGATGACCCTGATGGAGCGGGCTTACCTGCCCGAAATCCTGCGGGGTCTTGCGGTCACCAATTTCCACTTCATGCGCAACCTCGCGCTTAATATCGTGCAGCTTTTCGGCCTCGCCAAAAATCGGCACGCCAACGAGACGAGCCAGTATCCCGAGCAGCGCAAGCACTATCCCGACCATTTCCGCGGCAGCCATCGCCTGACTCTCCGCGAGGACAACGCCGTGCGATGCACCGCGTGCTTTCTATGCGCGACCGCGTGCCCCGCGCAGTGCATCTATATCGAGGCGGGAGAATCGCCCGATCCGCATGTCGAAAAGTATCCGGTGCGCTACGAGATCGACACGCTGCGATGTATCTACTGCGGGCTGTGCGTCGAGGCCTGCCCATGCGACGCCATCAGGATGGATACCTACGTGCATCCGCGCATCTGGGGATTCGATCGCAAGGACTTCGTCGAGACCAAGGAGCAATTGATGCATCGCTCTACTGTGCTCGCCGAGAAGGGCCGCGACGGCAACATGAATGAGATGCTCCAGTGGTACAAGGAGCAGGACGAGGCGGTCTACAATCCTCAGCGTCCCGAGCTGAAGCGCTATACGGATCGTGCGATTCCGCTGGAAGCCGACAAGCAACCCGCGCCCGAGCCGGAAGAACTGCGCGCCATCGACCGCCACCCGCATCATCCCGCGCCGGGCGGCAAGTAGCCGTGCCCAAGAAAATCCAATGACGCGGGTTACCATTGCGCTGACGCTACTGGGCCTCGCGCTCCTGTTCGTCGCGTATGCGAAAGGAGTGCGTGTCATTCATGGCGGCGATGTGCTCAGTCATATGTATTGGGCGACCGCCGCGTTGTTCTTCGTCGCATTGGCAAATTTCATTGCGATCGCGCATCTGGCGCGCGCCGAGCGGATGATTCAGCATCTGCGCGCACTATGCGAAAAGAACGGCATCGCGTACGGCGAGGATTGAGGCAGTGACGTGACGGTTCTTCTCCCGTAGGGGCGGTTCGCGAACCGCCCGCAACGATGTCGGCTCACGAAAACGTTGGTCGCGATTGCGCCATCCGAGCAGAACGTCGAGTCTAGATCAAAAATAAGATGCCAATTGAATTTTCAATCCACCGCACCGCGATCTAAGCTATAGTCATTGCTCCATCCGATGCCTTGCTTTGGCGCTGGGAGAGAAATTCATGACTCAGATAGAAGCAGCCCGAAAGGGCATTATCACACAACAGATCCTCGAGGTCGCGGAAGACGAGGGCCTCGCCCCCGAGCTTATCCGCGAACGCGTCTCGACCGGCGAGATCGTCATCCCGCGCAACGAGCATCATGAGTTCCGCGCGATCGGCGTCGGCAAGGGACTGCGCACCAAGGTCAATTCGAATATCGGCGCATCCAACTTCCATCAGTTCCTCGAAGAGGAAATCGAGAAGCTCTACACCTCGGTCCGCTTCGGCGCGGATTCGGTGATGGACCTCTCGACCGGCACCGACCTCGACAAGATTCGCGTCGAGCTGGTCTCGCGATGCTCGGTAATGATCGGCACCGTCCCGATTTATCAGGTCGGCTCCGAGGGCTCGATCATGGAACTCGGCGTCGACAAGTTTCTCGACGTCATCGAGCGGCAGGCGAAGCAGGGCGTGGACTTTATGACGCTCCACTGCGGCGTCACCCGCGAGACGGTGAAGCGGCTGCGAGGCCATCAGCGTATCGAGGGCATCGTGTCGCGCGGCGGCGCACTGCTCGCGGCATGGATAGAGCGCACCGGCAATGAGAATCCGCTCTTCGAGCATTTCGACGAGGTATGCGAAATCTGTCGTGCGCATGACGTGACGATCTCGATGGGCGATGGGCTGCGTCCCGGCGCGACCGGCGATGCGACCGATCGCGGCCAAATCGGCGAGCTGCTGGTGATGGGCGAGCTGACCGAGCGCGCGCGCAAAAACGGCGTCCAGGTGATGATCGAAGGCCCCGGCCATGTGCCGCTCGATCAAATCGAAGCCAACGTGAAGCTCGAAAAGCGCGTATGCGCGGGCGCCCCCTTCTATGTCCTCGGGCCGCTGACTTGCGACGTCGCGCCCGGCTACGATCACATCACCGGCGCGATCGGCGGCGCGATTGCGGCGGCGAACGGCACCGACTTCCTTTGCTATGTCACCCCGGCCGAGCATCTGCGCCTCCCGGATATCGACGATGTCCGCGACGGCGTCATCGCCACCCGCATCGCGGCGCATTCGGGCGACCTGGTGAAGGGCGTGCGCGGCGCGAAGGTGTGGAACGATCAGATGTCGCGCTATCGCAAGGCGCTCAACTGGGAAGGCATGTACGCGATGGCGATGGACCCGGACAAGGCGCGCCGTTACAAGGAAGAGAGCGAGGCGTCAGGCTCCAACGTCTGCTCGATGTGCGGTTCGCTGTGTTCCATCAACATCGACAACGCCGCGATCAAGTTCGTGAAGAAGCGGGACAGCCAGCCGGCCGAAATGCACGCCGCCGGAAGATGACTATAATTGAAGTCCGACGTTAGTCGCGAGAAAAATATGGCGAAAACTTCCAAGAATATAATCGACGAAGCGCGCAAGGACATTCCGCAACTCGATATCGACGCGGCGCGGAAGTTGATGGACCAGCCGGGCGCCGTCGTCATCGATGTGCGCGAGAGCGACGAATGGCGGCAGGGGCATCTGCCCAACGCGATCGCGATTCCGCGCGGTTTCCTCGAACTGCGCGTCGAAGAGAAGGTTCCCGACCACAACACGCCGGTGATCCTCCAATGCGCGTCGGGGACGCGCTCGCTGCTGGCGGCGCGCGCTCTCAAGGAGCTCGGGTACACCAATGTCTACAATCTGGTAGGCGGATTTAACTCATGGAAGGATCGCGGATTGCCATGGGTGGCAGATCGCCAGTTCACCCAGGATGAGATCACGCGCTACTCGCGCCACTTCGTAATTCCCGAGGTCGGCGAGAAGGGCCAGGCAAAACTCCTCGATTCGAAGGTGCTGCTGCTCGGCGCGGGCGCGCTCGGTTCGTCGTCATCGCTATATCTCGCGGCGGCGGGCGTCGGCACCATCGGGCTCGTAGATTTCGACACCGTCGATCTCTCGAATCTGCAGCGCCAGATCATTCACACGACCGATCGAGTCGGGACGCCGAAAACCGAATCCGCGCAGAAAGCGATCAATGCGCTCAATCCCGCGATCAAGGTGAATCGTCACGAGGTCCGGCTCTCGTCGGAAAACGTGATGGACATCATCAAGGACTACGACGTCATCGTGAACTGCGGCGATAACTTTCCGACGCGCTACCTCATCAACGATGCGTGCGTGTTCGCGAAGAAGCCGCTGGTCGACGGCGCGATTTTCCGTTTCGAGGGCCAGGCGACCGTTTACCACACGGCGAAGGGCGGCCCCTGCTATCGATGCCTCTATCCCGAGCCCGCGCCGCCTGACATGGCGCCCTCATGCGCGGAGGCCGGCGTCCTCGGCGCGCTGCCTGGCGTGATCGGATCGATAGAAGCGCTCGAGGCGATCAAGCTTCTGCTGGGCGCGGGCGAGCCGCTCATCGGGCGGATGGTTTACTTCGATACGTTGTCGGCACGCGACTACGTGCGGATGCTGAAAATTCGCAAGGACCCGAACTGCCCGGTCTGCAGCGAACATCCGACGCAAACGACGCTCATCGATTACGAGGCATTCTGCGGCCTCGCTCCGGCGAGCACCTCGTCCAGCGATGACGCAACGCAACACGCGGGCGCGAACGGCGCCGCTGCACATCCGGCCGGGCGTTAAAATCTATCATCCTAAATGACAAAGGCCACCGAACGGGCGTCTCAAAAAAGACGCCCGCTCTTCTTTCAACTTCCGCATACATCTAGATAATGACGAGATGGCGCTGGGACCTTTTTACGTGGCGGACAAATTGAGATCGGGCAAAGGCATTCGCGGAACCGCGCTGCTGATGCGCCATGGCGAGACTGCATGGAACCGCGTCGGGCGCGTGATGGGGCACAATCCCATCGAGCTCGATGAGGAAGGCCGCGCGCAAGTCGAGCTGGCGGTACCCTCGGCGCGTGCAATCAAACCCGATCTCATCATTAGCAGCCCGCTGCCGCGCGCGAAGCAGTCGGCGGAGATTATCGCACAGGGCATAGGCGGCATCACCGTCACCGAGGATCCCGACCTCGAGGAAGTGCGCTATGGCCGCTGGGAAGGGATGGTCTTCGAGGACCTCATCGACGATCCCGAGTACGTGCGCTATCGCGAGCATCCGCTGACGTGGCCAACGCCCGGCGGCGAGACCATCGCGCAGGTGCAGGAGCGCGGGATGCGCGCTGTGCGGCGCGCGATCGAGGCGAATCCCGAGAAGCGCATCCTGTTCGTGTCGCATGGCGATATCATTCGCACCGTGCTCTGCCACCTCATCGGTTCGGAGCTGCAGCATTTCCGGCGCATCCGCGTCGACAACGCGACTTTTTCGGCAGTACAGATTGTAGGTGATTTCGCCGAAGTGAAGTTCATGAATCTGCTGCCCGATCCCGAGCGCGCCTTCGTCCCGCCATTCAAAATTCCACCGAGGAAACCGAAACTCGAATAGCCTCACTCGCGGCGTTTGGGGGTTTCGCTGCTGCCGCCGTACAATCCGCGCAGTGGGGGTGCCATGGTTTCGGCGCTCACGCGGGAGGTACTCGGCGATGGCAAAAATCGACGGCGGCGAAATGCTGGTGCGCGCGCTCGAACGCGAGAACGTGCGTGAAATTTTCACTCTCCACGGCGGACATCTCGATTCCATCTATGCAGCCGCGGCGCGTCACGACTTCCGCGTAATCGACACGCGCCACGAACAAGCTGCAGCGCATATGGCCGACGGATGGGCGCGCACCACCGGCCGCCCCGGCGTCGCGATTGTCACCGCCGGTCCGGGCGTGACCGATGCCGTCACTGGTGTCGCCAATGCGTTTATGGATTCGATTCCGATGGTGCTGATCGGCGGCCGCAGTCCGCTCGCCGACGACGACAAGCTTCCGCTGCAGGCCGTCGACCAGATGGGCATCCTGCGCCCGATCACGAAGTGGGCGCGCTCGGTCACGCATACCGAGCGGATTCCCGAATTTGTCGCCGCCGCGTTTCGGCATGCGATTTCCGGCCGCCCCGGCCCCGTGTTCCTCGAACTGCCGATCGACGTGCTGTTCCGGCGCGCCGAGGAATCCGACGTTCCGTTTCCCGAACTTTATCGTCCGAAGATGCAGCCCGGCCCAAGCCGCGAGGGTCTGCGCCAGGCGCTCAGTTGGCTGCGCGAGGCCAAGCGGCCCGCGATTCTGGCCGGCGGCGGTGTATGGTTTTCGCAGGCGGCCGAGTTGGCACAGCTCGCCGAGCTCGCGCATCTGCCCGTGATGACCAATGCGAAGGCGCGCGGCACCGTCTCCGAGGAGCATCCGCTAAACTTCGGCGGCTTCGGCGCGATTCATCCCGGCGCGCATCGAAAGGCCGGCGGCAGTGCGGATTTGGTGATCCTGCTGGGCACCCGCATCGGTATGTTCACCGGTGGGCGCAATTCGGTGATTCCCGCGGACGCGCGCGTCATTCAAGTCGATATCGAGCCGGAAGAAATCGGCCGCAACCGCGAGATCCAGCTCGGCATCGTTTCGGATTGCCGCGAATTTATCCGCCAGGCGATCGACGCGCTCGAAGGCGAGAAGATCGACCCGCATCAGGAATGGATCGAGCGCCTCGGCGCGATTCGCGAAGGCTTCCGTCATCGCTTCGACGATGCGATTGCAAATCACAAAGGGCCGATTCATCCAGCACGCCTCGCGCATGATATCGCGAAGGCGCTCGACAAAGATGCAATCGTCGTCGCCGATGGCGGGGAGACCGCTGCGTGGATGGGCAACGCATGGACCGCGCGCCATCCCGGCCACTTCCTCACGCATGGCTACCTCGGATGCCTGGGAGTGGGACTTCCCTTCGCATTGGCGGCCAAGGCGGCGCATCCCGACAAGCAGGTGTTCTGTATCATCGGCGATGGATCGGCGGGGCTGAATCTTTCGGAGTTCCACACCGGCGCCAAAAACAATCTCCCGATCACGGTCGTTATCAACAACGACAAGCAATGGGGGATGTCGAAGCACGGCCAAGAGATCATGTGGGGTAAGGGCCGCCACGTCGCGACCGAACTCGGGATGGTGCATTACGAGAAGGCGGCGCAGGGCCTCGGCGCCAGCGGCGAGTTGGTCGAGCGCGCCGAGGATATCGCACCCGCGATGAAGCGCGCGCTTTCCGGCTCGCGCATCTCATGCCTCAACATCGTGACCGATTCCGATGTCGTGGAACCTGGCACCCTCGCGATGTACAGCGCGGGTCTTCCTCCGAAGAAGCCCGAGCAAGGCCCCGAAGAGAAGCCAGCCGAGAGCGAAGGCACCACTCTGCCCTATTACGGCAAACGCAAACTCGAATGAGGTTACAACTCTAGTAGGGGCTGCCGGCGTACGCCGAGCCGGCAGTCGAGCGCGAGCCGACGTCGACGCCCTTGCGCACTCGCACATCCACACCCGGATGCGTGGGGACGTCGACGCGCAAGCCGCGATAGCCGCCCGCTCCGGGATCAGGCGCGAGGAAACCGACGGTGTACTGCTGGCGCAGTTCGCGGCTGATTTCGCTGCATGCGCTGCGTAGCGCAACGCCATCGCCGACGACGCGGATGTTGTAGGTTTTTGCGCCGGTCTCGGTGGAAAGCATCCGCAGCGTCTTCACATCGACCTGATCGCTCTCGTCTCCGCCGATCGAGAAGGGACCTATTTGAACCGACATCCCTGAAGCATTCGGATCGCCTATGCCTATTGAATAGATCAGCACGCCCTGACGGCGCGCGAGCGCAATTACATCGTCGAGCGAATGGCCGCTGGTGTTGTCCATTCCGTCGGTCACAACTAGCAGCGCACGTTTGTCATAGCGTCCACGCTGCAGCATCACGAGGCCGGTGACCACCGCATCGTAGAGCGAAGTGGAACCATAAGCGTGCAGCAATGAGAGGCGTTCCTCCACCAGGCTGTGGTTGGTGGTGAAGTTCTGCAGCATGAACGGCTTGCCGGAAAAGGCGAACAGGAAGACGTCATCGCGATCGTTGAGATTGCGCAGGAACTCACTTATCGCGGCCTGCGCCTGCGGAATCTTGGGATGCATACTGCCCGAAGTGTCCACCAGGATTCCGACCGAAACCGGAGTGTTGAGGTCCTGGCGAAAGAATTCGATCGGGCGCTGTTGCCCATCCATGTAAAGCTTGAAGTCCTGCTTCTGAAGATCGGTGACGTAGCTGCCACTGGGCTGGGTGACCGTTACCGTAACCTGCTGATAGCCGGGCTGATCGCGCAACTGCCGCATTGGGATGACGAGTTCCTGTTCAGGAGGCTGCGGCGGCGGAATGTTCGGCTGAATCTGTCGTCCCGGTGCCCGGGGAAGCTCGAGGGTCGTGCTGCCGCCACCGCCCTGATTTCCGGGTATCACCATCGGTGCGGAGGCCGGCGGCGCCTGAGTGTCCAGCTCGCGCATGTTCTGCTGCGCGGCGGCAGAGCCGGCGAATATAGTCACGCCGAGGAAGCACCCCATTAGCGCGGTAGTCGCAGTTTGCCGAAAATGCTTGATGATCAATTCCTTCATCGAAGCCCCAAGTCCATGGCTCGATATGATCTTCCTATTTGCGATGGCCCCGAGCAAGCAGGGTCTTGAAGCTCGCAAACGGAACCCCCAATAGAAATACGCGGCGGCGAGGCGACGGTTTCGGGGTAGGGCCCCGGCTGTTACGATATCGGCAGCCTCCGCGTAAGATCTTCGGGAGATTTGGGAGATTGCCGGGCACCGGCGAACCGCACTATGGCGACAAAACCGCAGCCGAACGTTTCAAGTGATGGCGAACGAGTCGCCTATTTTGTGATGGACGGCGAGGGCAACATCGTCGAATGGGACGATGCCTCCGAAAGTATCTTCGGATGGACGCGCGACGATGCGCTCGGAACCAAACTCTCGGAGCTGATCATTCCCGAGCATCAGCGCGCGATACACGAATATGGTCTGATGCGCTACAAGGCGACGGGACAGGGCAAGTTCATCGGCAAACCGATCGAGATCGTGACGCTTCATCGCGACCGCAGCGAGGTTCCCATCGCCATCACGATCTCGATGGAACGCGAAGGCGACGGTTATCGATTTCCCACCTTTGCACGCGTCATCGAAAAAGACCGTGGAGTTTAAGCAGTCTGGCGCAGAATTTTCCGCCCTCCCCGCTCGTCTTATAGCTTGCTGCTTCGCGGCCCATCTCCGACATCCTTGAGGAAATTTTGGCTCCACTTTCTGAATCCCAACTGCTGCGATTCCTTATCGAAATCGCAGCGCTGCTGATTGTGAGCCGCGCGCTGGCCGAAATCGCCAAGCGCTTCGATCAGGCGCCGGTGATCGGCGAGCTGCTGGCCGGCATCCTGCTCGGCAAGTCCGTGCTGGGCCATCTCGCGCCGCCGCTCTATGCGTATTTGTTCACCGCCGATCCATTGGTGATGCATCTGCTCGAATCGATCGCATGGATCGGCGCGATCATGCTGCTTCTGTACATCGGACTCGAAACGGAACTCGAAATCCTGCGCGGCCTCGGCCGCACCGCGGCGCTGATTTCCAGTCTCGGGATCGCGCTGCCGTTCGCGAGCGGCATTGCGCTCGGCTTCATGCTGCCCGCGAGCTACCTCGCGCATCCCGACTCGCGGCTGATTTTCGCGTTGTTCATGGCGGTCGCGATGTCGATTTCCTCGGTGCCGGTGATCGCGAAAATCCTGCTCGACTTAGGTCTCATCAAGCGCGAGCTGGGGATGCTGATTCTGGCCGGCGGCATCGTCGACGACTCCACCGGATGGCTGCTGCTATCGCTGGTGGCGGGCCTCGCGACGGCCGGCACCATCGATGTGAGATCAGTCAGCATGCTGGTGATCGAGGGCGCCGCGTTCCTCGGCTTCTGCTACTTCGCCGGCTACCGGCTCATACGCATCCTGATGCGATGGATCGACGATCGCACCTACATCGAGCACGGCAAGTTCAGCGCGATGATCATCATCGCGCTGACCTGCGGCGTCATCACGCAATTCATCGGGCTGCACGCGGTGTTCGGCGCGTTCGTCGCGGGCCTGATGATTCGCAGCTCGACACGGGTGCGCGAGGCGGATCTCGATGAGCTGAAGGCGATCGGGCTGGGTGTCATGGCGCCGATTTTTTTCGCCTACTCGGGATTGAAGGCCGACCCCGCGAGCCTGGTGCACCCGATGGTTCCGCTGATCGTGCTCGGGATCGCGTGCGCCGGAAAACTGATCGGCTGCGGAATGGGCGGGCTGCTCGCGAAGCTGAAACCGAAAGAGGCGCTGTCGGTCGCAATCGGCATGAACGCGCGCGGTGGAATGGAAATCATCGTCGCGTTGATCGGACTCAGCCTCGGCATCCTGACCCAGGAGATGTACACCATCATCATCATGGTCGCGATCGTGACCTCGGTCGCGGCGCCGCCGGCGCTGAAGTGGTCGCTCAGCAAGGTCGAGTTCACGCGCGGCGAAGAGGAGCGAATGGAGCGCGAAAAGCTGCTGTCGCGCCTCCCGCTCAGCCGCGAGGGCGCCAAGCTGCTGGTGCTCAGCGGCGGCGGTCCGCATGCCGATTTGGCGGCGCATATCGCGGCGGGCCTCGCGAGTCATCACGACGCGAGCATCACGGTATTTCGCGCGATGACCCCCGGCATGCCCGACACGACGGCGCAATTCAACGAACAGTTCGAACGCATCAAGGCGATCGCCGAGTCGTCCGGCGCCAATAGCATCCTGCAGCGCACTGGCACCGCGGAAACGATCTCTGAGGCCATCGAAGAGGAAACCGCGCGCGGCTACGATGCGATTTTCGCGGGCGCCTCACAGCTCGATGGGCATGCGGCGCTGAGCGGCGAGGTGCTGCGCGAGTTGGTGGCGAACGCGCAGGCGCCGGTGGTCATCGTGCGCGATGCGGGCGCGAAGGTGCCGCTGCGGCGGATTCTTTCGCCGACCACGGGTGCGGCTTTTTCGAAGCTCGGCGCCGCGGTCGCGATGCAATATGCGCAGACTTTCAAGGGCCAGCTCACCACGCTGTACGTGCGCGAGCGCGGGGCGATGTCGCTGCCTGGGCTAGTTTCGCCGCGCGGGCAGCATGCCGATGGCGGCGAGGAGTTCGTCGACGAAATCAAGCGGCTGGGTGACGAACTCGGAGTCGCAGTCGTTACCAAGATCGGATCCGGACGCCACGCCGAGAATGTCATCGTCGAAGCGGCGTCGAATGGAAACTATGATTTGCTGGTGATGGGCGTGCTCTATCGCTCATCGGAGCAACGGCTTTATTTCGGCCCCAAGGTGCGCCAGATCCTGCGCAACGTACGATGCTCGGTCGCGCTGGTGGTGCCTCCGCAGCCGAAAACTTTTCGCGCCTGATTCGTGTTCGCCATCAACTTCGATACCCGCTCGATACCAGGAGGCGACGCGCCATATGACATCCCACCTTCAACCGCGATCGATCGGTCTCGTGGCCGCGCTCCTTCTTTGCGTGGCGTTTGCGAACACAGCGTCGGCGAAGCCAGCGGGTCCGTCGGGCAACGCCAGCTTTCCCGAGGTGAAAGATAGTTGGTCGCCCGACGCGCGTTTCGTGCTGAAAAATGTCGACTCGACCGAAGACCCGAAAAAGCCACCTACGATCTTTCTGACCGATATGAAAACCGGCGAGCGCACCCAACTCCACTCATACGCGCGCAAAGCCGATGTGCTGTGGTCGCCGTCCTCCGATGCGGTCGCGATCAACGATTGGGACGCTGATGACGAGGCACAGTGCATCGTGTTCCGCCTGGTCCCGACTCAGCAGCGCTACGACCTGCGCGAAGAATTCCTGAAATCGCGCCGTCCCGAACGGGAGAAGAAGCTCGCCGCCGATCGCCGCGACTACGATTACAACTTCGCGCACCTCATTCGATGGCTCAATGGGAACACGCTGCTGTTTGTCGTCGAGGGCCATAGCTCCGACGGCAAGCACCTCTTTCATCTCGAATACGCATATCGACTCGGTGATTCGTTTCAGTTGCGAAGTCGCATCGTTCGTTAGCATTTGGCGTTAGCGGCTCGGGCCGTGGACGAAATCGGATCGTGATGCTAGTCAGAGGCGAGAGGTCTCCCCGCCATGGATGCACACGCCGAGATTTGCCGTGCTATCGATCAGTACAAGGAGAAAGCGGTTTCGATCAGCCATCAGATTCATGAAAAACCGGAGCTGAGATTTCAGGAGCACTTCGCCGCCGGATTGCTGAGCGGCGCCGCGCGTGAAGTGGGACTGCCGGTGGAAACTGGGGTCGGCGGCCTCACCACCGCGTTTCGCGCGGAGTTTGGAAATGGCAGCGGGCCCACGGTTGCGATCCTCGCCGAATACGATGCGCTGCCCAACGGCCATTCATGCGGCCACAATCTGATCGCATGCGCGGCGCTGTCCGCGATCGTCGGCCTCCAGAAGGTCGCGAAAAATCTGCCGGGAAAAATCGTGTTCCTCGGCACCCCCGCCGAGGAAGGGGGCGGCGGCAAAATCATTCTGCTCGACAGGGGCGCGCTCAAAGGCGTCGATGCCGCGATGATGGCGCATCCGTTCGACGGCGAGGCGTGCACGATGCCGGCGCTGGCGACGCGTCATCTGCACATCAGCTTTCACGGCAAGGCCTCGCACGCGGCGGTCGCGCCGTGGGACGGAGCGAGCGCGCTGTCGGCGGTGATCCAGACTTTTCAAAGCGTCGATGCGGCGCGGTTGCATATCCGCGACGGCGCGCGCGTCCACGGCATCATCACCAACGGCGGCCAGGCGGTGAATATCATTCCGGAAAAAACCGAATGCCAATTTCTGGTGCGCGGCAAGACCAGTAAGTACACCCACGAGATCGCGGACCGCGTGTTGCGATGCGCCGAGGCGGCGGCGCTCGCGACCGGCACGAAGATGTCGCATGAGGTTGTCGGCGGCTACAAGAATCTGATCAACAATCGCACGATGGCGCTGCACTACGCGGCGCTTTCGGAATCACTCGGCGTCGCCTCGCCCGAGGGCCGCGAAGATATGCCGACTGGCAGTACCGACATGGGCGACGTGAGTCATGTGATGCCGTCCATCCATGTAATTTTCCAGGTGGCCAAGCGCGGGGAGGGAAGCTGTCACGAAGACGCCTTCGTAAAACATACCGATTCTGAATATGGCTATGCGGCGATGATTCGGGTGGGGAAGGCGCTCGCGATGACGGCGTACGATCTCCTCGCGGATCCGGCGCTCATGAAAGCCGCTACGGCCGAGTTCGCGCAGCGCAAGGAGAGTTAGTGGCAGCCGCAGCCGCCGCCGCAACATCCGCCCCGAGGAGCATTGAGCGCGGCGGCGAGGCCGTTGCTATTCATCGCTTGCGCTGCAGCTGATGCGCCATTGCCATTCGAGCGCGACGCGAAGGTCGACATCTCGCGGGTGATCTCGTGGTCCGAGCCGCGTGGGCATTCGGCGTCGTCAAGATGGCCGGGGCGCACGAACGCCTCGAAGGATACTTCGCATTCGGCGCATCGATATTCGTAAATCGGCATAAATCGTCCCGCCCTATTCGTTTTCGATTAGCTGCGCGTATTCGACCAGCACGCCGCGCGTCGCCTTCGGATGCAGGAAGCAAATCATCCCGGCCAGTCCGGGTCGCGGCTTCTGATCGATGAGCTGAATTCCCTTCGCGCGCGCGGCTTCGAGGTCGGCGTCGACGCCGTCGCTCTCGAAGCATACGTGATGGAGTCCGCCGCCGCGGCGCGCGAGAAATTTTCCCACGCCCCCGTCGGGATTGATCGGCTCGAGCAGCTCGATTTCACTTCCGCCGGCGCTGAGTAGCGCCGCCTTGACGCCCTGATCGACGATGGTGGCGCGCTTGATGAACTCCAGCCCCAGCGTGTCGCGCCAGAACTTCAGTCCCTCTTCGAGGTTCGGCACTACCACGCCGACGTGATGAATCCGCTTCAGCATTGGCGCTCCGCTAGCTCTTACGATTGAGGCATAGCTTGGTCTGGAGCGCGTTCCACTTCATCTCCATTTCCTTGGAGCCCAAACCGGGATGCTCCGCGCGAGTCTGCGCCAGCTTGGAGCATGCGCCCTGCACGTTGCCCTGCTCCGAGTAAATCTCCGCGATATTGTACTTGGCCTCGTACCACTGGTTGTCCGATTCCGCGGCAGTGCTCTCGACGGTGGTCCACAGCGTGACCGCATCCTTCAAGTCCTTCTTGGACTGCGCGATGCGCGCGAGACCAGCATTCGCATCGGGCGATGCGGCATCAGCTTTTACGACTTCCTGGAAGATGGCCTCGGCCTTGGGCTCCTGGCCGGTGGCCATGTAGGCCTGGCCAAGAATCGAGAGCGTACCGGTCAGGTTCTTGGGCAGCATCTTCTTGGCAGCCACCATGTCTTCGAAATATGCGTAGGCGATCTCGGTCAGCTTGGCGTTTTGCAGGAAACCCTTCTGATCGCCCATCGCTTGTCGGGCCTGTGCCTGCTTCCAGAAATCGATGCCTAAAGTCTTGATCAGATCGGAGTTCTGCGTGTTGCCCTTGTTGCGTTCCAGGAAGGCGCTCAGGTCGCGCTCGATGTCATCATAGCGGCCCAGCGTGTTGAGCGCCTGCAGACGCCATTCGAAGATATCCTGGTACTTCTCCTTCATGGCCGGATACTGCGGTTCGAAGTTGTTCAGCAACGAAGCGATGTCCTCGGCGTCCTGCTTGGTCTGATTAGGACTCTGGATCAAACCGGCGAGCATGTACTTGGCGCGGCCGGTAGTGTCATGGACATATTTCTTCTGAGTGGGAGTGGGCGCGGAACGTTCAGCCTCCGGCGCCGCCTTGATGGTTTCGCGCAGCAACGAAATCGCGCCGTTGCGCAGATCTGCGGAGTTCGTGGCCGCCGCCGCTTTCTTGTCTTTGGTATCTTTGCTGCTCGCGGCGACCAGAGCGACGTATTCGCATTCGGCGGCGTTGAACTTCGCGGCGAATCCATATTCTCCGCCGTTGACGTCCTGATACATCTTGGCCGCGTTGACGTAATCTTTCTGTTCCTGCAGATGCTCGCCTTCGCGGAAGCGTATTTCGTTGGAGTACTCGCCGTGCGGATATTTCTTGAGGTAGTCATCGGCGGCGGCCAGCCACGCACTCTGCGCCTGCGCGTTCTTCATCCCGCTCTGTTCCCATTGCCCGCGTGGGAGCTTGTAGCGCATGTAGCTGGCCCACTGCGCATCGGGATTGCTCGACGATTTGGAGAGGTCGTTCAGGATCGATTCGACCTGCGCCATGTTGTGCTCGTTGAAATAGATGTCGGCGGCAAACTTGTAGTCCTTGGGATATTTGCCGCTGCGCGCCGCTGCGACGTAGTACTTTGCCGCCTCGCCCTGATTCTTTTTGGAGAGCATCACATTGGCGAGCAGGTGATTCTGGAAAGGATCGTTTGAATTGCCGAGTTCCTCGGCTGGGTTGTGGCTGTACTTGGCGATACCGGAAATCGCGATCGCCCATCCTTCCTTATCGCCTTCTTTGCTGTGCGCGAGATCGACGATCTCCTTCAGATATTCAGGCTTCTTGCTGGGATTGGCGTACATCGCGGCGTAAGTGGTTTGCAATTTGAACAATTCGGCGCCGCCGGTGTTGCCCAAGCCGCCGCTATACTTGTTGGCTTCGTTGGCATTGCCCATCGCGGCGTAAGTGGTCGCGAGTCCTTGTTGCGCAGCTTTATACTGCTGCGTCCCGGAACCCTCGCTCATGATCTGTTTGAAGTCACCGATCGCTTTTTCATACTCGGTCTTGTCGTATTTTCCGAGTTCGCGTTCGCAATAGGCGCGGCCCAGAACGTTCTCGCGCACCAGATTGGGATCCGGCATCGCGAGGCTGCTCTGGGTAAAGTCATCGATCGCCTGGTTGAGCAGTTTTTTGGCGCGCTCGGGCTGGTCGGTATAAATCGTCGAGGCGCCCTGGAATCGCAGCCACGCCAACGGATACGCCGCCGCGAGCGCGACTTGCTCGGGTGCCGTGTAGTCGCACTGGCCACCATTATCAATCTGCTCGATGCAGTCGTCTTTCTTCTTCGCGTAGGTCTCATGCAAGCGCGAGAGCATCGACTCGAGACGGTCGAAGGCGGGCTGCAGCTCGGCTTTATTGCTCTTGGGGCTGGAAGATAACTGTGCAAAGGACTTTTCGGCATTGTCGAGCTTCTCGACTAACGATTGTGCCTGCGAGTCGCTGCTTAACGCGCCACTCATTTGCCCTTCGAGTGAGCTGATCTCACCGTTGAGTTGCGCGTGAGCTGCCCCAGCTCCCAGCGCAACGAACGTCCCGATAACAGTTGCCGCCATCAGTCGGCGAAGCGTGATGGATGAAGTCATGGTCTCTAAATCCCCTAAGCTGTCGTGCGGGACACAGAATTCGGCTAATAGCGCCTCGGCCCGTACCTTTATTAAGTAAACCTCAGTAGTCGCATAACCTCAATGATCTCGGCAAGCGACGAAACGCGCGTAAGTCCACGGTCCAGGGCGGATGCCCCATTCAGCCCCATATCTATTAGGATCGCGCGAAGGCCGGCATCTTGCGCGCCACGAACGTCCATATGCTCGGAGTCGCCGACGTGCGCGGCCTCGGCAGGCGCGACATCCAATGACGCGAGCGCGGTGGCGAAAATCTCGGCCGCGGGCTTCGCGTAACCGGCCTCGGACGAGATCGTGACGGTATCGAAAAACGGCCTCAGACCGAGGCCGTCGAGGATGCCATACAGCCGATAATCGAAGTTCGAGATGATGCCGAGCTGGAGGTTTGCATCCTTCAGACTCTGCAAGGCCGAATGCGCCTGGGGCAGCGCGGCCCAATTCCCCGGATCTCCGAAGTAGGCAAATAACTCGGCGAAAAAAGCATCGAAGCTGTCGAACTCGCCGAGGCCCTCGAAGCTCCGCCGCACCAAGCCATACCACCATTCGCGCTCGAGACGCCGAATCTCATCGGCGTGACGTCCCGGCCCGAAAGCGAGGCCCGGCGTCGAGGCGAATGCGCGACGAAAACCTGCGCTGACCGCGGCATCGTCGGCACGCAAACCATGCTGCCTCGCGATACGCGCGTAAGTATGACCGACCGGCTCGCGCGCATCGAACAGCGTGCCGGCCGCATCGAAGAAGACTGCCTTGAGCATGGTGGCCGTCAGCGGAGAATCAGATGGTATCCCACACCTGGATGAGGGTGCCGAAGGCGGAGCGCGGCGAGATATAAAATTCGCGGTCGCCGCGCCAGTCTTTGCCCTCGTCAACAATGCGGATGTCGTCGGCTCTGAGCTTCTTAAGGGTTTGGTCGAACTCCTTCAGATTGATCGTCATATGATGAAGGCCTTCGCCATACTTCTCGATAAACTTGCCGACGAAGTCAGCTTTGCCGCCAGTGCCGGGGCTCTGGATGAACTCGAGCTTGAATCCCGCGATATTGAGATGGCCGAGGATGAAGCCCTCGGAAGCGGTATGCGGCTCGCGAGTGATCGTGGCCGGAAAGTATCGCAGGAAGAAGTCGTAGGCCTTACGGATGTCCTTAACCGCCATCGACACGTGGTCGAAACGTGCGAGGCCATCGGGCGCCGGCGGAGGCTTGGGGTCATCGAAGTGCGGGACCTGCCAAAACTGGATCAGCGTACCGAAGGCGGAGCGCGGTGAGATAAACGCGGTAGCGGAGCCATCGGGGAAGGTTTGCTCATCGACAATGCGTATGCCGTCGCTCTTCATCGCATCGGTAAGAGGCTTCAGGTGGTCGACCTCGATCGACAGATGATGCATCCCCTCGCCGCGTTTATCGATGAACCTGTTGACGAAGGTATTTTGACCCGGGAGGTCTTCAATCATCTCGATGGCGAAACCGCCGAGCCATAGATCCTGCCAGTAGAAGCTTCCGCTAACCTGGTCATCGCGGCGCTTTTCATTGCGGAAATGGACCGGAAAATAGCGCTGGAAAAATTGGTATGCGCGATCGATTGAACGCACGGCGATCGACACGTGGTCGAAGCGCATCCGCACTCCTTCAATCATCTGGAATTCTTACTCCTCTCAATTTGCGATGAAGCTCGCACCGAAAAGTACGAGCCGTCGGCATCGCTCAGAACAAAATCATCTTTCGATGAGCAAGTCGATAGAGCCGGGGCCGATGCGTGATTCGATCGCGGGTGATTTACCAGAGATAGGCCCGGAGGAATCGCTAAGCCGCGCTTATGCGATTCCTCCGGTGGCGAGACCGTCAACCACCAAGTGGAGGTTGCGAAGCAGAAGAAACGTGGTGACGCGGAGCCGTCAGCAAATCGGGGGGAGGAGATGCAAGTTGGAGAAAGCGACGACTCACGCGATCGGTTTTAGCAGCCCAACGAGTGCCTCGCCAATCATTCTTTACGTCAGAAATGCGACGGTTTGTTCAGATTTTTTTATGCTGCCCGCGAGCGGTTAGCCGCGCGCAACTGGATTAAAGCGCCTTAGAAGAGTGAAGATATTGCGGATGATGAGCGGCCAGCCGTTGCGAATCTTCCCCGAGTAAACCTGCATCGACTGACCAGCGCGCGAAAGTCGGGGGACGTCAAAGAAATTCGAGCCTCGCGTCCACGGTGTTCCTTTTGATGTCTACCACGATGTAGCCGCCGCCCTTGAATGGCCCCGCGTTGAGCACTGTAGTTGACCCAATGCTATCCACTGCTGCCGATTCGTGGATGTGCCCCGATATGCACACCTCCGGCTGATGCTCCTCGATGAACTTACGCGCCGCCGATGAGCCTACAGCCTTCCCACTCACGATACGGTCGCATTTGGTCCCCAACGGTGGCGTATGACACACCATGATGAGCGGACGCACCGCGCGCACTTCCTCGTACCCCTGCTTCAGCGCCGCATAAATCTCGTCTTCGGTGAACTCGCTGGGGGTTTTGAATGGGGTCAGGTTCGAGCCCCCGCATCCGAACAGCCCCACCCCATCGATGACCGTCCCTTTGCCATGCAGCGCGATTCCCTCGCGTTCGAAGTATGGAAACGTCTCCGGCTGGTCGAGGTTTCCCGGCACCGCCAACACGTTTTTGCAGCATTCGCGCACCGCATCGAGGACCTTGCGCGCATCGTCGATGCCGCCGAAGTTGGTCAGGTCCCCCGCCACTATCGCGAGGTCCGTATCGCGCCACACCTCGGTCATCCGGGCCAGGTTGCGCGTCGCCATGTGCACATCGCTGATGGAAACGATCTTCATCTTGATGCTTCAGGTTAGCCTTTCCTGCGGCGCCGTAGAATGGGAATCTCTTCACTGGATGAAGACTTACGGGATGAAGCCTTATGCTCAATTCGCATTCGTGTTGGTGCGGCCCAAGTCCGGCGGCAACATCGGCTCCGCCGCGCGCGCGATAAAAAACATGGGCTTCGATGATCTGCGCCTGGTCGCTCCCGAAGCCTCCACCAAATCCAACGATGCGCACGCGATGGCGGTGCATGCCAACGACGTCCTCGCGCATGCGAAAATCTTCCCGTCCCTCGGCGACGCGGTCGAGGACTGCCACCTCACCGTCGGCACCACCTGCCGCGGCGGTCCGTATCGCGAATCTGTGCATCCCCTGCGCGAATCCGCAACCGAGCTCGCCGAGGCTTCCGCCGCCAATCGCATCGCGCTGATCTTCGGTCCTGAGGATACCGGCCTGACTAATCACGAGCTGAAGTTCTGTCAGAAGCTCATCACCATTCCGACCTCGGCCGAGTATGCGTCGATCAATCTCGCGCAGTCGGTGATTCTATGCGCCTATGAACTTCGGATGGCGCTCGCGTCCGAGCCGCGCGCATTGACGAAAGAGCCGTTGCAGCTTGCGGGCGCGACCGAGGTGGATGCGGCGATGGAGCGGATGAAAGAGGCGCTCCTCGCGATCGGATTTCTGCCCGAGGAAAATCCCGATCACCTGATGTTCGCTCTGCGCGGAATCTTCGGTCGCAGCGGCCTGACGCCTCACGAGCTCGAAATCCTCAATGGGATTGCGAAGCATACAAAGTGGGCCGCCGAGGGCGGTCACGAAATTCTTCGAGCCAAGCGCGCCGCCGGCAAAAAATTGCGCTAACCAGTTCTCGCCGGTCAATTTCCCTAAATGGCGGATAGGGCAATTGGCGCCCCAAACGCTGCGCGGGTAGTAGAGAAGGAGTTCCAGCACTTCTCCACCCACGCCATCGGGGCATTCAAACGCGAGCGGTCGAACGGAAACGGGCAGTTCCGCGGCGGCAGGATTGGGAGCCTCTGCGCTTAGCGTCACTCAGACCGGGCTTTCAACCCCAAGCCGGAAAAGGGCCGACATAGCCATCGATACCGTTCGTTGGGCTTCTTCGGTCGTGACCTCGTCACCGTGAATGGCCCTGTTCGCAATTCCGACGACCCGGGTTAGTTCTTGAGCGGTCTGAGTGTCGATGGCTTCAGCCTGACGGAGCCTTTGAATCAGAAATGCGGCGCCTCTGCGTTTGCCTATATCAATTTTCCTTTCCATTGCGAGCTCGGTCAGCACCTGCTCAATTGTCCGTCGTAAACGAGCGAGTCCGTTCCAGACCTCTCCACGATCTATGTCTTTGCCTACCTGATCGGAGAGATAGGCCGCCTCTACCGTCCATCTCTTCGACAATTCTTCGTGGGGGCGCTCGCCTGCTGCGGGAATTGTGGATTCAGTTCCCACGATGTCGCGGTTCAAGAAGTCGGTAATGTGATCTAAGTACTCGTCTATGCGCCGCTTGACTTCCCGGTCCTTCACATACTCTCCCACCGTCAGGCCGCCTATTACATCTTCGAGATATTTCCCCATTTTGGAAAGATCATCGGACCGAATGGCATCCTCAAACATGGCTCTGTCGGACGCCTTCTCCGCGGTGCGTCGCTCACGAGAAGCCCACAACGCGGCTGCTGCGGCGCTAAGGATAGCTACTAATCCGGTGGCAATGTTGGCGAATGCCAAAAGGTAAGTTATATCCATGGACGAGCCGCCGGATCACTCCGGTACCGAACGAGGAATGGTCTAATATCACGAAGGCGAGCCAACAGTGAGAGCGCACCAATATACTTCGAGTACGTTCCGCCGATTCGCCTCAATTGCAGTCCTCCACACACAAGAGCGAACGCTCCGAAAGCAAGGCCGATAATTTCGAGCGGCTGCTTGTTGTCGGATTTAAGAGAACTCGCTGTGATCGCGGCCAAGAGAAGACCGACAAAGAGTGAGGCAGACACCCCCAACGACCAGGTTCCGATGCTCATCTGACGCTGATGGTCCCAATCGTAAATTTTTTGTACGTGAGTTGCAGGATCATCAGTAGTCGCCACAACTAGGTCTTCCAGATTTCGTACTGATAATTCGACCATATGTCCGGTCTTTCCCCGAAGAACGCGATATCACTTCAGGTAGTCAGACACAAATCGAGTCACCCAGCTCAACATGATGTCTTTTGTGCCTTCACATTGTCTCAGTGTCTCAGAATCGGTTGGTCGATGCTGGCGGCTTCCGGCTCCGCTGACGTAGCCGTCGCGTGGACATCTGGTGTTTGTTTCGCTAGCCTTTCGCCTCTGAGGATCGCACTATGGCATATACGAGTTCAATCGAATGGACTGACGCGACGTGGAACCCGGTCCGCGGCTGCACTAAGGTCAGCCCCGGCTGTAAGCACTGCTATGCAGAAGCCATTGCTGAGCGTTTTCGCGGAGTACGAGGACACGCCTTCGAGCACGGCTTCGATCTTCGCCTGGTCCCTGAGAAACTGAACGACCCACTTCGATGGCGCACTCCGCGACGTGTGTTCGTCAACTCGATGAGTGATCTCTTTCACGAGCGCATACCGGTCAACTTCATTACGCGCGTTGGACGCGTCATGCAGTCGGCGTCTTGGCATACCTATCAGATCTTAACAAAGCGTCATATCCGCATGAAGGGCCTACTTTCGGGGGAGTTAAAATGGATGGGCGGAATGCCAAACGTATGGTTCGGGGTGAGTGTCGAGGACCGAAAACATGGGATGCCCCGTGTTGAAGCGCTACAGTCCACAAATGCCGTTGTGCGCTTTTTGTCGATTGAACCGTTGCTTGAAGACCTCGGTGTCCTCGACCTAACTGGCATCGACTGGGTCATCGTCGGTGGCGAAAGCGGCCCAAGATCTAGGCCCATGAACGAAGCTTGGGTACTCTCAATTCTTAATCAGTGTAGGAATCAAAGTGTTCCTTTTTTCTTTAAGCAATGGGGCGGTGTAAACAAAAAAGCTTCAGGGCGGCGTTTGCTGGGGGTAACCTTTGATGCACTACCAATTGTGATATAGACTAGTTGTCAAATGGCGGAAGATGTTAATCCCGAGTACTGGGAGGAATGCTCAAACCTCCAACTCCAAAAGCATGCGTTGATTAGGTGCTATTTGGGAGGCTGGTACCCAAAACTTGCCAGTTGGGCAGGGCGGGTATTGTACGCGGACACGCATGCTGGGCGGGGAAAGCACAGCAGCGGCGAATTAGGATCTCCTCTCGTAGCTTTAGATACTCTCATATCGCACTCGCATCGAGACCGCCTTCTCGAAAGATGTGAATTCTTCTTTCTGTTCATCGAGGCCGATCAGAAGAATGTTGAGTTGTTGAAAGAAGAAATCAAGACCCGTACACCGTTGCCTAAACGCATAGTCCTCCAAGTTATTGCGGGTGATTGTTTCGGTGCTTTGAAGAGTCTTCTGGAAACGATTCGAGAGAGAAAGTCCCAGCTAGCACCCGCCTTTATCTTTGTCGATCCATACGGCTTTAAAGTGCCGGGCTCACTTTTGCGAGAACTGATGGCAGCGGGACGGGTCGAGCTGTTCGTTAACGTGATCTGGCGAGAACTCGACATGGCGATAGCTCAGGCGAAAGCCGGTGTTCAAAAGGCAGCGGCCGGCTTGGCCGCGACCCTAGATCAGGTATTCGATGGTCCCGAGTGGCGCTCACGAATTGACTCTATGGATTTCGACATGCGGAGCGATCAGGCGGTTGACCTTCTCCGTGAAAAGGTGGGAGCGACGTGGAGCACCTCAATCCGTATGCTCGGCGACAATGGAAACACGCGTTATCTTTTGGCCCATTTCACGAACAGCGATGACGGACGCGACCTGATGAAGGACTGTATTTGGAAGGTCTGTCCAGATGGCGGGTACTACGTTCGGAAATGGGATGACGCATCGCAGGGAACTTTAATCAAACCCGAGCCAGATATTGAACCGGTGCGGACTTGGATATTGGATCGCTTGCGCCAAGGACCAAAGCGATGGGAAGCGTTGGAATCCGATTTGCGCTCGGAGATTTGGCGCACGACCCATCTCAACCAAGTAATCAGGACGTTACGCCACGAAGGGTTAATAGTCGGAGAGGACTATCAAGGCAGGTTCGGACGCCCAGCCAATCCGATACTGAGATTGCCGTAACGCCGCTGTCCTGCTGTCTGCAGTTGTAGCCATGGTGTTACCCAAGCGCTCGTTCATGTCGCTATCTGCGACCTTGCTCTATCGAAAGTCAGTCCGTTTGCTCACAGAATCGATAAACGCCGCTCTCGCGCACAGGTCGTCCCGAATTCCAGCGCGGTCTGCTTCCGCGCGTAATCTCCCGCCGCACCGAGCAGTGCCGCACGATCCTTGATGGCTGCGAATGTCCATTTCTGAGCGCTTGTATTGAACGCGTATCCTTCATTTCCGCAATGACCGAGGAGCGCGTCATAGATGGCGCCAACGACGATACCGAAAGCCGCGCAGCTGGTTCCGATTATGATCGTCGCGCTGCTCCCGCGCGTTGCGCACCAGCCGATTGGCCTCTTCGAGCGAAAGCGGCTTGCTCCCGCGAAAGACCCACACACCGCGTTCTTTCTGCAAATTCACGAATGCCATTTTAGTCTGGTGATATACCACTATCAAACGCCAACAGTGCGCAACGCAGCGCATAGGACTTCGGTCGTCCTCATGATCACGTTAGGTTCTTTGTGTATCATCCAACCGGACGGAGACGAGTCGATGCCCGACACATCCTACGAACTTCAAGGGGTGCGCATATTCGAATGCGCGGTAGACGGCGAGTTGTTGCGTAACAATCGCAGCCTGAACGATCTAATCAGCGCCGCGTGGGAACAACATGCCAGAATGATCGTGGTTCCCGTCGAGCGGTTGGGCGATGACTTCTTCCGCTTGAGAACCGGCATCGCCGGCGAAATCGTCCAGAAAATCGTGCAGTATCACCTACGTCTCGCGATCATCGGCGATATCTCGCGATACGTCGAAGAGAGCACCGCCTTGCGCGATTTCGTCTATGAGTCGAATCGCGGCAATCAGATCTGGTTCGTTCCGAGCCTCGAAGAACTCGAGGCGCGACTCAAGGCGGCACCACCCCGCAAAAATTGACGGATCGCATCGCGATGCGGGCCTAGAGATACCGGCTTGGTCCAATCGCGGCGCTGGGCGCGCTGAAGGACACCGATGGCGGTGCTAATCCGGAAAATGGCCTCTGGTATCCAAAATTGCTTCGATTTTTCTCTTCTCCCCTTCCCTAAAGGGAAGGGGTTGGGGGTTAGGTCTGCGATCAGTCGAGTGAGTTCGTATCATCGCACGAAGCCGACATCGGCGACCGCCTTCAGGAAAAATTCGTGAAGCCCTGATCCGTCGTGTTCAGCGCATAATGCATCCCGCGCTTGAGGCAGCATGCTTTGATCTCGCGCGATAGCCGCACCAGCGTGCTGTGCTATTTGAGGGGATCGGCGCAAAGGACTCAAGGCGGCACCACCGCGCCGCAGCGCCTGACGCATCACACCGATGCGGAGACCGTCACCGTTCGCAACCTAGAAAAGATACTGCGAGCGGAACTGCGTCGGAATCACACTCTCTCGTATTGTAACCATTTCCTGCTTGCCCGCACCGTCCTCGAAGCGCAGAAGCCCGGCTATGAACTGCTGCGGATCGCGCAGCGGAATGAGCCGCTCATCAGTCAGAACCGGGTTCGAGATCCTAAGCGTAAGTTCCTTGGTCTCGCCCGGAGCGATCGGAGTGTTAGGTTCGACTTCCAGCTGTCCAACGTAGTCGTGGGGACCTGCCTTGGCTTGTTCATCCGGGCCGCCATTCACGAAGGTAGTCATCGCCATGATGTACTGCTTCACGGTGATAGGACTGGCACCTATGTTCTTGGCGCTGACCTTCATGATGAGCGTATCAGTGCCGTCGTCGTAGGTTGCACCGCCTGGCTCCGCTTCAGCCATCTTGTCGCCCGAGGAGATGAACTTCGGGGCGAACCAATCGGTCTGCTGAGGCAACCTCACAGGATATTCCATCGCCATATGGGTCCATCCGACCACCAGCATCGCAACAGTGATACCTGCCAGGACATTCATCCAGGCATGATCCTTCGGCGTAATGAGACCGATATCGGGCCCATCATCATTGACCGGGAGCTGCAACGTCACGGCGAGGTTGGTGACGGTTCTTTTCGACAGCGTCCAGTAGAGCATCCATGCGACGCCGATCAAGAATCCGGCGAACGACCACCACCAGACAAAGCCTCCTTCATACTTGTTGAGATCGATCGTTTGCCCGCTAAGCAAGGTGACCGGGAAGGTGAATCCGGCGGCGCTAGGTTGAACCGTCACCCATTCGCCCGGACCTATAAGTGTGCCAGTACCTTCTACAGCTATTCCGGGATGAACGTGCCAGCGTCCTGGGTTGCGCCCCAGCACGACCATCTTGAACTGATAGGTACCTCCTTTCTCTACAAAAAACGATCCCGGTGCTGATTGGCCGTTGACGGTTCTGTCTTGCAGAGCGAACACCGGACCCGGTACCACTGGTGTGATGTAAGCCTTGCTGGGAGGGTCAAGCGTGTACGGCCAGGTCTCGAGAATTCTCACGGTGCCGGTGATAGTCACGGGCTGTCCGACTTGAATCTCGGTGGGCGAGATTTTCACGTCATAGAAGGCGGTCGTGAGATCCTTAAGGAATGGTTCATCGCCGGCTTCGCCGTGAGCGAAAGCTGCTGGAAGTCTGAGTGTCAGTGCGCTCAGAGCCATGACGAGACATACAACAAGCCGCCTAGACATCGCTAGCTTTCCTCCCCGCGCCCAATGCGACACGTGCGCGATTCCGCTCACCCTTTCGCAACTGCGAAACTTGTCCGGCAGCAGCTTTCTTACTGGATCGGCTTGCTCTGCGCCTATTCTCGTTGACCAGCATCTTCTTCCCATCAGGTGCATCGTCAAAACGCTTGCGCTTCGAGGCTGGCCATAAGATGACGGCCCAGTAGCAGATGAAAGCCAACGCCGCTGAGGTAAAGAGCGGTGGCCCCAGATCATCCGGTCCTGCCATGCCACCATGAGCATGCGCGACCGATGCAGAGGCAACCAGACTCAGCACGAGACTTAGCCCTGGTCGAATGATTCGCTGGCGCAATGCGCGCCTGGGTATGCGCATCGAGGTCGCCTCAGACTGTTTTGATGTATCGTCTTATTGGCCACACCGCGAGGTACCTGCCGATGAACTGGCCTATCCAGTAACCCAGCACCGCCAAAGTGCCTCCGAACACCAGCGAGACATACTGAGTCTCCCCCAGGAAACTGCGCAACGCGCCGCGCTCGATATGGCGAAGATACTCAGGCGTCTGCGATCTGATGTAAACGATGCCCTGGACGTCCGCGACGGTCAGGACATGTCCCATAAAATGAGCGGGCTGCAGAAACGGCGCGAGTGGAATGTAGTTAAATCCCCACACCAAAAACGCCCAGATTGGTCCGCCAATGAGCGATGTCAGTATGAAGCTCTTAGTCTTCATGAGCAGCCAGTCCAATATTATCGCGGCGCATACCGTGGAGATCGGCCACACGAAGTTGAGTGGGTAGCTCTCGGCGACGTGCCATTGAAAGTACCGTCCTACCCACGCCGCCATAAAAAAGCATACTGCCGTGTAGGTCGCCCCGGTTGGAAAGCGCCACGCGGCCCATTGGATGTACTGCAGCGCCGATGGGATGATTATGGTGGCAAAGGCCGTTATGACCGGCCACCATTGCGGGTCCTTCCAATCGGTCCAGAAGTCCCAGTCGCCGGCGAACAATTGCTTGGTAATGTCCGCGGCGCCTCCGACGATAAATATCGCGGTGATCCAGAACACCAGGTCCCACTTACGATCGATCCACTTGTATTTTTTCTGCAGTAAGGCGCGAAGCTCGAGACGCTTCTGCCTTTCCGCTAGAGTTGCCGTTGTTGCCGCCATTTCTGTTCGCCCCTTGAGCTACAATCAGTCCGCGACCGCATGAGTCTTAGGCGGCGCCTGGGTATTCTCTTCTTCCTCAGCTTTCTCTATTTCGTAAAGCCGCAGGATGGTCTCACCCCATACCGCAAACATTCCGCTAGCCAACCATCCGTAAGCAACAAACGGCCAATGGAATGGTACCGCGAAGAACTCCTCGGAAATCCAAAGACTATGGCCCCATTCGTTGAAAGCTACCTCCATGCATTCAAGAACTGCTGCGGCTATCAGAAGGAAAAAGGACCACGGAAACCCCTTATCACGACTGTACAGCGCTGGTATCCGCGAGTTGCCATATATGTAGGCGCCTAGCGCTAATACCACTGACAGCGGAAAGAAGAAGTAGAACATCGGGATGTGAGTAGGGGTCAAAGCTGTGTCGCGCACAAGGGTCTGATGCCATGCGCCATCCCAGTTAGGCCAGAAGCTCGCCTCGATGTAGATAGAAAGACTGGTGACGCCGATTATGCTCCATAGCACGGCGATTCGGCGAACCTCCTCGGCGCGGGAGAAGGGTTGAGCAGCTATCTCGCGCCCAGTTCGAATCAACCAGCCGTACCATATGCCGGTGAAGACGCCTAGCGTGATCAGTTCGCCCCAGAAAAGCGTGCGGTAGTATAGGGTGAACTCGCGGCTCGCCGAGTTAAGTCCCGCCGAGAAGGCAAACTCATAGTCCCAGACCCATAGAAAGATGTTGGCAGCCATAACCAGCGCGCTGCCCCAGAAGAGTGACCTCCAACCTACGCCCCAGTCAGTTGGGTTTCCCGCACGACCGATAGCTGACGAGCCATTTTCGAATTCGCTCGGTAGCTTCTGCGCCGCCTGTGGTTGAGCCATATGAGTTACTCCTCGACCCGCGCTAACGTGCCGGTCTGAAGACATTTCCATTTAGTGAAAGTCCAAGATTCCTATCCAATATCTCACACAATCCTTTACGAGGCTCCCGGGTGTTCGAGCGTATCTCTTATCTGTGCTACAACTGCCGCCGAATTCATCACCATTCCTTGATACTCATGCTTCTGGTGTCCATCGGGCCCTAACAGAAAGACTTGTGTGATGTGATTAGGAGAGCCGTCGGGCATTCTAGTGTTATTAACCCCGAATGCCTTGATCACGCGATCGACAGTTTCAGGCTTCCCAGTAACGAATAACCATCCTTTCATGTCGGCCTGGCTGCTACGCGCGAGAGTCAGTAATTCCTTGGCATTGTCGTGGGCCGGATCGTTGGTGACGGACAGCAAAATCACCCTCGAACCTAGTTCGGACCCCAAGCTATCGGCCACTTGGCCAAACTTGTTGACAAGGTTCGAGCAGACGCCAGGACAACCTACATGAATGAAATCCAGCAGCACTACCTTTCCTTTGAAAGACCCTAGAGAGACCGGATTTCCGTGATCATCAATCACTTGAACATCCGGCAGCGATGCCGCCGGCTGGCGTATCTCTCTGTGACAGGCCGCCATCGACACTAAGCATCCCAGAGCTATAATTGGTGGGATGAACGATCGCAGCCTCAAGCCGGATACTCGACGCTGCGATGACGCAATTAAGGTCAGCGGCCTCGGTCCCTTGCCTTCAACCAATTCCAATGTCGATTCGGCGTGCGAGGAGCCCAGGTAGTAGCGAATCAGCGATATTGCTATCAAAGCGAGAACCGCGAAGACGATTAACGTCGGCATTATCAATGGTCGATACCACGCCGCGACTCGAATCGGAAACAAAAGGACCTGTTGCGCCGTTCCTTCTCCCAGTGAGATGCGGGTGACATAGGCGTTACCACCGTCGAGCATCACTTGGGCGTCGGCGACCCCGCGATGATAAATCTTAGGCGGTATCGATAACACGGCTCGCCGAGGCTCGGATCCGCGATTCGTGAAAATTTGCACACCTAACGGCATTCGCCGTAGGTCGTCGCCAAGAACATCCACCACCAACACTGTATTTCCCGCGCGAGGCACTTTATCGCAATACTCAGCATCGGGATCGAATTGCGGCTGATAGAGCGTTATGTGAATCAGCGAGGTTCCTAGCTTGCGTTCGCAAGGATCGTTCGGTCCGCCAAACCGATGCGCGAATGCTATCCCCTGCATCAGCCATCCGACAGCGACCGTCAAAAGGACGAGAGATAAAAGCTGTGACCTCGCGGGTATCATCTAGCTGCCATCAAATATTTTGCTTCCCACCCTGCTCGGCAATGTAGTCGGCCTGCCTTATTGCCAAGGTCACGATGGTAAGCGTGGGATTTTCAGCCGCGCTGGTCGTGAACTGGCTACCATCCGAGATGAATAGATTCTTAATGTCGTGGGTTTGTCCCCATTTATTGCACACACCATCGCCGGGCTTCTCGCTCTGGCGGCAAGTTCCAAGGTTATGCGTAGATGGATAAGGTGGAACCTCGATCGTTCGCGTCGCTCCAACCGCCTGGTACACCGCAGCACCTTTCTTGAAGGCGTAGGTGCGCATCGCGAGGTCGTTCGCGTGATCGTCGTAATGAACGTTAGGAATCGGCAGTCCGAGTTTGTCCTTCTCGGTAGGATGGAGTGTTACCGCGTTTTTTTCCTGCGGCATGTCTTCGCCGACAATCCACATTGCCGCCATATTCGGATATTGCTCCAGGAGATTCGTATAGTTCGCACCCCACGCACCGGGATCCAGGAATGCTGCGGTAAAAGGAAGTCCTAGAGAGATGGTTTCCATTTCGAAGCCACCGGTGAAGCCGCGCTTGGTGTCGAGGATCGCTTCATCCTGGATTATCCCGGCCATAACAGTGCCGCGATAGAAGTGTACTGGCTTCTTGAAAACCCCGAAGACCGATCCGGTGGTATGGCGCATATAGTTCTTGCCAACCTGGCCGGAAGAATTCGCGAGACCATTCGGGAAAGTCGAGGACGATGAGTTAAGCAGTAGCCGCGGGGTCTCGATGGAATTTCCCGCGACGCATACGACTCGAGCCTTCTGAAGCAGATGCTGCCCGTCCTTGTCGGCGTATAGCACGCCCGTCGCCTTGCCATTGGTGTCATGCTGGATTTGCATGACCATCGACTCAGGCCGCAGGTCGAGCTTGCCCGTCGCCTCGGCTTTGGGAATCTCAGTATAGAGCGTCGACCACTTCGCGCCGGACTTACATCCTTGAAAACAGAAACCTAGCTGCCAACACGCTGAGCGACCGTCGCGAGGCTGGCTATTAATCGCCATCCTCCCAGTATGCACCGTCTTGTAGCCGACGCGGGTCGCGCCATTGTACATCACTTTGAAATTGTTGTTGCCGGGAAGCCCAGGGATGTCGTTAGTGCGCGTGACACCCATCTTGGTCTCAGCCTTTGCGTAGTAAGGCTCGAGGTCTGAAAGAGTCAGCGGCCAATCCATCAGGTTCGCCCCATCGATGCCCGAGTAGTGAGTCTTAGCCTTGAACTCGTGCTCTTGCAGGCGCAGCGAGGCTCCCGCCCAATGCGTGGTGGTACCTCCTACAGTCTTACAAATCCAGGCCGGTAAGTTAGGGAAGTCCTTCGCGACGCGCCAATTGCCCGAGGTGGTGCGTTTATCGAGCCATGCAAGCTGGTTGAAGGCAAACCATTCTTCGTTATGAAAGGTAGTCGACGATTGATGCTGCCCTGCTTCGAGCAGCACCACCTTGAAGCCCTTCTGGCACAGCTCGTTGGCTAGGGTGCCGCCACCGGCGCCGGAGCCGATAACAACGATTACAGAATCGTCGCTCAGTTCATGCTCAGCCATTAGCTACCTCTAAGCCGGCTTCGGACTTGCCGACTGCGGAACGTCCGGCAACCATTCGAGGTCGTTGAAGCCATGATGGAGGTAACCACCCATCGCATAGGACGCGCCCTGATATTTGAGCGCTTTAAAAACGGCCGGGTCACTATAGAGCGTTTGCAGATCGACGCCCCTAACCTTCTGAAAAAACGGCGTGGTCTCGATAGACTTAAGTGCCTCGACCTTCTGCTTGTCACTTAACTCGATAAACTTCGAGCCGTTGAAACCATCCAACTGCGCGACCCCATCGGTCAGCAGTTTTGCGACCGAGGGATCCGCTTGCGCCGCAGCATCGAGCTCACTGACGACTTTCCAATAAGGAGCATCGCCGAGTTTTTTGTGGGGGAAGATCTGTCGCGACGCTTGAAGAAGCGTTTGCGCCTCATGTGGTTTCAGCGTGGAGAATTTCGGGACTGCTTCTTCGGCGGCCCTCGCAACGATTCCGGATGCTGCAACCGCGGTTCCGACCACCGCCATGGCTCCCGTTTTGAGAAATTCACGCCGCTTCATCTTAGTGGTCTCTTAGGCAGTCCTTTGCATGATCATCGGTTTCGTTTGTTCGCCAGACTTCGAATGTGTTCGACCAGCGCGGCAACCACGCTAGGTTGCGCTTCGAGGTCAGGGTTCGCTGACATCGCCGAACTGAGTCCGACGGCAGGACCTCCGTACACGATAGCCTTCGCGATCTTTTCATCGGTCACTGAGCGCTGCCATTTGCGGCTGCGAAAATCCACCGGCTTCGGATTCAAGTTCGCCGCCCCCGGTCCCTTGCCGTCTCCGTTCGGTCCATGGCACACCGCGCATCGATCGCCGAACAACGACGCCGCTGCGGTGCGCGCGCCCTCCGAAATGGTTTGCGCACCGCTCGCAGCTATCACCGTCACCCTTGGCGGCGAACTCGTCTGCGCTCCTATCCTAATGGGGTTAATTAGGCTCGTTGCGACCGAAATAACAAGCCCCGCGATCATCCATACGAGATGCCATTTGTAGTTGCGCGAGCGATATTTCGGCGAGCTTTGCTGAACCAATCCGCAGTCGGCTTTCGTCATAGGCTTGCAGTCAGAATTGCGGGTAACACGGTTCCCGCGAAAAACGCAACCCGCCGATCAACCAAGGTCGTGGGCCATCGCGACATTGACAGCGACGTATGATGCGGACTATTCGAGCAGACTGATGTTGACGTTCGCACGCGCTAGTCGTTGCGTGATGCTTTCAGTTCGATGATTCCAGCCAAGCAACTCATCAATGAGATCGTAACTTCGTTGCGGGAAGTAATCGCGCCCGCGATCGCCGAGCCGTATCCCAAAGCGCAAGCTTACATGGCAGCCGTGATTCTGGAGTTCGTCTCGCGCCAGGTCGAGGAGCGCAGCGACATCGAACACCAGAAGTATGTCGTGATGCTCGATCTGCTTCGCGACCTCGCGCGATTGCCGGAGATGGATCGCGTTATCCGTGGCGATCACCTAACGGAAGCGGGTCTCTGCGAATTGATTGAACATCTATATGCCGAGCGCGACAGCCTTGGCGAGGAGACCTTCGCCACGGCCAATCGTCGCGTGCGTCAGGCCTTGCGCATGCTTCTCGATCAGGACCTCAAGGTCGCGGGCAAAGCCGAGGGTTGAGAAGTGGCAGGCGCGCCGACAGTTCAAGAAAAGATCGAAGGCTACCTCGAATCCAAAATGCCGCGAGCGCGAGGCCTCGCGCTGTCCGACTTCATTCACAGCGCCGGCGGATGGTCGCACGAGATCTACATCTTTTATGCGAACTGGACCGAGGACGGGCGCGCTATGCGGCAAGGCTTCTGCTTGCGCAAGGATCCCGGCGCGGGTTTGTTGCGCGAGCTTTCGAGCCTGCGCGAACAGTTTCGCGTCATCAAGGCGCTCGAGGCGACGCCCGCGCCGACTCCCAAGGCCTTCTGGTATGAGGAGGATACCTCGCTGCTGGGCGGCCCTTTCTTCGTGATGGAAAAAGTCGAAGGCGAGGTGCCGAATCCGTGGTCGCGCGCCGGAAAGCAGTTCTATGCCGAGGCTGCCAAGCGCGGCAAGTTGCCGCGCAGCTTCGTCGAGGCGCTGGCCGCGCTGCACAACCTCGATTGGCGCGCCGCTGGCCTCGATTTCATCGGCGTACCGAACGGTGGAAAGAATTTTGCCCTGCGCGAGATCGCGAAGTGGGAATCGCTGATTCTTCAATCGGCGCGCAAGCCTGAACCGGTGCTCACCGAACTCCTGATGTGGCTGAAGGCGAATGGGCCCGAGGCGAAACGTCTCGCATTCGTGCACGGCGCCTATCGAACGGGGAACCTGGTTATAAATGATGATGCAATCGCCGCCGTGATCGACTGGGAGCTGCAGGTAATCGGCGATCCGATGTACGACGTGGCCTACGTTTTGTCGGATCTCAATCGCGAGGGCTCCCCGCTGCTCTCATGCGTCGTCGAGCGCGAATTTTTCCTCGACTATTACCAGCAGCTGACCGGAATCGAGGTCGACCTCGAGGTCTGCCGCTACTACGAAATTCTATACATGATGCGCAGCACAGCATTTTGGCTGAGCGCGTCGGGCCTCTTCGCGGAGCGCAGGAACCGGGATCTGCGTCTCGCGCGCACGACTTACTCGGTGCCTGTAGTCCTCGACATGGCGGCCAAGGCGCTCGGTTTCTGATTGTCTGCGAAAGTTTATGAGGTGAATGGACGATGCTGACTGCGTGGGACGAACTCATGTGCCATCAACTGCCCGCGACGATGGACCATGTGCATACGACCAATCCGGAGTGGACCGAGCGGATTTACGTCAGCATCTATAATGTACGCGACAAGAACACGATCCTCGGTTTCGGGGTCGGCCAGTATCCCAATAAAAACGTTCAGGATGGATTTGCTACCGTTTGGCATGAGGGCAAGCAGTACAACTTTCGCGCCTCGCGCACGCTGCGTCCGCGCATCGATGAGATCAAGATCGGGCCGCTTTCGGTCGAGACGCTGGAAGGACTGCGCCGTTTCCGCATCAAGCTGGATGACAATCCTTCCACGCTGCGGCTCGACATCGAATGGACCGCCGCGATGAATCCGCACGAGGAGGAACACGACCTGCGCGAGAGCGGCGGCAAAGTGGTGCAGGACATCTCGCGTTTCGACCAGGTCGGACGCGCACGCGGCACTCTACAATTTGGAGGAAACACCATCTCGCTGACCGAGGACGTATGGTGGGGGCATCGCGACCGCTCGTGGGGCACGCGCCGTCCGCTGCGCACGGACCTCTCGGATTCGAAGCGCACCACCTTCGCGCCGTTCCTGTTCAGTTGGTCAGTCGCACAGTTCCCCGGTTACGCGCTCCATTGGCGGTTTGTGGAGCGCGCGCCCGGCAAGTACAGCTACTTCAGTGGCGAACGAGTCGATCCGTTCGGCGAGCCAAACGATCCGGGCTGGTTGCTGGAAAAAGCCGAACAGGATTTCCGCTGGGATGGGTCGGGGCCGGTGCAGACGCTGAAGGGCGGCGACATCGCGCTGCATTTCAAAAACGGCGAGACGCGCGAGGTTTCATTCGTCACGCATGCGCCGCGATGGCATCTGAAGGGCGGCGGCTACGGCGGCTATCGCGGCTGGTATCACGGCGATCACAAAGGCGATTACCACTGCGAGCATGACGTGTGGGATCTCAGCGATCCGGCGGTCCTCGCGGAGGCGAGCACGCTTAGCGATCATCTGATCGAGTGGCGCTCGGGAAATGACGTCGGCTTCGGCATCATGGAATATGGCGTCGGCCCGGGATACTACAAATACAAGGACATCCAGCATCTCCCGACTTTCTGACTATGGCCAACTTCGATTTGAAAGACCGCTCGGCGATCGTTGGCGTCGGCAATTCCGCGTACGGCCGCCGCCTGATGCGCAGTCCGATCGACCTCGCCGCCGATGCGATTGCAAACGCACTCGACGACGCGGGGCTCGCGCGCAAGGATCTCGACGGACTCATCGTGAGCTTCGGCTCGCCGATCGGCGCCGACGGTGACACCCTCGCGCAAGTGCTCGGCCTCAACCTGCGCTCATACAACCAGACGTGGGCGCACGGCCGCTTCACCGCGAGCTGCATCCAGTGGGCCGCGATGATCGTCAATGCCGGACTCGCCGATGCAGTCGCGTGTCTCGCATCGGTGAGTTTTTCCGGGATGCGGCGTCCGATGATGGGAGGCGGCGGCGATCGTGAAGGCAGCCGCGAGGCCGGCGGCGGGCACGGCGAAGATCCGGTCTACGGCATGACCTCGCCGGGCGCTGGCGCGGCGATGGTGGCGCGCCGATACTTCGAGCGTTACGGCACCAACAGCCGCGCGCTCGCCGCGGTGCCGGTCGCGTTTCGCAAACACGCCTCGATGAATCCGATCGCGATGATGCGCGAGCCGTTCGATGTCGAGGCGCATCAGCGCTCGCGCTATGTGTGCGAGCCGCTGCATCTGCTCGACTATTGCCTCATCAACGATGGCGCCGCATGCGTGATCGTCACGACCGCCGAGCGAGCGCGCGATTGCAAAAAGCGTCCGGTCCTCATCAGCGGGATGCAGGGACTGCCGGGCAGCCGCGAGGAATTCATCTGGTCCTATCCGGGTCTGGGCATCGCGCAGCAGTCGGTCTTCGACTACAAGGCCGAGCTTCATCCGGTGTACAAAATGGCGGGAATTACGCCTGCTGACGTTGATGCGTTGTTCACCTACGACGCGTTCTCGATCCTCGCGTGGATCGCGCTCGAGCGATGGGGCTTCTGCAAACCGGGCGAGGCGCCGGACTTCACGCAAGGCGGCAGAATCGAGGTCGGCGGCGAACTGCCGATGAACACCAACGGCGGGTTGCTCTCCGAATCGCATGTGATGGCGTGGAATCATCAGGTCGAGATCGTGCGGCAACTTCGCGGCGAATGCGGTCCGCGCCAGGTCAAAGACGCACGCATCATTCAATGGGCGAATGCTTACGGAGATTCACTCATCTATCACGTCTAGATGCGGAGTCAGCGCCGATGCCGGAAAAGCAATATCAAAAGCCACTTCCCGCGATCACGTCGCTCAACCAGCCGTACTGGGACGGCCTACGTAATCGCGAATTGAAACTTCCAAAGTGCGACGCATGCGCGACGGTGTGGTATCCGCCGGCGCCGCTGTGCCCCTCGTGCTGGTCGCGCAAATTCACCTGGACGCGCCTTAGCGGCCGCGGCCACGTGAGTTCGTGGGTGGTGTTCCATCAATCGTACTTCCGCGGCTTCGATGGCGACGTTCCATACAACGTCGCTGAGGTCGAACTAGAGGAAGGTCCGCGACTGCTGACCAACCTCGTCGGCGTGAGCAACGATGCTATTCGCGCGCAGATGCCGGTGGAGATTGTGTTTGACGATGTGACCGAAGAGGTCACGCTCGCGAAGTTCAAGCCGCGCGTCGCGATTCCGTCGACGCAGAACTGAGCGGTGTCAGGCGCGAGTTCGCGATCCAATCAGCGCCCCAGTCGCGAGCGTACGAGGATCGCGCAATGTCCACTTTCCGCGCTCGACCGCGCCAAAGAATTCTTGCACCGCGCGATTGAATGCGTCGGGCTCCTCGAGATTCACCGCGTGACCGGTGCGCGGCACCATCCACAAGCCCGCGCTCGGAATGGTTCGCTTGAGGAAGACGTTGGCATCGAGGCAAGGCTCATCTTCATCGCCAACCACGAGCAGAAGCGGAACCGTCATTTTGGCTAGATCAGCCTCCAAATCGTAGAGCGACGGACGCAACCCCTGATAGTTGCGCAACGTGAGCGCCGAGCCCTTCGGCGAATGCTCGCTCAGATGTTGCACGAACTCCTCCCATCCGCGCGGATCTTTGTTCTGGAGCTGAACACGCGTAGGTCCGAGCCCAAGTGCTCGTGCGAGCGGCGCAGCACCATCTTTCAGAAAGCGCGCAGCGGTGGCGTCGCATTGTTTCTTGAAAGCCTCGCGCTCCGATTTCGGCGCGCCCGAGCCGCATCCTGCAACCACGAGCGAGGTCGCCATCTCAGGATATCGCATCCCGAAATGCAGCGTCGCGAACGCCCCCATGCTGAGGCCGACGACGTGCGCCTTCGCGATCGCCAGATGCTTCAGGACCGCGGCGATGTCGTCGGTCGCGTGATCTTGCCCGTAAGAGGCATCATCCTCGGGAACATCGGAGGGCGGATAGCCGCGCGCGTTGAAGGTGATGCATCGATACTGGCGGGAGAACCATCGCACCTGGGTTTCCCATTCGCGATGGTCGGCGCCGAACTCATGCACGAAGATTATCGGATGGCCGGCACCGGTTTCCTCGAAGTAGAGTTTTGCTCCTGATGATTGCGCATATGGCATAAGCAGATCTCCCCAACAACAGATTCTAAATAGTATGCTTGGACGATATGAAAAAGGTCCTGATGGTTTGTACGGGCAACAAAGATCGGAGTCCCACCGCGGCCATGCTCATCGCAGAGATGTGCGCCCCGATGTGGGTGACGTCTGCCGGCACGGAGCGTTGGTCGAAGAATCCGGTCAATCAGGAGCTGATCGAGGAGTCCGATGTGATCTGTGTTATGGAAGACGCGCATCGACGCTTCATTATCGAGCGCTTCGGCGAGGCGCACGCCGCGAAGGTGGTCGTCCTCGATGTCCCTGATAATTACGTCTGCTGGGAGTCCACACTGGTGCAGATCCTGAAGCCTAAGTTGCGCGCCGCGTTAGGTCTCACCACGACGCACCACCATCATCGATAGCTCACTTGAGGCATTCTTCCAGCAATCGAAGGGCGCCTTCGGCGAACGCGCGCATGTTCGCTACCCGGTCGCCGCTTCCGGTTCGAATGACGGCCGCGCGCTCGCTCGGTCCCACCACCGCGATGGCTGTCGTGCCCGCTGCGTCGCCGTAGCGGCTGCCCGTTGGCCCCGCCGCGCCGATTTCCGCGATCCCCCACGTGGCAGACAATCGATCGCGCGCACCGCGCGCCATGACTAGCGCCGTCGCCTCTGTCAGTCCGCGCATTCCTTTGAATGATTCCTCGTTGAGGCCGAGCAATTCCTGCATCGACTTGCGCGTGTAGCAAACCGCGCCGCCGAGGAAGTAGGCCGACGCGCCCGCCACGCTCAGCAGCGATGCGGCGATCAGTCCTCCCGCGGATGACTCCGCGATCGCGATAGTTTCTTTTCGTTGCCTGAGCAAGGCGCCGATTCTTTCCGCGTGGGGCAACAGATCCTTCATGAGGCTTCATTACTAGGTGAGCCGTTGCGACCGCAAGCGATCACTTCGTGGTCGGTGATGGCGCAGCTGCCGGTGAGGACGCGGCTGATGGCGACGCCGCCGGCGATGACTCTGCCTCGAGCGGTGCGGGGATGTACTCGGGTGGGAAAATCTCGCGCCGCCAACTCAGCAGCAGCAGCGTCAGGTCGCGGGCTTCCTCGGGCTGGAAGTGGAAAGTCGGCATCACGGTATGCGGCGAGACTTTGTCGGGATCCATCAGATGCTGATAGTTCCAGTTAAATAGCGTGCGCTCGCCGGTCACGTGGCTGAAATCGACCAGCTCGGGATCCTTGTCGCCGAAGTAGGTGATTTCGGGCGCCGTCGCACCGCCGCGGCCCTCGACGGTGTGGCATACGATGCACTTCTTGGCTTTGAACAATATTTTCGCCGCGTTGATCTGCTCCATGCCGGGCGTCGCGACGTCATGGCGATGACAGTAGTTGCATCGCATCTGCATCAGCTCGCCGCGCGTTAGTCCGTATCGCTTCGCGAGGTTCACCGACAGCATCGGATCATTCCAGCCCTTGTCGCCATGCGCTGCATCTGCGGTTGTCGCCCATCCCTGCCCGCCGTGACAAGGCGTGCATCCGAATTGCTGAAACGGATGCTTGTCCATGTAGGGGAGATTCGGATGCGGCATCAACGGCTCGCCGAGAGTTGCTGGAAGCACCGCGCCCCAGTCATAGCCGAGATGACAGGTGACGCAGCGATCGACGACCTGGATTTTCGGAATCCAGATTTGCTTGATGCCGCTCTGGAACGCATCGGCCTTCTCGACGCCGGCATACTTTTGCAAGGTCGTGCGAAAGGTTTTCTGGATTGGCCGCCACGATGGAAAAACCTCGCGCCACAACGCGATCGCGACCAGCGCGAGAAACACGAACGACATCGCCACCAGCCATCCGTAGTCCGTCGCGTCGTAGGATTTTTCCCGGCTTGCCATCGCGCCTTAAAACACCTTCGGCATTTCGGGTCGCGGCGTTCCGGGCAGGTAAATTTTCCAATAGGGGCCGCGCAGGTAGACGCCGACGATGATCAGGATGACGATCGCGACGATGGCCGCAGCGAAGACGCCATTCTGATTGCGCCGACTCTTCGCGAACCATCGACCCTCGGCATTCTTCGGCGAGCGATCCAGCCACGGCCACACCGCGAGGACCATCAGCAAAAATCCCGGTAGCAGGATGCCGCCGAGGAATCCTCCGCTGATGGTGAAGGGACCAATGCGCACTGTTGTCGACGCGACCAGCTCTTGGAGCCACACGAAGTACCATGGCGCTTTCGCAGGATTGGGCGTGACAGCGGCGTTCGCGGCTTCCTCGAGCGGCGCATTAAAAAGGATCGCTGCGAGCAACGTCACATTGAGGACCGCGAGGAACACCAACATCATCCGACGCGTCAGGTTGGGCGACGAGGTCACCAGGTCCTGCTCTTCGAGCTCGGTGGAACTCATGACCTGCACCGAGGTTCCCGGGGTCAGCCCGAACATCGAATAGCTTTTGCTGGCAGGCATCTCTTTCGGGCGCATCACGCGCTCAGCGCGAATCGCTTCGACCGCCGCGAGGCCGCCGTCCTTGCGCACTCGCCACATGTGGTACGCGAACAGAACCCACAGCAGCACCGGCAGAAAGAACACGTGCAGAACATAGAAGCGCAGCAGCGTTTGCTGATCGATCTGATTGCCGCCGAGCAGCAGAAAGCTGATGGTGCCGCCAACAATGGGAGCCTCACGCGCGATGTTGGTGCCGACGGTCACCGCCCAGAACGCGAGCTGATCCCATGGCAACAAATATCCGGTGAACGAGAGCAGTAGCGTCAACATCAAGAGGACGACGCCGACGATCCAGTTCGCGGCGCGCGGGCCACGATACGCGCCAGTGAAAAACACCCGCGCCATGTGCAGGAAGACCACCGCGACCATGCCCTCGGCGGCCCATCGATGCTGGTTGCGCAGGATGCGTCCGAAGCTCACCGCGAATTCCAGATCCTTGATGCTTCCGTAGGCGCGCTCGGTCGACGGCACATAGAAGAACATCAGCATGACGCCGGTGATGGTGAGGATCAGGAACAGCGACGCCGACGCCGTGCCGAGCCACATCGAGTAGTTCCAGCTCATCGCGGCGCGCGTGATTTTCGCGGGGAACCAATGGAGCCACATGTTGCGAACGATCGCTTCGGATGATTCGCGTTCGCTTTCCGGCGACCACGTCCACGCGATCGAGCGCCACAGTTTCGCGAGCCGATCCCGCATCTCAGGCTTTTCCTTTCGCCGCGAGGCGGAAGCCGGGCTTCACGTCGACCGCGCTGTCGACTTCGAGGAAGCCGTCGGGCGAAAGTTCCGTGTCGAACCAGGCGAGCGGACGCGGCGCCGGTCCGCTGATTACCTGGCCGTCGGGCTTGAAGCGGCTGCCATGACAGGGGCAATCGAATTCCGTGCCGCGCCATTGCACCGTGCATCCGAGATGCGTGCAGATGGCGGAAATCACATGGAAATTGTCCTGCTCGCGCACCACGAACAGTCGATGCTCGCTGTCGAAGGTGAAGCCGGGCGGATACTCCTCGGGGCGCTTGAGTTTGAAGCGGGTCGGCGGCTCATAAAGGATATTGGGATAGAACGCGCGCCCTGCGGCACCGAGCTGCGCGATGAACGCCGCCACCACCGAGCCCTTGCCGAGCAGACGCAGCACGCGGCGGCGTCCCGGGTCCGGGGCCGCCGGCGGCTTCATATGACGCGGCTCGCTCACCTCGCTTCGCTCTCCTCGAATTGGAATCGCTCCATCGTAATCGCCGAGGTTGGGCATCGGATCGCGCACAGGCCGCATCGGATGCACTTGGCTTCGTCGTAGAGGAATACGCTCGCGACGCCATCGGCACCGACGATCGGATCGATCGGCACCTGGTCCGCGATTCGATCCGCCGGCGTGAAGTGCAGGCAATGCTCCGGGCAAATATCGACGCATCGATTGCACAGGATGCATTTCGCGCCGTTGTAAATCGGATGCACGTGGCAGTATAGGCAGCGGCTCGCCTGCTCCTTCGCCTCCTCGCTCGAGAGCGCGGGTTCGACTTCGGTAATTCCGCTGCGGCGCTCCAGCGGCACAATGGGAATGAAGCGATCGATCTGCTCGTAGCGCGGCGTCATCTTATAAGTGTCGGTCGGAAGCTCTTCGACGATGACATGCATCTCATGTGGCGCGACCGTTTCGCCGTGCAGGTAGGCATCAATCGAGCGCGCGGCGAGCTTGCCCTGTTGCGCGCAGGTGATGAGCAGCGAGGGCGGGAAGGCGGCATCGCCGCCGCCGAACACGCCGGGAAGATTGGTCGCGAGAGTCACCGGGTCGATCTTCAGCGATCCGGCGGGCGTGGTTTCGACGCCGTCCTCAGGTTTGAGGAATGAAAGATCGGGTGCCTGCCCGATTGCGAGGATAATGGTTTCAGCCTCGATGGTGCGGCGCTCGGATTCATCGAACTCGGGCTTGAAGCGGCCGGTGTCGTCGAACACCCTCGTACATCGCACCAGTTCGATTCCCACCGCTTTGCCGTCGCGCACGATGATGCGCTTGGGACCCCATGACGGAATGAAGGTGACGCTTTCCTCGCGCGCCACTCCGAGTTCCTCGCGACCCTGCTCGGACTTCATCGCGGGCATCTCTTGAGCTGATTCGAGGCTGACCACGTCGACTTCGAGCGCGCCGCGGCGAGCCGCTTCACGCGCGACGTCGAGGGCGACGCGCATGGTGCCGGCCTGCACGGCCTGTTCGTCCGCGGTCGAGATGGACAGCCCGGGCACCATCGCGCGGACAGCAGTTCGCGCCGCATCGATCGCCACCAAACCGCCGCCGACCACGACCACTCGCTTGCCAAGCGGAACGCGATAGCCGCGATTGATGTTGAGGAGATAATCGATCGCTTTGATCACGCCGTCAGCATCGGCATTTTCGATGGGAACGCTGCGTCCGCGCGAGGCGCCAACTGCGAGGAAGACCGCGCCGAAGCCGTCGGCCAGCAGTTCGCGGACTCCGAAGGTCGCGGTCAGCGGAGTGCTATAGCGGAGCTCGACGCCCATCGATTCGATTTCCGCGGCCTGGCGATCGATGACCTCGCGCGCAAGGCGATAGGCGGGAATTCCGTAGCGCATCATGCCGCCCGGGCGCTCCATCGCCTCGAATAGGGTGACACCATATCCCATCAGCGCGAGGTCGTGCGCGCATGCCATCCCTGCCGGACCGGCGCCGACGACCGCAACGCGCGGCGCATCCTTGCCGCGGTTGCCTCGGCGCAGAATCTGGTCGGCATGCAGAGGCGCGACGCTGCCGCCTCCCATCGAACCGGCCAGAACTTGCTGGAGGGTCGCGGCCGAAAGCGACTCGGGGCCGAACTGGTCGGTGAGAAATCGCTTAAGCGCGCGGATGGTGACGGGCGCATCGATTTTGCCGCGACGGCAGGCGTCTTCGCAGGGGGCGCCGCAACCGCGACCGCAGATCGACGCAATCGGATTCGGATCGCGAGCGACGCGGTAGGCCTCGGCGAAGCGCCCTTCCGCGATGAGTTGCACATAACGGCCGGCGTCGGTCTTGACCGGGCACGCGTCGAGACACGGAACATTCTTGCGAAACCACCAGAGGTCGCGCGGCTTCGCGTCTACAGTCGTCGCCATGAGTCTCTCCGCAGCGAGACTACTTCTTACAGAATGTGCGGATGTAAGCGACGAGGTCCTTTATTTCGGGATCCTCGAAAGCGTTGTTCCACGCCTGCATGTCGCCGCTGAAGCCGTTGGCTTTGCCGCCATTTTTGATGACCTTGAACAGCATGTCATCGGATTCCTTGGCCATGCGGGCGCAGTCAGCGAAATCGCGTGGCTTGGTCGCCAGCGTCGAGGCGGCGCTCCCATCGCCTTTGCCGGTGTCGCCATGGCACTTGGCACAGAAGCTGGTGTAGTTACTCTTCGCGTCATCGGCGTGCGAGGCTGGTGCGACCGCGATTAATGCCGCTCCCACCAACAAGCCGCTTAGAATAGCCCTCTCAATTCGCATCGATTTCTCCCTTGACCCGTAACTCGTAGTAACTTTCCCTAGTCGCGGCCATCTTTCAGGTATTCAAGGATCGCGCGCGCATCCTGCGCCGGCAGATTCGGCAGCGCCCGCATATGCATCATGACCTGGTCCCATTGATAGGGAGCGAATTCCGATCCCGGGCGCGCGTTATGACATTGGTTGCAGTAGACCGGCCACAGCTTCGCTCCGAGGCGAATCATCTGACGCTTCTCGGCCTTGGTCTCTTCCGCTGCGCGGCAGGGGGTCATGATTGGACCAAACGCCGCAGCCACAAGGATTAGTGCGATTATAATTTTTTTCATCGCCATCACCCCTTAGAATCCGATCGTGAACTGGCTGAGGAAGGCTTTATCGTTTGGTATCGACCCGGCCGGACTGGTCATCCCGGCGCCGTTGATGAAGGTTCCGCCGGCACGCGGCAATTCGAGATCGAACTCGTTTTGCCACACGATTGAAGGCGCTATCCAGTAGTCGAGGCCGAAAGCGACCTCGCGCGAATGTGGTGCGTACAGGGCGGGCGAATTACTGAGCCCAAAATCGGGAATCAAACCCATCTGGATGCCGCCCTGCCCGAGACCCGTAGCAGCGACGATGTCATCGGTATCGACATAGTGCTGGTTAACTCCGGAGTAGCGAACCAAAGGCTGGAGACGATGAACATAATTGTTGATCTCATCCGGCACGCCGGGCAGATTCAAATCGCCTAGCATATACCCTAACTGGAGATACCAGCCCTGCCGATTGTCCTGTTTGTAGGGGGCGGGCATCTGGCGATACGACTGGACCCATTCGCCACGCGCCTGCAGGTTGCCCAACAAATAGTTGAAGTCGGCGCCCCATGAAGTCAGCCATTTCCCATCGAGCCATTTGCCATCGTAGCTCGAGACTCCAACTTCGAGCCTTCCGAGGTTCGCATCAATCGGAAGCGGATAGAGTCGGAAGCGCCCGCCGACTGACTTGCCGTTGGTCTGCTTCGAGGCAATCGCGACCGGTGAAGTCGCCGCCGCGCCGGGAACATTTGCGCTGTAACCGGGTCCTTGCCCGAGATACACCGTGTAATCGAGGTCTTGGCCGACCGAACCCCATTGCATTCCGTTGCGGAGTTCGATCCCGAGTTCTGCGGGCGGGACCACGGGCTCGACCGCGTAGGGAAGCGGGGCACTAACGAATTTGTTCACCCACATCGGACTTTGATCTTCGTACCAATCGCCAAAAGGCAGATCGAAAAGCCCGCCGACTATCGTCGCGTAGTCGTTCGGAAACAGGTAGATCAAGGCGCTGGACAAATCGACACCAGTACCAGTGCTTCCGAAGGCGGCACCCAGCACACCTTCAAAGAGCATCCAGTCGTTGGGGCGATACAACATCATCGGCTCCCAGTCGAAGAAGAAGGAGTTCTGGGTCTGATGAGGGAGACCAGCGAGGGCCCCATTTTGCTGATCCGCGATGAAATCCATCCCGGCCGAACCGGTCAGGGTAAAAGTGTGCGAGCCGAGATATCCTTTGAAAGCCTTCGCCATCCCGTCGGGACTCGGACCTAGCTCGACCGCTTGCGAGAGCGTCTTGACCTGCTCGGTAGTCTGCACGGTCTCGGTCTTAATCTGCGCATTGGTGGCTTTGATTTGTGCGTTCTCGCCTTCGAGCTGCTCGACGCGCTTTTCGAGCCGCTCGATTTTCTCCTGCGCACGCTCGCGATCCGCCGCTAGCTCCCGGATCTCTCTTTTGATTTCGCGAAGATTGGAAGCGCTGTCGGAATCGGCGCTCCACGATGAAACAGGTACCACAAGGATCAGAGCCGCAAAGAGCAGTCCTCGCCCCACGAGCTTGCCGACCATGTTCGTCATCCTTCTCGGACTTATCTAAGTGTAGTCGAGATATTCGCTCCGCTACTGAGCAAACCTCGTGCCTTGGGGGCCTGCCTTGCTATGCCGGAAGCGCCTAGGATTTCGCTCGCGACTTTAATCCCGCGTTTTCATTAGAACAAATGAGAACTGTTCCCTAGGGAACAGTTATTTGAACTAGTGGTCGACCCATCTAAGCCAACCGGGTGAGGCGAACCGCGACGGCTAGCTGACTCCGATCGCGCCACCCATCGAATGGCGGCAGCGTAAGGAGGGAGAACGGACTTCGCCCACGAACTTAGCGGCGAGCGGTCTTGATCGGCTTGATGAACTTCAGCGTCATGCGATCGCTTTCCCCTATCGCGAGGTATTTGGCTTTGTCGGTATCGCCCAATCGCAAGGTCGGCGGCAAGGTCCACACACCCTTCGCGTAATCCTTGGTATCTTTGGGATTAGCATTGATGTCGGACTTCCCCGCGAGGATGAATCCGGCCTCCTCGGCCAGCGTGATCACGTAATCCTCGCGCACATAGCCGAAAGCCGCCTTCGGATCCTGCGGCTTCGACGGGTCGCCGCGATGTTCCTCGACGCCGAGGATGCCGCCGCCTTTGAGGGCCGCATACATCGCTTTGAAAACCGCGGCGGCATTTCCGCCGCGCATCCAGTTGTGGACGTTGCGAAACGTCACCACCATGTCAGCGGAACCGGCGGGCGCGATCTGCATTTGGTCGGGAGGATCCAGATTGGTGACGATGACCTTGCCGAAGCGCGCGGGGTCATCGGCCAGCTTCTTCTGATATTCAGCCGCGTTCTCTCCCTTTGAGACCGCCGCGTAGAGTTTGCCATGGTCATGCAGATACGGCGCGAGGATGTCGGTGTACCATCCACCTCCCGGCCAGATCTCGACCACCGTCATGTCGGGCTTGAGGCCGAAAAACGTCAGCGTCTCGATCGGATGGCGATACTTGTCGCGCGCGGCGTCTTCGGGCCGTCGCGTCGGCGAATCGACCGCCTTCTTCAAAGCTTCCGCAGCGTCATCTTGCGCGAAGCAATAGCGAGGCTGCAGCGCAAGCATAGAAATGATCAGGCCAACCAACAGCGCGAATCTGGAAGTCATGGCGTCGATTCTTATCAAGGACGTGTCACGCGATAAACCCTGAAAACGCCGTCGGCATCCTGATGGTGATAGTAGAGCGACTTGCCGTCGGGCGAGATCGATGGCGCCTCGGAGAAACCGGTGATGGCGGCGATCAGTTGCGGCTTCCCGAATGGCAGCGACGTGTTGCTGCGCTCGGCCACATAGATCGCAGGGCCAGTAGGATTGAGGCGAGTGAAGAAGAGTTCCAGTTCGGAAGCCGAAACGTCCGGAGCGTATTGGAGTTTCGCGCTATTGATCCGCGCCATGATTTTCGCGCTGCGACGATCGCGCGCGAAAGTATCGCCATTTTTGCGCGCGATGACGATTTGGGCATTCTTCGGCTGATTGTTTCTGAACACGCTATCGACGAAGTACAGCGTGTTGCCGTCGGCGCTGATCTCGCAATCGAAATTCACCCGGCCCGCTTTCCGTCGCGAGATACCGGGCACCATCGCGACCGAGGGGACATTTCCGTTGGAGAACGTTCCTGAGTAAATCGTCGCCCAATCCGGCGCGGCATAGTTTCGCGGCGACACGAAATAAAAGATGTTGTTAACATCCATCGAGGGGACGCCTTCCAGCGCCGTCGTCGTGTCGACGCCGATTATCGGCCCCTGATACTGGAACGTCACATCGTCAGTGCGGGTCGCCCAGAATATATCGGTGTTCGGATTCTTCGTCGGATCGTTTGAGTTGTCGAAGAACAGAATGCTTCCGTCGCGCGAGATTAACGGCTCCTCAGCATCCTGCGAGTAGCCGTCGATGGTGACCACCTGCGGATTCGAAAATGGCACCGGCGTCGGAGCCGGGGTCGGCTTCAGCTTCGCAGCTTCGAGCGCATGCGCACCGGTCGCGAGGCCAAGCACCATCGCGGCGCTCAATGCGCACCCGCGCAGCATCATCGCTCGACGGGGAGCTTCGCATCCGTCCACTCGATCATGCCGCCCTTCAGATTCCACACGTGCTCGAAGCCCATGCCGGTCAGAATCGCGGCGGCGGTGGCGCTTCTGACGCCGACCCGGCAGATCGCGACGATGTCATGACCTTTCGCATCACCAAGCTCGCCGGTCCGCTCCGGCAGTTCCTTCAGCGGGATCAGATGCGCGCCCACGATATGCCCAAGTTCGCCGCGATACTCATCTTCCTCGCGCACGTCGACCAGCATCGGCGGATTGTTACTCGCGATGCGATCGCGCAACTCTGTGGCGCTCAACTGGCGGACTTGATTGAGTTGCGAGAGCGTCGGGAACTTGAGCGCGCCCGCATCGACGTCGGCCTGATTCGGTTGCAGCGCCTCCTGGATACCGTCGGGGAGCGGCAGGCCGAGATTGTTCATCAGGTTGATGTAGTCGTCGCGAGTTTTGCCGACGAGGCGCGGATTGGAGCGCTTCTCGGCTCCGATGGTTGATTGAATATGTCCTCGATAGTCGTGCGCGGGGAAAACCAGCACCTCATCAGGCAGTGTGAACAGCTTGCGTGTTATCGAATCGTACTGGATGCCCGCATCGCCGCCCGCGAAATCGGCACGCCCGGTGCCGTGGATGAACAACACGTCGCCGGTGAAGACGCGGTCCTTCGCCTGCACGCTGATGGAATCCGGCGTATGCCCGGGGGTATGGAGAACGCGCAGCTCCTCGTCGCCCACCTTCAGCACCTGCCCGTCTTCGCAATGGATGCCGACGTGCGGCGCCGGCGCGAGCCGATGCATTATGACAGGCGCACCCGCCAGCTCGCCCAGTTCCATCGCACCGCTGCGATGGTCCGCATGAGTATGCGTGTCGATGATCGATTCGAGACGCCATCCGTGATACGCGAGGATGGCGAGGTAGCGCTCGATCTTGTCGCGCACCGGATCGATGATGGCCGCCTTGCGCGTGGCTTCCGAGATCGCGAGATAGGTCTTGCACTTGCCCCGATTGAGTTCGCGAAAGATCATTTGACTATTCCACGCGCTGGCGCGTGGCCCCACCCAAGTCGATTTCTAGATCGTATCTGACACTCCCGGTATGAACAGCGGCTCCATCGCATAGTGCGCGATGTCGGCTTCCATCTCGGCGCGCGCCGGCTCAGTCGCCGTTTCGCTCGCCGCCTCCAGGATGGTCCGCAGAATCGTCGCGTCACTCGAAGTATTGAGGAACAGCCCCGGCCTGCTCAGCACGAAATGCGCGGCGCGCCGGATCGCATCGCGATCGCGCAGCGGCTCGTACCAACTGAACTTGCGCTCGGTGGTATTCTGCCATCGCCGCCGCGCAACCGACTTGATTGTCTGCGTCGCGACGCCGCGCTCATTGCACAGCTTGATCAGCGCCTCCACATCGGCATTGTATTGCGGAATCCCGAGCATGGTGAAGTTGTAGGGAAACAGTACCGAGTCGAAGCCGAATCGCTCGAGGCTTCGCCGATGCATCGCGGCGACCTGCGTCCCATGCCCAGTCACGCCGATGAAGCGCACCAGCCCTTTCGCGCGCGCCTCGACCATCGCTTCAAGCGCGCCGTGCGGGCCGAGCGCGGTCTGCCATTCTTTTTCGTCAACCAGATTGTGCAGTTGAATCAGATCGACCTGATCCACCTGGAGCCGCTCCAGCGAACGATGGAGACTGTCGCGCGCGCCGTCGTAGGTGCGATCTCCGGTTTTGGTGGCGAGGAAAAACTGCTTGCGATGCTCGCGCATCCACGGAGCGATGCGCAATTCCGAATCGCCATAGGCAGCGGCGGTATCGATGTGGTTGATGCCGAACTCGAGCAACACATCGAGGATGGGATCGGCCTTGTCCTGTTTCATCCCGCCCAGGGCGGCGGCGCCGAAAATTACGCGCGTGCTCAGATGACCGGTTTTCCCGAACGGAGCTTTCTCGATCATGTTCCACCTCGGCGAGTTGCGACTGATGATCATTCTAATAGCGCAACTGCGCGGAGATGGTGAAGCACCATTGGCGGATAGTCGGTCCGCGTCAGGTTAGCACCCACCTGGAATTTCGCTCGCGCCCACCCGGACCTTGCAGACGCAAGGGACACAAAGACTAGTGCCCGAAATATTTTTGCCGAGCATGGCGAATGCTGCAAAAATCGTCGCTGTCCGGCAGAAAATCTGCGCTGCGCTCCCACAGCACTCGACTCAATAGTGCCCGCCCGGGAGTTGACGAAACCGAGAAAGCCGCTTTAACTGACCATGAAACGGCTACTCAATTCCAACAATCGAGCGGACATCATCAGAGGGGGTCGCGAGAATCAAAGTGAGGAATCAAATAGCCGCCTGGACAGCGGCTCTAGGGCTTGTCCTTATCCTGTGTGGCGCGGGCCTGTCGCGGGCCGGCTCTCCGGCGCAAGCGTTGATTGCGGCGGACAAGGCCCACGAGCTTCGCCCCGACGCGAAGGAGGCACGCCAGATTTATGACGCGGGCGCGACCTTCGTCGATGTTCGCACAGACCGCGAATGGGCTGCCGGTCACGTCAAGGGAGCGATACATATTCCGGTGAACGACTTTGACGGAGCCGCGACTGCTAAACTTCCAGATCGGAATGTACCTATCGTGACCTACTGCGCCTTGGGGCCTCGTGCGGCCAAGGGTGCGGACATCTTGCGTAAGCTCGGCTATCGGAATGTAACCGCGATGCGCGGCGGGTACTCCGACTGGAAGGCCGACGGTGGTCCGGTCGAAATACCGCACTAGTCAGGCGGTCTGGCCTTCGGGTAAACCACCGGCGGCGCGATACTGTGCGAGCGATTGGTAGTCCGACGATCCGTACCAACACTTGGCGTGTTGCATCGAGGGGGGAATTATCATTTGAAACTCCCTTCTGTTGGTATGACCGCGTGGGGAAGCGTGCCGGACGCTATCGAGCGTCGAGCTTCCTGCGGGAAGAGAGGATTTTGGTGTCGCCTACCTTTTGGCGAATACTTCTGAAGGGTACGCGGGTCGAGCTAGGGCGCTCCTACCCCCGTGTTGGTAAATTCCCACGCATCCTTCCCTGACTGAGAGCAGCGTTCGTCTCCAACCACGGCGGAATGGGATGAACGAAGACGCCGATCTAGAGGATGGCGAGTTGCTCTGAATCGGATCAGCGGCCGCGGCGGATTTTTAGCGCGCTCTGGTAAAGCAGCGGCAGGAGGAAGCGGGGCGCTCGCCGAGTTCCGGTGAACTGAAAAAATCCGATATCGACTAACTGATACGCGATACCCACTGCATCGTCGGCGTTGACTCTCCAGATATTCGCTAGCGTATCGGGAGTGTGATCGCTCTTCTCATTTTCAAGCTGCTGCATGCGCTCGCGAAGATGCGGATACTCGGCACATAGCGTCTGCTGGAATCGGACGCGCGCGACTTCAGGAAGGGCATTTACCAAGGAGACGGCGTCGAACAGAGTGTCGCCCTCGGGCGGCGTTTGTCCGACTTCATATCTTCGAAGCTGCAGTTGGCGTGCGGCCGAGAGCAGATGAATTAACTCGCGCGGCGAATTCTGCCGCGATCCGTCGCAGGTGTTCTGCAGAATCCAATCAAAGGTCCGCAGCGGCTCGGTCGTGCGCACCTTGCGCGGAAAAATTCGGTAGAACACCGAGACCTGGTCGCTGCGGTCCGAGAGGGTCTTGGCGGGATCGATCAGATAGAACGTGCGCAGCGCATTGTTATGAACCGCGCGCCGAATCACCAAGTTCAGTAGCGAGGCTTCATCCCACAAAATCGTCATCTGGCTGCTGATGTGACTAGCCTCGCGAAACCCGCCGCGCAGAATGCTCATCCAGATATCGGTGCGCAGGAAAATCTTGAGCGAGATCGCCTGAAACTTGCGCATATCGAGATACACTCTGAAGAGCGCACGCAGTGCATTACGCTCGAGGTCGGTCGACTCGGCAAACGCGACATCGAGGCGGTCAAGCACCAGCCAGACCCGGAATTTCGATTCCTCGAGCGCGGTATTGGCGAGTTCCAGCAGATGATCGACCGACACCCATCCCATACTTTCTTCGAGGCTGCTGGGTTCGACGAAACGTATTCTTCCGGTGACGCCGCTGGGCATCGAATTGACCGGGTTGATGCTGATGGTGGTTTCGAGCGCCAGCGCGTCGGTCCGCATGATGCGGCGCACATAGCTGAACGCAGTCTGCAGCAATCCACGAAGAGAAGCATTGCGCGGGATCAGGCGAGCCTCTTCGAGCGGTTCGAGGACCTTGCGCAGACGGGGCGATGCGACTCCATAGTCGCGCAGCGTCTGCGCGACCAGAACCAGAAAAAAAAGTTTCCACAGGTTGCGAAATTCCGCCTCATCCGCCGGCGGGTTGGCGACCAGGTCGCGAAAGGCGACCGCCCCGCGAGGATTCTCGGCCGCCACGATCATAATTCCTCGATCGAACAGCTCCGAAGTTCTGCTCAGAAGAAGGGAGTAGAGCGCGCTCTTGCCGGACCCTTTCGCGCCGTAGATGACGTCGATGTCGCCCGCGAAAAGCCGTTGCCATTGATCTGTCTCGACGAAGTAGGCGCTGAGATCTTCCCCTTCCTCCTCGGCGGTGGGCTTACCGAAGGTGGTGGCCTGGAGGACTTTCCGCTTTTCCGCGGCATCGGTGGAATTCACGTGGCTTTCGGTCCCGCGCATCGAGTCGGGCCAACCATAACAAGCGCACGGACTCAATGCCTAGGGTAAGCAGTGCCCCCGCGAGCGCGAGCGCTTGGCCACTTCGAAAGCCATCGAATGTAGATGCTTAGGTTTCGGGCGTCCCTTCGGCGAAGACGATTCGGGATTCGAATTGACGACGCTGATACTCGTTGCGCGCGATTCCTACTTGCGCAAGCCCAGCCGCAGCCAGCAGCGCCAGCCAGTGATCGATGCCGTCGGGCTTCGCATCAGGCAGCCACATCGCGGTGGTCGTGAACCATATCAGGCAGAGCAGCGTCAGAGCTGACTGCCATCGCATATTCCATGGAATCAGGGCGCCCGCGCCCAGCAACAGCAGGATAATCGCCATCATGAGGGGTTCGCTGTGGCCGGTCGCCATGCTGAGCAGACTCGCCGCCATCAAAATCACAAACGCAAACGCCACCGCGCCCTCGCGCCATTGCGATTTGAACCGCGAGGACCACATGAAGGCCACACAGGCAAAAGCCGCCACCGCATTGAGCGTCTCCAGCGGCAGATGGCGCCTCGCCACCTCGGGCGAAAGAACGGCGCCACATGCGATGCTCGCAAGCTCGAACAACGCGATCAGCAAAAGGCCGGGCCGCATAAAGCGGTTCGACCAGTTCTCGCTCCAGACGCGATCGTGCAGATCGTTGCGAAACGATACGTACGAGCCGAGCGAATTTCGCGCTCCATTCGCATTAGAATGTTCGGCCTGCTCAGGATGCAGCACCGATCTCAGTTTCTGGGTAAGTTGACTGCGGAAAACCGGCTTGGCGAGAAACTCGCGTATCCCCAACTGCTCCGCCTGAACGCGCGCCTCATGATCATTGCGCGCGGTCATCATGATCACCGGAACCTCGCTGTTGCGCGAACCGCTCCTGAGCGCCTTGAAAACCTCGAACCCGTCCATCTCGGGCATCATCAGGTCGAGGAAGATGAGATCGACGTCGTTCTCGGCGAGTACCGCGAGGCCTTCCTTTCCGGAGTGCGCCTCGATTGGAGTGCAGCCCTCATTCTTTAGAAAGCGTGAGAGGACCGAGACGACATCCGGGCTGTCGTCGATCACCATCACGCGAGCTGCGACGGCGGCGGCCGCCTTGGTAGGTAGCTCGACGACATTGGTCTTGCTGGATGCGCCAGCGCGACCCGCGTCGGTGGGACGAATACTCGCGGCAGAATCGGACATACTTTCCCCCACCGGAAGCAGAGCAAGGACGATGCCGTCGTAAAGGTGCAACGGTGGCGACTTTCGTGGAATCGGACGTAGGAATACTGAGGTTTTCGTTACCTTTCGCACGTGCACGAGCGTGACTCTGTGGCACAATGGCCACCGCAGGTTTTGCCCAATATTAGGCAGCCTGGGTGCGAGCGACGAAAACGCAGCGATTTTTTTCAGGAGAACAGACCATGGCCAAATCGGAACGCTATCAAAAGGGCGCCGCCAAAATGAAGGAATTATTCGGCGCCGAACCCCAGCCGGGCATGATGCAGGAGGACTTCCTGAACATCACGGTCGAGAATTTGTTCGGCGACATATGGAACCGGCCCGGGCTCGAGTTGCGCGAGCGATCGATGATTACCGTCGCCGCGCTGACGGTCCTCGCTCGCGAGCGCGAACTGAAAACCCATTTGCGGGGCGCGCTCAATGCCGGCATCAGCCGCGAGAAGATCAACGAAATCATGATCCATCTCGCGCACTACGGCGGCTGGCCGGTGGGCGTCAATGGGTTGCGCATCGCGCGCGAGGTCTTCGAAGAGGCCGACGCCAGGAAAAAATAGCCGGGCTATCTGCCGTTACCTATTGCCTGCCATTGGATGGCGGCAAATCGCAGAAGACCGCGGCCGCCACGACGGTCGTCCATAGGCCGTCGCGGTCGCCCACCGCCGACTGCGTGATGTTGCGGGTCTGGACGATTTTGTCGGACAGCTTCCAGATGTCCTTGCGCTCGTCGTAACTGACATTGGGATCGAAATCGACGCCGAGCGAGGTCGCTAACATCGTGGCCGCGAGATCTTCCGCATAGTCGCCGGCCTTCTGATCGGTCTGACCGAAGCTCTTATGCTCCGATAGATAGCCGTAGGAACTTTTGTCAGCCGGAATGGCTAAACCGACCGATGCCGCGACGAGGCGATGCGGCTCGTTGGTAGCATTGTCGTACATGACGGCGAAAACGATTTGTCCCGGACTGAGGGTCCTTAGGCCATCTTGAATCGAGACGACTCTGCAGTTGGGCGGGAAGATCGAACTGACGCGCACCAGGTTAAATTCTGCGATACGCGCATCGCGCAACGCCAGCTCGAATGAAGTCAGCTTCTCGCGATGCTTGCCGACTCCCTTGGTGAGAAAAATCGCTTTCCCAGTAGGCCCCATCTAGCTACCTCAAAATTGGTTCGGATCCGGTCGCCCGATTCGCATCGGTACTCGGTATACGACATTCATACATAAAGGATGCGGGACTATTTTGCGATATTACCACGTCGCGGATTCATGACGCTGTAACAATAAACGATCTCAGTCTCCGCAAACGAAAAAGGGCCGGAGAAATCCGGCCCAATGCGGGAACGCGGCTCATTGAGTCAGCTCATTCGGTCGTCATCGTGGCGACGCGCTCGCTTGGCACAATCAGAACCGCGTCCGCCTCGACGCTTCGGGGTGGAGCGGATGCGACCGCAAGCAACTTCGCGAGCAATTCGGAAAAACGCGGCGTGACCAGCCGGCGATCGTACACCTGCTCCGCCAGCATTCGCCCGCGATGACCCATCTCGGCCAGGACTGCGGGAGTCGCGATGCTCTCGCGGATCACTCGCGCGAGCGCCTCAGCGTCGGACGGCGGCACCACAAATCCGACCTCGAACTCCGAAGCCAGGCGCGCAACCTCGGCGTGACTTTCCATCATCGCCACATACGGCCGACCCGCGGCGAGGATCCCGTAGACCTTGCTCGGTACCAGGCATCCCGCGGCGCCGGCGGTAAGCGGGACGAGTTGCAAATCGCTCGCCGCGAGCACTTCGTTCATCGCGCTCGGCGGCTTGTGTCCGATGAATTCGACGTTGTCCAGACTTTGAAGCATCGCCTCGCGCTCGAGTGACCTCTTCATACAGCCATCGCCGACCAACACAAATTTCACGCGCCGATCGTCGCGTAGCAGTCGCGCCGTCTCCAAAACGGATTTCAGATTCTGTGACCAGCCGAGGTTACCGGCATACATCACCACGAAGGCCTCTCGCTTGCTCGACAGCCGCTCCGCCGATGGCGCTTGTGGCTTCATTTTGTGGCAATCGATCCAATTTGGAATCACGAAAATCCGATGCGCAGGTACGCCTTTGCGGCGCAAACGTGCAGCCATGTCGGCTCCGAGCACGACGATCGCATCGGCGCGGCGATAAGCGAAATTGTTGCACCCGCGAAGAAACGCGAGCAGCGCGCGATTCTTCAAACCTCCGGTCGCCTCCCCGATATCGGGGTACAAATCCTGACAGTAGTAGACGAAGCGGCAGCCTTTCAGTCGTTTGACGATCGCCCCCAGCATCCCCAGCAGCGGCGGATCGGTTTCCGCAATGATGATTTCCGGACGCTCGCGAAGCGCGGCCAGCGATGCCAGCGAAAAGTAGAGGACCAGATTCATCAAACGCAACGCGAGGTTCTTCTTCGAGAGCTTCGAGCCAAAGGTGCGCACCACCTTCACCGCGCCATGACGCTCCCGGTGAAGAAGCGGCCACATTCGCGACGGCGAGGTGTTGGCAGGACCACAGATGACGGTGACCTCGTGGTCGACCGAGAGATCCTCGGCGAGCTCGGTAAGGAGAAGTCCGGTCGCGTCGGTATCGGGCCAGAATGATCGATTGACAAATAGTAGTTTCGACATGTTTCAACCGCCTACTGACTAATCGACTGAGTATTCAATCGGTGCCGCCAACTACTCACTAGCTGATCGATTATCTGATCAAGTGGTACAGACAGACTCCAGCCGCTTAGTTCATTGGTGATGCGGGTTAGATCGGAAATGTAGCAAAGATGATCACCCATTCTGCTTTTTTCGATATACTCACATTCGGAGGCGATCCCGCTTGCCTGCTGCACCATTTCCATAGCTTCCAGGATGGAACAACTATTCGTGCGGCCGCCGCCGATGTTGTAAACGGCCGCGTGCCGCGGACTTTCGATGAATGCGCGAATCGCCAGCACTACATCGAGCGAATGGATATTGTCGCGGACCTGTTTTCCTTTGTAGCCGAAAATCCGGTAGGTCTTGCGCTCCAGATTGCAGCGCACCAGGTAACTGAGGAACCCATGCTGCTCAACCCCGCAGTGGTTGGGGCCGGTGAGGCATCCGCCGCGCAGACACATCGTGTACATGTCGTGATATCGCCCATACTCCTGGACGTAAATATCAGCCGCTAGTTTAGAAACGCCGAATAGCGAATGGATGCTCTGGTCAACCGCCATAGTCTCGGGGATCCCGTTGGCGAAGCGCTCGTCGGCATAGTCCCAGCGCTGCCTAAGCTCTCGCAGCGCGATACTGTTGGGCGCATCTCCATACACCTTGTTAGTGCTCATGTGGACGAAGATGCCGTCGCGGCGCGCGCGCCGATATGACTCGAGGAGGTTAAGCGTGCCGCCCGCGTTTATTTCGAAATCATCGAAGGGGCGCGCTGCCGCCAGATCGTGACTCGGCTGCGCGGCCGCATGCACCACCGCATCGGGCCTAAGCGCCGCGAGCAAATCGCGACACAACGAACGGCTGCGAATGTCGACCTCGTGATGAACGAACTCGGGGCAACTCGCGACAAGGCGACGGCGATTCCAGCTAGTGTCGCCCTCGGGACCGAACAGGTCGGCGCGCATATTGTTGTCGGCGCCGTGCACCGACCATCCCAGCTTGGAGAAATAGCTGACGACCTCCGAGCCGATCAGCCCCGACGAGCCGGTCACTAACATTGTGGCCATCGATAGTCCTCGCTGGTGTCGAACTGCCGCGCGAAAGTTGTGCGAGCGAGTTATGAAAGAATTAGGAGTGCTGAGGGAGTCGGATCGCGTCCACGGATTCGACCACCGACGGAGATTCGCCATCGCGCCGAATCACGAAGTTGCCGAGCACCAGAAGATCCATTCTGGTCCTGAGAAAACAGTCGAGCGCCTCATGCGGCCGGCATACGATCGGTTCGTTTTCGTTGAACGACGTGTTGAGCAGCACCGGTACCCCCGTCAGCCGGCCGAACTTGGCAATGAGTTTGTAGAAGCGCGGGTTCTGATGCTGGTTGACGGTCTGCAATCTGCCGCTTCCATCCACATGAGTGGTGGCGGGGATCTGACCGCGTTTCTCAGGCCGCACGTTACGCGCCATCAGCATGAAGGGCGACGGCTGCGACTGGCTGAAATATTCGCCCGCCGCTTCCTCGAGGATCGACGGAGCGAAGGGTCGAAACGATTCCCGGCGCTTGATCTTGAGGTTCAATATGTCGCGCATTTCCGCGCGGCGCGGATCGCACAGGATGCTGCGATTGCCGAGCGCGCGCGGTCCCCATTCCATCCGCCCCTGGAACCATCCGACCACTCTGCCCTGGGCAATTTCCGCGGCAACCAGACGGCAGAGTGCGTCCTCGCTAGCAACATTGCGGACGTTGCAATTGTATTGTTCGAGCTCGATCGCGCGTTCGGCAATCGCCGCGCGAATCTCACTTTCGCTGTATTCGGGTCCCCAATATGAATGTTCCATGACAAACGAGCGCGGATGATCCATGATCTGATGCCAGACATACACAGCCGCTCCAATAGCCAGTCCAGCATCGCCGGCCGCGGACTGAATATATACTTCATCAAATCCCGTCTGCTCGATTATCTTTCCATTAGTCACACAGTTGAATGCTACTCCACCGGCGAGACACAGTTTGCGCAATTTGGTCATTCGCTGAAGAGTTCGCAGACTGTCGAGGACGACTTCGTCGAGGCGCGCCTGCATCGAGGACGCAATATTGCGGTGACGGGCGTCGACCGGTGCATCCGGCGAACGCGGTGGCCCAATTCGATCAACTAGCCGATCGGAATACAGCCGGCCCACCATCGGTTCCCCGGAGTCCCACGTCGTCTCCACCCCGCTTCGATGATGAGTGAAGTATTCGGGCGAGAGTTGGAATTCGATTCGGCCTCGATCGGGGGTGACGATCATCTCGCGCATCAGATCCAGAAATTCCGGCTCCCCGTAAGACGCGAGGCCCATAACCTTGTACTCATCGCCATATTTTGGAAAGCCGAGATACTGCGTTAGCGCCGTGTAAGCCAGCCCCATCGAATGCGGAAACGTAACTGCGCCAGGGGCTTCGATTTGATTGCCACGGCCGACCCCCCACATCGTGCTGGCAAAATCGCCGAGACCATCGACCGAGAACAGCGCCGCCTCGTCGAATGGTGACACGAAAAATGAACTCGCCAAGTGCGCCTTGTGATGCTCGACTCGATACAGATCGATCTGGTGATGATCGCCGCCGAGCGTGTCCGCGATGGTATTCTCGATCCTCGCGGAGGTAGCTTGCGCCCGCAGCCGATGCATCGCGTTCGCAGGCAGCTTGATCCCTTGCCACGCCTTGCGGATGAAGCGCGCCCACGGATCGCGCGCGACGGCGAAAGCGCGCACCTCACGGGGTTGCGCGCCCGCGGCTTCAATCACGTAGCGCATGGCCTCGGTGGGAAAGCCGGCACAATGCTTGATGCGGTTGAAGCGTTCTTCTTCAGCGGCGGCCACCAGGCGGCCATCGCTGACAAATGCCGCACTCGCATCGCCATGGTACGCGTTTATTCCGACGATTCCTTCCACGCTAGTTACTATTCAGTGGATAGTGTGTTCGATTGGAGTGACTATTCGACGGACTACCACTTCGGGCTGAAATCGACAGGTCGCTGGCGTAGTAGATAGAGTAACCCATGAGCCGGTCTGGCTAATGGCGAATCGTACAATGCAATGGTCGCGAGTCGACTATGAAAGATTGCGAGAGTGACTAATTGAAACCAGGTCCGTTGCAGCTTGAAAGCCGGTCCCTTGAAGCTGTCCATTGCAACGTTGGTGACTAGTTGATCAATGTCGAGCGGCATCAGCCCTTCCGCGATTGCGAGGCGCAAATGCGGCGCGGACGCCGGTTCGATTCCCATCAACTCACAACACGCCAACGAGCCCGCGCCGACATCGCGCGACGCGATCAGCAGATCCTTGCGAATGGGATCGCCTTCCAGCGGACCGCTGCGGTCGAGGAACCAGGTCCCATCGAAAATCGCCAACTGCGGCTTGAGGATCTTGTTGATCGCGAGAACCTTGCGCGCAAACTCCGAATGCTCGCGCAGCCGCTTCACGTCGGGCAGGCATCCCCACTGATTTTTGAAGCCGAGGCTCACGCCGGTCATCATGTGAAGCTTCGGCACCGGCATGGTGATGAAGACGTCGGTCTCACGAGTGAGAAGTTTGGACAGTTCGACCCCAACCGCGCGCCCCGCGATCTCGGTCTCGACTATCTCCCGCGGATAGTGCGTCAAGTTCACCGCGCGCGCTCCGTAGCGACGGGACATTTCGGGAATCCGGTGGCCCGCGAACGCTTCTTCTGCCGGCCAGGAATGCGAGCCGCCATCCGATTCGACGACATTGATGTGGCGAGTGCGAGAGCTGAGCGCGCGTATCAGCGCTTCGAGCACGGCGGGAGTCGTCGTAACTCCAGCTTTCGGAATCGGATAAGTGAGGTTCGGCTTGATCGAGACCCGCGCATCCGGCGCGACGATGGAGCGCCAGTCGAGCCATTCCAAGGCGGCCTCCATCTCGCGGTCGAGCGCGCCATCGGTCTTCGAGATCCAGACTTTGTGCATCAGGCGGTCACCGAAGCCGCGCGACGATTGCCGAGCACCGAATGAAGCATCGCGGCGTTGGCAGCGGCGGAGTGGTCGCGCGCCATATAGTCGAGGGCGAATTCGCGAGCTCGATGGGACATAGCACGGTGGGACAGCGCGTCCATCGCAATGCATTGCTTGAGCGCCACGCGGATTAGATCGGGCCGGGCGAGAGGGAGATCCCATCCGATTCCCTTTTTCGGCAGATTGCGCCACGGAGTTTGATCGCTTATCAGAACCGGGCATCCTGCGAGCAAGGCTTCGACTATGACGAATCCGAAATTCTCATTGGCCGTTGGAAGGAACAATAATCCACGCGATCCGAATACATTAGCTACTTCGGAAATAGCTATCGGACCTGAATAGTCAATTCGAATGTTTGATCCGAGAGTGGCTATCAACTTGAGGCATCGCGCCCAGTAGTGTGAATCGTCGATCGGACCGACTATTTGCAATGTAATGTCGCCCTCGAGACCGCGCAGTGCCTCAATAGCTAGATGAAGATTCTTCTTAGGCGTAATGCGGGAGAGAAATACAATAGCCAGTCGCCCGGCCTGCTTATGGTATTGAGATGATCGCCAGCCAGGATACTCCGCGCTGAGCAAGTCCGCAGCTATAGCGATCCGCGCGCCAACCCCAACGACACGGCGTATATCGCGCGCCTCCGCGTCGCTCGAGGCTTGCCATACAGCTCCGTCGAATAATCCGAATCGCCGAGCCGCGGCGAGGAAACTCTTCTTGCGTCCGGGCTTGATCGCGAGCGCTCCCGCCCCGAGTTCTCCGCGCGGTGCAATGACCATCGGTCTGGGCGCAACAAGCCCAAACCTGCGCAGCAGCAGCGGAACGATACCGAACAGTCGGGAGAAAATCGTATTCAGATGTAGGACGTCGTAGTCAGTTCGGCAGAGTTGTTCACGAATCGCGCGCAGCGAGCCGCGATGCGGCTGCGCATAAAAAATCTCGCAATCGCCGTTGGCGACCCATCGATTCGCGGGTATTCCTTCGTAGGAATGCGCATCGCCAAGGTCACGATCCGCCGTCATCACCTTGAATTGGAATTGACCGCTCAACCCTGCCACCAGGTTGCGCACCGTGAGCAGTTTGCCGCCGCCCTTGAAGCCGGGGAGATAGTAGGGAACGGTGGTCAGCACCACCGGTTTGCGTTCAATCGATCGCGTTTCCTGCACGGCGAGTTTCACCTTCAACTTTCGCGAGGAGTTCCGGCACGCTGGCTGTCAGAGCCATCGGTAGCCAGAACCATGGCGCGTAATATTGGGGCGCTCGAGCCATGCACGCCACCCCTACGCCGATCATCGACGCGGTGACGCCGATCGCGAGCGAGGAAAATACATCGGGCTCGATCCGCGCGCTGATGTTCGCGAGGACGCAGCGGCGCGACCGCGTCACGGCAAGAATCCAGCCGGCGACGAACGCGACAGTGCCGAGGATTCCCGATTCCGAAAGCAACCGGATGAGGAGGCTCGCCGCGTCTTCCTTGTTGAGGCCGATGCTTGCGAGATCGGTCGGCAGGCGGCCGAGTCCGGGATTCTCGCGATCGTAAGTGACCGGATGCGCGCCGAATCCCGCCCCCAGCATCGGATCGCGCGCCAGATTCGTTCGCATCACTGCCAGATTGACAGCGAGCGCAATCGCCGACAGATCTTCCGCACGTTTCACACGAAGGTCATCCGAGGTGATCGAGCCCATGGAGCCGAGCTTCTCACTCAGATCCGGCAACGTCGACAAAATCGCCGCGTAGGCGACTCCGCCGATGAGAACCATCGCGGCCGTCATGGTAGCGATCGCACTCGCGCTGATCCTTCGCGAAATCACCCACAGGGAGGCGCCGACCATGAACAAGAGGAAAACATCGATCAGCGAAACGGTCACCACAAATCCCAGCAGGATCAGAATCGCGCACCATGCGGGGATCACCCTTCGTACCGCGTTGCGATGCGATTTGCCGCGCAGGCCGAGCCGGATCAGCGCCGCACCGGCGCCGACGCCCAGCACCATCCCGACCGCCGAAGGCTCCTGCAAGATCGAGTTCGCCCGGACTATTCCATCCAGGCTGCCGCGGTTGTACCAGACATTCCCGCCCGCCCATCGGTTCAGAAAACTGAAGTCAAGCATTTCCGGATGACCCAGCAGGTTGGACAGAATGAATTGCGCGACGCCTATTAGCGAGACGATCGCGAGCACCATCACGCATAGACGAATGTAACCGGCGAAGAGCACAGGCCGCCGCGCCACTTCATTCACCGTTGCTATACACGCCAGCAACATGATGGACACGCCGCCCACCTGCACGAACCCTTTGCTGAAAATTTGTGCGGAGTAATCCGAGAAGATCACAGAAATCGCGCCGAGAAAAAGAAAAATGGCGAACACCAGTATCGCTTTGTCGAGGCTGCCGTCGATTCGGTAGCGGCCGGTCGCGAGGCATCCGAGCGTCAGTATCGCGATCGCGGCTCCCACCACGTCGGCGGGAGTGATGAGGCTTCCGGCGACGACGCGGCCGAGCGCATCGAGCGGGAGAGTGACGAATAAAAGCGCCAGCAATACCGCCATGTGGATTTTTCAACGCGGCGCGAATTAGAGTTGCGCGATGATAGTATGCGCGATTTGTTTCGCGGCCGCGACGATGTGGTTGATCGCGGCGGCAGTGCTTCCGATCTCAGGATGGGCCGCATGAATGCGCCGGTTCTCGCGAAACGCGCGCCACGTTTGCGTATTACTCTGACCGCAACTTCCCATCATCGTCACCGGCTCGGCCACGAAGGCCGCCTTGATATTGCGCCCGACGCGCAGCAGGAAGTCGTAGTCGAACGCGATCGGGTAAGCCTCGTCAAAATCCCCGTAGCGCGCGAAGAGATCGCGGCGATGCAGCGAGCCAGGATGCGCGATGTGCTGGTAGCGCTTCATTCGCTCCCAGTCCCACCGCGTTCCCATCAGACCGCGAACTCGCCCGCGCTCATCGAGCATTAGCGCTTGTCCCGAGACGTAGTTGACAGCGGGATCGCGGGCGGCGTGGAGCAATGTCGCTAGCGTCGTCGGCTGCGCAAATCGATCATCGGCACCGAGGAAGCATACCCATTCGCCGGTCGCGTGCATGAGCGCGGTGTTCCACGCATGAGGCACGCCGCGATCGGGTTGCGATTGCCAGTAGCTGAGACGGGCGCGATTCGAGGCGAGGATTTCGCGCGAGCCATCATTCGAGCCGCCATCGCAGACAATTATCTCTAAAGGCTGAAACGTCTGCGCGAAAATGCTGTCCAGACAGCTCTGCAGCGTCGCCGCGCGATTGAAGACCGCGACAATGACCGAGACGGATGGCATTGCGATTTTAGAGTACCGCCGTTTCTCGCGCGGGTTCGTCGTTCGCGATTCGATTTCGGCGATCCGGCTCCAAGCTGGAGTGCGCCGCGGCGAGCACCTGTTCGACGGTGATTTGCTTCATGCAACGATTGTCGTAAGGACAAGTGTCGAGCAGGCAGGTGTGGCATTGCACTGAGCCTTCGAGCACCAGATGATGGCGGCCGTGGGGATACCATCGACGGCGCTGATTTCGTTGCGAGAAGAGCGCGACGCATCGAGTCCCGACCGCAGCCGCGAGATGTTGCGGGCCGGAGTCGACGCCGATTAGCAGATCGCATCGGCGCAGTAGCGCGCACGATTCCCGCAGCGACAATTTTCCCGCCAGGTTTGTCGCGCCGCCTCCACCACGTATCTGTTCGCACATCGAGGAGTCGTCAGCGGCTCCGATGAGAACGACCGCCGAGCCACCCGCGGTGAGATTATCGCAAACCGCCGCGAATCTTTCGGTCGGCCACAAATTGCACGGCCTGCGCGCTCCCGGCGCGATCGCGACGAGTGATTGCCCGTCCATCGGAAGGTCGCGGAGCAACGGTGGAATCGAATTGTCATCACTATTCACGATTGGCGGAAAAATCGTCGCATCACCTTCGATGCCGCATGAGTGCAGCAAGGCGGCGAGCCTCTCGACTTCGTCGGGAAATTCTATCCGCTCAGCTTCGGCCTTGGCGGCGAAGCCAATATGCTCGAGGCGCCATCCAAACGCCCATCGCGCGCCGAGCAGTCGCGCAAGGAGCATGTCGCGAATCATTCGGATGAACGTCGCGCGATCCAGCGTCAGATCGAACCACGCGTCGAATTTTTGCGCGCGCAGCCTGGCCGCGAACGCGAGCCGATGTTTGATGGTTCTGACGTCGTCGAGATCATAGACAATGATTTCGTCGATCAATCCTGCGTCGCCCAGAAGATCCTCGGCGTGGCGCGAACGACTATATTTTCCCGGCGTGGTGAGCAGCGTGAGATGTGCATCGGGATAGGCGCGGCGGATTGCGAAAAGCGCGGGCGTCGCGCATACGAGGTCGCCGATCGCGCCGATTCTATATACGCAGATGCGCGCCGCGTGGACTGGCCGTCGCCCTGGCCATAGTGCAGTTCGCAACGCTTCGATGAATGCATTGCCGAGACATCTGATGATCGCGGCGCAGCAAATCAAAACCCGCGCGATGTATCTGGATCGTCTCACGTCGCTGCGTCCTTCACCGAGGTTGCTACAATGCTATCGGCTACTACGAGCAGCGCGGGCACCCGGCGACTCAGCGTTCGCAGGCCTTCGGACAACCGCACGATTTGACGCGAATGAAACGGCAATAGATCCAGGTCGCTGGGCTGCGGATTGAGCGTGAGGTAACCATCAACCGACATAATCGTCGGGCCGATCAGACGGCGAAACACCGCTTCGATGTCGGCGGGTTTCCAGTAGCGCACCTCGAAGCCACGCGGATCGCGAAAGCCTCGGCGCGCCTGCTGCAGAATCGAGAGCAGGCCGTATCGCGCAGCGAGTTGGACCAGCACCGTGCCGCGCGTGGCGACGACGCGGGCTGCCTCCGCGATCGCGAGCTGTGCGTCGGCGGGCGAAAAATGCTGTAACACGCCGTAGGAATAGACTACATCGAAGCGGCCGTCGCGAAATGGAACGAAACGCGCATCGCCAACGAGGAAGCGCGCCTCGAGGCCGAGTTGGCGCGCGATTCGCCGCGCCGGCACAATCGATTCGAGGCCGGGGTCCATTCCGACCGGCCGATAACCTCGCCGTGCGGCCGCGATCGACCAGCGTCCCCAGTTGCATCCTAAATCGAGGAGGTCGCGCGCTCCCTCACGCGCCGGCGGCAGGCGGATCTCCGGTATCGGATAGCGCGGAAGTTTCCCCACGATGCGGCCGTAGAGATTGCCGTTGGTGCCGACGATCGCATCCTGCACGTACGGATCGACGTTGCCATTTTGCGAACTACTGCGCGCATCGAAGGTCGCCGACTCAGCCGCCGCGAGCGATCGCCGGGTTACCTCGGGCGCGGTTTGAGGTACATCGCCGATCAACATGATCGGAATGCCGTCGATGATCGAGTAGCGATGGCCCTGCGCACAGATCAGATCGTCGCCCTCGCGGCGCAGATCGCTTTTGTCGCGCGGACAGATCAACTCGCGCTCGAACCACGGATCGAATCCGCACCTATCATTGTTAATGTTGCTCATTGCGCCTCGGCGGATTTGCGAAGAATCACCTCGATGGAATATTCGCCGTCGCTATGGATCCGCGGATCGACGATGGTGTGCCCGGAATCGCAGCGCCGCGCCGTGACGATATTGGCTTCGGGAACGGCCGTATCGATCAATTGCAGCAGGCCTTTGGTGTCAGGAGGCTCGTCACGGTCCAGAAGGAAGAAACGCTTGTGATCGGAGTTCCATTGCGACGGCAGCGCGAGTTTTTTCTCGTACAGGTCGCGATCGGGAACATATATGATGATGTGTCCGCTCGGCTTGACGACGCGATACCAGTTGCGCAGCGCCTCGGACGCATCGGCGACGTGCTCGAGCGTGTGCGATGAGTAGACAAAATCGAGCGACGCGTCCTCGATCGAGGCGAGCAGTTGCGCGTCGCCATGTTCGACATCCCATCCGACGCAATTATCGCTGAGGAGATCGCCGCCGTAGCCGATGTCGAGGCCGTGGCCGGCGCAGTACTTCTCGAAGAAGCCCTCGCGCAAACGCCGGGCGCGCGCCTTGGCAGTCTCGCCCGCATTCGCAGGGCGTCCGAGTGCGCGGTATCTAATGAAGCGCGCGTGCGATCGGGCTTGGCGCAGGAGTATCCACCAATTCGGCGGTCCGAGGCGGTGAGCAACTGACGGCTGGGAAATCATCGGAGGGCGATCAGCGCGATCTCTTCGCCCGCATCACGATCAAAGTGCAGCGCGAAGTTTTCGCCGTACTCGACAACGCGTCCTACGATGCGACTGGCGTAAATGAGCGGAAGCATCGCCGCGGCGGTGCGGATTTCGGTCGACACGCGCACATCATCAAAGCCAGCCGCGAGAACGAGCGACTTGAGCGCGCGCGGCGTGAAGACTTGCAGATGGCGTGGAGGATCGAGAAATGGCCATCGCGAGCCGAGCATGCGATGGCCGAGGCTGCGAGCATTGGGCGTCGCGATCACGAGGCGGCGTCCGGGCTTGAGGATGCGCCGCACTTCCTTGAGCAGTTCGAGCGGATGATGGACGTGTTCGATGACATGGCTCATGACCACCGCGTCGAAACTCGCAGCGGGAAATTTCTGCTCGTGCAGCGAGCCGATTTTCGCTTTGAAACCCCGGCGGCGAGCCACCGCGACGGCCGCCGGATCGACATCGATGCCTTCCGCGCGCCATCCCAGCGCGCGCATGCGCCCGAGTAGCTCACCGCTTCCGCATCCGAGATCGAGCATCCGTCCACGAGTTTCGCGCGGTAGATGCTTCAGCGGAAAGTCAGTGTCGGCGCGGCGTGTCGGATCGAGATAGGCGAGTATGGCAAGCATGCGATCGCGCATATTAATTTCGCGATCGGGATAGCCCAGATGCGTGGCGATATAGGCGCGCTTGATCGCTTGGCGCGCATCGGCAGTGAAGCCGCGCGAGGCACTCGCGCCCTCCGCCTCACCCGGAACATCGTGCGTGTAGTAATTGCGGTAGGCCTTCCAAATGTCGCTTTCGAGCGGCATCGGATTGAGCCACAGCACTGCGCATTGTGGGTTGGAGCATCGCAAGAAATTCCAGCGGCCGGGAGCGCCAAAGAACCTATCGCTGAGGTCCTCGTACAGCGCGACAGCAGTCGCGCTACATATCACGCACTCGAGCCGCGCATCGGCGCGAATAACGTCGTCGGAAAAGCTGTCCGCGATTGAGGAAAGACTCGCCATCGCTACTCCGCTGCTTTTCCGAAGGCTGGCCCTAACATCGACGGGAGCATTCCGAAGATGACCGAACGCTCTCTTCCATCGAGCAGAAAACGCCATCCTGCGACGGCGCTGACACCGACGATGGCGCAAAGAAAAATTGTTTTGGTCCAAAGATCAGCGGCGAATGCGCCCGCGACGATCACCGCGATTGCCAATACTAATGATGCGCACGCGACGACGATTTCGCGGCGCGAGACGGTTAGAAACCGCGAAGCCATCGCGAACAGCACCAGGCTCTCGGCGAGCAAGCGCCCGCTCCATGCGACCGCAGCTCCGGCCAACCCGAACTTGCCGAGGAAGATCCACAGCGTGAGCGCATAGATAGGAAAATCCACCAGGTGGATCTTCGCGGGGAGGTCGGGGCGATGCGCGCCATGCAACAGCGCCATTGGAATCCACGCGAGACCGGTGACGAATGCGCCGACGGCCAATATTTGAAGAATCGCGGAGCTCTGGACAGCGAATTGATGACCTATCCAGAGCGACATGATTTGCGGAGCGAAAGTGACAACCGCGGCGCACAACGGGCACAGGATGAGCGTGACCAATTTGAGAGCGCGCGCGAACAATGCGGTTAGCGCCGCGGGCGCAGTGGCGAATGAGCGCGCGAAGGCCGGAAACATCACGCCCGAAATAGCTGCGGGCAGCACGAAGCTCTTGCCGACAATTTCCATCGGCACCGAATACGCGGTGAGGTCCGCGAGCGATAGCAATGCTCCGATGAGGAAGCGATCAAGATAGAGCATCATTGGAGTGATCACGTTGGATATCGTGATCCAGGCGCCGAAGCCGAGCAGCGGACGCGCGCATGACGCATCGATACGCACGCGCGTTCTCAAATCGGGAAGCGCGATGAAAATTGCCACCAAATAAATCGCCCAGCACATCGCGCGATTCACCATCAGCGCTCCAATCAGCCACGTCAGGCTGTGGGTGAAGGGCAGCATCAAGACCGGCGCGGCGAACGACATGATGCCGCTCGGGGTACGGATGAGGTTGAGCAGGTCGAATCGCTCGGCTGCGGTCAGCGCGGCGCGCAACGCGGAGGAGCTGATCAGGAGCGGCAATCCGAGCGCGATGAGGTACAACCCCGCGATCGTTTCCCCTTGCAGCGCAAGGGGAATCTTGAGTGCGTGGCGAGTAAGCCACGGCGCCACCCTCGCGAGCGTAACGCCCGCGAGGGTGCCCAGCACCAGCATCATCCCCAGCGAGGTCCAGAAGAGTGCGGCGGCTTTGGCGTCGCCTCCGATGCTCAACTCCTGCGCCATCAGCTTGGTCAGCGCGCGGCCGAGACCGAAATCGAACAGCCCGAAATATCCCGCGATCATCCACGACAGCGTCAGCACGCCGAAGCGATCGGCACCGAGCCGATGCACCAGGATCGGAATCGCGGCAACCGCCGCGAGGACAGGTAGCGATTCGCCGGTGAGGTTCCACACGAGGTTGGCGACGAGTCCGTGGCCTTGCGAGTTAGGAGTACTGAGCACACCTATCTCGTCGCCGTGTTCGAGCGCTTCGCTTCCGGTCATTTGTTTTCTACGGAATTTCGGCGCGCAAAGTCACGACGCGCAGCGACATCGCCGATCAGATATCCGGGTTCGATGAAGAGACCGACGGCCGCATGCGTCGCGTGATTGGGAAAGTCGGGGCGGGCGAGATTCAGATTCACGAAGTCGAAGGAAAAAAGGAGGAGCATCGTCGCGAGCAACATCCGCTTTCGGTCGCGCAGCGCGATCCCGAGAAGAATCAACACGAAGGGGAGCAGCGGGAGCAAATAGGCACGCTGCACGGGAAGATTCAGAAACAGCGCTTCGAAGATGATCACGATTGACGCCGACAGAACGATGATTCTGGAGTACTTGCGATCGCATTCGAGCAGCTCGCGCATCAGCATCGGAAAACTGGCGAGGAGGAAAATCGTCGCCGGCAGTCCCCAGAAATAAACATTCTTATAGATGAAGCGTCCGAGGTGCTGAGCGAGAGTCCATCTATCCGAATAGTAGGTGAGGAAGCGGAGCGTGTTTCCCGACGCAACAAATTCCGGCAGGTAGAGCGCCGCGCTGATTGCGGCGGCGAGCGCGGCGGCCGCCCACAACCTCACCTCACGCGGCCTCTCGAAGAGTTCCCATATAAGGAGGGGAGCCGCCAGCAGCACCGACGAGAGCCGGATTCCCACCGAGAGGCCGAGCATAGCGGCTGCGCTCAAATATCGATCGTTCAGGAGCAGCCGGAAGCCGAGCAAGAAGCATCCGAGCGCCCAGATGAAATCGATGGTGCTGGTGGAGTTGGCCCAATAGATCGGATGAATCGCCATCGTAGCCGCGAGCAGGTACCGATGCGGCACCTGGAACCGCCGGCAAATCAGCAGGAAAGAATCGAGCAACGCGATCGACATCGCCAGCGTGGCGAGGTTGTTCGCGATCGTGCCACCGAGCGCGTAGAGAGCGCCACTTAACAGCTCGTAGGGAAAATAGCCCGGCGGGCGCGACAGAATATAATGATGTTGCCAGAGCAGCGTCGAGCCCGAGTGAAGCTCTCGAAGTGAATCGGGATTGGAACCGGCTCCCGCGAAAATGAGCGGAAGATAGAGGAGGGTGGCGCCTGCGAGCAATGCCCATCGCGTCCGCTCGTTTTCGCCGACGATGAGCAACCGTTCGCGCGCGAAAGCCCCTGACGAAGCGGAGTCCGCGCGAGCAGCCGCAATTCCTGCGCTCATTCGATGGTTCTGGAAGGGAGACTTATCGAGGGCGGATCGGTAGGAAATGGCTTGCGATAGCGCGACTCGCGCAACGTACTAATCAGCAGAATGAAAATCGACGTCAGCATCAGCGCGATGAAGCCGGCGCTGAGCGCATTGACCAGCACCCGCGGCCGGACAGGCAAGTCCGGCGAGACCGGCGATTGCAAAATGGTGAAAGCGAAATCGGCCTCGATTTCCGCGAGTTGTTGACGCTGAATCTGAGTCGCGATCAATTCGTAGATTTCCCGCATCAGCAAACTATCGGAGATTTTCTTGACTTGTTGATTGAGCGAGGCGACCGCATCGGCCGCGTTGCGAACCTCACGCGAGCGCAGCCGCTCGCGCAAATCGTCGATCTCATAGCCAAGGATGCGCCGCGCGCGTTCGCGGCTCGGATCTTCAAAGCTCAAACTGATACTGCTGTTCTTGACCGAATAGTCGCAGTGCAGCCGCTGCAGCATGATTCGGTAGGTGGCCCATTGCCGCGCGTCGACAGAGCGACTTGACATGGCGGGCGGAAGAACTTCGGCTTCGAGGTGATGCTGCTCGACCAGCGCGGTGATGAAGCTGAAGCTGGTGAGAATCGTGATGTACTCCTGGGCGGCGTCGGAGTTGTACTGGCTGCCGACGAAGTCGCTGAGCATTCCGAGGTTGGCGCCGCCGAGCAGTCCCTGCATGTGGCCGGCGGTCTGTTGCGGCGTCATCGGTTTGATGATGGCGATAGCCAGGTACCATCGGGTGAGTTGGTACTTGCTGAACGCGAATGCCGCGACGGTCGCGAGAACGGTCACGATCGCGAGCAACTTCCAGCGGAGCAGCAACGGCGCGAGGTAATCGCGCAGGTCGTCACTGTAATCCGGCTCGGCGAGCAACCACGTCGACGCATCGAACGCTGCGGGCGAGACGGGAGCGATGCGCGAAGTGGGACGCGCACGAAATCTTGGTTCGCTATCGGCCATCGGAAGGGAAAGTTATTGATGCATCGCGGTGCAGACCAGCGTGCCGGAATGCGCGCTGGAGGTATCGTCATTGACTACTCGCGCCACCAACGCGGTCGAACTCACAGATTCGACATGATGCAAACGCAAATCGCTGTTGGAGGCCTGCGAACCGATTATGGTGCACATCGGATCGTAGCTGGCGTCGGCGAACGCGGTGGTCCAGGTCAGCGTCACATCGGTGGCGCCACTCGACGGGACAGATCCGGTGGAAACATTCTGATGCTTCCATCCGCCACCCTGTAGCACGGAGGATTGCGCCTGCAACTGGGTCGAAGTGACCTCCGCCGCCGACGCGCATCCGAGGCACTGCCCCTCGACATTCACTTCGCCGGCAAACTGGGGAGCAAAGTTCGCGTAGAGGGGATCACTCGCGGTTATGTGACTGGCGCTCTGCTCGGCCAGGTAGTGCGCGCAGTTCAGCCCGAAGCATAGCGTGCCGTTGTTCGTATCGGTGCCGTTGAGCGCGGCGATGACGGTCTTGAAGCGCGCATCCTGGGAGGTGAAATCGAGGTACGGAAATCCTCGGAACTGATAGACGCTGCTGCCCTGCAACATGGTGGTTTGGGTCCCGGTTTCCATCACCACGATGCCGACGTTGGCGCCGATTGGAGCGGTGCTCGAGGGCCCCGCGGTGAGATCCTGGAGCACCAACTGCCCACCGCCGCTGATAACGCCGCCGACCGGGCCGCCTTCCAGCTTCGATGGTAGATTGCTGGTTCCGTAGTACGACGTAACTGGGTTGCCGCCAACCTGGCCGTAGAAGCCGGTGGTGAGAGTCTCGACATTGGATGCGCAATTGACGATTTCAACCGGCGCGGGAGTGGCGCCGCCGCAGACCGCAGGAGCGCTGATCGGAATGTTGGGATTGCCGTTTTCGAAATGGCTGCCGAAATCTTTGAAAATTGCGTTGCCTTCGAGATCGGCGCCGTAGAGGTTGCCCTCGAAAGTGTTGCCATAGGAGAAGACGTCGGGCGCGGCGGCGGTCGGCACCCTGAGACCGGTGACATTCTCGCGAAACTTATTGGCGATGAAAACGATCGCGTTAGATTCGCTAAGACCGGGCGTGTTTCCCGAGCCGAGGCTGATGCCGGTGCCCCAATCTTCGATCACATTGTCGGAGAACATTCCGCGTAGCGCGAAATGCGTGCTGACGCCGGTACCGATGTAGCATTTGGTGCCGTCGGATTTCTGACATACGAACGAATTGCGAGCGATAGTGAAAGTCGAAAGCGGCGTCGGATTGCTCACCGGCCCGATTTGCAGGCCGACGGTGGAAGCGTTTCCGATCGGGTCGCGAATCAGCATGCCCTCGAGCCCGACCCCATTGGCATTGATCTGGACGATAGGGCATCCGGAGCCGAGGATCTGAACCCCAGGCATCTGGCCGATATCGGTGCCGCCGTGACCGCTGGCGCCCATCAGCGTCGCGCCGAAGGTGTAAAGATTTATCGCGGGATTGCCGCTGCCGGGGCAGGTCACCATATATTTACCCGGCGCTGCCCACGCGATCGTTTCACTACTGCTGCCCGCGATCGCGGATTGGATCGCGGCGCGGTTATCGGTGCCCCATAGCACTCCGGCGCCCGAGGTTGCGGTACTCGCGGGGTTAGCCAGCGAGATTTGCGAGGGCGAGGTATAAATGGAAATCGTGCTCTGCAGCAAACCGCCCGAAGCTCCCGCGCCACCCACGATGATCGCTTTGCCGAGGTCCGACACTCTGAAGGCGCCCGACGCGCTGGTCAGTATGGGCGAGCCCGAAGTCATCGCGCCGTCGGACACGATTTGCGCATCGGCGCGCGCATTGTAGGGAGTGCTCTCCAGATTGAAGGTGCCGTTGAGGCTGGCGCCGAGGTCATTCAACTGCGCACCCGACTCGCCCTGGAAGAGAACATTGCCGGCGGTATTCGGCGCGGTGCAGGTCCACACGCCATTCTGTCCAAACGCCCATGCGCCGGGACCGCTATGCGCACATGGAATCGTGGGCTGGCAATCCTTGCAGAAGATCAGCAATCCATCCTTTTCGGCGGGAAGGCTCGCGAAAACCTGATCAGTGATCAGTGGCGAGATCGGCTGCACTCCGGAGAAGCGATCGTTAATCGCGCCTCGAAACGAGAGGCCGGCATTGTTGCCGGTGAAGTCGGGAATTGCCTGATAGGCGCCCGCGGGTGGCAGATTTTGTTGCGCGCGAACTGGTGCGGCAACGATGCAGCATAGGCAGAAAATCGTAAGGGCGGCGGAGACGTGAAGGGGTTTCATCATAGATTGTACAACCGTCGCAAGCGCGGCCTCGGATGCGAATCGGTCCGATCGTCGCGCATCCATTCGCAGGCCGGATGGGGCGGGTCATCTCACAGCGCATGCGCGGAGTCGCGGAGCAGTTTGGATGCTGCAAAGGGATTCCTCTTGCAGCATCGCGATCCTGATGTCCCTTATTTCTCATTTCACACCTTGTGTCAACTACTGTAGTAGACGATTTACGTTTATACACTGCTCCGGGGTTTCAGTTTTCATGCTGATCCACGCGTCCGCCCTCCGTAGGTTCCATCCCACGTGCCTAGTTCCCCTCCCAAAAGCCCTTATATCGCCGCTCAACACATGCGTACTTTTGTTGACAACGTGATACTTCGATATGCATCTTGTCGCAACAGCAAATCGGTTCTCCAAGTGACAATATGTTACGGATGAAGTATCAGAATGTTGATGCGCGACCCTCTCGACAGGAGACCGCGCGGTTCGAGGCAATAGGCCGTGAGGCCGCTTTTGCGAGGGATCGGCTACGCAGTTTTGATGTTGACGATGCCTTCGTTGAGCGAGCCCGAGCGGAATCCCTTCAGGTCCACCGCGACGAAGCGAAATCCGATCTTCTTGAATTCGCGATCGATAATCTCCCGCGTCGAGTCCTGGAGCAGCCGCGCCAGTTCCGAGGTCTCCACTTCCAGGCGCGCCACCTCGCCATGATAGCGCACCCGCGCCACCCGAAACCCCATCGCGTGCAGAAGCGTCTCGCCGGCCTCTACTTTTTGTAGGCCCTCAAGCGTGATTTCGGTGCCGTAGGGGAACCGCGACGACAGGCATGGCGACGCGGGCCGGTCCCAGGTCGGCAGCCCCAGCGCGCGCGAGGCCGCGCGAATCTCCGCCTTGCTCATCGCGGCCTCGACCAGCGGATGGCGCACGCGCCGCTGCTCGGCCGCCTGGATTCCGGGCCGGTAGTCGTGCAGGTCGTCCAGGTTGACGCCGTCAACAATCTCCGCAATCCCCAGCTCGCGCGCCTTCGCCTCGCACACCGTGAACAGGTTGCTCTTGCACAGGTAGCATCGATTGAGCGGGTTTTGCGCGTAGCCCTCGACTTCAAGCTCGTTGGATTCGATCACCAGATGCCGCGCGCCAATCAGCTTCGCCATCTCGAGCGCCGATTGCCGGTCCTGGTCGGGCATGGTGGGCGAGGTGGTAGTCAGCGCGAGCACGCGGTCGCCGATAGTGTCATGGGCGACTTTGAGGACGAAGGTGGAATCGACGCCGCCGGAGAATGCGACGATGACGCTCGTCATCGGCGCAAAAATCCCGCGCAGGGTTTCCAGTTTCGATGTGAGTTCTTCGGTCATCTATACACATGATGCGTTTCTTCGCCGCGCTCAGCCAGGATCCAAATGGAGCGCGCTAAGGACGCATGCCAGATGAGTACGACGCGAGATTCTAGGGTAATTGCGGCTCTTTGGCGAATGTCTCGGAGGGCGTCGAGCGTTCAGATAGAGCACCCCGAAGCCATTTCGTTCCGAGAGTCTTGACCACGACTGAAAATAGGACTAAATAGGACCTAATCAATCCTAAGAGTTACTTTAAATGGTAGAGATTGAACCTTCAGAGATGCAGTCCGCCACGAAGCATATCAATGTCGCGTCCGAAGTATGTCCGTGGTGCGAGCAGACAATTCCCCACGAAAAGTTCGCGGAAATCAGCAGCCGCATCGAAGAGCGCCAACGCGAACGATTCTCGGAGATCGCCAGCCAGTTGCGCGAGCAGTTCGCCCACGAGAAAGCTGACGCTCTCCAAGATCTGCGTACAGAATCGGCGGCAAGCCTAGCAGCGGCACGTCGGGAGGAAAGAACGGCAGCGGAAGCAATCGCGCAGCAGCAGCTTGCCGAAGCAGAGCGCGCGAGAATTGAAAACGAAATTGCGTTGCAGTCGAAGATTACGGAGGCCGAACTAGCGAAAGAGTCAGCAGAACAGGCGCGAACTGACCTCCACAAAGGACTTGAGCAGCTCCGCAACGAAAGCGCGCAGACCATCGAAGTGCTCACGCAAGAATCGGCGAACAGGGAAGCCGCAGCACGCGAGGAAGCAAAACAGCTCGCTGAAATCGCTTTCCAGGAACGGCTAGCGGAGAACGCGCGCATGAATTCCGAAGCCATAGCGACGATGCAGGCCAAGATCGAGCAGACTGAAGAGGCGAAGCAGACCATCGAGCAGCAAATTCAAACGCTTCAAGAACGCCATGAGACCGTCGTGAACGATCGCGTGCAAGAGGTGCGGGAGGCACTTGAACGCGACAAAGTCGAAGCGGTGAATGTGGAAAAAACGAAAGCGTTCGAGGAAAACCTCAAACTCAACGAGAAGCTCCAACAGATGCAGCGGCAGCTTGAAAAAAAGACTGCTGACGATCTCGGCGAGGGTGCCGAAATAGACCTTTATGAAGCGTTAAAGGGCGAATTCACTAGCGACCGAATTGAACGCGTCGGAAAAGGTGTCGCAGGCGCCGACATCATCCACGTTGTTGTCCACAACGGTCAGGACTGTGGCAAGATCGTCTATGATTCGAAGAACCGTAGCGTTTGGCGCGACGAATACGTGGCGAAGTTGGCCCAAGATCAGATGGCAGCCAAGGCCGAGCACGCTATCCTTTCGACACACAAGTTTCCCAAGGGTTGTCGGCAGCTTTGCATACAGGACGGCGTCATCGCCCTTAACCCCGCCCGCGTCATCGCACTCATCCAACTCCTTCGCACGCACATCGTGCGAATACACACACTCCGCCTTAGCAACGAGGCTCGAACTCAGAAGACCGCCGCGCTCTATAAATTCATCACCTCGGAGCAGTGCTCGCAGCTTTTTGAACGTATCGACACTCATGCGGAAGATCTTCTTGAGTTGCAGGTCACGGAGATAAAGGTGCACGAGAAGAACTGGAAGCGACAGGGCGAGCTGATACGATTGGTCCAGAGAGTCCGATCGCAGATATCGTCCGAGATTGACCAGATCATCGGCACAGCTTCAGCGCAAGACGAGGCCGTATGAACCCTGCCGATACAACTCGCGAACGGAGGCACGGGAAAGTCATCGGCCTGCAAGAGCGGAGACTTGGCCGCACCATCCTCCGTACCTACCGTACCAAAGTCGACATCGAAGATGTCGTGCCAAACGGCAGACAGCCACGCATCGGGCCGAAAGAAGACGAAGAGCTGCAGCGGCAGATTGAGGCTAATGAAGGCCTCTTCGAACCCCTTCTGGTCGAACCTCATCCGGAAATATCCGGCAGGTTCCGCATCATCGATGGTGATCGGCGCTGGACCAACTCGCTTGCACTCGTCAAACAGGGGCGCGAGCAATATCGGCAGGTTCCGGTTGAGGTCACTGACCGTACACTGTCTGATGACGAGCGGCTACGGGTTTGGATTTACATTCATCGGCAGCGAAAGGAATGGGATGCTAAAGAAAAGGAAATGGTCGCGTATCGTCTAGTCCAACTGATCGGACGTGCGAGCGCGGCCAATATCCTGGGCATCACTGTCCGCGAGCTTGATAAGCTCATAGAAGTTTTCGAACTCTCCGAGAAGTTTACTGGCCTTCGAGAGCCGGGCGCGGCGATAACGTGGGCCCGCGAGCTAATGGGCGTAAGCAAAAAACTTCTCACGCCGAGCATAATCGAAGCCGTTGTCGATAAGGTTAACCAAAAGCGGGTCACGAACTCCAAGGACCTGCGCAAGCTTCGTTCGATTCTTCGTGATCCTGTCGCGCGCCAGCATTTTCTAAGCAAAGAAGCCGACCTGGAGTCCGCCATGCTTCGGATCGGTCGAACATTGAAGCCCAAAGCGGGACTTAAGAGCGACCTCGAAGCGGCAGTCGACACCATAACGCAGATTCCGTGGACGGCGATCGAAGAGCTGCGAGGCGATCCAGAAATAATCAGGAAAATCGATAAAGCAGAGGCACTCCTAAAGTCGTTGCGTAAAACTCTTTCTTCATGATCCCTGCCGACAAGACGCGAGAATTTTCCAATTGAGGGTGCCTAAATCTCCAAGTGTCCGAGCGTGCTGCCTACGGGTTTCTACTTGTAGGACCGACAAGGTCGAACTGCGGTTTGACATCTCTACGGCAATGCCGTAGTTTCCCCAGAAATGGCTTGCACACTGTCGTAGAAACGCCTTCGTATCTCGCCGATGTCAAAGCTGCTCGTCTTACGGAAGCCGAACGCGAGGCGGTGGTCGAGATAGTTGCCAATAACCCGCACGCGGGCGACGAGATAGCAGGAACCGGAGGCGCTCGGAAGCTCCGCGTCGCTGGCAGAGGCAAGGGAAAAAGTGGCGGGTATCGAGTGATCACCTTCTATTCGGGCGAGGATGTTCCGGTGTTTCTGCTGACACTTTATTCGAAGGGCGAGAAAGCGAATCTCAGCAAGGCGGAACGCAACGAATTGAAAGGCATTTTGGCCGACATCGTTCACGCCTACAGAAGAGGAGCCAGACGCTATGTCTAGGCTTGGAACACGACTGATCAAATCCGCAAAGCAGGCACGATCCTATGCTAGGGGCGAGGTTCGCGAAGGCTTCGTCGCGCACGTGCCCGACGATGTAGACGTAAAGGCACTGCGGAAGCGGCTGGGCTACTCGCAATCGCAATTCTCGCGGCGATTCGGATTCGCTATCGATGCGGTGCAGGATTGGGAACAGCATCGTAGGACGCCCGACCGAACCGCGCGCATTCTTCTAACGGTGATCGAGCGCGAGCCCGATGCGGTCACCCGCGCCCTTGGAGGATAAGGTCGTGGCACTCCACCACCGCGCGCGCGACGCGCGCGGCTCTCATTCGCCAGTCACGCTTTTCGCTGCGAAGCCATTGCGAGAAGCACGCCTGTCACCTTCTCTCGCAAACTAAACGCGAGAGAAGGGACCGGCACAGGCAGGATTAATTGCTGGTGGACTTTTCGCTGCTGGATTTGTTGGTTGTCGTGGTGTCGCCGCCCGGAGCAGCGTTGTTCGAAGTCGTAGTGGAAGACTCCGAAGACTTCTCAGAGGCGGCGGGCGCTGCTGCTGCACCCTGAGCGCCGGCGGCGCCCGAAGCCCCGGTGGCTCCGGTGGCGCCCGTATCTCCCGGCGCGCCACCGTTGCAGCCTACGGCTGCGATGCCAACCACAAATGCAATACCGATTAGGGCCGCGAAGGCTCCCGTGATCTTGTTTGTCATGACTATGTCCTTGTTCGAGAGTTTTGGGTCTTGGCAGGTCCTTGTCTGCGAGTAGGTACTATACGGCGACAGAGTAGTACTGCGCGATGCGGCGTCGAGTTCCTTGGTCACCTGGAGAACAGAGATCGCTCGGAAAGGGCAAAAGGAAGTACGGCATCTCTAGCAAAGACAATGATGATGGTGGCGATCGCGCGGGGCGCGATACGCCACCTTATCTTACCGCAGGAAAAAAATGGTGGCACCGCGCGATGCGACGCCACCATCGAGGGGAGATCGAACGATCGGCGCTATTCGTCAGCTCTTCGGCAGCTTCTTCGTTACCGTCTTGGTCTCTTTGGTAACTGAAGAAGTCGAAGGCGCCGACGATGACTTCGGAAGCGGCGAGCCCTTGGTCAGCTTCGTGATCGAGGAAGTCGAAGGCGGCGACGAAGTCTTCGTGAGCTTGGTGACCGAAGACGTCGAAGGCGCCGATGATGACTTCGGAAGCGGCGAGCCCTTGGTCATCTTCGTAATCGAGGAAGAGGAGGGAAGCGAAGATGACTTCGGCAGCGCCGCCATCTTCGTCAATGACGATGACGACGGAAGCGATGCCGACGAAGGCAGCGAGCCCGACGGCAGCGACGGCAGAGACGGCAACGCCGGCAGCGTATCGAGCTGCCGCGCGGTCTGGTTCAGCACCGGCTGCGCACTCTGGACCGCCTGCTGCAGTGCTGGAGTGAGCTCAGAGCGTTCGAACGCGCCGAACTGCGTGGGCGCTGTCGCCGAGCTTATCTCATTGAGCGCCGTGTCGATGGCCACCGACTCCGTGCTATTCGGCAGCGTTGCTTCCAACAAATCGAAATATAGCTCCTGGTTCGCGGGCGGAAGTTTTGCAACTTCCATCTCCCCGCCCAACTCGAGGTACGTTAATGTTAGCGCCGGATTCTCCGGCGTATTCGGAACCAGCGGCAGCAGGGTGCCGGAGGCTACATCCAGCAGCGCCGCCAGCTCCGCGGGAGAAAGCCCGCCCGGCTTCTCTGCGTACGCGATGTTCTGCGTCACCAGCTCGGGCGCGAGGTTGTCGAGACCGGTCAGCGAGCTCGGCGACGGGGCTGTCAGGCCGCTGGGGGGCGAAGGCAATGACGGTGCCGAAGGGAGACCGCCCCCCACGCTCGGCAGGTTGGGGATCGAGGGCGGGGCTGGAATCGGCAATTTGCCGATGATCGGGAGCGTGGGTCCTCCGGCGGACCCGCAATTGGGCGTTGCGAGGGTGAGGGTAGCGGCGCTAAACAGCAGCAGCGGCACGAGTATCGGCTTTCGCATATCGGAACCTCCTTGGGGAATGTTTATAGGACACAGCCGCGACAGCTTCGGCATAATTCGACTATGCCGACGAAATCCGCAGAATGCAAGATTAAAACATTCAAGACTGTATGATTATTCGGCTGGCCACTGCTGTGTATCGCCTAAGCACCTAATCTGGCGCCCTATTCGCGCACGCTAAAGCCTTTGAATATCGAGAGCTGGGTATACTCGCCAGCGTTGCCGTACCCACTTTGCAGCTCGATGCCGAGGTTGTAGCGGCGCAGCATCGCGCCCACGATCGCGCCGCCCTGTCCCTGCAGGTGCGGAATAATTCCTCCGCCATAGAGCTGGCCGCCGGGGCCGACGTATATAGCGAGACTGTTGCCGATGAACAGCATACTGCGGAAATCGATCTCGGAACTGGTGATGCCGTTTTCGTAGTCATGTACGGTGGTGGCCGACACGCTGGTCGGATGCTCCGACCTGGTGAGCATCGAGTAGCGGATGTCTCCTTCGATTACTGCGGCGGAGCTGTCGCCGGCGTCGCGTCCGCCCAGAATCGTCACCTCGAGATCCTTGATCGGCTTGAGCCGGATGCCGCCCTGCAGCCGCGCGAAGTTAAGCCGTGCCTTTCCGGTAGTGCTCGGCTGCAGCGGATTGCTGAAGTTGCCGTGGGTCCACAATTCGATGCCGGTGGCGCGCCCGACCAGCGACAGCCCGCGCGTAATGCTCTGTTCGGCCTCGACTCCCTCGACGATGACCTGGTAGCGCTCGGGAGAAAATCCTCCCGCCTCGATGCCGCCGGTGAAGAGCGAGACATCCAGATGCGGTGGCGTCGCAGGAAGCAGAAAGCGGCGCCAATCGTCCGGGCTCTGGCCGATCGCATCGAGCGCGGAAAGCGATTGCGCATGGGCGGCGCGCGGCGCGGGCCACATCAGAAGCGCGATTATGATGAAGGGCAACCAGCGACGATACTCAAGATGGGAAGGATTCGTCATCGTTGCCTCCGGATCGGGTGCCGTGTGCGAGGTATGTCGCTACTTCGACGAGGCGCTGGGTTCGCGCCCCGCAGCGGCTGCGCCGGCATGGGCGGGCCGCTCCGGGTTCCCGGCCTGATCGAACAGCGTAACGCTGGGAACGCCGCTTGAACTCACCACCATCGCGATATGGCAGCGGCCGGCGTCGTCATATAGCGCCAGTCCGCTGTCGCCGTTCGGCGAAAGTTGAATTGACGCGCGCGGCGATCCGTTGGCGCTGTAAAGCGTCACGCCCGGGTGGTTGGTCTGGTCGACCACCAGCGCGATGCGAGGTTTGCCGGTATCATCGCTCAGCGCGAGTCCGACGCCGCCGGGTGCGACGCCGAGCTGTCCGCGCTGGTGTCCATTCTCGTCGACCAGCACGATTTTTTGCGCGGTGATGGTAGAAACGGTGGCGGCCGCCTGTTCGGATTGATCGGGCGGCGGGTAGTTGGAGACCGCACTGCACGCGGAAATCGTGGCGCTCATGATAAGCGCGGAAACTGCGGTCAGCGGCGCGACATAGTTACGCAAGCGCATGTAGAAGTTCCTCCTGTGGCGGATGCGCGCAACCGTACCCTCCACCATCGGCGAGCCAAGGCGCTTCGTCAATATGCCGATTGATGATGTCGTCAGATGGCTGGGCCGGAATCAGATGCGTTCGGCCTGGAATAAATCGGTCGTCGAATAGCACCGCCAGACGGGCTTTTCGATCTCTACAAATTGGAGTAGTTTGCCTTCGTGTCTCGGTTTCGTCATGCCCTCGCGCACATCGCTATTACTGCTTTCCTGATTTTGTGCAGCACCCAGACGTTGAACCCAATCCTCGCGATGCATGCGAGCGGTATGCCCCAAGCCGCAATCCGGCATTATCGAGTTAATCGGCACGTGATCCCCGAGGTCAGCTCCCGGAGACCCGACGGCGGAACTCGGTTGGCGATCGCGCTTGGTGACCTCGTCGCGGTCGACCTTCAAGATCCGCATCCGCAGCCTGCCGCTCTCAGCGCATCGGAGGCGCCGTTCCGGCCGCAACGCCGAATCCTTGCACTCTGTCCGATTCGATCCGCCTTATCCGATCCAGCCCACTAACTCTCCTCGTGCGCAGTTGACCTCTGGTCGCGTCCGGACACTCCGGGCGCCCATAAAGATAACTCGCAGAGGCGGGCCGCATCATCATTGCTGGCGCCCGCTGCATAAGGAAGACAGTTAATGAACAAAGGATTTCGATTTGGACGAGAAATGCATGAGGGGACGTCTGTGGAAGCGGTCTCGCGCTCTCCGCAACAGCGGCGCGAAGCCATCTACACCATTCTCAGTGCGCTGCGGGAACAGGAGATCGCCAACCTGACCAGCATGGTGCATCATGAAAAAGAACGCCTGACGATTACCACCAGCGAGTCCGACCAGCCGCAGATGCAGCAAGAGTTGGAGATGCACGTGACTCTGCTCTGGCGATCGCAAAACCGCCTGAGCGTTATCTGGGCGGCGATAGAACGCCTACAGCAAGGACGCTTCGGATACTGCGAAGAGTGCGGCGAGGAGATCTCACTCGAGCGCCTGAACGCGGTCCCGATGGCTAGCTACTGCATCGAATGCCAGAGCCGGAGCGAAAATTTCCGCGCCGCCGAGGTGGCGACCACCTTCACCTCGTTTGCTTTTGCGCTACCGGAACCAAGCGCCGCGACTGAGCCGACCTCGCGCGACGATCTCGGTGAGAGCCGCGAGGCGTCGCGCCCGAGGAGGGTCCGTGGAGTTAAGCGCCGCCGGGTCTCGGGAACGCGACGATGAGACGGCGGCGATCGGCAGCTTACCGCGCCCCTCGCGCGACGAGCTTGATTTGCCGCACTATCGGGCGTAATCCAAAAGGTAGCAGGAGTCTCTAGTCTATGAACGCGGACAGGGACCAGACCAGGATACTTCCGCTCCTTCTAACCGCCTGCTTTGTACTGCTAACCACAGTCCAGCTTGTCAGGCCGTACCGTGCCCCGACGGACGATGTTGCCGGTCTTGCTGGTCCCAGTAATTCCCTGCGTACTCACACCAGAGAAGAAGTGGGCGCCAAAGCGATCGATCTCTCATCCAGTGCACGCCATGGATCGAGGCTGCCGCTTCGAGAACTGGAACGGCAGGCGCGAATGCCCGAATTTGCCGATGACGCCGAAGTCGATGTCCCACCGATGCGGCAGTTGATCCATCGGCGGGTCGCGCCGTCGTCGCCCGACGACGGTTTCCCGTCTGCTCTCCGATAGCACTAGTCCCGAACACTTTGCGATAGCTGGCATTGGGGTTGCCTGAGTCAGTTGGCGCCCCGTGCCACGCTTTCAATCTTTAACTCAACCCGCTTAGGAGTTGACCGTTATGTTCCATTTGCAGTTTTCAAAATTCACGCGGCTTGGATCGGTGTTATCGGCGCCTTTGATATTAGCGCTGATGTTCAGCGCCGCCTCCGCGAATGAGGTCAAGCCCGGCGACGTTGTCACCGCCGACAATGCCGCCAAGGTTCAAAACCTGGTTTCACCTGGGGTCTATTACAAGGTTTCGCAAGGGATGACGATGAAAATCGTTCCCACTGAACGCATCGATTGGCCGCCTCCATATAAGGACGCGACGGAAAAATACTCGGGACAGGTGCGGCTCACCAACGACCACCGCAGCGTGCTTGGCTATGTCGCCGGGCAGCCCTTCCCGCTCATCGACGCCAACGATCCCTACGTCGCGAGTAAGATCATCTGGAACAACGTGTTCCGGCCGATCACAACCGACGACTACGATCTCCGCTTCTATGACTGCGATACCGAATATGAGAAGCGTGGGCCACAGACCCGCCAAATCGAGTATTTTCAGATCGGCCATTATGCCGGCTATGACCTGGTGGGTCGCACCGAGGTCGAACCATTGCCGATCGATCCAGATTTCAAAATGACTCACCGGTTGTGGTTGTTCGGTCTCTATCCAGTGCTTGCTCCGCAAGAGATCCGTGGCACCGGATTTATCCGGGCGCGTTACGACGGCGAAAATCGCGGCGATGATATCTGGGCGCTCGATGCGGGCGCGCGCCGCATCCGCCGGCTCAACGAAGCGATCATGAGTTCCTCGACCGCGTCGGGCACCGCGGCGTTCTCATGGGACCCAGATCACTACTCGGGCTTCAATCCCAAGACGGAAGAGTACAACTATAAGTTCCTCGGCGAGAAGAACATGCTCGCCTGCGTTAATGCCGCGCATTCGCCGGAAGTGCGATGCCCCACCGATGGCGGCGCCAGTGCATGTCCCGAGAATTGGGAACTAAGGCATGTGTATGTGGTTGAAGCGACTCCGCGAGCGGGCCACATCAACGCACTCGACTCGCGCACGATTGTCTATTTGGATTCAGAAGTGTGGTTCGAACCTTTCATCGACACCTACGACCGCCAAGGCCAGCTCTTCCGCTCACATATCTACTGGCTGGCGAATCGTGACCGTCCGGTGCCCGATGCGAAAGTAGCGATCTATCCATTCAAACGATCGTTCGTTGTCGGGGCAGTCTCGACCGATGTGCAATCCGGCCAGGCTACTATGTGCTATCTACCGGGTAGAGAAACACCCGAGCGCGAGTGCTGGTACATCAACATGGGCGCGGTCGATAAGAGCTTCTTCACGACCGACGCAATGGTGCGCGCCGCTAACTTCTAGGTATGCGCATTGGCTGTAGTTGATCATTTGAAAACTGGGCAGGCCCAGTTGCAAGGTCTTTTAAGGATCGGCTGCCGCCCCTTACGCGGCGGCAGCCGATCCAACACTCCTTAGCCGTGTGAGGTATAACGCTAATGGCTTCGAAACATCTCCATTCTCTAAGTCGTTCCCTATGCGTACTTGTAACTCTCGTTGGATGCGTGACTCTTTCCGCATGCAGCTCAAGCACATTTGGGTCCGGCCAGCAATCGAACCCGGTGAGATCGAACCTTGCTGCACAGTCACCAACTCAACTAGTCGCTCAGTTGCAACAGGCTAGAGCGCTCGATGAGGCCGGTCTCAACGACCCAACCATCAGTGTGGTACGAAGAGGAGACTTTCTTGAACACGAGGCGAAGGCCGATCGTCTTATTCGCGACTTACAGCACGGCATCTCTGTTTCCCGCGACGAGATAACTTATGCACTAGAGGTACCGCCCAGCCATATTCAGCTCGAACAAAAGACGGCCCTGATTCAACAGCTCAAGGACGCCATTCGTAAGGATGAACAACGCGAACAAGGCGTAGTCGCCTTCAGCACCAACGTCCTATACGAGGACCCCAACGCGCCTTCAGAATTCGGAGCTCAGGAGCAATTGGCGCAGAAGGAAATAGAAAATCTCGAGGCAGGCAATCACGTCAGTTGGGACGAACTCCAACAGGCGTTGTACGTACCGCCTGATCCTCTCTGAAATCGAGCTTTGCTCACTGCGCGTAGTCTCGACGCCAGGATCGCGCGCGGTTCGTCATCAATTTTAGATCGGCAACCGCGCGCTTGCGCGACGATCTGGTGTTGGGGTTACTAGCTTGAGCCCTTTATATCCCTTCGGCTTGGAATAAATCGGTCGTCAAATAGCGCTCGCCGGTGTCGCAGAACACCACGACCACCACCTTGCCCCTGCCGAGGCGTTTGGCGATCTGCATCGCCGCGCAGCAGTTCGCGCCCGAAGAAATTCCGACCAGCAAACCTTCCTCGCGCGCGAGGCGGCGCGTGAAGAGCGTTGCATCTTCGTCGCTCACCGGGAGGATTTCGTCGTACACACGCGTGTCGAGCGTCTTTGGAATGAAGCCCGCACCGATGCCCTGGATCTTGTGAAACCCCGGCTCGCCGCCCGATAGCACCGAAGAATTTTTTGGCTCGACCGCGACGATGAGAACGCGATTTTTCAGATTCTCATGCAGATAGCGCCCGACTCCGGTGATGGTGCCTCCAGTGCCGACGCCAGAAATGAACGCATCGATCTGCGGCACCTGCTCGACCAGCTCGGGACCGGTGGTATGAAAATGGATCTCGGGATTCGCCTGGTTGTTGAACTGCTGCGGCATGAAGTAACTCGGGTTCTCGCGCACCAACTCCTCGGCCTTCGCGATCGCGCCATGCATGCCGCGGGTGTCGGGCGTCAGCACCAGGCTGGCCCCGTAAGCGACCAGAAGCGAGCGGCGCTCCTCGCTCATCGTGTCGGGCATAGTAAGGATGAGCTTGTAGCCCTTCACCGCGCATACCAACGCGAGTCCGATGCCGGTGTTGCCCGAGGTCGGCTCGACGATCGTGTCGCCGGGCTTGATGCGCCCCGACTTCTCGGCCGCCTCGATCATCGCTAGGCAGATGCGATCCTTGACGGAGCCGCCGGGATTGTAGTTCTCGAGCTTGGCCCAGATTTCGGCATCATTCGGACCGGGGATTCGATTGAGGCGCACGACGGGCGTATGCCCGATGAGATCCAGCGGCGATCGCGCAACGCTTTGCGGCATAGTCGGGATTTTAGGGCAATCGCACGCGATTGGCGAATGTCTCCGAGACGCGTCGATGGCCGATCGGAAATCTTAGCCGAGCATTTCGACGCCGCCGGTAACGAGCGCCAGCACCGTCGCGCCGTTGCGAGTTGTCACCGTGTGGACGCAGCCGTTGGGGCGGAAGTTCATGTCACCGGTCATCACCTCGCCCGATTCATCGGCATTGGAGCCCTCGATGACGAAGATCAGCTCGTCGCCGACATGGCGATGGCTCGGCAGCTTCGCGCCCGCTTCGAAGCGCACCAGCACGGCACGGCGTTTGGTTTCCTTGTCATGCCAGATGGGCTTTTGGCGCACCCCGGGCATCGCGTCGGCCCACGCGAGGTCGCTCAGCACGATCGTTTGCGATCGCGGTGCATCACCGATCGAGGTCGCGGGCTCGATGCCGCCGCCGATGATCGCGAACACCGTCGCGCCGGTCTTGCTGGTGACGGTGTGCACGCATCCGTTGGGACGATAGCCCACGCTACCCGCCGAGGTGGTTCCCGATTCGTCAGAGATCGCGCCCTCGATCACATAGAGGAACTCGTCGCCGGCGTGCCGATGCATCGGCAACGTGGCGCCCGGTTCGAAGCGGGTAATCTGCGCGCGCCGTTTCGATGCGGGATCGGACCACAGCGCCTTGAACTTGATGGTGGCGGACATCGGTTCCCATTCGCGCTCGCTGACCCGAATGATCTGCGATGGATTGCTGGATGCGGTGGCCATGGTGTCATCCTCCCGAGGCTAATGACGTTCTAACCCGAGGATGGTGCCCATGTATAGGCCTGCGTAAGCCGTCTAGTTCGAGACGTTCACCGTGATAGACGCAGTACCCAACACGCTGCCGGCGCTACTGAAGGCGGTCGCAGAGATCGTATGACTTCCATTCGCCACGCTGCTCGAGGTCCAACTGAACGTCGAAGGCGGGGTCGAGGAAAAGTAGCTCCCATCGATATAGACGTCGAGCCAACTGACGTTGGAGGCCTTGCTCACCGTAATCGAGACTGTGCCCGACACCGTCGCGCCGTTGCTGGGCGCGGTGATCTGCACCTCGCCAGGCGTCGGCGCTGGTGTCGGAGTTGGCGCGATGGTCGAGGTTCTGACCGCCGTCGCGGTCGTCGTCGGATTAGCTGTAGCAGTCGTGGTCGGATGAGTAGTCGCAGTCGCGGTCGCGGTCGGATGAGCAGTAACCGTGGGCGTTTGATTAGCTGTAGCTGTCGTCGTCGCGTGAGCAGTCGCGGTCGGTGTCGCACCGCTATTGTTGACCGTCACCGTGATCGATGCGGTACCCAGCACGACGCCGCTGCTGTTATAGGCATTCGCTGAGATGGTGTGGCTTCCGTTCGCCACCGTCGTGGTATTCCAACTGAACGAGTTGGGCGGTGTCGACGCGAAATAATTCCCGTCGATGTAGACGTTTATCCAGGTAACTCCGCTGCCTTTGATCGCGCTGATGGTGGTGGTTCCGGAAACCGTCGCACCATTGGCGGGCGCGCTTATCTGCACTGCGCTCGAGGTTGGCGTCGCCGTCGGAGTTGCCACGATGGTCGCGGTTCTGACTGCCGTCGCGCTCGTCGTCGGATTAGCTGTAGCAGTAGTCGTCGGATGAGCGGTCACCGTGGGCGTTGGATTAGCCGTAGCAGTCGTCGTCGCGTGAGCGGTCGCGGTCGGAGTTGCCACGATGGTCGCGGTCCGAACCGCGGTCGGCGTCGTGGTTGCGGTCCGCACCCCGGTGGAGGTGGGAGTTGCGACGATGGTCGAGGTCCGCACTGCAGTCGCAGTTGTTGTCGGGTTAGGAGTAGCAATCGCCGTCGTCGTAGCATGAGCAGTTGCGGTCGGCGTCGCGCTGCCGTTGTGTACCGTTACGGTAAGATTGGCCTCGCCCAGCACGGTGCCGGTGCTGTTGAATGCGGTTGCTGAAATGGTATGCGGGCCATCGGGAACCGAGCTAGAACTCCAACTGACGGTCGACGGAGGCGTCGAGGCGAGATAGCTTCCATCGATATAGAAATCCGACCAGCTGACGCCCGCCGCGTTGGTGATTGAGATACTGACGGTGCCCGAAACTGTCGCCTCGTTGGCGGGCGCTGTTATCTTCACTGCGGTAGTGCCATAGATGTCGAGCTCAGTGGTACTGCCGACGTAGACCTTGCCATTGGCTACAGTAGGGACAGTAAACTTCACCGCGGGTCCGGGAACATCCTGACTGCCGTTCTGAGTGCTTTTGTAGTACTCCTGCGCCAGATTGGCCGGGTTGTAGGCATGCAATACACCTGCGACCGGTTTGATCCCTGACCCAGTAGTGCTCTCCAACGTCCATAGGATGCCATTGGTGGTGCCATTCGCAGAGATCACGGGCTGACTGCCAAGGAACGGGAAAGTATGAGTGCCTTGTGATGCGAGAGTTAGGGTATCGTTGCTGATGGAATAGGAACGCGCAACGTCTTGCGACATGATGAAGTAGATGTTGCCGTTGAAGTACGCGGGCGTGGCCCAGTTAAGGATGTTGTTTTCGCTTGGACTGGGCACCTCGTACAAGACGTTGTCCGAGGTCGCATTGAACTGCCCCAGGTTGTCGCGATTGACGAGATAGATCTCCCCTTCTTTGCCCGCGCCCACGGCGATATGCGTCGGTCCGGTGCTTTGATCGGGAAGCATTACGAGGCCGGTCGAGCCGAGATCGTAATCCGCATCCTGTAAACTAGCGTCATTGAATGGAGTGAAGAAATCGACCACTCCGAACGCATTGTTGCGCACACCCATTCGCAAGTAGGTGTCGCCGAAATCCACTCCACCAGTGTTTTCATCAAAAGTGCCATTGCCGGTCGCAACATAAATATCGCCACTCTGATCGGACGACGGCCCGGTCCCCGCTCCCCAGATCGCGCCTTCGCTGCCGTTACTCGTCACGTTGTAGACATACATCTGACTTAGGTTCGAGGCGCTATAGCCGAGCAGCCATCCATGCCATGGATCGAGATCGCAATGCGATCCGAACCCGAGATATACGACGCCGTTAACCAGCAGCAGTGCCGCTCGTCCTAACTCTTGAGTCGGATCGAATACGTCGCCGTCATCGCCGGAGCCGGTGCTGGACGCCTGAATTAAAACTGGCCCGCCGAATTTCTCCTGACCCGTCGTGATATCGAGGGCGTGCAACCTATAGGTAATGGTTCCGTTCTCGTCGGTGTTGGCTAGCACGTAAATCGTGTTGGTCGAAGGATCGATTACCGGGGAGGCGGTGATTCCATATTCCGGGTTGATATCGACACAGCCCGGATCGGAATTTTTGGCCGAAACGATGTTGGAGTTCACCGTCGTGATCCCGTTTGCGGGATTGATAAAACTGGTTTGCCACAATGGTGCGGCGCCGGCGTCTGCATCGAATGCATAGACGCTGTCGTGCTCAGTCGCGACATAGACGACGTTGTGAGTCTGACCGTTGATGGTGACACCTGGAACGTAGAGCGTTTCCGCGTAGATGTTGCCGTCGACGGAATTGGAAAATAGCTTCCCGAAAAACTGCGCGGTAACGTTCGACGGGGTCAGGATCGTTTCGAGGGAGTTCAGCCCATCGCGCGAGTTGTCGTAGCGATTGGTCAGAATGCCGGCAAACTGCGAGCCGACTTGAGCATCGGCGAATCGAAAAATGGTGGCGAAGAGAATGACTGCGACCAGAGCTATCAACGGCCATCGAAGAACTGACACTACTTTAAATCCTCGAGTCCCCGGAAGAATTAATCTAAGTCGCTACAATCTGGTTCTCGTTCGACATCGCGTTTCGCGGGTTGTCCTCGGTGAAGCGACCATCAGAATTACCAACTCTGTAGCGAACGACCCGCCATCACCGCCCAAGTCGAATGCCTTAGGCGGACGCGAGTTGTAGCAAATCGCCTGCCCATCGACCGACCGTGCTTTAGTATGCCTGGACGAATTTTAACGCCACTGCGTTACTTTGGGCGTCGGTCGTTTTGTAAAAATTACAATTGCTAGTGGTAAGTATTACACAAAGAAGCAAGATATGCGACAGAAAAGCTTCAGATTGCTGCAAGATGCGCTAATCGAACCGATATCCGAGGTATTGAGTGGACGTGGCGAAGATTAGGCGATCAGAACTACGCTAATCTCAGTCTCTTTTGAAGAGCCTAGTCAAATCCGAAAAATAGCTTATATTGGTGCGCAGACGCAGCATTCCCGCAGCCGTGCCCTCGCCAAAGCCGCCGAGTGCCGCCGGGTTTCAACGGTCGAGTTTCAACGCCGAGGCACCGCGCCCGTTTCATCGAAGTCACGCCGGAACTTAGATAATGGCTGGGATCGAGCGACGCCCTGGTTAAGGCACGGGAAGTAATTGCGCGCGCGAGGGTGGGCGCCGCCATCCTGCTCGCGGTCCAGCTCGCAAATATCGCCGCCGACTTCTATGCCAAGCCCGGCTACGCGGCGCGATTTACCTCATTTCACCTGCTCAACATCTTACTGTTGGGCACTCTGATCGCGCTTACCTGGACCCGCTTCTTTGCCGCCCAATGGCGCGCGATCGTCCTCGTCGCGTGCGCCGTGCTGCTTGGCGTCGGCACCTTGATGAGTGTGCTAAGCCACGATGTATTGCCGCGGTTCGTCTCGGTGCTGATCTTCTCGATGGGATGTGCGACCTTTCTGCCGTGGGGTGGATCCTATCAGTGCATGCTGAACCTTTTCTGTCTGCTCTCCTTCGCGACCGACAAGTTCTATTCGGGTGGGATCGCCCACCAGACGGCCTATCTATGGATCGGGCTGTTCACCGCGCTGACTGTCTCGCAATTCGTCGCGGTCTATTCCGAACGAGCTCGCAAGGCCTTGATTGCGAACGCGGAAGAGCTTGCGATGCGTGATGCGGCGATAGAATCGGCGCGGCTCAAGACCTTGTTCCTCGCGACCATGAGCCATGAGATTCGCGCTCCGCTTCACATCATCAGTACCAACAACTTCGTCATCGAACGCCATCTCACAAAAATCGGCGACGACAGTCAGGCGCGCGCGCTTCGCGCTGTTCGAACCGCATCCAAACGGCTTACCCAGACCATCGATCATGTGCTGGAAATCTCGCGGCTGGAAACCGGGGCCCTGGAAGTGAAAAAGATCGCGGTCGATGTGCCGGCACTCATCGCGCGTCTGGTCGACGAGTTCGGTCCAGTTGCCGGCGAGAAAGGGCTGACACTTTCATGGGAGAGCGACCAGCCACAGGTAACCCTCCTATTCGATGAGTATTGCCTGGTGCAGGCGCTCAGCAATCTGATTGAAAATGCGATCAAGTTCACCGAGCGCGGAGGAATCCGGGTCAGACTATTTCGCGGCCCCGATAAAGCGGCGTGTCTTGAGGTGTGCGATTCCGGGGTCGGGATCGATGCGGAATTCATCGCGCGAGCCTTCGAGCCTTTTTCGCAGCAGGACCCGCGTTACTCACGCCGTTTCGAAGGCATCGGGCTGGGTCTCGCATTGGTCAAGCGTTACCTCGCACTCAACGACGCCGACATCTCAGTAACGAGCGATCAAGGTGTGGGGACCACTTTCCTTATACACTTCCCACGCTGATCATGGTTCTCGCGAGGCCGAGACAATTTAGCCGGTTGCCCTCGCGCGCCGCCCGAAAAATGGCGTATCATCAGGGCCTCGTGCCGAGGTGGCGAAACGGCAGACGCAGTGGACTCAAAATCCACCGTTCGAAAGAACATGGGGGTTCAAGTCCCCCCCTCGGCACCACCCATCTCTGCGGTCTAGGTATCACCGAGAGTGACTTCGATGTCGCTGATGGGACGGGCAGAGCAGGTAAGGATGAATCCTTCGGCGCGTTCGTCGTCGAAAAGCGCGAACGATGAGGTTTCGCTCATGTCTACTTCGCCCGCCAGCAAGCGAGCCTTGCAAGCGCCGCACATTCCGTGCGCGCATCCGTAAGGCCAATCGATTCCCGCCGCTAACGCAGCTTCGAGGATGGTCTGGCCTTGCTCGACCATGATCACGTTGCCCGACGGCTTGACGACTACTCGAAATGCCATAGCTATACAGATAGGACCTATAGATACTTGCGACCCGAGGTGGCCTCGGGAATTGGCAAGCCCACCTTATTAAGCAGTTCGTTGACTTCCACGATGAAGTCGTCGCGCATCTGCTTGTTGGATCGCTTGCGCAAACCCCATCGGATGTAGTCGTACTGCCGTTTGGAGCTGTCAGATCCGAACATATCCAATCCAGCCGCATACCACTTGGGAAGGTGGTGCTCGGCAGCCTTGCGGCCTTCAGGAGTCTGGCATGCCCTGCGCAGCAGGGTGTAGCCGAATGCTGCGTGACCGATCTCCTCGCGCCATACTCGCTCGGAGATCTTAGCGAGTGGTGTATAGGTGCAGTTTACCCATTCAAAACCCATGTAGGCGCCCTGACGATCGCCGAAGAAGCTGAAAAATGCATACTCGACCCAGTCCTCCGAGCGATCGCGCATTTCAAACAAGTAGATCGGTAGCGGAGTTGACATGAACTGCTGATCGATCTTGACACCTAGTCCTTCGAGGATCTTCCACCAGTAGCTCGCATGCCTTACCTCTTCGGCCCAGAAGGCCGCATACTCGACCTTGTCCTCCGGATGCGGAGCTTTTCCCATTGGCAGCAATAGGGTGCGCTCGGGGCATAGCATGTACTCGAGTTCGATTCTGGCCTGGATCGAAAGCATCCTAACGAGCAAATCGCGGTATTCCGCCGGAAGATTGTTAGGTTCGTCGAAATTCTTCACGCCAGTATGTGCGCGATACTCATCGTGATACTGCTGCTCGCTTACACCTAGGCTACCCTGAACTGCCATCTTACTTCTCCTGTGAATGCGGGGAGCTATCCTGAGTCTGGCGGTCACAGCGCTCTTGATTAATCGCCCGCTCGATTCGTTCGCGAAGAATATTCTTGGCTATCTTTCCAACCGCCGTGGTGGGGAAGCTTTCGACCACTTCCAACCGCTCGGGAAACTTGAACCTGGCGACGCGTTTCTTTTCCAGATGCGCGACTATATCGGATAACTCAACGGTTACACCTGGCTCGCAAACCACAAACAAACAGCCTCGCTCGCCGACTACCGGATCGGACATCGGGACCAGCGCTGCTGCGGTAATCCTTGGATGATCGATGACCAGGTTTTCGACTTCCTCCGCACTGACTTTCTCGCCCGCGCGGTTGATCATGTCCTTGACACGACCCGCGACTACGAGACGCCCCGAGCTATCGCATAGAAGCATGTCACCAGTGCGGTAAAAACCATCCTCGGTGAAAACACGACGATTATGTTCCCCCGCCTTATAATAACCGCGAATGGTATAAGGTCCGCGAACCAGCAACTCCCCTACTTCGCCGACTGGAACCTCGCTGCCTTCTTCGTCAACTAGTCGGAACTCATCGTGAGGTGAAATAGGAGTACCTACCGTTTCCAGTACCACGCGTTCGGGATCGTTGAGCCTGGTTGTGGTAATAAACCCTTCTGCCATACCCAGGACTTGCTGAACGCGGCAACCTAGCACTTCTAGAGCGCGCTTGGCCGAGGTCGGTAGAAACTTGGCGCCGCCCGCGAGGATTTGCTTGAGCGACGATAGGTCTCGTGGCGTGACTTGCTGGCGTCCAGTAAGCGTGATGTAGAGCGCCGGAACTCCCGGCATACAAGTCACGCGCTCGCGCTCGATCGCGGCTAGCACATCATCGGGCGCGGCCATCTCGAGCATGACTACGGTACCATTCGCCAGGAGCGTTCCCATCAAGCCGGGAGCCGCGAGGCCGAAGTTGTGCGAGACTGGAATCGCAACGAGGAGTGTGCTGCTCGAATCGATTTCGCAGACCTCGTTCATCATGCGCGCGTTGTATAGATAGTCCGCGTGCGTGCGCGGTATCAGCTTGGGCAATCCTGTCGTGCCACCCGAGACGAGGAATAGGGCTACGTCGAATGGGTCCGCGCGAAACCGGGGTCGCCTGGACACGCGATGCTCGGTCAGTTGCCGGATGCTTAGGAATCCTAGTGAATCGGTCGCGCCTTCACCCGAAGTCAGCACGTACTTCAGGGCCGGTTGCCGCTCTTTGAGCGCGCTTGCCATCTGCGCGTAATCGAAATTCCGATAGTTGGGTGCGATCGCATATGCCACCGCACCACTGTGCTCGAGGAAGAACCCGATCTCGGATTCGCGATGAGCCGGGAGCGCCATCACGGGCACAACGCCCAACTTGGATGCCGCCAGGTAGAGCATCGCAAATTCAAGATTGTTTGGAAGCTGAACTACAATGCGATCGCCGGGCCGAAGGCCGATACCATATAGTCCATCCGCGAGCCGCTCACTTCGCTCGACCAGTTCCGCGTAAGTAATTCTGGATTGCTGCGCGATGATCGCAGTCTTGTCCGGGGTGAGGGTCGCGGCTCTTCCGACGGCTTCGTCGATCGTTTCATTGCGCCATACCCCGAGGCGCCGATAGCGCTCGGCGATCGCGGGCGGCCACGGAACGCAATTTTCAAGCATCGCTCGCACCGCGAAGAAAGTTCCGTTGCGAAGGCGAAATGGCGATGCGGGATGCGCTAATCATGAGTGAACGCTCGTTCATCTAACCATGGCTTGGTTCGCCGTCGCAAGGACTGCCCAGTACCTCTACTTCGCCTATGCGACACGTTTTCGTCCCTTGCGGGTGCGCGCGGCCCTCATCATGCCTAGCGCGATCGGCTCCAGATCGTCCAGATACTCTTCGATCGTGGAATACTGCGAAAGGATCCAACGCCTGATCGCCCAGGCCTGACACAGATGCATCAAGGAAATCAGCTTCAGCTCGATCGAGTCTTCCTCAAAGTCTCCGCTCTTGATCGCTGGCCGCGCCGAGCGTTTCAGCAACTCGAGGATCCGCTGATCGCGCTCGAAGAGCGGACGGCGTTGGTCCGGGGTCAAAGTTTTGGTTTCCTGATACGCGAGCCGGGTGTATTGACGGTTCTGATCGATCATCTCCCCGTAGCGGCGAAACACCTTGAGGAAAATCTCGGCCGGGCGATGATTTCCCGCTTCGAACTCGATTTGCTGCTCGACCGCACGGACCGCGCGCTCAATCTGTCCCTGACTATCCTCCAGAATGTAGCGAAGGATGTCATCCTTGGCGTTGAAGTAATTGAAGACCGCGCCCACGCTCATGTCGGCGGCCCTGGCGATCGATCGGACCGTAGTCGTGTGATAGCCGTAGCTGATGAAGAGGGGCAGCGCGGCTTTTGCGATACGAGCCCGTCCCTCCCGCAACTTCACTTCATCGCCGACTTGGGTGCTGACGGAAGGAAGATTTATCGTCGAGGCCGATCTCGACGCGCGCGGCTCCTGGCTTTGGCTTTTGACTTGGCTCATTTGACTGAACGCTTATTCATCCACAGAACGACCCGTAAGTCAAAACACCTGCAACTTTGCTAAGTTCGACGCGCGAGGTGAATGCGGGTGCTCTATATAGTCGGCGGGGTGCCGCGCGCGGGGAAATCGATCCTCGCGCAACAGATGCTCGAGGAACAGAAGGTCGCGTACTTCGCCACCGACACTCTGATGATGGGTCTGGCGAGGGCGCTGCCCCAACTCGGTTTGCAGCCGGCCGACCCCGCGTCAATCCGTGCTCCGATCATGTGGCCGGTTCTGCGCGGCATGACGGTGGCTATGCTCGAAAATGGCGAGAACTATTTGCTCGAGGGCGACGTGCTGATGCCCGCCTACGTGGTCGAACTGCGCGAGCGCTTCGGCTCCGCGTTAAGGTCGTGCTTCATGGGATACGAGAGTGTGGACTCACTACTGAAGGTGCGCGACATACGGCGTCACGGCCATGGAGATTGGACCGACGAGTGCGACGACACTCACCTACTGAGAATCGTTGGCGAGTTCAAACGCTTGAGCAAGCAGTTGCGGATCGAATGCGCCAAATTCGGGTTGGCCTACTTCGATGGCTCCGCCGATCTCCTGGCCGCAGTCGCGCAGGCCGCCGCCTACCTGCGAGGCTGAGCGACGCCGGGCGGTTTAATGGCCCGCCTGCTGATGATGTATGGCGCCGTTTACTGCGCTAGCAGATCCGGCGATGATCTGGCGCGCACCCGCAAGGCTCAGGACGTCGTTGGTGCCGTCCTCGATCAGCGACGCACGCGCATCGCGGAAAAATTTCTCCATCGGATATTCCTTGCTGAGCCCGTTGCCGCCAAAGATCTGCAGCGCGTCGCTGGTGACCTCGAACGACGCCTGGGTGCAGAAAGTCTTGGCCGCGATTGCGTGCTCGAGCGAGGGGCTCTCCGAGGTCTGATTGTAAATCATCGCTGCGCGTGAGAGCGCCCGGCATGCCTCGACCTTGGTGAACATTTCGAACAAATGCTTCTGCACCAGTTGATGCTCACAGATCGGCTTGCCGCCCTGTACGCGATCGCGTGAGTAGAGGAGCGCTTCCTCGTAGGCCGCGCGCGCGAGGCCGGTGAACGCGGCCGACATCGCGGTGTTGGCGAAGGTCAGGGTGCGCGCCAGATCAGCCTCGTATCCTTGCGCGGCCGTCAGCATGTAGTGACGCGGAATGCGCACGCCATCGAAAAAGATCTCGCCCTGATTCAGTGCGCGCTGCCCCAGCTTGTTGAGCGGCTTGCCCTTGGAGACGCCTGAAAGATCGAGCGGCACAAATGCGATGCCGCCGCCGGCCATCCCCTGCACCGGCTCGGTCGTACAATAGAGCGCCGCATGCGTCGCCAGGGTGCCGTTGGAAACCCACGCGGCTTTCTGGCCGGTGATCACATAGTGGTCACCGTCGCGACGCGCAACGACCTGTCCATTGACGCGCGGATTGTGGAAATCGGGGGTGCCGACGATCAGAGTGTCCGAGCCGTGATGAGGTTCGGTGATCGCCCAGCAACCGATCATCGCGCCCGATCGATCGTTGAGGAAAGGTTTCACGAATTCTTCGAAGAGTTGCGGATTGCCGCTTGCTGCCGCCGCCGTGAAAGGAAAGCTCGCGCATAGCACGCTCAGTGCGAGGTCTACCGCGCCCCACGAGAGCTCCTCTATAAGAATGTGGGCGCCGAGGCCGCGCAGTCCGAGGCCGCCCAATTCCACGGGCAGGGTTGCGCTGTTGTAGCCGAGTTCATAGCCCTTTTTGAAGACACGGCGCAGGGGAGAATCCAGCGCGATCACATCGCGCGGATCCGCCATCCGATCGAGTTCGATGGATGCAGGCCGGAGCACTTCCGCAGCGAAGCGATGCGCTGATTCCTTGAGTGCCTCGTATTCCTTGGGTACATCCTGCGCCAACTCCAGATAGGTGTGCATCGCGGCCTCCGCTCGAATGTTACGTAATCTACCGAACGGTAGGTTGGCAGTGCATAAGCTATGCCCGGCAAAGGCGTTGCCGCGATTGCGACTATGACACGGCTAGACCGTGCGGGTACCTATCCGAGCTTCGCGCAGAGAAAATCGGATTGCATCCCTTCGCGTCATTGCAATGCCACGATCGGTTACAGGCCGCCAACCGTGCTGAAGTGGAATGAGGATGATGAGCCGCTGCCACTGGATTTCCCTGTGAACATCTCGGTCACCTACTACTTGCCCTTTGGCGCGACCGTTGCACATCGCAGTCCCGATTGGCGCAGGGTGACTTAACGGTTCGATCCGAATTGAACGCAGCACCAAGCGAGGGTTGACATGACAAGTCGAGAATTTTCCGCCCCATCAGCCATCGGGGGAGCTTTGCCTCGCAACGAGATCTTGAAGGCTTTGGGTATCGCCATCCTGACCACGGTGCTGGTGCTGCTGGTCATTGCCGCGCAAGCCGCCACGTATATCAGCGGCACGGTTAAGGATCAGGGCGGACGCCCAGTCAAAGGCGCCATCGTCACCCTGACCGACAGACAGCTCGGCCGCGCCACCAGCGTCTACACCGGATCAGATGGGTCCTTCAAAATCCTCGATGTCAAGCCGGGTCCGTATGATCTGCGCGTGCGAAGAGTCGGATACACGGATCTTGAACAGAGCGCTGTCTCCATCACCGGCAAGACGCCGGAGATGAAGCTCACAATGAACACTCTGGATGACCCCAACGAACTGGCGTGGCAGTTGCCCGCCGATCGATGGACACCGCTGGTGCTCGAGCAACTCTCGAGCAATTCGCATCGCGAGGAGTTTCTGCGGCAGTGCGCCTACTGCCATCAGCAAGGCAGTTGGGCAACGCGAGTACAGCGCAGCGATGAGGATTGGCGCGCCGTCTTCATCAAAATGGGCAAGATGGGTGGCACAATTTCGCCCGAGCTGCAGAAAGAGCTTCCGCACGCGTTCAACGCGGCGTACGAGGAGAAGAATTATCTACACAAATTGACGGAGCCGGAATTTGTGCCGCCGCCGGCGCCCGAGGGCGTCGCGCTGAAGGCAACCATCACCGAATGGGCGATGGGTACCTCCACCTCGATGCTGCACGATATCGTGGTTCATCCCGATGGTGCGATCTGGTCGGTCGACACCAATGGCGATCGGCTGCTGCGCCTCGATCCTCGCACCAACGCACGCGAGGAATTCCCGATTCCGACCGGCGATTCGCCAATTGGAGGAGTTTTCCATTCGACCGGACTGCTTCAGTCGCCGGGCGCAACTGCACGCGTGGCTCCCCACAGCTTGCAGGTCGCGCAGGACGGCACCATTTGGGTGACGCTGTGTCTGGGAGACAAGGTCGGCCATTTCAATCCACACACGCACGCATGGAACATCTACACGCAGAAGGAAGGTCTCTATCCGCATACGCTGCGCATCGATCGCAAAGGACGCGTATGGTACACGCTCGCGGTCAGCAACGGCGTCGGAATGATTAACCCCTCGACGGGCGAGCAACGCGTCTATCGTCTGCCCGCGGCGAGTTTCAGCCAAGCGGTCGCGCTGCGAATGATGCCGCTCACGATGTGGGCGACGGAAAAATTCGGCCTTGCACCACCGACGATCGGAGAGGGAGCGCCGCTGCCGGTGCCCTACGGCATCGATATAGCGCCCGATGGCGGCGTGTGGTTCAGCCAGCTTAATGCGCATCGCATCGGCAGGATCGATCCGGACAGCGGCGTGATTCGTATCGTCGAAACGCCCTTCGCAGGGCCGCGACGGATGCGCTTCGATTCGAAGGGAAATCTTTGGATCCCCGGCTTCAGTTCCAATCTGATCGCGCGCTACACGCCCTCGACCGGCAAGTTCAAGAGCTGGGCGATGCCGACGGGCGCAGCCGACACACCATACGCGCTCAACGTCGATCGTCGCAGTGATACGGTATGGGTATGCGGGACCGCATCGGACACGCTGATGAGCTTCAATCCGGCGACCGAGCGCTTCACCGTGTATCCCTTGCCTACGCGGGTGACATTCACTCGCGAGATCGATTTCGACAAGGACGGCGCGATCTGGACCTCGAACTCGAACTTCCCCGCGTGGCACATCGAGGCGCCTACGCCGACATTCATTCGCATTCAACCGAACACATAGACATCAAGCCGGGCGGTCGACCAGAACCTTCATCTGGTCGGCCGCCGACTTGACTTCTTCTCCATAGGCGATAGGGAAAACAGACGAACCGCAAGGAGGATCTGCGAGTGTCTGAACTTTCCTATGCCAGTGCGTTCGCAATCGCGAGAAAAATTCGCAAGCGAGAAATTTCCAGCCGCGAAGCGGTGGACTATTTCCTCGCGCGCGTCGAGGCCCTGAATAAGCCCATCAATTGCGTCGTAACGATCGACGCTGAACGCGCCCGCGCCGAGGCCGACGCAGCAGATGCCGCACTCGCGCGCGGTGAGATTCGCGGCCCGCTGCACGGCGTTCCGATGACCATCAAGGACTCATTTCAGACCGCGGGCATGCGCACCACCTCGGGCGCGCCTGAGCTGTCGAACTTCATCCCGAAAGAGGATGCGTGGCCGGTCGCACGCCTGCGCGAAGCCGGTGCCATCATCTATGGCAAGACCAATGCGCCCATCTACGCGGGCGACTTGCAGAGCTACAACGAAGTCTTCGGCACGACCAACAACCCTTATGATGTCTCGCGCACTCCGGGCGGCTCATCGGGTGGCTCGGCCGCGGCGCTGGCCTGCGGGTTTACTCCGCTGGAACTCGGTAGCGACATCGGCGGATCGATTCGGCTTCCCTCGCATATGTCGGGTGTGGTCGGCCATAAGCCGAGTTATGGAATTGTGCCCGCACACGGGCAGATCCCTGGACCTCCGGGAACACTGACGCTCGCTGATCTTGCGGTCGCGGGTCCGATGGCGCGCAGTGTGGATGACCTCAAGCTTGGCCTCGATATCATGGCCGGCCCCAATCGGTGGGAGCATCCGGCGTGGCGGCTGAAGTTGCCGCCGACGCGCCGTCGCAGCCTCAAAGAGTATCGCGTCGCGGCATGGCTCGATGATCCACGCTGTCGGGTTGAGCCCGAGTTGCGCGACCTTCTCGAAAAAGCCGCGCGTACGCTCGCTGACGCGGGCGCTGTGGTTGACTATGAAGCGCGTCCGGCGTTCACGCTGGAAAAGGTGGTGGATACGTTCTTCGCCCTGCTACAGGCCGCGCTTGCAGGAGGAACCGATCGCGAGCGCATCGAGCAGTATGCCACTGCATCAGGTGATACGCCGGCTGCGAGTACGAAACGTCTTTTGGCGATGCGGCATCGCGAGTGGCTCAGCTACAACGAGCGTCGTCTGCAGATGCGTAGGCGGTGGGAAGAATTTTTTCTCAAATGGGACGCCATGCTCCTGCCAGTTATGCCCTGCCCCGCCATCACGCATGATCATTCTGAGCCGATGGCGAATCGGACCGTGTCAGTGGGCGGCGAGATTCGTCCTTATTGGGATCTGACCGCGTGGATGGCTCCGGCGGGCGCGTGCTATTTGCCGGTGACTGTGGTTCCGGTGGGTCGTATGAGTAGCGGACTCCCGGTAGGCATACAGATTGTAGGACCGTACCTCGAGGATCGCACGACGCTCGACTTGGGCAAGCGCCTCCTCGCGATGGTCGGAGGATGTCCGCGGCCGTCCGGCTTTTGAAGCGGTGATGCAAAAGACAGAAGCGGCGCAGGATGCCTGCGCCGCTTCATTTTGATGCGTCTCGATTTACCAGCGGTTGCCGCCGCCTCCTCCGCCACCACCGCCGCCGCCCGGTCCACCACGATCGCCACGATCGCCACGATCGCCACGATCGCGATCTCGTCCGCCGAATCCTCCACCACCGCCACCGCCTGGACGGCCGCCGCGGCGATCGCCGCCGCCACCGCCTCCACCGCGAGGCCCACCGCCATCGCGCGCTTGATCAATCTTGATGCGGCGGCCCTTTAGATCCGTCTCGTTCAGCGTCTCAATCGCCTTGCTGGCGCCGTCCTGATCCGCCATCTCAACGAATCCGAATCCACGTGACTGGCCGGAAAATTTGTCGGTCACCACGACAGCTTTTTCGACCGACCCGACCTGGGCAAACAACTCCATCAGGTCCTCGTTCGTAACTGCGTAGGCGAGATTACCTACGTACAACTTGCTGGGCATAGGAGCCCTCCTTCTGAATTATGCCGGAAGCTCTTAGACGGGGACCCGACCAGGTTTGGAGGGGGTGCGACGCGATAAGGGCGGTCCGAGCGTGCCTACAAAAAAGCATACTCCCCGCTATGCCCGTGTAAAGCCGTTTTGGACTCAATTAGCGGAAGCACTAATCATTGGCACGAGAAACTTTAACACGTAGTCGTTAACCACCTCGGGCTTTTCCTGCTGCACCCAATGTCCGGAATCTGACACATAGTGGATTTCGAAAGGTCCCGTGAAAAGTTCCTTCATGCCGAAGGTTAACTCCTTGCGCAGTGCCACATCTTGCTCGCCCCATATCACCATCGTGGGAGCAGAAATTTTGCGCCCCATCCATTCGGGTTGTTGCCGATTGCGGAGGTTGTCGCGGAACAACGCGCGATAGTAGTTGAGCGCCGCCGTGACCGAATATGGATTGCGAAACGCGGCGCGAAAGTGCTTGAGGTCTTCGTCGCTGAACGCCGATTTCTGCACCGCGCTGTCGCGCAACGAACGCTTGAGCGTCGCGAAATCGCGCGCGCGAAGGAGCGCCTCCGGCAGGCGGGGGATCTGAAAAAACAGGATGTACCAACTCTTCAGCATCTGGCGTGGGTTGTGGAGCAGGTTGTCGCGGAACTTCTTCAGGTGCGGGCAGTTCATCACGATGAGCCGCTCGACGAGCTCGGGACGTTGAAGTGCAGTCGCCCATGCGATCGCGCCGCCCCAATCATGCGCCATCACAATCGCGCGCTGATGCCCGCATGCCTCGATCAAGTCGGCGACATCGCCGATCAATTTGTCGAGCGAATAATTTTCGATGCCGATCGGCGCATCCGTTTCGCCATAGCCGCGCAGGTCGGGCGCGACGCATTCGAAATGAGGCGCCAGCGCGCGAATCTGATGACGCCATGAATACCAGCATTCGGGAAATCCATGCAGCATCACGACGAGTGGCTTTCCCTCACCCTTTCCCGCTCGCGCGAGCTGCATGTTGAGCCCGCTCTTGAGTTGGACCTTTTCGAACTGCCACGGGTCGGCCATTGAAGTTTCTCCTCAGGGGGAAGTGGAAGACTCGCCGACTATTTGATCGCGAAGCTAGAACTCGGCCTTGAAGGTATCGTGGCCGTCGCCCGCGTAGGAGACGCGCACGCCCTTGATAAGCATCATACGCAGCGGCGGTGCATTGAAAAACGGATGCTCGAAAGGATTCTTCTTCAGGAAGGACGCCTTGAGCGAATTCCATTCGTCGCTGTCGCGCTTCACGTCGTGCGCGATGCCCTGGACCACTGCGCGCGTGACGCGAAACGTCGGAATGTCGCCGGTGTCGCGCGTGTCAACCAGAACCGTCGCCTTCGGCCGCTTGAGGAGATTCTGAAACTTGTCGGCGCTCTCATTCATAATGAAGATGAGATCAAGCTCGTCGGTTTCACCGAACGCTTGCAGCGTCGCGGTCGGCCATTCGTCGCCATCGGTGATGAGCACCGCGACATGTTGCGCCTCGAACAGTTTGGTAAGTTTTTTATGTTGGGTCTCGTCGAGCATGATTTCTCTACTTCCATGGCTTATGGACTACTATGGAGTGCTTCGGTCTCGATGGCAAAGTTATACTCGATTGAATCGACATTAGCGCTGCTACTGCGCTGATACTTCACCACCAGCTGCTCGCGCGAGCCGAACACCACATCCGAATCGATGTACTTGTCGCCGTCGATATACAGCGCGGTCACCAGCGGCTGGTACCCCGCCGCCGATATTATGAAGTGAATGTGCGCGGGACGAAACGGATGCCGCCCGAGCGCATTCAGCATCTTGCCGACCGGCCCGTCGCTCGGCACCGGATAGCTCGAGGGTTTCACCGACGCGAAATTGAAACGCCCTTGCGCGTCGGTGCGAAAGCGCGCGCGCAAGTTCATCTCGGCGCCTTTGAAGTTGTCGAATTGCAAATCGTACTGCCCGCTCGACGAGGCTTGCCATACGTCGATCTGCGCGCCGCTTACCGCTTTTCCTTCCGTCGATGTAACGCGCCCGTGAACCAGCAGCGGCTCGCGCTCGATGCCGCGCGCGATGCTCGCTCCCGCGGGCAACTCGGGAGCGCCTTCGCGAAAGAACGGGCCGAGCAGGCTCGACTCGGTCGCCGCTTCCGACTTGCCTCGATTCGCGAGGAGATCAACCAACGCGCTGAGCCCCAACGTGTCCGACAGCAGGATGAATTCCTGACGCTTGTCATCGGTGATGTGGCCGACGGCGGTGAGAAACTCGATGCCCTTCATCCACTCATTCGGCGTGAGATTCACCTCGCGCGCGAATTCATGCAGATGACGAATCAGCGCCGTCATCACTTCTTTCAGTCGAGGATTTGAGCATTGCGCGATCCGTTCCAGCGCACTGTCCGTGATCGTGTTCTGATCGAGATTCCGCATAAAAAATCCTCTAAGCGCTCAAGTCCTCCAACAGCGCCTTCGCGTCCTTCAAGTAGGCGGTGTCGAGGCCCTCGGTAAACCAGTTGTAGATGTCGGCGAGCATCGCGCGCGCCTCGTCGCGCTTACCTTGCTTGTCGAGCAGCCGTGCGAGGCTCATGCTCGCGCGCAGCTCCCATGACTTCGCTTTCTGACGGCGTGAAATTTCGATCGCGGTGCGGAAGGATTGCTCGGCTTGCACGGCATTGGATGCACCTTGCGCCAGCAACAGTTCGCCCTTCAGCCGGTGCACCTCCGCCTCATGACAACGTTCGTTGCTTAGCTCGATGAGAGGGAATGCCTCCTCGTCGAGCGTGCGAAGACCTTCATCGAACTGGCCCTTCCATGACAGAACGGTGGCAATGTGGGCGAGATTGTAGGCGGCGCCCGTCGCAGAGCCGATGGCCTGTAGCTCCGACATATGCTGTCTCATCCGTAAGAGGCCTCCGTCCAGATCGCCGGCCAACGCATCCGCCCAACCGAGGTAAATCTCGCTTTGCGCTCGAACCGATGCATCGCCCATCTCGGTGGCCAGTTCCAACAGCATTTCTGCGCGCTCTCTCGTAAGCTCAATTTCGCGGAGGACATCGTAGATAGAGGCGGCGTAGCTATGGATATCTTCCAGGACAGATTTTGACCCGCATTGCTGCGCAGCCGCGGTCGCGACGTTTATTCGCACCAGCGCCTGATTCGGATAACCCATGAGCGCGAGATTGAATGCGGAGCAGACGCGGTTGTAAGCCAGCATGGTCAGCCTCAGATTTGTCCGGGCTTTCGTGAAACCCGTTATTGGCTTCGCGCTTGATTCCAACAGCACCCAAGCTCGATCGAAGCCCTCGACAGCGAGTTCGAAATCTCCCGAGAAAGTTCTCACCGTTGCCAACGTGGTCGCCGCGGTCACCATTAGGCGCGCACTCCCCTGTTCCTCGGCACGTGCAACCATCTCGACCCCTATCGCCTCCGCTTTCCGCATGTCAGGACGGGACAGGTGAACGTTGGACGCTCTGAAGAGTGCCTGCCAGCTCTTCTTCCAGTTGATGCCGGGCCGCCGGCAAAGTTCCATTGCGCGCGCAACCGACTGCTCGGCTTCGGACGAGCCGTAACCTTTGCGCACCCCGAGTGGCTCGCCGACTGCGTTCCTGAGGTCTAACTCCATTTCTGCACGCCGGTCATCATCGGGGAGCTTTTGCAGCAGTTCGAGACCGGTTTCGAACTGCGCTACCGCTTCGGCGAATGATCCGCGGTAGGCGCACTGCTGGACAGCACGCAAGCAATATTCCAAAGCCTTATGCGGGTTTCCGCCACGTGCGTAGTGGCGCGTTAGTTCAGCGAGGTGCTCATCGAGCCTCCCCCCATAGACTGACTCAATCGCGATGCCAATGCGTTCGTGTAAAAGTCGCCGCCGTTCGGTCAGCATCGAGTTGTAGGCGACAGCATGGGTTAGCGCGTGCTTGAAGGTGTACTCGATCTCGCCGATTGCCGGTTGCTCATAGATGAATTCGCCGAGCTGGAGTTCGGAGAGCATCGATTCCAGCTCTGGTCCGGGCTTGGCGGATACTTCGCGCACCAGACCGAGTTCGAACTCTGTCCCAATGGCGGCCAGCGTTTGAAGCAGGTCTTTCTGATCCGGCACCAGCCGGTCGATACGCGCAGCGAGAACTGCCTGCACCGTGGGCGGAATCTTAAGCTGGTTCAATGACCTCTTCAGTTTCACCATGCCGTTTCGCACAAGGGTCCCTTCGTCGAACAGCGCCAGCACTATCTCTTCTATGAAGAACGGGTTACCCCCAGTCTTTTCTATGATGAGGTGCTTAAGCGCACCGAGTTCCGCACCGTCGCCGAGCAAGGCGCTCAGCATTTCGTCGGCGCTTTCCTTGCCCAATGGATCGAGCCGTAGCTGCGTGTAGTAGGTCTGGTGACCCCACTCATGGCGATACTCAGGCCGATAGTTCACCAGCATCAGAATGCGCGCGGTGCCAATGCTGTCGGCGAGCAGGTTCAGGAATGCCTGCGTCTCTTCATCGACCCAGTGCAGATCCTCGAAGACGACCATCAGCGGCTGGTTGAGGCTCTCGCGCAGCAGGATGCGCTTGATCGCGTCGAGCGCGCGCCGTTTGCGAGTCTGCGCCTCGACCTCCGCGATCTGATTGTTTTCATCGGTCAAGCCGAGCAGCCCATACAGGTACGGGAGCGCGTCCTCCAGCAATCGGTCGAGCGCGAGTACGCGGCCGGTTACCTTCTCGCGCCGCGTGCGTTCGTCATCCTCGGAGGTGATTTTGAAATAGCTCCACAACAGATCGATCACCGGCAGAAATGCCGAGGCCTTGCCGTGCGAGATCGAGAATGCTTCGAGCACCATCCATTGTGATTGCGAGATGGCCTTGAACTCGGACAACAAGCGCGACTTGCCGACCCCCGGTTCCCCAACCGCGGCGACGATCTGGCCGTGCCCGGCTTTGGCCTGCTCCGCCGCGTGCTTCATCGCATCGATCTCACGCTGGCGGCCGACAAACTTGGTGTAGCCGCGCCCTGCGGCCCGCTGCAGCCGCGTACGTATCGGACCGAGACCGGTTACCTCGTATACCTCAACTGGCTCGCTGACGCCCTTGACCTTGGTCGGGCCGAGACTCTTGAAAACGAAATAGCCTTCGCCCAGCTTCCTCACGGGGTCGGTCGTCGCAATCGAGCCAATGGGCGCCAGCGTCTGCATTCGTGATGCGAGGCTTATCGAATGACCGATCGGTGCATACTCGGTGTGTGCATCGCCGGTTCGGATGGTGCGCACCACCACCTCGCCAGCGTTCACTCCCACTCGAACTTGAATCGGCAAGCGGCCCTCGGAGCGGATGCGGTCCGAGTACCGCTTGAGTTCCTCCTGCATTCGAAGCGCGGCGAACAGAGCGCGCTGGGGATGGTCTTCGTGGGCGATCGGCGCGCCGAACAGCGCAAAGATGCCGTCGCCAGTGGACTGTGTGACATACCCGCCATAGCGATGGACGGCATCCATCATCAGCTTGAGCGCGGGATCAACAATCGCGCGCGCCTCTTCGGGGTCGAGGTCCTCGATCAGCTCCATCGAACCCTTGATGTCGGCGAACAGCGCGGTTACCAGCTTGCGCTCGCCGTCCGCAGCCGTTGAGGAATCGATTATCTCCGGACTCACCCGGACCGCAAAGGAGGAAGTCGGCGCCGATGGCTTGGGGAGAGGCGTCAGCGAGGCGCCGCATTCGTCGCAGAACTTCGCACTGGGTAGATTAGTTGCACCGCATTGGGGACACTTCGACGCCAGCGATGCGGCGCATCCGTTGCAAAACTTCGCCGTCTCGCGATTTTCCACGCCGCATGTGGAGCAACGCATAACCTCTCCCGGCAATGCCTAAGAACCGTCGATGCTATTGCATGCGACTCGATATGAAAATCGTGCCGAGGCGCCTCGTTTCGCGCTAAACTCGGGTGCGTTTCAGCGTCAGGAGGACGGCCATTATGTCTCTGCGAACAGGTGGTGGTGAGTATCTATACGAAATCGTCGAAGAATGGGGCGACATGCCCAATCGATGGATGTACGACGTCGCGGGCGTCGCGATCGACTCGAAGGGCAACGTGTACATGTTCAATCGCGGCGAGAAGCCGGTGGTCGTGCTCGATAGCCGCGGCAAGTTTCTTCATAGCTGGGGCGACAAGAAAATGTTTCCGCGCGCCCACGGCGTCACCATCGGCCCCGATGACAGCATATGGCTCACCGACGTTTTCGATCACACGGTGCGCAAATGCACGCCTGAGGGCGAAGTGCTGATGACGATCGGCGTCAGCGGCAAGCCTGCCAAGGCGATGAGCGGCGCGCCATTCAACCAGTGCACGCACGTCGCGCTCAATCCGCATACCGGCGACATCTTCGTGTCCGACGGCTACCTGAATCCCAAGGTGCATAAGTACGCGCCCGATGGCCGCCTGCTCTATTCATGGGGGCAGCCCGGCAACGACCCGGGCCAGTTCAATCTTCCGCACAACATCGCGACCGACCGCGATGGCTATGTCTACGTCGCCGACCGTCACAACAATCGTGTGCAGGTGTTCACGCCGAACGGCAAGCTCGAACACATCTGGTATGGAATGGCGATGCCGTGTGGGATGTGCATCGACACGCGAAGTCCCGAGCAACTGTGCTACATCGGCGAGCTTAGCTCGGTGTGGTGGACGCAGGCCGCGCCGGATTTCTGGGAGGCATGGAATCGGCCGGGGATGGGCCCGCGGGTCAGCATCTACTCACTCGACGGAAAATTGCAGGCGCGCTTGTGCGACAACGGACAAGGCGAAGGACCCGGGCAGCTAATCGCGCCGCATGGAATCGCGGTCACGCCCGAAGGCGACATCCTCGTGGCGGAAGTGTCATGGACGATCCACGCGAGCCGGCTGAAGCCTGCCAGGCCAGTGCGCAACTTCCTAAGGTTGGTGAAGTTGAAGAAGTCACCAGACCATTCGCACGTATGATGATCTAGAAGTCCACCGGGTTCGCCTTCAACTTACCGGTCGCATACTTCTCGGGCAGTGTGCTGTCGTTGTTCTCCCACACCAGCAGCATCGAGCGCTTGGGCGAGTAGCCTTGATGGCGAATGTCGGCCGGCATCGCGGCAACATCGCCCGCCTTCATGACGGCTCGCGCGCGCGGCGCACCGGTCTCGCGATCCTGGATGTCCCAATGAATCTCGTCGCTGAGCTGCACGAACCATTCGACCCGATCGTTGCCGTGAATGATCGGCAGGATGAACTCCTCGGTGGTCGCGCAGACCTGGCTATCTTTCACCGCCGAGCATACCGACGGATTCCAGGTCACATCAGAGCGCGAGACGTAGGCGAAGAAGTTGAACGCATGCACTTCGTTTTCGAATCCCGGCTCGGCGTGCACCTCGGGCTCGTCCTGCGGCACATCGGTAAATTGACGATTCACCGGATTACCCGCCGCATCGCTGCGCAGCGGAATATCGCCCTTCATGCCGGTCATCCGGCTGGCGACCATGCGCTTGCGATTGATCGCATCCGGATTGCTGCCGCGCTTGGGACCGAATGCGCTACCGGTCTCGGCCGGCGCCGCAAATGGATCGAAGCCTTCGTTGGTCCAGTCGGCCAGCATCGCGGCGAACAGTGCGCGCACATCGTCGCCCTTGAGAGTCTCGACGTAATGCTTGTTCTGATTGCGATAGCCGGCATTGTAGAGCCCGGCGAAAACGTCAACGGTCCCGTAATGATTGGTGGTCCCGAAGACCGTATCGAAGTTCACCGTGCCATAGAAAAAGTTCCATGAGATGTCGCGCATCAGCGCGCGCAGAAACGCATCCACCGGCATCGTATGGCTGCCGCCGGGCCAGGCGAGATGCGCGAAATACTCATCGCGGGTGAAGTTGAAGCCGCCTAGCTTATAGGCGTGATATCCATACTGATTGGCGTCCGACATTTTGGTCTCCTAGTTCTCTCAGCTTTCTACTTTTGACAGATGTCTCGCCAGCGCTCGACGGTAAGGTCGCCCGCGATTGTCTGCAGCAAAATCACGCCGGGCTTGCTCGCATGAAACTGATATGCGGCGCCCTTGGGCAGCAGCACCATGTGGCCGCGGCGCGCGATGATGTAGCCCATCTTTTTTCCGTCGGGATTGCCTTCGAGCATGGTGGTGCCCTCGTGATCCTCGGCAACCAGCTCCTTGTTGAGTTTGACGAGGCGGATTTCCACTTCGCCATCCATGATGATCGCGGACTCATCGTGCGAGGCGGTGTACCACGGCGAAGTGCCTTCGGCGCGCACCGCTTCGAGGACATATTTCAGATTCTTGCCGACCGCGATTTTTTCGTAAGGCTCGGCCTTCGATGCGACTTCATAGATGTTCGAGAAGACATAGTTCTTGGCGTCATCATTGATGACCTCGATGCCACCCTTCTCGAAATCTTGCAGCGATCCGAAATGCGTCTGATGTGACATCGGATGCCCTCCTTTAATGATGCCCCGCAGCTTTAATGAACGTCGGTCCCCAATCCGGCACTTCCGGCGGGCGCTTGCGCGCCATCGCCTTTTCGATGATGCGTTGCTTAAGCGCCGCCTTCTCCATGGTGCGTTTGAAGTCGCGCTCCTTAACTTCTGGGAGAGCTTCCCGACCGAACAGCTCGATCGAGGACGATAGCATCTCATGTGGGATGCGGCCGGCTTGCGACAGGAAGATCACCTGATCGATGCCGGAGTCTTCGAACTCCTTCAGCCGCGCGCCAATCTGCGCGGGCGTGCCGACGCAATCCGCGGTGCGGCCTTCGGGCAGCGAGAAATTCTCCGGCTTGTTTTTGTAATTCTCCCATATGTTGGTCTTGCCCGGCTCGTGATTTCCGAAGAACGCATAATGCCCGAGGCCATAGAGGAAAAATCCCTGATGCTCCATCGCGAGCGCGCGCACCTTGTCCTCATCTCGATCGCACAGGAACGGGCACGCGATCGCGATGTTCGGATTGACGGCGTAGCCGGCCGGTTCGCATTCGTTCTCGAGCGTCGTGTAGTAGTCGGTGACCCATTGACGCGCCTCCTCGGGCGAGACGAACGAGAACGTCAACGCTCCGAGCCCGAGCTTCGCCGCGAGCAGGATAGTTTCGCGCCGTGAGCATGCGAGCCATAGCGGCGGATGCGGTTGCTGCAATGGCTTCGGCACCACATTGCGGACGGGAGCCTTCAGATACTTTCCCTCGTGGCCGTTGAAAGGCTCCTCGACCAGCATCCGGGTGACGACGCGCAATCCCTCGAGCCACATCGCGCGTTTTTCCTCTTGCGGCACATTGAAGCCGCCCAGCTCGATTTCTGCGGCACCTTCGCCGGTGCCGAAGTCGCATCGCCCATCGCTCACGAGATCGAGCGTGGCGATCCGCTCTGCTACGCGCGCCGGATGATTGATCAGCGGCGGAAGCTGAACGATTCCATGGCCGAGGCGAATGTTCTTGGTGCGCTGACTGCACGCGGCGAGGAAAATTTCCGGCGCGGACGAATGCGCATACTCCTCGAGGAAGTGATGTTCGGTGGCCCACACATAATCGAAGCCGAGGCGGTCGGCGAGTTCGACTTGATCGAGGGCATCCTTGAACAGCTTATGTTCGGAGTCGCGAGTCCATGGCCGTGGGAGCTGATGCTCATAGAAACCGCCAATCTTCATTAGCCACCTCGATGCGAACGCGCTGAACAGATTGCACCTAGCATCGGCAAATTCCGCCGTCAAATCACCGCTCGACAACGTCGAGCGGTGTCCTGAGCGCTGCGCGAAGGACCTCAGTCGGCAAAACGCGAGCGGTGTCCTGAGCGCTGCGCGAAGGACCTCAGTCGGCAAAACGCGAGCGGTGTCCTGAGCGCTGCGCGAAGGACCTCGGACGGCAAGACGCGAGCGGTCTCCTGAGCAGTGCCGAAGCAATCTGGCGGCGAACAATCCCACGCGCAAACGCTACCAAAGGTAGGCTTTTGCTCCTTGCGTGACGCCATTGCCTCGGTTCAACGGTTTATCTACAACAATGCATAGTTTGCGGCATAGTTTGCGGTGGCTTTAACCAACATGTCTGACCAGAAAGCCTCAAAGCCCGGCCGTTCCGATGTTGCTCCCGAGACCCGTCTGAACGGCCTTCTATGGGAAGCGCGCGCCGACACCGGCGAGCTGACCAGGCTCGGTGGCGAGGCGCAATCAATTCTCGGTTCCTACGCAGACCTGTCGCCCGGAAAGCCGCGGCTTTCGATCGACATGTTTCATCCTGACGATCGCGAGCGAGTGGCAACCATCATCGGCCGGCTTCTTTCGACCGGCGAGCCCGCAGTTTTCGATGCGCGAATCGTCGGCGCCGGACCGGAACCGATTTGGGTCCGCAACGCTATCCGCACCGAGCAGTATGAATCAGGCCTGCATCTGCGCGGAGTTTCATTCGACATATCCGACCTCAAGCGCGCGCAGACCGAATTCGTGCGCGCACGGGCGCGGCTGTCTTTTCTGGCGAGCGTGAGCCGCATCCTGGCGGAGTCACTCGATTACGAGAAGACGCTCGAGAACGTGGCCAAATCGGCGGTGCCGGAAATCGCCGATTGGTGCGCAGTCCGAATCATCGCGACCGACGGAACCATGGAGCCACTCGCTGACGTGCATAGCGATCCGTCGCGCGAAGCGATGCTCAAGGAGATGGTTGAGCGGTTTCCGCCGACCGAGGATTTCGGACCGCGCAAGGTGATTCGCGAGGGCAAATCACAATTCCTGCCTGACCCCGCGGGCTTGGCAGACGTCGTCGCGACCGGCAAGGAACATCGCGACCTGCTGCGGAGGATAGGATTCACCTCATACATCTGCGTGCCGATGATTGGACGCGGGCATGTTCTCGGCATCATTTCCATGGCGATCACCGATTCGGGGCGCCGATTTACCGAGGCGGATCTAGAATTGGCCGAGGTATTGGCAGCCCGCGCCACCATGGCGATCGAGAATGCTCGTCTCTACCGCGAGGCGCGCGATGAACTGCAACGCCGCGAGACTTTCATCGCGCAACTCGGTCATGAGCTACGCAACCCGCTTTCCGCGATCGCCAATGCGGTGGCTGTCCTCAATACCTCGCGTCCTGACGACGAGCGCGCAATCAGGCTGCGCGACATCTTGAAGCGGCAAACTTCGCAGTTGTCGCGGCTGGTCAATGATCTCCTCGACGTCTCGCGAGTGACGCAGGGAAAGATATCGCTGAACCGCTTACCACTCGACCTCGGCGAGTTGGTAACGCGATGCGTCGAGACATTGAAAGAGACCGATGGCGCCGATGGACGAGATATCGACGTGCAGTTTGACGCCGACAACCTGACCATCGAGGCCGATGAAGTCCGGGTCGAACAGATCATCTTGAACCTGCTTACCAATGCCATCAAATTCACCGAACCCGACGGCCTCATCGAGGTTGCGGTGTCGCGGGAAGACGGCAACGCGCTCTTCACGGTCACCGACGATGGCGCGGGAATTTCGCCCGACGAGCTACCCAACATTTTCAAGCCGTTCCATCAAGCGGATGTCGGCTCAGTCGAAGCTGGAGGAATGGGACTCGGGCTGGCGCTGGTTGAGCAGTTGACTCGTTTGCATGGCGGTAGCGTCGCGGTCTCAAGCCCCGGGCCTGGCCAAGGCAGTCGGTTCGAGGTGAGGCTACCATTGGCGCCGCCGAAGTCTCCTCCGCTACGCGCGGACGCTGCGGCGGACAAAGCGGTGCACCGAAAAAAGGTTCTCCTCATCGATGACAATCCTGACGCGCTGGACAGCTTGCGGATGCTGCTCGAATTCGTTGGCCATGAGATCGACGTCGCATCCGACGGATGCAGCGGCATCGAGCGGGTGCTGGCATGGCATCCGGAGGCCGCGCTGATCGACATCGGCTTGCCCGACATCGATGGCTATGAAGTGGTGTCGCGTCTGCGCGCGATGAACCTCGGTTCGCGTCCATTGTTGGTCGCGCTGACCGGGTACGGACAACCTGAGGATCGGCAACGCGCGCTCGCCGCCGGCTTCGACGTTCATCTGACCAAGCCAGTCGACCTGGAAGAACTAACCCGTATACTCAACTGGAGAGGACCCCTCGAAGGATAGCTGTCCCACTCTTACCTGCTATGTCAGCGACTCATCAACCTGAAGAACCCTGTGTCTTGATTGTCGAGGATGATGACGGCGCGCGCGAAGCGTTGTCTGACTGTCTTGAAATGGAAGGTTTCAGCGTCGCATCGGCGCGCAATGGCCGGGAAGCCCTCGATTATCTTCATAACTCTGTGGCGCCCAAGGTCATTCTGCTGGACTTGTTCATGCCGGTGATGACTGGATGGGAGTTTCGCGCGGCACAGAAGCAAGATGCTGCGATCGCCGACATCCCGGTAGTCGTAGTCACCGCATTTGGTGCCGCGGTGACGAAACAAATCGACGCCACCCTGATCCTGCATAAGCCGCTGGACCTGGATCGACTCCTAACCGTAATTCGTGATTACTGTTGAGAGAGGTACGAGTCTTCTTATGGATACCTCAGACGGACAAGCCGAATTGGAGATCGAGAAGCTGGAGTTGCAAGAAGCTGTAGCCGCGCTTCAACATGACCTCGATGCGGTCGAAAGGTTGTGGTCCGATAAATTGGTCGTCAGCAGTCCGGCCAACCTTCTGCTCAGCAAGGCTCAGCTGCTGGGTTTCTTCCGCGCGGGTTTGATTCGTCTGAAGTCGTTCGAACGGCGGGTTCAGCGCGTTGTGGTCGATCGAGAAATGGCCGTCACCACTGGTAGCGACACCTTTGTATCGCTCATCGGCGCCGATGCGGGGAAAACTATCTTCTGCAGCTACATGAATTGTTGGAGCCGCGAGAATGGCGCATGGAAGCTGCTAGGTCGCCATGCCGCTATCGTGGGTAAGATGAAGGCCGACGGAACCTTCGAGGCGGCCTCCGATTGAGTAGCAGTAGCTATCGAGCCCCTCCGACAGTGCAGAAACAAAGCCACCACTCGACAACGTCGAGTGGTGTCCTGAGCGCCCTCGCGAAGGACCTCCAATGCCGCGATTCGAATACAAAGAGTGCAAAACAAACCCACTACTCTGCATCGCCGAGTAGTGGTCCTGAGGCTCGGCGAAGGACCTCGAATGGCAGGTAGTCGAACGACGAAAGCGCAAAAACAAACCCACTTCATGACAGGAGAACAGAAGACGTAACACCGCGATTTCGAAGGATTTTTCGAACACCTACGGAATCAACCTAAGGGCAAAAACTTGCCCTATCGCACCTACATCCCTGGGACAGCCGTGATGATGTGGAATCGGCTTATAGGGACTTACCTGCGAGCTTGCGCGATAGCTCCCGATGAGGTGTAAGAGAGACGCCTTAAACGCGTCTAGTACACGCCGGGTAAGAGGCGGAAGGGAACCAGACGCCGATACTTGCGGTAGTCGGAATCGGCCAGCAGGAGGTCTTCCTCAAGCTGGATCCGCCACATCATGAAGGGAATGGCTGCCAAGGTGATCAGGCAATTCATCCACGATGGATACGACGCGAGATATCCGACCGTGAGGAGGAACCATCCCGCATAAATCGGATGACGGACGAGCCGGAAAGGACCCTTCGACACGATGCCGCGATTGCCGGGAAGGATGCCGAAGCTGCGTCCCATATACACTCGCGAAACTTGGGAAAGCGCCACGCCGAAAAGTTCCAGACCGACGCCGCTCCACGCCAACAGCCCACTCGACCCGCCCTCGGCGCGCAGCAGGCACGGCAGTAGAAAGACCGGGAAGATGGTGGATAGAAAGGCGCGCAGGTCAACCCGCGCGGCCTTCGGTGCGATCCTTACCAGCGACATCGCAGCCATCAGTACTGCGCCCACGGTCCATATCGCGTCGGCCGGGCCGCGAAAAAAATGCCTCGCGTTGGGGACTACGGGGATGACGAATGACGCCGCCACCAGCACGTTTCCCAGCGCATGCCGGATCCATGGCGCGGCGACAGGCGGGGCCGTCCGCCGCGGCTTCGCAAGAATGTCAACCGCACCCATAGCTATAGGTGTGCTCATCGGGCGTTCTCATCGAGCGTTGACATTCTTGATCGGCGGGAGTTAGGACGGCCGCGCGCTGCCATCCTCCAAAAGGTTTTCACGCCGCATTCAGAGAAGCGGTTACCTTCACGATGATGCCGTTGATTCCGGTCTCCAGTCCCTGGTACGCAATATATCCTGCCACCGCGATGGCTGCGACAATTAGAACGTACTCGGTCATGGTCTGACCGGACTGACTGCGCTTCGATTCCATCAGCCGAATCATTGTCTTTCGAATAAAATTCATTTCCGTTTACCTTTTTGCGATCGTCGGAGTCTGCCTGAGGTGAAGTGCAGGTCGCGTGCCATCGCAACCACGACGTAAGTATGGATGGTTTTGCCGTTCTCTCTTTGTTGGAGTGTCATAAACAGACAGTTGATGTCCCAAACAGCATGCGGTTCTGTGACTCAATCTGATTCTGATAACGGCGGTCTGAAGTCAGTTGATGCGGCAGGACAATCAATGATGAGCGTCGCGCGGCACGATGTGGTAGAGCGAGACCGACACTGATGTGTCATCGATGATGCGATCGAGATAGAAGGTATTGCGCAAAGGAAGTTCGGCCGCAAGGTCTTCATCACTTAGATGACTCACGAGCCATGCACCGCCGTCGCGTTGAGCCGCCTGCGCGAGGTTTTCGCGCGCATTCGACGGATGAAAAGGATTTATCGCAGCCCGCGGATTTGATCCGGCGAAATAGTAATCAAAGGGAATCCGCAGGTAACCGTCGGGCAGGACCTGGATTAGCGCATCCGGATCGAGGTCGGTGGCCTGGCTGATACCCATCACATAGCCCGCCTCGAAGAATACTGTCTGCGACGGCGAGTTGACCGCGTCGACCGCGCTCGCGACCCTTCGCCATAGGTCGAACGGCTGATGATACAGATGGAAGAGAACTGCGACCACCAGAAACGCTGAAGCTATCGCGACTGCGGCGAGGTTGCGGATCCTGGATGCGGCGAAATTAAGCGACGCCGCTGTGAGTAGTGCGAATCCCGCCGTCACCGGCGCGATGTATCGGATCTGGAACATCGGATGCAGGAGCAGCGAACCCAGCATCAGCGCCATCAATGGGAGAATCGACCAGATCGCGCACCATCGGAGAGGTTCGGAATCATCGAACGGATTCGCGCGGACATGATCGAACCGCATCGGAGGACCCAGTACCAGAAATAGTCCGATCGCTCCGCCAACAATCGAACCGGCGATCTTAAGGGCAAGCGGCGTATGGCGCGCACTTCCGATCCAATCGAACCGATGGCCCAGCGCCGATGCGTGAATTTGCGCGAGCGCCACCGGTGCTAGCGGCGTGAACAGGAGGAGCGCGATCGCCATGCCGAGGCATCCAGCAAAGATGGACCGGCCGCGGCGTCGATCGCGCACGAGGAGCGCCGCTTCGGCCCCAAGCATCAGCGCAGCGCCCAGATGCGTATAGAGCATCGCCGCGGCGAGAACCCCAAACACTACAACTCGCAGCGCGGTCGGACGCTGCTGTAACTTGCGCATCGCGAGCAGACTGCCGATCGTCAGCGCGATGAACATGCTGTACATCCGCGCCCACCGCGCAACGATCAGCGCAATCGGATTAAAGGCCCATAGCGCGGCGGCAAGCAGGGCAGTCTCGGCGCCGAATAGCTCGGCCGCAAGCGCAAAGACCAGCATCATGCTGGCGAGCGCGAATGCCGCCGAAAACGCGCGTAACGCGGCCTCGCTGGTGCCGACAATGCCGCTATACCAATGCAGCGCGAACACGTAGAGACCGCCACCTTTGCCGGGATCGAGGTTGAGGCTCGCATCGAAGACGGCGCGGATGCTTTTGCGGCTCGCGATGTAAGCGCTATAGGCCTCGGCGTCGTCGAAGCCGGCGCGTCCGAGTTGGAAGAAGTACATCGTCGCGGCAACGACCAGCAGAAGCGCGAATAGCATCGGGATGCGAGGCGGAGTTGAGAATCGACGCAGAGTTCCTATCTCCTACTGATGAGGTGCGAACCGCGATACGGCTGCGTCGTCTAATAGAGAGCTTTTTCAGATGAAGATAGTGCGCGGATCTCTGCAGGCCTCAGCGGGGCGACTCGAGCGGTTGCGGGGGGAGCTTCGGGCGCGTAACTATTTCAGTCCCAGCTTGATCGAGCTGGTGCGGAGAGGTGGCCGAGTGGTCGAAGGCACCAGATTGCTAATCTGGCGTACTGGGTAACCGGTACCGAGGGTTCGAATCCCTCCCTCTCCGCCAAGGAGTCTGCGATTTCTCCGGTTCCACTTCGCCGCCCCTTGGTCGCTTGCCGCCCCACCTCGTTTATTTCAATACCCGCATGCCGATGCGGCGCCTTTATCCTCGGCTGTTCCCGAATCGCACCCTTCATCCTTGAGGAAATACCCGATCGATGTGAATATCGCATCAAGCAGAGGCGATATCGAGCGCCCCTCCTGAGGAGTAAATCGCATGCGCGCCGCCATTATGCGGAACAAGAAACTGGTAGTCGACGAGATTCCGATTCCCACGCCCGGTCCGGGCGAAGTGCTGGTCAAGACGCTCGAATGCGGAATCTGCGGCTCCGATCTCCATACCCTCAAGTTCGGCGAGAAACTGGTCGAGGGCGCTCGCCGCTCTGGGGGACCATTCGTAATGGATCTGGCACGCGACATCGTGATGGGTCACGAATTCTGCGCCGAGATCGTCGACTACGGGCCGGGCAGCCAGAAGCGCTACAAGCCCGGCACACGGGTGTGCTCGATGCCGGTCCTGATTCGGAGCACCGGGGCGGAGACGGTCGGCTATTCCAACGAGAACCCGGGCGGCTACGGAGAATACATGCGCCTTACCGAGGGGATGCTGCTCGAAGTCCCCAATGGGCTTTCGTCCGAGCACGCGGCGCTGACCGAGCCAATGGCGGTGGGATATCACGCGGTCGAGAAGGCGCGCATGAACAAGCGTGACGCGCCGCTGGTGATAGGATGCGGCCCGGTGGGGCTGGCCGTGATCGCGGCGCTTAAGCTCAAGGGCGCGGCCCCGATCGTGGCGGCGGACTTCTCTCTGCGCAGACGCGAACTCGCGCTCCAGATGGGGGCGGATGTCGCGATCGATCCCAAGGAAAAATCGCCGTACTTGGGATGGCAGGAGATGGCGACCGACGCAAACGCGTCAAAGCCCGCGGCGCCGTGGATAATCGGTCGGGCGCTGCGCCCGGCGTTGATCTTTGAGTGCGTCGGCGTTCCAGGTGTGATCGAACAGATCATGCAGAATGCGCCGCACGACGCCCGGATCGTGGTCGCCGGGGTATGCATGGAGCGCGACCATATCGAGCCGATGTTCGGGATCAACAAGGAGCTGAACATCCAATTCGTATTGGGATACAGTGGCGAGGAATTCACCCGCACCTTGCACAACATCGCCGAGGGAACGATCCCGGTTGCACCGTTGATCACGGGCAAGGTCGGGGTCGAAGGTGTCGCCCAGGCCTTTGAGGACCTTAATTCGCCAGAACGCCACGCGAAAATCATGGTCGAGCCGTGGCGCAACTGAGCCCGCTGGGACAACAATCAAGGGCAGGCCCCGGGCTGTGCAACTTCATGAAGAATCGAGAGGTAAGTAACGACGGCTTGATCGATCGAGCGGCCGCGAATGCCTTCTAACGCCTTGGCGCGAATCTGCGCGCGAAGCTCCGGCTCTCGCGCTGCGAGTAGCGTCTTCGCGTGGTCTCGCAGGGTGGTGGGTTATGCGCTCGGCCGACAAATCGACACGCGGCTCACGCTTGCACCTCTGCGCGCCGCGATCGCTTCGCGTCGCGCGCCGCGCGGTTGTATCCATCATACCGACCGAGGCGCCCAGTACGCAGCCGAACTAGTGGTGACCTCATGGGTAAGGGCCGGATACGACTTTTGTTTTTCAGACATGGTCCTTTCGCGTCTCGGCCTCCAGCTCTGCAAAAGTCCGCTCGCTTGACGCATGACGCGCGCGATCGCCGGTATACGCCTGCCAGCGGCGGATGATCGTATCGACGTAAAGCGGGGCGAGCTCCAGGCCGAAGCAGCGGCGCCCGGTGCGCTCCGCGGCGATAACAGTGGTGCCGCTGCCGAGGAAGGCATGCCAAGGAGTCTGGGATATCGGAGATTCTCTCCCGCTTTCCTTCGCTGGCGCAGTTGACGCGAGCTGCTCATGCTTTCCTCCTTGTCGTCATCTCGATGAGATTCGCGATCAATTTCATTCCGCGATCGCTGCGAGCGCTTTCAACTCCGCGTCGCTGCTGCGATGGAGAAACTCGCCCGCGAGTAGATGTCGCGGGTTTCTATCGCGTATGCCGCGCACGATCCCGCTGAGCGCCTGGATCAATTCGTCTTCGCCGAGTCGTGGATAAAGCACGCGTGCGAGGCGGCTTCCGTTGCGCGCGCCACCAACCATCAGCACGTAGTCGTTCTTGCCATAGCCGGCGATCCCGATTTCGGCAGTCGGCGGACGCGAACATCCGTTGGGACAGCCGGCCATCCTGATCATCACATCGACGCCACCAAGCCCCGCGCGCTCCAGTTCCGCGAGATAGCGCGGCAACGTCTGCTCGGCGTGCGTCATCGCGAGTCCACAGGTTGGCTTGGCCGGGCACGCCATCGCAAGCCGTCGCAATGGCGCCACTTCCTTCCCGAATGCGACGCCGCATTCGGGAAGCGTCTTCTCTACGAAATCGCGGCGCGAGTCGGGAATATGCGCCAGTATGACTCGGTTACCTGACGCGAGAGCCAAGGCGGCGGTCGGATGTTCGGTCACCGCCGTGCGTATGATCTTCCTGCGATCGTGGCCGAGAATGATCATCACATAGAGCAGGCGAAAAGATACGGAGGCCACCACGAACATGTCGATCGCAGCGATCCCTTGAGCCTGATTGCGAAGAAAGCTGCGCTAGGTCGGCGAAGGCATTCCGCGTCTTCGTACCATATACTTGGCGACCGTAGCTTGGCTGATCTCGAGGCCGAGCTTGAGCAGTGCGCCGTGGATCCGCGGCGCACCCCACAGCGCGTTCGCGCTGCTCATCTGCCGAATAAGAGCGCGAATCTCCCGATCTACTGCCGGCCGTCCTGATTTCGAACGCCAACGCCAAAACAGGCGAAAGCCTCGGCGGTGCCATTGAACGACGGTGGCGGGCTTGACCAACACCATCACGTCCAGACAGCGCGGCCATATTCGGTAGAGCCAAATCCACAATAGCCGATCGATTGCGAACACGCGGGGTCGCCCCGGCCGCTGGCGGCGAAGAACATGCAGCTGATGGCGGAGAGCGAGGTTCTCTAGTTCCACCGACGCCCGACTACGGAATAGGCATACAAGCCCAGACACGATCGATCGCACGAGCGTGAGCATGCCAGCGATACTGCGTCGTCGAATCCAAAAACTCCAGACTTTTCGCCGCATTTGGAGTTTTTAGTAGCCACAAGGGTCTAGGTGGCAGCCCGTTAACTTTCAGGATTCCTCGTGCGATGGCTGGCTCCAAACGCGGCACCGGTGGGGCTTTCGGATACATTACCGACCGTTTGGTAGATTTCTCTGGATGCTGTTCCCACACTTTGGCCCCTCGCGCTTAAGGCATGGGATATGCGTCCCCTCATTCAAACCCGCGCAGAGAGAGGTGGCCATGGATACTTACCGTGAGCTCTGTCTAAACGTTCCCAAGGAATACGAGGCGCTGCGAAATAGCGCCCATCGCTTCGCGAAAGAAGTGATGCGGCCTGCTGCGGTCGCGCTCGATCGGATGGCCGATCCTCGGGACACTATCGCACCCGGGTCGCCACTGAGACAGGTCCTCAAGCAGGCCTACCAACTAGGCTTTCACGTCGCCGGTATTCCGGTTGCGATGGGCGGTCTCGGACTCGATCCGCTGGCAACTCACATCCTGCACGAAGAGCTGGCGTGGGGATCCGTCGATCTCGCGCTCGCCATCGGATGCGCAGGTTTTCCAGCCTCGGTCGCCGCGCAAAGTGGAAATGCGGAACTCTATGAAACCTTCGTGAAGCCCTATGTCGAGGATCGCGAAGCCGCGATCATCGGATGCTGGGCCATCACCGAGCCGAACCATGGCTCCGACCATGTCATGGTCGGCACGCCCGAGTTTCACGACCCCAAAGTGACAGGTGAGGTGGTTGCGCGCGCGCATGGCGATTCATATGTCATCAGCGGACAGAAATCGTCATGGGTCTCCAACGGCACTATCGCAACTCACGCCGCACTCTACCTCAGAATCGAACAGCCGGGCGTCAAGGGAATGGCCGGCGGAGGCGTGGCCGTCGTTCCGCTCAACCTGCCGGGAGTCTCGAAAGGTAAGCCGCTCAACAAGCTCGGCCAGCGCGCGCTCAATCAAGGCGAGATCTTTTTCGATAACGTGCGTATCCCGCGCCACTACATGGTTATCGGCGCTGGCGGCTACGAGCAGCAGACCACAGCGACGCTGACAGGAGCCAATGGCGGGATGTCCACCGCGTTCACTGGTCTCGCGCGCGCCGCATACGAAGCTGCACTGGAGTATTCCAGGGAAAGAGTCCAGGGCGGCAAGGCGATATGCGAGCATCAGCTCGTCCAGAAGCATCTGTTCGAAATGTTCACCAAGGTGGAGGCCTGCCGGGCGCTCTCGCGCGCGGTGACCGTGTACAACAGTACCTCTGCGGCGCCGTCGCTGCAGCATGCGATCGCAGCGAAGACTTTCTGCACCCAAGCCTCATTCGAAGTTGCCAGCGACGCGCTCCAGATCTTCGGCGGCAACGGCCTCAGCAAAGAGTATCCGATCGAGAAGCTTTTCCGGGACGCGCGCGCATCGCTGATCGAGGATGGCACCAATGACGTCCTGAGCTTGGCCGGCGCGCGGCACATCCTCGCGCAAGCCAATGGTCACGCGCACGCCTAACGGCGGAAGGACTTATCGATGGCCCGTACACAAGGAGCGCTCGAACAACTCATCAGGCAGCGCGTTAAGCAGCATCCGCGCGACACCTGGCTTAAGTTTCGCGACCTGGAATTCTCCTGGGAGGAAGTGCTGAGCAACATCCTGCGCGTCGCCAACGGACTGCTCGACCTGGACATCCGGCCCGGCGATCGGGTCGCCATCATGATGGGCAATCGGCCGGAGTTCCTGTGGATCCATCATGCGATCGGCTTCATCGGCGCGGTGAGCGTGCCGGTCAACACTTCCCAGCGAGGCGTGACGTTGCATCACGTGCTGGCGGATTCAGATTCCTCGGCCGTGATTTTCGAAGAGTCGCTGCGCGATTCGGTAATGGCGGTGAAGAGCACCGTCAAAAGCCTGAAAGTTACGGTGGTAGCCGACGGCGCTGAAGGCAGCGGCGTGGACTCGACGCTCACATGGCTGATGGATCATTCCGATCGCGAGCCCGAGATCGATGTCGGTGGCGGCGCGGGCGGGGGCAGCATGATGTATACCTCGGGCACCACCGGTCCTCCCAAAGGCGTGGTTGCGAGCGGCGGGGACAGCAGCGCGCTGATGGCCGTGCTGTCCGCCATCAGGGTCAAGCCCGGCGAGACGATGTACACGGCGCTGCCACTCTTTCATGGCAATGCGCTAATGATCTCGGGATTCGGCTCGATGTTGCTGGACGCGAAATTTGCGATTGCCGAACGCTTCAGCGCGTCGCGTTTCTGGGACGAATGCCGCAAGTACGAGGCCGTCGAGTTCAACACGCTCGGCGCGATGATCCCCATCCTAATGAAGCAGCCGCCGCGCGCCGACGATCGAAATCACAAGGTCAGAGTAGTTTTGTCGGCGGCCTGTCCTCCCACGGTGTGGAAGGAATTCGAGGATCGCTTCGGCGTCCGCATCATCGAAGTTTACGGGATGGTCGATTCGCCCGGATTTCTGATGAACGACGTCGGCAAGGTCGGCTCGATGGGCAAGGCAGTCGGTGAGGTCGAATTTCGAGTCGTCGACGACAGCGACAATCAGCAAGAGCCCGGCAAAGTCGGAGAGCTGGTCTTCCGTCATCCGAAGGGGCAACTGAGTCACTACCACAACCTTCCCGACGCAACTGCCGACGCGTACCGCGGCGGATGGTTCCACTCGGGCGACCTCGCGAAGACCGATACGGACGGCTTCTACTATTTCTGCGGGCGTAAGAAAGCTTCCATCCGCAGACGTGGGGAGAACATTTCGGCGTGGGAAATCGAAACCGTCATCAACGAGCATCCTGACGTGCTGGAATCGGCCGCCTACGCGGTGCCATCCGAACTCGGTGAGGACGAGGTCAAGATCGCGGTGGTGATGAAGCCGGACGCGAAACTCCGCCCTGAAGATTTGATCGAGTTCTGTCGCGATCGGATGGCCTACTACGCGGTGCCTCGCTACATCGAGTACGTGGACGAACTTCCGAAAACTGGCACCCAGCGCATCCAGTATGCAGCGCTGAAGGCGCGCGGTGTCGCGGGTGCATGGGATCGCGAACAGGCAGGCATCAAGGTAGAACGCGCGAAAAAGTCTGTCTCCATACCGGCAGGACAATAATTTCAGGAGAAGGAAATGGAATACCAGGAACTAATCGGAACGCGACGTTCGATTCGCTTCTTCGATCCCAAGCGGCAGGTCGAACTGGAGAAAATTCAGAAAATCCTCGAGGCCTGCCTGGTCGCCTCATGCGCCGTCAATGCGCATTGGCTGCGCGCGATCGTGGTCAAGCGCGACGACCTGCCGAAGGCCGAACTCGAGAAGCTGAAAAACCCGGTCCAGGCCACCGTCATCGAACTCGCCCCGGTGCATATCTACTTTTATGCAGACCTTGGGGTGGTAAATCGGGTGAAGGGAGAGCGGCTCAAACAGTTGGTCGACGCCAACATCGTCGCGGCGACGCACGGATGGAGTCGCAAATTCGTCGATGATTTCGTGTACCCACAGCTCCTGAAGCCGATGACCGAATCGCCGCACTATCCCACGATGGCGGCTTTCGATTGCGGCGTGGCGGCATGTCAGGGTCTGCTGATGGCGTTCGAACTTGGCCTTGGCGCATGCCTGACCGCGTTCGTTGCGCCCGTTATCGGAGCGATCACCAAGCCACCTGCGGATTGGTTTCCGCTCTACCAGCTCAATATCGGCTACTCTCTGGAGTCGCGTGAAGCGGGCGGGCAACGTCCGCGACCTCCATTCGCGGAACAATACTTTCTCGGCAAGTACGGAACTCCGTTCCCGCGCAATCCGAAAGTCGTCGAGGAGCTGAAGCAATCGAAAGTGCTGCAAGCGCCTGCGCCGCAGCCGGCCCGCAAGGAGGAAATCCACCGTCTCGCGCAGAAGCTTAACCTTCCCGAGTAGCGATCGAGCTTCGACGCCGCACCGCGCTGCCATCGACGATATGGCAGTTCGGTGCGGGTAGTTCTGCCCGCTAGACCGTGGAAGTCTGTCGTCCTTCGCTCAAATTTCTTTTACGGATCCAAGTGTCGGAATGCATCTTTCTATGGCAAGGGGGCTGCGTTAGCGGCTGTTCTCCGATTACCATCGCATTAGCCGTCGCCAACGCCGGCCCAAAACATGTAGCGGCTTGGTGATGACGCGACGCCCGGAGAATCGCAGACTCCATGGCGGTGGAAGGAGTCCTATCGGAGACGGACTGCCTTGGGCCGCATAGGCCTTTGAATTGGTCGGAGCGAACCTGACCCCAATCTTGTTGGCTCCTCGCGGCGCAATCACGAATTGGCCGGACGCTGGATTTAGAGTGAAGGGTGCGCCAGGCGCCTTGATCACGCCGACCAGCGGATTGGTTTTGCTTAAGGTTCTTGATGAAGAACGACTTCGTTGGTGATGTGGCACCAACTCCTGTGACCGGGAAGTTCAAATTCGTCGGCGTGACAAGGATCTTTCCTGGCTTGGCCAGCGTGAGGGTGCCTAACCCTTGCGGCACCGGTCCGGAAATGACGGTTTGGCCAGTAACTGTATCTACCGCCCCGATCGCCGTCAGCGTCTGAGCGGAAGATGGAGCGCTGGGACTGTTCGCGATAGTGGCGCTCAAATCGAAGAATCCGACGTCGCCGCCGGCGATTACGACGCCCGGGTTGTTGGGAAAATTGAAGTTCGTGCTACTCGCCGGGGGTGCCGTGAAGACTTGAACATTACTGTCGATAGTTGACTTCAATGACATCGACGAGAAGAGGGTGAGTCCGGTGAGGCTGAACTGCGCGACACCTAGCGCGATGGCGTGGGGGCAGATGTTCTGGATCTTGAATGACCCCGCCGCCAACGTGTCTCCCGGGTTTCCGGCACCGCTGCCTTGAGCAGTTACCGTGATAGCACCACATGCTGCCGCGGTCGGAGTGGGAGTCGGTCGCGTCATCGATCATTCGCGCGTAGGCAGGCGCGTTTTCCACAATTTCGCGATTAGCCCGATAATCCGGCCTTGAGTTGGTGGTGGGTTGCCGAAAGTGGCCGTTCGGGCGACACTGCGGCAACGTTGAAAGGGCGGCTTGGGCACCCGCGGGGTCGGGGGAATGCGCTGCTCGAAATGCAACAGCGAAAATCGCGAGGGACGCAAGTTCTGCACGCAATGCGGTTCTCCACTTGCGGCCAGGTGTCCGCGATGCGGTGCGGCGATCGAGCCCGACGAAAAATTCTGCGGCGAATGCGGCGCCACGCTCGAGGCGGCTCCGGTAGCCGAGCCGAAGAAATCCGCCCACGCACCGATTCGAGTTTCCGAGTCATCTGCCCCCGAAAATCTCGAGGGCGAGCGCAAGACTGTCACGGCGCTGTTCGCGGACATCAAGGGCTCAATGGATTTGATCGAGGACCTCGATCCCGAGGAAGCGCGAGCGCTCGTCGATCCGGCGCTCAAGCTGATGATGGACGCGGTCCATCATTTTGGCGGCTACGTCGCGCAGTCGACGGGCGACGGAATCTTCGTGCTGTTCGGGGCGCCGGTCGCGCACGAGGACCATCCGCAACTCGCTTTGTACGCCGCGCTACGGATGCAGGAACAACTGCGCGGCTACTCAGCGAAGCTGGTGGGTGAGGGCGGCGCGCCGATCGAAGCGCGCGTGGGCGTGAACACTGGCGAGGTGGTGGTGCGTTCGATTACGACCGGTGCCGGCCACGTCGAATACACTCCGGTTGGTCATTCGACTAGCCTCGCGGCGCGGATGCAGGCGATTGCGCCGACCGGCTCGGTGGCAGTGGCCGAAGCGACCCGCAAGCTCTGCGAGGGATACTTCATCCTCAAGCCAATGGGCGCAACCAAGGTCAAAGGCGTCAGCGAGCCGGTCAACGTGTACGAGGTGACCGGGCTGGGACCGTTGCGCACGCGGCTACAGCGCTCGGCCGGACGGGGCTTCACGAAGTTCGTTGGGCGCGAGCGCGAGATAGACGCGATGAAGGCGGCGGC